>OCKG01000764.1_pt1 | contig 1111 bp, 2 predicted proteins | sample 1480661 | NCBI WGS metagenome assembly OCKG01 (sample SAMN05301472, study PRJEB22388) | human gut metagenome | isolation source: Infant 1 DOL 16 gut | host: Homo sapiens | place: USA: Pittsburgh, Magee-Womens Hospital of UPMC | collected 2013/2014 | reverse complement strand
GTTTTACTATTAATATTATCTAACATTTCAATCTTTGTATTAATACATATAATACTTAAGATTAAAATTAGGAAAATAAGATAAATTTTAATACGATTCATTTAAATTAAAAGTTAATAATTACTTTTTTATGTATAATTTTACATGAATTTCTATAAAAGTTATTTTATTAAAGATAGATATACTTATATATACGGATATAATTAAAAAAAGTCTTTTTAACTTTAAAAATTAATGTTAAAAAATAAACTTATACATTAATATTAATAATAATTATTTAAATATCTTAAGTAAATCAGTCTTACATATATTTCCGATAGATTATATTGATAAAAAACACTAAAATTAAATTAATAAAAGTACTTGGAGGGATGGAAATGAAAGAGGAAAATTTTATTAATGTTGAATACGAGGATAAACGTTTTTCAATTAATAGTAAAGAAGTTTTGTACATAGAAAAGCAAGAGTATGAAGTAAAGATTTATACTGAAAGTGGTAATTATGAAGTTGGAGAAAATGCTCCTTGTATAAGAAAACTATTGAAAGAAGAAAATTTTTTCAAATGCAGTAATAGTTATATTGTAAATCTAGACAAGTGTGAATTTTATCTCAGCAATAATTGTATTTTTGTGAATAATAATTTTATAAGAATTTTAGGTTCAGAAAGAAAAAAGAAATTAAAAAAGAAATTAGAAAAATTATATGATTATGAAGATTAATATTGAGAGGCTGTATTTTATACAGCCTCTTTATTTATTGATTGTATTATTAATAAATTTTAAATTATGATAAAATATAAAACAAGTAACTTATTTCAGAATAAAATACTTTTTAAAAGAAAGGGACGAGATATGGGAGATTATAATAAAATGCTTGAATTAAAGAATAACTTAGGTATCAGTGAAAGAAAGTTAAAATATCCTTGTATCTATAAACATTTCAAAGGGAAATATTATGCTACAATGGGTCTTAGCAAGGCTATTGATGATATAGAAAACATATGTGAAATATATGGTAAAGAAAATTTAATCCAAAACAGAAATAAATATAAATTAGTTCAATTAAATTATATATGTCTTTTTGACTATCTTTTTATATCTTCTTAAATGTC
>OCKG01000718.1_pt1 | contig 1344 bp, 1 predicted proteins | sample 1480661 | NCBI WGS metagenome assembly OCKG01 (sample SAMN05301472, study PRJEB22388) | human gut metagenome | isolation source: Infant 1 DOL 16 gut | host: Homo sapiens | place: USA: Pittsburgh, Magee-Womens Hospital of UPMC | collected 2013/2014 | reverse complement strand
ATATCCAGGTACTTGATTTTTTAACATTCTTACTGGATTTTTTCCTGAAAATACACCTGCTGCTGTGAATTGACATGCCATATATACAAAATGTAAAGGTATTACTACTAAGTATACTTTCCAGAATACCCCTAATATTGTCCATACTTCCCCTGCTATAGTTATATTTGCAAAAGTTCCTGCTATGTATAAAGGTAATAAAGGTATAATCACTGTTGACAACGTTTTCGTTACGATTCCTTGAAATTCTTGGAAGAAATTAAATAAAGTCTCTCCTTTTCCATGATTTCTTAAAGCTGATATTCCAAGTCCCATTACAAATGCAAATACGATTGCAGCTGTTACATCTACCATAGGCTCTAATGGAATTGTGAATATTGGAGCTAACATTCCTGCCTCTGGGTCTCCAATTTGACTTGCAACACTTGCATCAATAAAATTTGGGAAGATTAATGTAGATACTGCAAATGATAATAATCCTGCTATTAAGGTAGAACCATATGCTATTCCCGTAGTTATCCCCAATAACTTTCCTGCACCTGTTGCTAAATCAGCTATACCTGCTGTTACAAAACCTATAATTATAAATGGTATAACAAATTTTAGGAATGCTGAGAATAAAGTACTAACTGTTACTAATATTTGTACTATTATTTCTGGTGCATAACTTCCGATTAAAATACCGACTATGATACCGATGATTAGTTTGGGCACTAAACCTATTTTTTTCTTCATAATATTTACCCTCCATAACTTTTTTAAATTAAGCATTCTTGCACATTGAATACTTAGTTAAATATTGGATATCCACTTATTATGATAATAGAGTTTTACCTCTCCGTCAACAATTTAACCATTTTTTGTTAATAAAAAAAAGAATAACATATATAAATTGTTATTCTTCTTCATCTTTTATAGAAAATTCTACATTTTCAATTATATTTGAATGTTTATCTTTTTTTGCGATAACTCTATACTTATTAATTTCTTCATTCACTATACCTATACTCCAAATTAAAACTATAGCATCATCTATAAAACCAAATGCCCCTGCAATCATCTCTGGAATTATAGGTAGTTTAAGTAAATCAAATACAAAAACCAAACCAAATTTAGCATTTTTAAATCTGACCAAAATTTTTTTTAAAATATCTAAAACTATATTAATGATTATTTTTAAAAACTCCATATTTATCACCTCTTATAATTATAGGTTATTCTACATTATAACCGATATAATTAATTTGATGAACATATTAGATATAAATTTTATCAATTAGTTTATATTTAAATTATAATAATTCAATTCCTGCACTACTACAATTTTGAATCATATCCTGTGGC
>OCKG01000695.1_pt1 | contig 1476 bp, 1 predicted proteins | sample 1480661 | NCBI WGS metagenome assembly OCKG01 (sample SAMN05301472, study PRJEB22388) | human gut metagenome | isolation source: Infant 1 DOL 16 gut | host: Homo sapiens | place: USA: Pittsburgh, Magee-Womens Hospital of UPMC | collected 2013/2014 | reverse complement strand
AAATATGGTTGGAGTATCGCCTTGGTATATAACTCAAATCGAAAGTGGTAAAAAGAATCCAAGTCTTAAAACATTCATAAAATTTGTAAATATATTAAATATTTCTGCAGATGTTCTTATAAAAGATATTACTTCCACTGGAAAAACATATTTAGAAAATGATATAAATGAAGAGTTAAAAGACTTAAATTCAAGAGAACTAAATCTGATATCACAGATTATAGACATCATAAAAAAGAATAAAATATAATTCTTTATATTTTATATAAAAAAAAAGGTTATTTGAAATAAATAACCTTTTTTTGTCTTTTTGTGTTAACATTGTCTTATAGTGCTAATGAGTACTATTAGACCATGTTCTATGGCCTTATTTTAATATAAAACGATTGGAGATAGGCTATGATTGTGATTGAAGGTAGCGATAAATTTAAGATTGCAAAAGAATATATTGATGTAGAATATACTCTTTTTAGCAAAGTAACTTTTAGGTATGAAAAGTTGAAATTTAAATATAAAAATGGCTACATCCCTAATAAATTAAACCTTTCTTTTGGATATGGATTCTCTTCTTATAAAAAGCAAATAATTAGAGAAACTGTAGATACTTTAAGATTGACAGAAATTTTTTCAAGCGAGAACATAGAAGATATTAAATTTATAAAAGATGGTACAAAAAAATTAGAAATTAGCATAGAGAAAGTTGTGAAATTTAAACGTCGAAAAAAAAGAAATTATGTTTGTTGCTATTGCCCTGATATGTATAGGGACATAAAACTCGACAAAGAATCTATCAATAAGATATACAACAGAAAAATAAAAATAGAAAGAGAAGTTAATATTTTTGAAGATGAGGATGTTATAATAAACAAAAAAGTATTGGAGTTTCCAAAGTCTTGGACAAAGAATATGCAAAAATATTGGTTAAGTGAAAATAAGTATCCCATACATTCTACTGTAATTGATGATGATAGATATAAATGTTGTAATGTACAATATACAAAAAATAGAGTGATAATATTATATTACATATATAACCATTAATATACATAATTACAAAAAAATAATGACAAATATACATAATACAAATATATCTTCTACTTTAGATAAAACAGTTATTATGAAAACTTACTATCTATAAATAATAGAAATGCTAGTATACCATCTATAATCTAATGTCTAGTAGGTTTTAATGGCATATTTTAAATATGCCATAGTTGATTTATAAGATTTTCTATATCACTTTCAAAATACACACTAAATAGTTGCTTTTCAGATATAATTGCCCAATTTAAATTTTACTATCTGAAAAGTTTTTTATATTTAATTTATATCTTCAAAAATACCATCTAATATTTCTATATAATTAATTTAATTAATACTCTTATGTAATAGATTAAGTACTGAATTTAACTCTTTAAATGATATTTGCCCTGGTGCTGAAACACTTTTTGCAGCTCCAAAAGTCAATGCAGAACC
>OCKG01000662.1_pt1 | contig 1731 bp, 1 predicted proteins | sample 1480661 | NCBI WGS metagenome assembly OCKG01 (sample SAMN05301472, study PRJEB22388) | human gut metagenome | isolation source: Infant 1 DOL 16 gut | host: Homo sapiens | place: USA: Pittsburgh, Magee-Womens Hospital of UPMC | collected 2013/2014 | reverse complement strand
GTTTAATATTTCCTCAACTTTACCTGTCCCAATGTAAAATGCTCTATTAACCTGCTTTGCATTTTGAGTTATACTCCCTACAACATCAATATCACATGCTGAACATAAGTTTTCAAGTTCAATCATTAGTTCATTAAAGTCCTCAGATTTATTATTTATGTTTAATCCTACTGTTATTCCTTTTTTCGCCATATCCATATTCTCCTTATCTGCTATTTTTTATTTAATCTATAGCACGAGATTATGGCTCTATAATTAAATTCATCAAGAATTTTGCTTTTTATCTTATCCTTAAATGACACTTCTTATTTACTATTATAATAACCATAATCGTGCATTATTTTCTCAATCTTATATAAAAAATCACTTTCTTACACCTCCTCCCAAATATATTATGCAGTTTTTTCAATAAAAAAACTCCTTACAAATCTAAGTAATACAAAACAAGCTACTTATATCATAAGAAGGATTAAAATTCTAAATATATATTAAAAATACATTAGTTTAATTAACTTATGTAATTATCATTTTATATTTAACCCTATTCTTAAATTTAAGTAGTTATTTACATGATTAATAAAAGTAATAAAAACATATACTTCAATATAATCATCAACTATTAAAATTAAATTCTATTTATAATAAAATTTAAAGAATAAAATTAAATATACATTTTGATAATCACCTCCAACATTTTCCTTACTACATATTATAATAAAATAAACACTTTGTAAAGACATAAAATTATGTGGCTATCTCAAAATATAGATAATCCTCTTTTTCATTGTTAAAATGATAAAAATACACTTTATTTCATACACAAAAGAGTGCCTTATGAATTAAAAAGTTCATTTTAAGGCACCCTCATTTATTTTATCTTATTAATTACATGTCTATGCTAAGATAGTTTTTTGTTACATTGCTTCATCTTCTTCAAATTGAGAATTGTAAAGATTGGCATAGAATCCGCCTTTCTTTAGAAGTTCCTCATGATTTCCTTGTTCAACTATATCTCCTTCATTCATTACAAGAATCATATCAGCATCACGTATAGTTGATAATCTGTGGGCTATAACAAAACTTGTTCTACCTTCCATAAGATTATCCATAGCTTTTTGAATCAATACTTCTGTTCTAGTATCGACAGAACTTGTAGCTTCATCTAATATTAAAATTTTAGGATCAGCTAAATAGCACGAGCTATAGTCAATAATTGTTTTTGACCTTGAGAAACATTACTTGCTTCTTCATTTAATTTCATCTTATATCCATCTGGTAATGTCTTAATAAATCTATGAACATGTGCAGATTTAGCAGCCTCTATAACTTCTTCATCTGTAGCATTCAACTTACCATATCTTATATTTTCCATAATTGAACCACTAAATAACCATGTATCTTGAAGAACCATACCAAACATTTCTCTAAGCTCACTACGATTAAAATCTTTAATATTATGACCATCAATCAGTATTGAACCGCTATTAACATCATAAAATCTCATTAACAGTTTAACTATTGTAGTTTTACCTGCTCCTGTAGGTCCAACAATAGCAACTTTTTGACCAGGTTTAACATTTACTGAGAAATCATTTATTATAGTCTTGTTTGGGTTATATCCAAAGTTGACATTTTCAAAATCAATTTTACCTTCTAAACCATCTATTGAAACTGCATTTTCAACAATTTGGACTTCTTCTTCCTCTTCTAAAAACTCAAATACTCTTTCAG
>OCKG01000635.1_pt1 | contig 1992 bp, 3 predicted proteins | sample 1480661 | NCBI WGS metagenome assembly OCKG01 (sample SAMN05301472, study PRJEB22388) | human gut metagenome | isolation source: Infant 1 DOL 16 gut | host: Homo sapiens | place: USA: Pittsburgh, Magee-Womens Hospital of UPMC | collected 2013/2014 | reverse complement strand
ACAATGGACGGGCATCCAGATATTTTTTCTAGTAAAACTGCATTATATTTTATAGAACTTCCAAAAATTCGTAAATCCAGTTGTATAGCAAACAGAGTTCTAATATGGGGTAAACTTATTGATAATCCTTCTCATATAGATATTAGAATACTATCTAAAACGGATTATGTTATTAAAAGAGCACTTGATAGATTAAAAGAATTAGGTAGTAATGAGGACTATTTATTAAATTTAAAGAGAGGTGCGTATATTATGAATAAAAGTAGAAATTTTAAAGAAGAAATTTTTCAAGAAGGTATTGAAAAAGGTATCGAAAAAGGTATCGAAAAAGGTATTGCAAAAGGGAAAAGAGAAGAGAAATTTAATATCATCATAAAATTAAAAAATAAAGGATACAATTTGAGTGAAATATGCGATATTATAGATGATTTGAATAAATCAGAGGTTGAAAAAGTCTATAATCAAAACTAATACTATGATTGAGATGGCACTAGATAAATACAAAGCTTCCTCTTTTAAATTTAAATTAATATAAAACTTTGCTATTTAAATATGGTAGATATAAAGAGATATATAAATAATAGGTACAAAGAGGTGTATAAATAAAGGAGATAATTCAAAATAAAAGTTTGAACCATCTCCTTCTTATAGAAAAACAAAGGGGTTGATTTATATATGAAATTTTATACTATACAGACTTTAGAATTTTGGAATAACAATAAAAACAATAAATATCTATCAAATGATTATTCTTTTATATTAGAAGACTTTGATATTCCATACAAATGGATGTATAGTCAAATGACAAATAGAATATATGAATTTGATGATAGTATGATATGGGTTTGGACGAAGAGACCTGATTTAAGATGTAGTGGTTATTTAGAAAAAGGAAAAAAAGGTGTTTTACTTGAAATAGAAATAAGTGAAGATAATGTGTTATTATCAGAATTTGATTTATGGCATTTACCTTTAATGGATATTGCTGTAGAGCTTTATGAAGATGAACAAATTGAAAAGAAGGTAAGTTGGGAAAGAATATTTGACTTAGAACTGTGTTCAAAATTAAATGAAGTTAATATAGAAGATTTGACATTGCAAGGAGTGACATCTAAAGTGCCTCTATCTAATGTAAAATTAATAAAAGAATTTGTTGCAAAATAATATTTTTATTGAAATTTATTCAAAAAAGTTATATATTTATAACAAGAGGTGTTATAAATACATAACTTTTTAAGGGGGATTTTATATGTCTAAACAACAAACTGGTATTAAATCAACACTTATTTCAGAAATATTGAGAATTTCTTATTGTATTGGAGCTACATTAGTAAATAAGTATTTTTTTAAAGGAAGTAGTATTGAATATCTTCCTATAATTATTTGGGTATTAGCTATGGGAGCTCAGTGGGTCTATAATAAAAAGTATGATGATTTAATTGATGAGGCATCAAAATGTATACTATCAAGAGTTAATGATATTGCAATAAAAGTATTGTTTTTTTCTGTAGCTATAGTATCTATATTTCTTGTAACTTTGGACATAAATAGTCATTTTGTTTATTCAATCCTTGTTGAAGTTAATTCTATTTATATATTTTGACAGAAAGGGGATATACAATTAGGTGTCAGTATTACTAAAGACAAAAATTAAATCCTATAGAGAAAAGAACCTTATGACACAAGGTGAACTTGCAAAGTCAGTAGGAGTAAGACGTGAAACTATTGTACATTTAGAAAATGGTCGCTACAATCCTTCTTTAAAACTGGCAATGGATATTGCTAAGGTATTTGATACAATTGTAGAAGAGTTGTTTGAATTTATTGAAGAAAATAATATTTAAATTTCATGTATTACTTATGCATTAGAGAATGAATTAATTATAGGTAAAAAACCAAGCTTATAGATTAGAGAATAAATGACTTATAGATGAAAAACCAAGCTAATGGATTAAAGAATGAATGATTTATAGATGAAAAAGAAAGCTAATA
>OCKG01000601.1_pt1 | contig 2368 bp, 3 predicted proteins | sample 1480661 | NCBI WGS metagenome assembly OCKG01 (sample SAMN05301472, study PRJEB22388) | human gut metagenome | isolation source: Infant 1 DOL 16 gut | host: Homo sapiens | place: USA: Pittsburgh, Magee-Womens Hospital of UPMC | collected 2013/2014 | reverse complement strand
CTTGCATAATACTTCTCAAAAGTTGTAATTAGTATAAATTTATCATCTCCTAAATTATAAGAATCACTAAAAACTAAATCTGCATCAAGATTTTCTTTTATCATTTTTTGTGCCTCTAAGGGTGTAATTTTTACAGTAAATATTTCTGTTGCCATTTTTTATCTCCTCATAAGAATTTATTTTAGACAAAACATAATCTCTAGTATTTTCTGATATATTTATCAAACAATATCCCTATTCCTCCTAACAGAGCTAATATAGAACCAAAATTTCTATATTGAGAAATAGATTGGTCTAGATAAATATTATATTGGTCAGTTTCCATGATTCCACCATTTTGTTGAATAATATGCTCTTCACTAAATTCACCTAAGCCTATCCAACAGAATAATACTACTACTCCAATTACAAAAGCAAATATACATATTGTTAATTTAAAATCCTTATTTTCCATAGTTATCCCTCTCATAAGCTAAATTTATTTGATTATTTTTACTAGATTTTATATTACTCTTATTATACAATACAACATATATTTACATCTATTTCCAAAATTGTAACCTTTATAGTTTTATATATTTAAATTTTTTAAACAAAAAATACACATCTATAAATTATAAATGTGTATTCTGTACCATTACTAATAATATATTATACTTTTTTACAAATTTCTAATTATTTATAACTATTCAAAAATAAAATTCATATAAAATAATTCTATTGTACAATTGAAACTTTAATAATGTCTCCATTTTTTCTCTCCAAGTGAACTACTTCTCCAGTTAAATCATAGTCAAATGCCTTAACTAATATTTCAGTAACTTTTTTACCATCTACTACATCATCTTTTCCATTAAATAAATCCAAAGCATTATTCTCAATCATTCTCTTTGCAAAATTTACAGGTAACTTTATATGTATTTTATCGCCTGTATGTGATAAGACTCTTATTCTTAAAAACTTTTCTAAATTGTTTCTTGGTATTTGTTTTGATGCCATGCTATTAAATCACTCTCCTTTATTTTTTATTTAATAATAAATTTTATTCTTAAAAATATCTTTATATGTATTTATTATGAAAGTAACACTATTATTTTCTAATCTTGTTTTATATTCCTTCTTCTTTAATATATTTATTTAATAAATATCTATGATTTATAATAATTGTATATTTTGAGATTTTACTTTACAATTATTGTATCTAAATTTAACAAAATATCTTATTAGAATATTTCAATTAAAACAAAACTGGTTTATTATATAAAAAATAAATTAGTATACTTATTTTTTATATATCAGGAGGATATACTTATGAATAAAATAATCAATAACATTTTAAATACCTGCAAACAGTATACATATATTTTGCCACATAAATTGTTAAGACAGTATATAGCACACTATACAATATCTATTCCAGATACAAGTATTAAAGAAAATCTATTTAAATTTGACAAAAAAGGTATAGAAAGCGCATTCTGGGGAGCCACAACAAAAACTACTATTGTAAAAAATGATATAGAAAATGTACTTTTTAGAGTATTCGTTGAGTTTCGCCCAGGTGGAGTATATTATTTGACAGGTCTTTCTCAAAGAGAATCTACAGATTTAAAAATTTCACTTGAAGATTTTAACACATTATTTAGCTTAGAGGTTAATTCCATTTTTGAAAGAACAAGTACTATAAAGGAATTAGTAGAACAATTAGATATGTTATTCTTATCATACTTATTGAAATCAAATATAGTAGATATGACTATACCAATTCTTGAAAATGCTAGAAAACAAAACTCTATTATGTCTGTTAAAAACATTTCACAAATTAGTTGTTATAGTGAACGACATTTAAATAGAATTTTTAATAATTCTCTTGGTATGAGTGTTAAATAATACCTTAGATTACTTCGTATAAACCTTGTATTACAAGAAATACAAAATAATAAAATACCCTTTGCAACTTTAGCACAAGATATTGGTTATTACGACCAATCTCATTTTATAAATGATTTTAAATCTATTTGTGGTGTTAATCCAACAACCTATATAAAAAATTTGTCCGATTTTTACAATGAAAAGTATAAATTTTGATATACAATCATATAAAATTTATATTTAAGGAGTAACTTAAAATGATAGAATCAAGATGTGGAATTTTATGTTATGAATGTGGATACAAGGAAAAAGTCAATTGTAAAGGTTGTACAGAGATTGAGAAACCATTTTGGGGTGAACAATGTCCTGTAAAATCTTGTTGTGAAGATAAAAACCTTACACATTGTGGTCTATGTGATACATTTCCATGTGAAATGCTTAATCAATTTGCATATGACAAAGAACAAGGTGATGATGGCAAAAGAATTTCTCAGTG
>OCKG01000593.1_pt1 | contig 2445 bp, 4 predicted proteins | sample 1480661 | NCBI WGS metagenome assembly OCKG01 (sample SAMN05301472, study PRJEB22388) | human gut metagenome | isolation source: Infant 1 DOL 16 gut | host: Homo sapiens | place: USA: Pittsburgh, Magee-Womens Hospital of UPMC | collected 2013/2014 | reverse complement strand
ATTCTCCCTTCCTCCCTTCATGCTGCACAGCCGTCTCCGTTTCCATCAGGTCAAGATCAGGGCCCCCAACAGCTTTGCCCGCACCTTCTGCGGCGCATTCCTACGTATGGCCCTTTGCAGGTCTGCAAGACGCTCCACATCATCGAGCTGTTCGCCTTCCACGCCCTTGTCAGGTTCCGCACACATCGGAAGAAGCTAAAATCCGAGATCCGCCGCAAGAAGCTGGAGGGCGGACACGTCGCCCGTCTGATGCATGATGAACGCGGCCTGTTCCAGCCCGAGCTTGACGGAAGTGCGGTCGGCGTAGGGATTGAGGACATTGCCGAGACTCGACGGAGCCATATCCATTTCCGCCGCCATTGCCCGGACGCCGCCGGGATACTTCTTCACCGCCGTCTGTACGGCTTCGATAACGTGTTCAAGTGTGGGGATTGTCATCATTTCACCGTTCATCCTGTTTGTGTTCCGCCCTATTCTGGAGGGCATGGAACTTGTTCACCTGCTCATCACCCGACGCGGCCCCGTGTGGCGCGTCCGCATCCTGTCCTGTGGCGTCATCCGCTGGAGGGCATACCGCGCCGCGGAGTACCCGACACCCGAGGCCGTGGTCCGGCGATGCGTGGAAGGACTAGGCTTTCCAGCCACAATGAGGACAAACGCTCCCACGCGGGACAAGGGTTCCACATCGTGGACATTCCCCATCGGCGCGTTTGATCTCCCAACACAACCAGAGCAACATCGCCATCAACAGGAACAGCAGGCTAGACATCCGTTTCTCCTTGTCCGGTGGGAGTGCTGGGGGCGGCTGTAAGCCGCTCTTCATTTCTAACTAAAAAGTCCAGCAATTTATCATAGGCGCTCTGTCGCCTTTTTGGAGCAGACAAGAGCCGACACAAGGTAACGGGATGGATGCCTACGGCTTTGGCAAGGGCTACTTGCGTCCATCCTCTCTTCTTCATCAGTTCTTTTGCAGCGTATTCGATATTCATGTGGAAATATTAGCTCATTCGCTATTCAATGGTCAAGCGAATTTGCAAATTAAAAAATTGCTTTTATTAGCGCGTCTGCTAATGGTGTAACCATGGGTAAAACAGACTGGATCATTAAATTTTTTGAGTCCAAAATTGGGCACGGGAAGGAATTCGCCACACGAGTTGATATGGCGAGATTTTTAGGGTTGTCCCCAACGCAACAGACAAAATTGTTCAATTTTTTGAAAGGTTCAGACACGCAATATAAGGCCGTCCTAGATTGGTTTGAACGACTTGGGGGCAAGTTCGAATCGGAGACTACACCTTCTAAAAACGTCTGCTTCATCGATGCGCGTGTGGCCCCCGCAGGCAATGCTCTCCCCCCTCCCCCGGATGAAGACTACCTCGCCGTTCCCCTTGTGGAAGAAGTTGGCGCGGGGCCCGGCATCATTCCACAAAATGAACTCATCTCGTGGTTCCTCGTCTGGCGTCACCAGCGGGCCATTCAACACAAGCGTGACCTCATTGCCGTCATGCTGGGCAAACACTCAACGTCTATGGTTCCCACGCTCAAGCCACAAGACATTGTGCTTGTAGACCGACAAGATAAAGACGTGATGAACTTCAAAGGTAGGATCATGCTTGTCCTCGATCCTTTCGACGGCAGCGGAAAAATCAAGCGTGTGGCGGCAGAAAACCAGCCGAAAAAGCGCGACTATCGCATCACCTACTATTCGGACAACGCCGCCGAGAATCCCCCCGAGGTCTACAGCTTAATGGAAGACTTCGAGGGGGACTGGAACAAGTCCATCGTCGGTCGGGTTGTATGGGCGTGGAGTGACGTGAGCTGCAAATGAAAATCCCCGCCGGAGCGGGGAGGAGGAATGCAATGGAATTAAATCATTATTGTAATAAATTAGAAAACCATCTCAAGTCTGATGTTTTTTTGTTTTATGGTGGAATTCACCCTAACCACAGAACATTTTTTACTTCTGAATTTGAAAAATTAGCTAGAAAAAAGAGACATAAATCGCTTGCTGTTAATTTAACAACGAATGGCGGCAGTGTAGAAATGGCTGAAATAATGGTTGAGGTGATGCGTAGGTTCTATGATGAAGTATATTTTATTGTACATGAATACGCATACTCAGCGGGTACTATTCTTTGTATGTCTGGTGACAAAATATATATGAATTTTGCCTCATCATTAGGCCCTATAGATCCTCAAGTATTATCTAATGGACAATGGGTTCCTGCACAAGGATATTTAGATCAATACGATGCAATATGTAAAAAATCATTAAATAATGATCCACAAAATCCTATAAGCCCCGTAGAGTTACAAATGGCTTTAAATTTAAACCTTGCAGATCTAAATTTTTATCAACAAGCACGAAACTTAACCGTAACTTTATTGAAAAAATGCCTTGTAAAATATAAATTTGAAGACTGGACAGTTCATAACAAAACAAAA
>OCKG01000588.1_pt1 | contig 2524 bp, 1 predicted proteins | sample 1480661 | NCBI WGS metagenome assembly OCKG01 (sample SAMN05301472, study PRJEB22388) | human gut metagenome | isolation source: Infant 1 DOL 16 gut | host: Homo sapiens | place: USA: Pittsburgh, Magee-Womens Hospital of UPMC | collected 2013/2014 | reverse complement strand
TCTATGGGTAGATACTTAGCTCAAAGATTAGATACAGATATATCTGAGTTAGGGTATGACAAATTGACTTCGAAAGAAATAAAAGAAAAATTAGGAGAAATAACTTTCTTTACAGCTACAGATGGAAATCACGGTAGAGGAGTTGCTTGGACAGCTAATAAATTAGGTCAAAAATCTGTTGTATTAATGCCAAAAGGTTCTTCTGAATTTAGATTAAATAAAATCAAAGGAGAAGGTGCAGATGCTAGTATAACAGACTTAAACTATGATGATGCAGTAAGATTAGCTAATGATTATGCAGAAGCTGATGACCATGGAGTAATGGTTCAAGATACAGCATGGGACGGATATGAAGAAATACCAGCGTGGATAATGCAAGGATATGGAACTATGGCTCAAGAAGCTATAGAGCAATTAAAAGAATATGGAGTAGATAGACCAACACACGTATTTGTTCAAGCAGGAGTTGGTTCACTTGCTGGTGCAGTTCAAGGGTATGTTGCTTCAATATATGATGAATGCCCAATAACAGTAGTAGTAGAGGCTGATGAGGCTGATTGTTACTATAAATCAGCAGAAGCTGGAGATGGAAAACCAAGATTTGTTGGAGGAGATATGCCAACTATAATGGCAGGGCTTGCTTGTGGAGAACCAAACACTATAGGTTTTGAAGTGTTAAAAAATTATTCATCAGCATTCGTTTCAGCACCAGACTGGGTATCTGCTAAAGGTATGAGAATATTAGGAAACCCTCTAAGAGGAGATGAGAAAGTAATCTCTGGAGAATCTGGAGCAGTTACAACTGGAGCATTAGTTTCAATCCTTGAAAGTGAAGATTTAAAAGACTTAAGAGAAGCTTTGAAACTAGATGAGAACTCTAAAGTATTATTAATAAGTACAGAAGGAGATACTGACCCTGATAAATATAGAGATATAGTTTGGAATGGTGAATGCCAAAGTAAATAAAAGACTTAAGGAAAAGAAAAACTTAATAAACAAATGAAAAATTTAAGGAAAATAAAAACTTAATAAATAAATGAAAAATTTAAGGAAAATAAAAACTTAAATAAGTGAAAACTTTAAATAAAATAAAAACTAAAACAAATGAAAAATATAAATAAATGAAAAAGTAAAGCAAATAAAAAAGTAAAGCAAATGAAAAATATAAATAAATGAAAAAGTAAAGCAAATAAAAAAGTAAAGCAAATGAAAAATTCAAAATAAAAACTAAATAAAATTAAATAAAACCAAATAAAATTAAAATAAAGTCTAAATAAAAATTTAATAAATAAAATATAAAGAAATAAAAAATCAATAGATTAAGTGAAATGCTAATAAATTAAAAAAGTGAAATATCAAAATAAAACGTCAACAAATTAAAAATTATATGGGGGAATATCAAAATGTTAAATGAAACAAGAAAAAAACAATTAACTGAAGTATGCCAAGACTTAATAAGAAATGCTAGTTATTCAGGTCAAGAAGAAAACGTAGTAAAAGCTATAGAAGAAAATTTTGCTTTACTAGGTTTTGATAGTTGGTCAAGAGATAGATATGGAAATATAGTAGGATGTATAAAAGGAAATAAACCAGGTAAAAAAATATTATTTGACGGGCATATAGATACAGTTCCAGTTCCAGATGCAAGTAAATGGAGTGTTCCTCCTTTTGAAGCGAGAATAGTAGATGGGAAAATATATGGTAGAGGAACTTCTGATATGAAGGGTCAAGTAAGTGCTATGATGGCTGCTGTTTCATATTTTGCAGAAGATACTAACAAAGACTTTGAAGGTGAATTGTATGTAGCAGGTGTTGTTCATGAAGAAATATTTGAAGGTGTTTCAGCTAGAGAGATAAGTAAGGCTGTTCAACCTGACTATGTTGTAATAGGTGAGTCTTCAGAGTTAAACTTAAAGATTGGTCAGAGAGGTAGAGGAGAAATAGTAGTAGAAACTTTTGGTAAACCAGCTCACTCTGCTAATCCAGAAAAAGGTATAAATGCAGTTTATAAAATGGCTAATGTAATCCAAAAGATACAACAATTAGTACCTCCAACTCATCCAGTTTTAGGTGATGGAATATTAGTTTTAACAGATATAAAATCTTCTCCATATCCAGGAGCATCAGTAGTGCCAGATTATTGCAAAGCTACTTTTGATAGAAGATTATTAGTTGGAGAAACAAGAGAAGGCGTATTAGCTCCAATACAAGCTTTATTAGATGAAATGATGAAAGAAGACCCAGAATTAAATGCAAAAGTTTCTTATGCAGTTGAAAAAGCTGATTGCTATACAGGAAATACTATAGAAAGTGAAAGATTCTTCCCAGGTTGGTTATATGACGAAGAAGATGAATTTGTTCAAGCAGCATATAAGGGATTAAAAGAAGCTGGAATAGATTCAGAAATAACTCAATACTCATTCTGTACGAATGGAAGTCACTATGCAGGTGAAGCTGGAATAAAAACTATAGGATTTGGTCCTTCTAAGGAAAATCTTGCTCACACAATAGATGAGTATATAGA
>OCKG01000550.1_pt1 | contig 3072 bp, 3 predicted proteins | sample 1480661 | NCBI WGS metagenome assembly OCKG01 (sample SAMN05301472, study PRJEB22388) | human gut metagenome | isolation source: Infant 1 DOL 16 gut | host: Homo sapiens | place: USA: Pittsburgh, Magee-Womens Hospital of UPMC | collected 2013/2014 | reverse complement strand
CCATCTTGTGTTACAGGTATTTTTACATATATATTTTTTCTCAAACTACTTATATATAATGCTTCTTCTAATATTTCTTCATACTTTGTACTTAACACTTGAGCATGTATAGGCATATCCTCACCTATAATCTCACCAATTTCATTTATAAGTTGCTTAAAATTCTTTTTTTCTTTTGAAACAATACTTGGATTTGTAGTTACACCATCTATTGGTAAACAAGTACATAACTCCTTAATCTCCTCCACATTACCTGTATCTAAGATTAGTTGCATTAAAATATCCCCCTTTAATCTTTCTTTATTCTTATTATATATTGATTTGGTATTATTTTCAACATTTTGCTTATTGTTTTTTATTTTTTATTATTGTTTTACTTTTCCTTCTTAGTTTTATAATTTTTTTATTTACTAAATTCTAAATATATAGTTAGAAAAAACATACTTTTTATATTAAATTAATTTTGTATTTCATGTTAAAATAGTTGATATATTGTATTTTATCTTATAATATTTACTATAATACTATATTGCGAAAAGAGGTAGAAAATGTTTGCAGAAGAAAGAATCCAAGCTATATTAAATATCCTAAAAAAAGAAGGTAGAGTTACTGTCAAAGAGCTCAGTTCTAAATTTAATGTTACAGAAGATTGTATAAGAAAAGATTTAAAAAATATAGAAAAGATTTCTTCAATAAGAAGAATTTATGGAGGAGCTGTACTAGCTAGAGAAACACTAGAGAATCAGGATACAAAAGACAGAAAAGAAATTAATATTCCAACAAAGAAAATAATAGCAGAAAAAGCATTTAATTTAATTGAAGATAGAGAAACTATATTTTTAGATATCTCTACAATTAACATCTTGCTTGCGAAGTTGTTAGCTGAAAGTAATAAAAAAGTAACACTTGTTACAAATATGCTGGATATACTAAATGTAGTTACTTCAAAACCAAATAATTTAAATATAATTTCCACTGGAGGTTTATTAAATCTCAGTTTAGACGGTTTTGTCGGTACTCCAACTATAGAGTTTATATCGAAATATAAGTTTGATAAGACTTTTATGGGAAGTTGTGGAGTAGATGTATTCAACTCTTCACTTACAACTTTTGAAATTGAAGGCTATAATAAATTCAAGTAAAAAAGTATTTATAGTTATGGAAGATAAAAAGTTTAAATTTGATGGAAATTTCAAGTTTGCTCATTTAGAAGATATTAGTTCTATAATTACAGAAAAAACGCCTACTCCTGATATAGTAGATATTTTATCAGAATTTAATGTAAATGTTTTATAAGTTTAATTATATATTTTATAGGATTTCTTATAAATATAAATTTTTATTTGATAACTATTCTTAAAAACATATTTCTATAATATTTATTTTATCCTTAGTATCTATTTTTTAAAATCTAGTTCTATAACATCTACTTTATCCTTATGTCTATTTATAAAACTAATTTGAAATAGACTTTCTAAATCTAATACAGTTATTTTTAGAAAGTCTATTTCCTTAAATAAACTATTTAATAATACTGGCTACTTTTTATATGAATACAATAATTTGTTATTCATAAATAAAAGCTTATTTCATTTCATTCTTCATTTGCTTCTCTAATTCTTTAGAAAATTTCTTTTGTTCATATCTTTCCATCATCTCATCTTTTTTCATTTCTAAGTTTACCATAGCACCTTGTGCATCATCTTTCAAATCTTCAGCTGTATTTTTCATAACATAAGCTGTCTTTTTAACACCTTCTTTTAAATCTTCTTTCATATTTTTCATATCTCTTTTTAATCTATCCATCAAAACTACCTCCTCTGTAAATATAATACTTCCTATATTTATTTTTCCCAAAGTACATATATTTATTTGTAATATCAATTATAATTTTTAAGTCTTAAATATAGTTTAAACTATCTAAATCTATACATTTCAATAAATTAAATATTTTTTATTTCAAAATAAAAATAACACTAAGCATAGATTATATGCTCGGTGTTATTTTTTAAATTCATAGTAACTTAATTGTTGGGTTACTATAATGATGACTTATATGGAGGATGTAAGGAAATCTCATCATTATAGTTGGTGTATTTTATGGTTTTAAGCTTCTTTATATTTATATAATACAGTTTCATTATGAATTTTTTGTGATTTTAAAATGAACTATTATTGAAAGTTATATATTCTTTATAATAAGTAATTAATTTTTAAATTCTACTGTGAATACTACAGAGTTTTCTTTGTTTTTTATGCTATAATCAAACCCATGACTTTTAAAAATTTGGCTGACTATATAAAGTCCAAGTCCACTTCCTCCAGTTTTTCTCGAACGAGATTTTTCTATTCTATAAAATGGATTAAATATTTCTTCTAAATAACGTTTCTCGATAGTTACACCAGTATTTTCAATTTCTAAAACCACTCTTTGATTAGAAGTCTTTTTACTTATTCGTTTATTTTTATCATAGAGTCTAATTATAAGCTCTGATTCTTCAGGAGAATATTTTATGGCATTATTTATTATATTATTGATTGCCTTAGTTATTCTCTCTTGGTCTGCCTTAATTTCCAAATTTTCTTCTATTTTTAAAATAGTTTTCATATGTTTTTCTTCTATTAAAAATACTTGTCTCTTTACAAGTCTATTTAATAATTCACTTATATTTATTGATACCAATTTCAAATCTTTTTCAAGTATTTCTGATTTTGAAACCTCTATCATTTCATTTACTAAATCTTTTAATTCTTGTGTACACTCATACGATTTTTTCAGATAAGTATCCCTATCCTTATACTTACCTACACTATAAATCATACCTTCAATTTGACCACTTATTATGGTTATTGGAGTTTTTAGTTCATGTGATATTGTAGCAACAAAATCCTTCCTTCTATATTCCTGTTCTCTCTCACTCTCTATTATGTTTATAAGAGGCTTTGTTATTACAATTGAATATATATATGCTCCAATAATCGCTATCAATATTGCTATTGATATGATGTATGGCATTAGTTTTCTTATAACTTCGTTTGCTTCGTCAATTGGTTGTAATGGCATAACGAGTT
>OCKG01000532.1_pt1 | contig 3297 bp, 4 predicted proteins | sample 1480661 | NCBI WGS metagenome assembly OCKG01 (sample SAMN05301472, study PRJEB22388) | human gut metagenome | isolation source: Infant 1 DOL 16 gut | host: Homo sapiens | place: USA: Pittsburgh, Magee-Womens Hospital of UPMC | collected 2013/2014 | reverse complement strand
GGTAAGTATTTTTTCTCTAAAAATCTCCAGATTTCTTTTCGTTTTGACTTATCTACATTAGGATTTTTGTAAATATAGTGTTGAAATTCATCAACAATTACTCCATAAGGTATAAATTTAATTGAAGATGATAAGTGAGTGAATTTGTACTTATCTGTATCTTCTTTAAAAAATAAATCCATCCACGGCCATGTTATAAATTCCATACTCATTGAATGGATTTCACAACTATCAAGCGTTGGAAAATTAATTTCTGGCATATCAATCCATCTAGACATATACAACTGAAATGCATGTCCTGCCTCATGTGTTAACACATCTATATCATCAGCAGTTTGATTAAAATTAGAAAAAATGAATGGTGATTTATAATCTGGTATATAAGTACAATACCCTCCAGCTCCTTTTCCTTTCTTCGTTTCTAAATCCATAAGTTCATTTTCTAACATAAAATCAAAAAATTCATTTGTTTCTTTTGACAGTTCAGAATACATCCTTTTACCATTTTGAATTATGTATCTTGAATCTCCCTTTAAACTTGCATTTCCTGTTAAAAATTCCACGCCTTCATCTATGTAACTTAAATATTCTAGACCAATTCTTTTAGCTTGTTTTTCATAAAGCTCATTTGCCATTGGAACAACATATTTTAGTACTTGTTTTCTAACATTTTTTATCATATATTCTCTGTAGTCACTTCTCATCATTCTAACATACCCAAGCTCTACAAAATCTTCAAAACCTAATTTTTTAGACATCTTATCTCTAAGTTTAACCAATTTATCAAATATGTCATCAAATTTAGTTTCATTTTCTTCAAAGAAATTATAATATGCTTTGTTTGCTAATTCTCTTGTTTTTCTATTCTTAGAATACATGAATTTCCCCATACCAGATAAATTTCTTATTTTCCCATCAAACATTATCTCAGCTGAAGCTAAAAGTCTAGTATACTCTGAACACAATTTATTTTCTTCCTGCAATTCACTTATTATTTCTTTGGAAAAACTTTTTAAAGAATACTCTACTATTGTGAAAAATTGCTCTCCAAACTCTTTTATCAAATCATATTAAAATTTTGAATTTACAATGGCATTATAAAAATATGAATTTAATTCTTCATACAAAGGCATATATTCATCCCAATAATTTTTTTCTTCTTTGTAGAATTTATTAAATGTGTCTGTACTATATCTTATCGAAGCTATATTTGACAACGTTTCTATTTTATTTCTTAATAAATTAATCTTATGTATATTTTTTTGTTGCTCTTTATAATTACGAGAATTATTTATATCTTCTACACAGCTCAAAAACTCTTTTTTCATACTATTATAATTGGGTCTTTCATACTTAAACTCTGAAAACGTCATTTAAAGCACTCCTTTACAACTTTACTTTATTGTATTTATAAATATAGATTTACATGTACTATGTAATACTCTTTTATAAATTATTATATATATCAAATATTCTTTATATTATAATCATGTTGAATAATAACATATGATTAATGGAATTACAATATTTTATAACACAAAACTAACTAATATAACAAATTACCATCAGTCTATTTATTCAAACTTCTAACTATATAATATACATTTATTTATATTAACAATGCAAACGATACCATTATTTGTAATTAAGAATTTTGGAATTATTGATTACAAAGTTTTTACATTCTCATCTCACATAAGTAATATTTTTATCAAAAAATTAATATTATTAAACTTTCTAAATTACTTATCTCTTGATATAATAGTATACAAAACAAACCATATTTCCCACTGAAACTTTGTTCAACACTAGCCGTGTCAACGTTTTCACAGGAAATTTGAGTATATAATTTATTGGAGGTTGATATGTACAAATTAATCGCACTAGACATTGATGGAACAATATTAAATACACAAAAAAGGATTACTCCTGAAGTCTTTGAGTCCATTCAGGAGGCAAAAAGGGCTGGGGCAAAAGTAGTTATAACAACAGGCAGACCTCTTCCTGGTGTAAAAGAACTTCTAAATCAACTAAATTTAACAGATGAAGGTGATTATGTTATATGCTTTAATGGAGCAATTATTCAAGAAGTTAAAAGTGAGAAAATCATACATGATGTAGAAATGAGTTTAGATGATTTTGATTTTATATATAATAACGTTTGTAAAAAATATAAGACTAAAATACACATAAATACAATGACAAATTTAATTACACCAAATGAAACGCCTGGCAAATATACACTTCATGAAGCGAAATTAAATAATATAGAAGTCAAATATATACAAAAAGATAAAATTGATGAATCTATTAAAATCTGTAAAATTATGATAGTTGATGAACCAGAAAGATTGGAAGAAATCATACAGCAACTACCTAAAAATTTATTCAATAAATATACTATAGTAAGGTCTGCTCCTTTTTATCTAGAATTTTTAGGTAAAACTACTAATAAAGGAACTGCTCTTAAAACATTATGTACGAATCTAATATACCTATAGAAAATGCTATTGCTGTTGGCGATGAAGAAAATGACCAACATATGATAAAGTATGCAGGTCTTGGTGTGGCTATGGGGAATGCACGTAATAGTATAAAGGAAATTGCAGATTATGTTACTGATACTAATAATGAAAATGGAGTTGCAAAGGTTATAAATAAATATATACTTAATAAGGCTATCTAATCATCTAAAAAAAACTAAAAATATACCTTTAGATTTAAATACTTTTCACATCCCTACTCTATACTAATTTATATAGTATGGATATTACCTATCATTTTTATCTAAAGGTCATTTTTAGTTTTTCATATATGTATATCTATGATAGTACCTTTTGTTTGAGTTTAAATATTTTATATGATTCTACTATTGCCTCATTAATATCTAAACAATATATATCTTCATCATCAGATAATCCCGCTTCGTTTGTCCAAGCATCAAAATCACTCTTCGTCCAGAAGAAATTCATTATATTTCAGCAACTAGCAGCCCAATTTAGATGCTTATCAAGATTTATATGAAGCACTCTTAAGTTTGGATTATTCACATACTCAATCTTTTCATTTTTTATAATTACTTCTATTTCCTTACCTGTAGCACTACAAATAGAGTTTATTTTTATATCTTGGTTGAATGTGCAAGAGGTTCCTATAGCATCTATAGCACACATTGCACTGAAACTTCTATTATCTCTCAAAGTTACTTTATGATTTGTTGGCAATGCTGATACAGGATATATAAAATTTATACTATTCCCATCAACAACCATTATATTTTTATAAATAAAATATTGT
>OCKG01000471.1_pt1 | contig 4316 bp, 2 predicted proteins | sample 1480661 | NCBI WGS metagenome assembly OCKG01 (sample SAMN05301472, study PRJEB22388) | human gut metagenome | isolation source: Infant 1 DOL 16 gut | host: Homo sapiens | place: USA: Pittsburgh, Magee-Womens Hospital of UPMC | collected 2013/2014 | reverse complement strand
CATACTTTGCTAATGTCATTGTTGAATCCTCAATTTTAATATATTGACCATTCTTTAAGGTGATATATCTAGTCCCACTAAAAATATCATTTGAAAGTATACTATCAGCATTACCTGTACTATCACTTGTAACTTCATAATAAGAAGCATAACTTCCTGAGTTTGAAGTTATTAAGTATTCACCTGCTGATATATCTTTTCCAACCTTATACATTCCATCTTTTATAGTCTTTGTAGTAGGTTTAACATTTTTTACAACCCCAGTATTAATATCTCCAATTCCATTTGTTATATTTAAACACTGTTGTACTATATTTGAATCTATATATCCTATAGAAGTTATCTTCTTAGCATTTTTTAAAATGCTTTTATTGCTACCATCATTAACTAAAACCATTGGACCATGTTTTGATAAAGAAGATCCTACAAGTGCATTTGTTAATTCATAAGCTCCAGCTATATAAAACTCTCTAGCATCCTTATAAAACTTATTTATTATTGCTTTATTAGTTTCAAAACGAGTACTCCCCCCTAGTCTAGTAGATTTAGTATTGTTTACTAAAGTGGTACTCATTGAAGCTGTTCCTCCTATTACATAAGACTTTAAACCACTAGTTGAAAAAGGTATACTTTGTCCATTAGTAAGAATTATTGGTGCTTTATCTCTTGCTGCTACAGATGCAATACTTATAGCATCTGCTTCTCCTTTATATGCATTGGTTAGCATAACAGTATTGACTTTTTTTATTGAATTTATTTCTTTTGCAACATTATAACTTGTTTTTATTCTGTCATTTCCCTTAATTCTTACAACTTTCATTTTCTTAGATTTTAATGAATTTTCGACAGATGTACTAATAGAATATGTTCCTCCAATTATATAAACTTTTGATACATTTTTTAATCTTGCAGATGTCTCAGTTGGTATAGTATTTTTTTCAGTTAATAGTATAGGGGCATTTAAAGCTCCTGCTAGTCCACTTGCACTTAATCCATCTGCAATAGAGTTACTAGTATTAATTAATATAGCAGTTTTATATGCATTTTTATCTGCTATTTTACCTGCTATTTCATACTTATTTTTTCCTTGTATTTTTTCTACAGATGATATTGCATCTACTAATTGAATATTTGCAAATACAAAAGAAATACTTAAAGTCAATGTTAATATTCTTTTATAGAATTTCATAATAAAATTGTCCCCCTCATAATAAATTTTTAATATATAAATACATATTCTTAAATTAGTTATGTACTTAACAAACTTATGTAAAATTGCAAATTATATTAAGTATATTACAAATAAATATTAATACAATTATTCATTTAGCTATAATTGTATTTACATTTATATTAAAAATCAACTAGATTTGTATAAATACTTATAATTATATTTTTATTCTTAATATTTTTTTTATTATGTTATTTTAATAGATTTATTTTTCTTTTTTAAGCATAGAGATGTATTTTTCCATATATTCTATTTCTATTATAGTTTCGCTTATTTAATTCACCCAAAATTTCACTTAATATTAGAATTTTAAATCTTTTACTAAAACAGACTTTTATAGTTCTATTAAAATTTTTTACTAAACTTTATTTTTTACTATGAATTATCTATTTTTTTTGGCTAAATTTAAGCAAGTTTTTCACAAAAAATATATACATTACTATATTTTTAAAACTTTATAAATATATAATTGATTTAATTGGAAATTTTAGTGTATTCAAAAAATGAGAAATCAGAGGAGATTAATATAAAAATTTATCTTGAAAAGTCAATTAAATATATCTTATATTTAATAACTACAAATGAGATACATATAAGAATATTATATAGGTATGATAATTTATCTGTTAAATTAAGTGTAATTGGTACTATATAAATATTTTATTAAAAATAAATATATAATACCAAATCTTTAAACAACATAAGAATAAAATAGTTATAATCTACTTTATTCTTATGTTATTTAGTTATTATAATGCTTTATAAAGTAAAATATTATTTCGTGTTTAAGCTTGATAACTAACTCTTCTTATTGATAGACTAACAATCTTGAATAAAAATATTCCTGCAACTAGATTTATTAAAACAGCTGGTAATACTACTGCTAAGAATAAAGCTGTAAATGAAGCCCCTGGAAGACCAACTATAGCTTGAGCTGCTAATAAAAAGATAGTTCCACTTACAAGAGTTCCTATTGGCATTATTATTGCAACTACTACAGTATCTTGTGTTTTCTTAGCTAATTTTTTTATAAAAGGCATATTATAACTAATATTCATTAATAAAAATACTATATTTGCTGTAAGAGTTTTATCTATTACATTAGGAATTTGACCTCCCGGAAAACTTGATGTAAGTGCTGTAAATATTCCTGTTACTATACCCGCTATCAAACAAGTTTTATAATCATCTCTATTTAAAACCAATATTACAAATAACATTGCTAGTGGTACATCTGGCTTCATTGGTAATCCTATAGCTGGTGTGATTTGATGTATTAATAATCCCATCGCTAAAAGTATTGCATTTAAAGTTAATTTTTTTGTATTTGTTTTCATTTTTTGTACTTCCTCCTATTTTTTTAATTTTCAATTTATTTTTTTGCCAACCTACTATATCATCATCTTTAGCTTTTGAAATTCATAACATCTTTCTCACCACCTTCTATCTTTTAAATTTTCAGTAAAATAAAAAACTCCGTCCTAAACTAATAGGACGGAGATTATCCGCGTTGCCACCTAAATTATATAAAAATTAATATAAAATTCAATTTTCATACATCTCATTATCAGGTACTTACATACCTTATTCGCTATAACGTGCGACTGACGATAAAGTCTACTCTCAAAACTATGATTTCAATTTATTCCTCTAAGGGCCATTCATCAAATTTTTTCTTGCTAAGATTCCACCATCCTCAGCTCTCTATACTGAACCTAAATTTAACTACTCTTCCTTGTCATAGGATTTAATTTATTGTATTGAATTTTGTTGTTAAAATAATAATATTCTTTTTTCTAAAAAATGTCAATACCTTTTTATAAAAAATATATTTTGTAATCTATTTTTTATAAAAAAAGTAAATTATACTATACATTTCTTTTCATATACAAAATTCTATGAATAATTACTTTAATGGTCTAATAGTCTGCTCTTTGGCTCTAATTCTTCTTATATTAATTTTGTGAATAACTGTTGATGTAATTTTATATTTTGATTCATGAGGAATTAAATTCTTCAAAGTTAATTAAGTACATTTATCAATAAATTTACTTAATTAACCATCATTTAATACTCATTCCTGTATTTATATGCCTCCTTTGAAACAGAATATTACTCCATTTTAATTACATCATATTATTAAATAGATACCAATGATTAAAAAAATGATATTCTTTTAATTATTTTTAGTAAAATTTTTTCTTCTTTCTTTTAATAAATATTAGCACTACTAAAACTATAACCAAAAATATGACTATTATGAACAATATTAATTTTGTTAGGATATTATGTCTTCTTACTTTACTTTTATTATATTTCCTACTTTTATGTCTACTTTTAGATTTAATAGTTTTAAATTTAGTATTATCATATGTATAATTCTCTTTTATTGAAGAAATGTATACACTAGACTCAATAATAGCTTCTGCTTCTACTTGTAATGGATTTATAATGCTGATTATAAGTAGAAAAGATATAGCTATCCCAATCAATTTTTTCTTCTTATTCATATTTTCCCCCTCATAAAAATTTTTAACTAGTTCATTATAATATATATATAACTAAAAATTACAAATTTTTTCAAGTTTCTTATATATCTTATTATCTTTAATATTATTTTTATTATCATAACTTTTACTTTTTTTAAGATTTTTCAAAGTAGTATTAATTTATGATACTTGGTGTATAAAGTATAAGTTAAATCTACTTTCAATTAAATTTACCATTTATAATTACTTTATAATAAAAATAAATTAGTTAATTTATTCTCTTTAGTTCTGTTATAATGTTTCTACAAAAAAGAATCCCATTAATGGGATTCTTTTTTGTGATTTATTAATATATTTAAAGCTTGCTAGTATCGTATTATAAACTTAAATGCTCTTCTATGTATTGATTATATACATATCCAGAATATCGTTTTTCATTTTTATTGATATTAACTCTTGCCCATTTTCCAACGCTATAACATACTTCAACTTTAAAACCATCAGGGATTGTAGTTATAACTTTAGATTCTAATGTTCTATCATTTCTAAGTTCTAAACTTAATCCATTTGTTCTTATATTTCCTATGTAATTCTTT
>OCKG01000401.1_pt1 | contig 5737 bp, 8 predicted proteins | sample 1480661 | NCBI WGS metagenome assembly OCKG01 (sample SAMN05301472, study PRJEB22388) | human gut metagenome | isolation source: Infant 1 DOL 16 gut | host: Homo sapiens | place: USA: Pittsburgh, Magee-Womens Hospital of UPMC | collected 2013/2014 | reverse complement strand
AATAAACCTATTGGAGAAGTTTTATATGAGGCTGTATTAAGACAAATATAGATTTATTTCACGATTTTTATTATATATGTAAGTTTTTATGTTGAATTTAAAGTTTTTTTTTAGTATTATTTTTGTTATGATGTTTTAGTATAAATACGAATAACTTGAAAGGAGCTTTTATGAAACTAAAAACTATATCTTTACCAGAGCTTAATAATTTAGACCCAACACTAGAATCTACATTTATCAAAATGGGTGAAGAACAAGGTGAATTAGCTGAATGTATAGGTAAATTCAGAAATCTAAGTGGAGAAAATAATGATTTAGATGAAGTTGATATTATAAAGAAAACTGCTAAGGAACTAATGGATGTAGCTCAGACATGTGTTACTATGATGTTTAAGCTAGAAGAACAATATGGTATTAATCTTGATGAAATACGTAAGGAGCATATAAAAAAGTTAGAAAAAAGAGGTTACATAAAAAATATGGATAAGTAAGATTTATTACTTATATATTATTAAAATAAATAATAAGGATGGTATCCCAAAATGATTTTTTACTTACATTTGAAATACCATCTTTTTATTTATATTATTTTTAATACTTCTATAAAAATTGAATTTCTTTAAATAAAGTTATTTTTTATCATCAAGTTTTCATTTTTTATCATTCTATTCATTTCTTCTTTCTTCATAAATTTTGCTGTATTCTTTCACAGCTTCATCCCATGCTTCTATATCAGTTATCCCCTTTTCAACAGCCAATAAATGAACCATCTCAGCCAATTTTGATGCTGACTCTATTATTCCCATTTGTTACACCCTCTCTATTGTCAAATACTTACAAAAACTGTTAATTAATTATAATATCTGTTATTATTATTTCCAAAAACTCTAATAAATAAAAATTTTTTTATTTTTTGACATAATTAGGATATATCTACAAAACAATAGGATATTTTACCTATTAAAATTCATATAAAAAATCTAACTATTATTATCTTTTTTATATATTAAATTGAGATATAATGAATATATTTATATAGATACATATTAAATTTATTATAGGAGAGAATGTTATATGTTTAAAATTTTTCTTTTTTCTAGTGAACAATTTGTAAGTCTCTTTATATTTGGATTATTTTTATACTATTGTCCAAAACTAACCAAAAATATTTTACCTTATAGCTATACAGTTGAGAAGATAATTTGTACATTACTTGTAATAATTATGGCTCTAGAGCAATTATTACTTATTTCTTCAGGTAATTATAGTACTCTAAACTCTTTACCAATTGGAATCAATTATATTTGTATATATCTGTGTATAGCCATACTAATTTTTAAGCAGTATCATCTTTTTAATATATTTTTTTCTTGGAGTTTAGTTTGTTCAGTTGGAGAACTCATTTTTTCTAAAAACTTGGGCTATGAATTTCCTAGCTTAATATATTTTATCTTTATCTTATCTAAGTGCTTGATAATTTATGCAGATATATATATGGTTGATGTTAGAAAATTTAGAGTTAACAGATATGCACTTAGAGATAACTTAGCTATATGTTTTATTTATTTTTCATTCATATTTTTACTAAACACATTTACCAACTCTAGGTACTATTATGGTTTTTTAAGTCATAGCACAACTGCTATTTTTACGTTTATTTTTGTTACTAGTATTATGTACATACCTGCTCTTTTATTTAATAGAGATACTTTTATACTTGAAAAAAAGAAAAAGAGTAAATAATTTACTTAAATAAAAAATAAAGCCACATAGATAATCTTAAATTACAAAAATATCCACGTGGCTTTATAAATTATATTTTATAATTGTTTTTTAGATTTCTGCCAAATAGTACAATGTTCTAACAGGTTCTCCTGTAGCCCCCTTTGCTTTGTATCCAATTGATTTTGATGATGTACTTGTCCCCGCTATATCCATATGTATCCAAGGAGTATTCCCAACAAATTCACCAATAAAAGCTCCTGCTGTTATACATCCAGCATTTTTACCACCAGTGTTTTTAAGGTCTGCTTCTTCTCCTTTTATCATATCTTTAAATTCATCATAAATTGGCATCTTCCATACCCTTTCCCCTGATAAAGTGGCAGCTTTTTCTAATTCACAATAAAAATCATCATTATTTGTTACTATAGGAGTTGCAACATTACCTAACAATGTTAAAGCAGCACCAGTTAATGTAGCTACATCAACCACCTTTGTTACTTTTTCATTGTTTATAATGTAGTATATTGCATCAGCTAATGTAAGTCTACCTTCTGCATCCGTATTTAAAACTTCAATAGTTTTCTTTGCCATAGAACTAATTATATCTCCAGGTTTGTATGAACCTCCTGATAAAGCATTCTCACATGCAGCCACTACTGCTATAACATTTTTCTTTAATTTACTTTGAGATATAGCACACATAGCACCTATAACACTCGCAGCACCAGCCATATCTGTCTTCATATCTAGCATAGAAGCATTTGATTTTAAAGAATATCCACCAGTATCATAAGTCAATCCTTTACCTACTAGACCTAATATATCTGTACTTTCTTTATCTCCAAAGTATCTCATTACTATGAATCTTGGTTTATTAATTGAACCTCTTGAAACAGCGAAAAAAGCATCCATTCCCAATGCCTTTATTTTTTCTTCTTCATAAACATCAACATTAAACCCAAACTCTGCACCAAGTTTAACTGTTTCTACTGCTAATGTTTTTGGATATATTACGTTTGATGGTTCATTAACTAGATTTCTAGCTATTATAGTTGAATTAGCTAATATTTTAGCCTTTTCTATTTGACACTCAACTTCTTTTTCAGTAAATATAGTTATAGTATCAACTTCTTTTCTTTCAAAATCCTTACTTTTTGTCTTATACTTATCAAACTTATAATTTCCAAGTAATATCCCTTCTACAAAACAACCTATTTCATCACTATTTAAATTAAGATTCAGTACATTAACATCACTACTCTTATATGCTTCATTTTTCAATATATTTTTTAATTTTTTACACAAATTCCCACCTATGATTCTAATTTTTTCTCTATTCAATAACTCTCTCTTACCAAAACCAACAAGACAAACATTTACCAAATTGTTATTTTCAATTAATGTTACAGTATCTATACTATTTTCTTTAGAATTAAAATTTCTGCTTATCATATTTATTTTATCAAATGTCGTAGAAACATCTTCTCCCTCAAATAGAGCTACTACTGTTATAGCATTTTCTAAACTTTTTAATATTTCTTTAGAATACTTTATATTCATAATAAATTCTCCTTTTTAAAATAATTGTTCTATTATATTTTTAGACTCTTCCAAAGAAGTAAATAATTTATCTTTATTATCTATATCTAGGCAATCCATTTTATCACTTATTATAGATACAAACTTTAGTATTTCATTATCCAATATCTTTTCTCCATTTTTAGTTATTCCATAAAAAGTATTTCGTCTATCTCTACTATCTTCTTCCCTATATACATACTCTTGCTCAACCAATTTATTAAGTAGTATACACAGACTAGAAGTAGATACATGTAAATCTCTACTTAGATTTTTAAGCTCTATTTTATCATGTTTTCTTATTTTTACTAAGGCAAAGAACTGTCTTTCTGTAAGAACCTTATCTTTTTTATATCTTTCGTTATTAATAATCTTTATTAAATTATGAAAATTATTCATACTTTCTAACAACAAAATAGATAATTCTTTATCGCTCATAACATTCACCTCAAAACTAATGATTTATAACTCCCTCTTATATCTCAAATGCGTTTATATATCTATAATATAATACTTCTTTTCTTTTTATAATTATACTATATATCAACTTTATTATCTATTTAAATTGTTTTAAACTAAAATCTTATTAGATATAAATGTTTAAAGTACACAACAAAATAGTGGGATTTATATTAACCCCACTACTTTACTTAAAACTATATACATATTTAAAAATATTTTATTCTTACATATTGTTTTTATCTTGATTCTTATTACTTTGTGATATATTTTGAATTTTCTCCAATACTCTAGGAGTTATAGATAATATATTATCCACTAGATTGATATTACTATCTAAACTCATTATTCTAGTCTCTCCACTTTCAACTACTACAAATGCTACTGGTTGTACAGATATAGCCCCTGCGCTACCTCCAGCAAAATTCGTATCTGATTTTTCATTTTTTAATTCAATTTCCCTATCTTTATCATCATATCCTTTTGAGTATTCTCCTCCTCCTATACCAAAGCCAATTGTAACCTTTGATATAGGTACAACCACTGTAGTATCTGTTTTTATAGGGTCTCCTATAATAGTATTTGCATCTATAGAACCTTTAATTGTTTCAAGAGTTGTTTCCATAAGACTCTGTATCGAACCTGTTGCTCTCATTACTATCACCTTCCTTATTTCCTTTATTTTTATTCATAATTTTATTAATCATTATTATAATATTAAATAAAGCTTTTATTCTTGGCCTTATATGTATCCTTATATTTCCTAAAACATAATCTTTTGTAAAATCTGGATTTACATTTAAATACATTTTTTCTGCATCAATCATATTAAATAAATTTCCATACAAAGTATTTATCAATACATATACAGAAGATGTTAAGCCAATATTTCCAGTTCCAAAATTAATATTTGAATAAAGTTCATGTATTTTTATCTTTTTTAATAATCTATAAATGCTCAAAAGGTCATCAGCTAATAATATACTTGAATCTATATTATTCTTCATCCCCTCTTTTTTATCATTATTTTTACTATTTTCAGCTGGATAAAGTTGTCTATTTATATTTATTAAATTAAACATGTATTTTATATTAAGCTTTAAACAAATATCTTTGTTTTTTATATCAGCTATTATTAAGATGTTTATATGAGATATTAAAATCAACATAGTTACACTTATAATAAAAATTACAGCTATTATTAAATACTTAAAATTAAATAATTCATTAAGCTCCATGTTTATATTATCATCAAAAAATTACTATTTATACTTAATTATCCATATTTATTTTAAGAGAATTATAATTTTATATTTATACAAAAAAACACAACAACTTAGAGCATTTTAAATCTTTTAAAATTTAAAATTACATACTAAATTATTGTGATTTTATATTTTTATTCATTTGTTGCCACTTCTTGATAATTTTCTATAGGTGGCAATTCTTCAAGACTTTCTATATTCAACAACTTTAAAAATTCATCTGTTGTTTTATAAATTATTGGTTTCCCTATCTTATTCAATCTACCAGCTTCTCTTATAAGTTCATTTTCAAACAAAGTTTGTAATACCTTATCACATTTTACGCCTCTTATATCCTCTATTTCTACCTTTGTTATTGGTTGTTTGTAGGCAATTATAGTAAGAGTTTCTAATGTAGCTTGGCTCAAACTTTTCTTTTTCTTTGGTTCAATAATCTTCTTTATATATTCTGCATAGTCTTTATTTGTACACATTTGGTACTTATTCTCTAACTTGATTATTTGAATACCTCTATTTTGTTCTCTGTACTCCTCAATAAGTAAATTTAACATAATCTCTATTTCTTTTGATGAAAGTTCTTTATTTATTATATAGTTTAATTCTTTTATACTTATTGGCTCACCATATGCAAACATAACAGATTCTATAATATACTTTATATCTTCTCTTTTCATTTTAACACTCCGAACTTTTTCTTATTAGAATCTCAT
>OCKG01000356.1_pt1 | contig 6852 bp, 6 predicted proteins | sample 1480661 | NCBI WGS metagenome assembly OCKG01 (sample SAMN05301472, study PRJEB22388) | human gut metagenome | isolation source: Infant 1 DOL 16 gut | host: Homo sapiens | place: USA: Pittsburgh, Magee-Womens Hospital of UPMC | collected 2013/2014 | reverse complement strand
TTTTATAGCATCATTTGGAGTACGCATAAAGAATACTCCAGGTAAATCTATTCCAGGTATTGGTGGTTTTATTGGGTCTGCCCCTGTAGCAATTACAAGTTTGTCATAGCTTAGATTTTCTTTTTCTCCTGTTGAAAGCGTTTTCAAAGTTACTTGTTTTGCATTTCTATCAATAGATGTAACTTCAACTCCACAACGAACTTCTGCTCCTGTTAGTTTAGAAAAACTTTCAGGTGTATTTACGATTAAAGATGATTTATCTTCAATTATCTTACCAACGTAATATGGAAGACCACAACCTGCATAAGAAATATCATCACCTTTATTTAGTATTGTAACAGAGCAATTATCACCCATTTCACGTTTTATTTTTGCAGCAGTTTTTGTTCCAGCAGCAACTCCACCTATAATTAATACTTTCACAATATATCACACTCCAATCTACTTTATAACTCTATAATAAAATTATACTTCTTGACAATATATTTGTAAAATACTAAAATATTAATAAAATCATAAGCATTTACTAATGTTTGCTAAGGTTGTGATAATATGACAATTCGTAGTCTTGAAATCTTTGTTAAGGTTGCTGAATGTGGTAAAATGAGTGAAGTAGCAAGAAATATGTATATTACCCAGTCATCAGTTAGCCAAGCTATTTCAGAAATAGAAAAAGAGTATGGTGTTAAGCTATTTGATAGAATTTCAAAAAAATTATATTTAACTGAGGCAGGGAAAAAACTTCTTGGATATGGGAGGCATCTTTTAGCTGTAAATGAAGAAATGAATGATTGTATGAAGCATTGTGCAAAAAATATCCGTATAAGAGTTGGGGCAACAGTAACTGTTGGTACATGTGTAATAAGTCCAATAATGTTAGAATTATACAAGGTAAATCCTCTTATAGAACCTGAAGTATTTGTAGAAGATACAAGACTGATTGCAAAAAAATTACTTAATAGTGAATTAGATATTGCGATTGTAGAAGGAAAAATTAAGCACCCAGATATTGTTACAAAAAGCATTATTAATGATAATCTTGTACTTATATGTTCACACAAGCATGAGTTTTATAAAAGAGACTCTATAAAAGTTTCAGAACTTTCAAATCAACCATTAATTATGCGTGAATTGGGAAGTGGTACAAGAGCACAATTAGAAAAGCAATTAAAAGAATTAAAAATCCCAATGAATATTAGATGGTCATGTTATAACTCTGAAGCTATATTAAGAGCAGTTGTAGATAATTTTGGCATTGCAGTTATATCCGAATTACTTATTGAGGATTATTTAAAAAAGCATCTTTTGTGGGCTTGTGATATTGAAGGTATTAATTTACATAGGACATTTGATATTGCATATCATAGAAGCAAGTTTTTTACAGAAAATATTTCAGCATTTTTTGATATTTCAGTAGAATATGGGAAAAAACAAGCGAGAAAGAAGAGTAGAAGTGTAAACAGTTTATAATATATCTAAATAAAAATAAGAGTATATCAATATACTCTTATTTTTATTTAGATATATTAGCCTATATTAACGCCAAAATTTTTACACAATCCTGCAAGTCCATCCTCAAATCCAGAACCTAAAGCATTAAATTTCCACTCTCCATTATGTCTATATAGTTCTGCCACAACTATTGCTGTTTCTATGCTAAAATCTTCACCCAATTCATATTTAATAAGTTCCTCATTAGTTTCTTCATTATATATTCTTATATATGAATTTTCAACTTGTCCGAAATTTTGTCTTCTTGTAATTGCTTCATTTATAGTAACACTAAATGATATTTTAGCAATATTTTGAGGTATTTTAGATAAGTCTACATTTATTTGTTCATCATCACCATCACCAACACCTGTTCTATTAGAATATAAAGTCTCCATCATTCGTTACTTTTCCATCAGTTCCAGTTAAAAATGCAGAGGCATCTAAATCGAAATCAAAGCCACCATCATATTTATTAATATCCCATCCTAGTCCTACTATTACTTTTTTTAGACCAGGGTTACTTTTTGTTAAACTTACTTTTTGTCCTTTTGCTAAAGTTATACCCATTTAAACCAACTCCTCATTATAAATTTTTTATTGTAATTATTACTTATATGTATTAATTAATTCACGAAGCTCTTCATTTTGACCAATTCCTAAAGCATTAAATTTCCATTCTTCATTTCTACGATAAATTTCTCCTGCCAAAACTGTTACTTTACCAGAAAAGTCTTCTTGAAGATTATATTTAAATAATTCTTGCTTGGAATTTGAATCAATTAATCTTATAAAAGAGTTGTTCATTTGACCAAAATCCTGGTCTCTTTTTTTAGCTTTGTATATAGAAACTCCAAAAACTATTTTATGTACATATTCAGGTATGTCTTCTAAATTAACAATTATTTGTTCATCATCACCTTCACCTTTTCCAGTTAAGTTATCTCCAGTGTGTATAATAGCTTTAGAAGGGTGTTTAAGATTTCCAAAATAAACCAAGTCACCTCTAACATTCATTTTATCTTGGTTAGTCAATGCTATTGCAAATGCATCTAGGTCATAATTTTTTTTACCCAATTTATTCATATCCCATCCTAAGCCTACTACTAGATTTTTTACAGGATTATTATCTTTTACTAAGCTAACTCTTTGTCCTTTTTGTAAACTAACACTCATTTTAAGTTCTCCTTTTTATATTTTTAGTTTTATTGATGGTATCAAGTATAAGAACCATATTAGCTATATTATATACGTATTTAGGCTAAGTTGGCTATATTTATAAATTATTTATTATATAACTACATGAATATTTTATAATTTAAACATATTGACATTATATGCTTTAAATTATTTTGTAGTTTTATAATATTTAAATTTGTATTTAATTGTTATAAAGTGAAGTAAGTAATAAAGTTAGACTCAATAATTCTAAAATTTCTAAGCATACTATCTAAATGAGAACGGGTTTGGAAATACTTGTATAATACAATAATTGATACATTTAATTTTTATCTTAAAAACAACAATTATAATATATAAATAGCAAGTATAATATAACATATAAAAAGTTGAATTTGTATATGTTAATTATACTTGCTATTTATTTGTTAGTTATTCTATTTTTTTAAATCCATTACCTAAAGCTTCATGTATATCTGTAATTATAATAAAAGCATTAGGGTCGACATTTTTTACTAATTTTTTTAATTCGACAACTTCTTTCTTTTCAACTACTACTAAAAGTACATTTTTATTTTCTCCAGTATATGCACCTTCTCCTTTTAGAATAGTTGCACCTCTATCTAAATCTTCCATTATTTTTTTACTTATATCTTTTGAAAGGTCAGATATAATAGTGAATGATTTGGAATAATTAAATCCTTCAATAAGCAAGTCACTAACTTTTACTAAAATGTATAAAGCCACAGTTGAATAAAGTGCAATTTCAACCTGTCTATTTACTATACCTGATAAAACAACTACAACGCAGTCTACAATACCCATTAAAACAGGTATACTAAATGTAGGAAAATATTTATTTAGTAGGAGTGCCATTAAATCAGTTCCACCTGTAGAGCCATTTATTCTAAAAATAAGTCCTTGACCAACTCCCATTAAAATAGAACCAGATATAATTGCAAGATACATATCATTTGTTATATCTAATGTAGCCATATTTGCAGTAAGCTTAAGTGCTATGGTAAGAAAAATTATTCCTAAAACCGTTTTAAAACAATCTTTTTTTGAAAGTATTTTGTAAGCAAATATGAATAATGGAACATTTAAAAGTAAATTGACAATCCAAAGTTCTACACCGAATAATGAATTTAAAACAACTCCAAGTCCTGTTATACCACCAGCAGCGATTGCATGTGGATTAAAAAATAAGTTAAGAGAAATGGCCATTAATATACAGCCTACAATTAATATTAAAATTTCTGAAAAAGTTATTCTATCTTTTTTCAATAACATCACTCCTTATATATAGATTATAATATATATTATATAGTTTTTCCAATTTTTAATAAAAGAAATAAAAATATATTATAAAAACAATTTGATTGGAATTTTCAGAAAATTAATGCTATAATTAAAAGTAAATTTAAAGGGAGGTTATAAAATGGCTAAATTAACTCTAGAACATATAAAAGGAAATACATATTATATTCCACTCCCTACAATAGTAGGTGTATACGTAGATGGTAAGGATGCAATTTTAATTGACAGTGGAAATAATAAGGATACAGCTAGACAAGTTTTAAGATTATTAGAAGAACATAATTTAAATCCTAAATTAATAATAAACACTCATTCAAATGCAGACCATATAGGAGGAAATGCATATTTGAAGAATCAAACAAAATGCAAGATTGCTACGACTAAAATTGAAGGATATTTTACAGAAAATCCAATATTAGAATCAGCATTTTTATATGGTGGCTATCCAAGTAAAGCACTGAAGAATAAATTTTTATTAGCAAAGGAAAGTGAAGTTGATTATATTATCCCTTCAAATGGCAAAATTGTAGATACAGAACTTGAAGCGATTTCTCTTCCAGGTCATTATTTTGAAATGATTGGTGTTAGAACTCCAGATAATGTTTTGTTTGTTGCAGATAGTCTTACACCAGAGAATATAATTACTAAATATCATTTTTTCTTCCTACTGGATATAGATTCACAGTTTAAGACACTAGAAAAATTGAGAATGTTAGAGGCTGATTTCTTTGTTCCAAGTCACTCTGTCAAAACTACAGATATAAAAAGTTTAATTAATATTAATAAGAAGAAGATGGAAGAAATAATAGATAATATTAAAAAGGTTTGTTATGAGCCAGTTATGATTGATGAAGTTATTGAAAAAATGTGTGATTTGTACAATGTCAAGCTTGATGCTAATCAATATGTGTTGGTTGGAAGTACAATACGTTCTTATATAACTTATTTATATGAGAATAATATGGTTGAATATATATTTGATGGTGGTAAGATGATGATAAAAGCTGTGTAAATAGTAATAATTTTCAAATTATATGATGAAATTGTTTTAGTATGACTGTTATTTGAAAAGTAATATAAAAAAATTTATATAAATAAGCTAAGATGATTGATATAAAGTTACTGATAATTTTAAGGTAATATATACGTTACTATAATATTATGTTATTATTTGTAAATAAGGGGATAATTTATAAGCAAATTAAAGACCTTAATTTACAGGAGGAATAGTGTATATTATGAATAAAAAATTCAAAAAATTCAGTAAAAAACTAAGTATATTAATTTTAGTTTTGACTATGTTTCTTTTTAATAATTTAACTGCAAATGCACAGATTAAAGAAGATTCAATAATAGGAATTGATAGATATGAAACAGCAGGACTTATAGCGGATAGACAAACTTATGATACTGTAATATTAGTTAATGGAGATAAAAATTTATCTGATGGGCTTTCATCAAGTGGATTAGCTGGAGCTATTAACGCACCAATACTTTTGACTAAAAAAAGTGAAATACCAAAAGCTACTTTAAATAGACTAGATAATAAGAGTTTAAATGTTGTAAAAAAAGTATATATAATTGGTGGTTATAATACTATTGAAAATTCAGTAGAAAAAGATATAAAAAGAAAAGGTATTCAAGTGGAAAGAATAAATGGTAACAATAGAATTGAAACTAGTTATAATGTAGCTAAAAAAATAAATGAAGTAAGTAGTGTAAAAGAGGTAATGCTTACAAATGGATTTGTAGGAGAGGCTGATGCTATGAGTATAGCACCTGTAGTTGCAAAAAATAAAGGAGCTATAATACTTACAGATGGGAAATCAGTTCCATTTAAGACTGAAAGTTTAAATGTTTACGCTATAGGTGGCAAATCTGCGATAAATGAGGATTTAGTAAATGAAACTAAAGCAACTAGAATCGGAGGAAATGATAGATTTGAGACCAATAAAAAGGTAATGGAAAAGTTTTATAATGGAGCGACAGATTTTTATATAACAAATGGATATCAATTAGTAGATGCACTAACATTATCTCCTTTAGCCAAAGAAAAACCAATCGTTTTAGTTGCTGATGGAAGTAATAAAGGTATTTTAAAAGGAGCTAAAAGTATAACAAAAGTTGGAGGTATTGATGCCAATATATATAAACAGTGTTTAGATATGATTAAATATAATAATATGGATATGACTCCAAATATTTTAAAACACTTAACTTCAGTTGAAGGAAATGAAGTTTCTGAAATACTTATAGAATCAGATAATTTAGGTGTGGTTGTTGAAAAGACGAATACCAATAAATTTGAGTTTGATTACGTAAGTGTAACTAATGAAAAAAATTGTACTTTTTCTGTATATAAAGAAAATTCTTCTAATAATATAAAAAATGGAAAGCTAGTTGTAAGTGCTAAGAAAAAAATAGATAAGAAAGATAGTGATTTGCAAGATATGAATGGCGACAATATGATAAATGCAAATAAAGATAGGATGGTAAATGTGATAAAAATTGGAGTTCCCGATAAAATGTATTCTAATTTTAAAGTAGATGTTGAAAGTGGTTCAGTAGAACTTTATAATATTAAAGGAGGAGCTACTGTTGATGTCAATGACGGGATTGCTAACATTGTTGATAACAATGTAACAAATCCTTTCAATATAAATACTAATAGTGGGATTTCAGGTGTAACAGCTGAAGCTATATCATCTGAAATAAAATTTAGAGCAAACAATGGAATTGTAAATGTAACAGCTACGAATATAAATGGCAATATAAGTTTATTTGGAAGCGATAATAAAGATACTTTTGATGGAATATTTAAATTAAATCTGAAAAAAGAACCATCAAATTTACACTTGAAGT
>OCKG01000354.1_pt1 | contig 6931 bp, 5 predicted proteins | sample 1480661 | NCBI WGS metagenome assembly OCKG01 (sample SAMN05301472, study PRJEB22388) | human gut metagenome | isolation source: Infant 1 DOL 16 gut | host: Homo sapiens | place: USA: Pittsburgh, Magee-Womens Hospital of UPMC | collected 2013/2014 | reverse complement strand
TTTTGTCATAGAAAATTAATGTCTGCTTAGATATACCACACAATTTAGCAAATTCACCTGTTGTAAAATACTGTTTTTCCAAGGGTTATACACTCCTTTTCTTTTTGTTGTCTATATAGTTACTATATTCTTTATTATTTACTAAATCAAGTAGTTATTATTTTAGAAAATCAATATGGTTTTGATTTTAAAGCTTAAATATCAGTTAGATGTCAGTTATAAATATTTTACCCATTCCCATCATAAAAAAGATATCCCCTCTTAACTTTTGGATGGAATATTATATTTATATTTGTTAGAGTGAAAATTGTAATAGGTGCTACAATAAGATATTTAATTAAACATAAAGTTAATTATTGTAATAAAAAATCTTTAGATAAATTAGAGTTAAAGTATGGAAATATAGATAGAGAAAAAGCTGTTAAACTAGAAATATTTTATCAGTATTTAATAGAACTTGAATATATAGAAATGAGTTTATTAATAAGAAGATTAGATACTGCAATAACATCATTAGCATTAGTATCTATTATAACAATAGCATCATATTATTTAATCAGAAAAAATGTGTAATTATGTAAGCTATTTATAATAAAACACTGATAAAATTAATAATAAAAAAGGTGATAAGATTTCTATATTACCTTTTGACTTTTATAATATAGTGTAATTTTATTATATTTTTGTATGCTAATATAACTATATAATCATAAAATAACACCTTAAAAAAAATTATAAAAATTTACATTCCATATAGTTAATATAAAACACTTGTAAAATTAAAAGATGAAGCTAGTCCAACTTTGAGATTTACATTCCATATAGTTAATATAAAACACCACATCAAAGTTATCTTTAATAGAAGTTATCTCCTATTTACATTCCATATAGTTAATATAAAACCTTGGCACTATTATTTGCACAGGATAAGGCTGATGGATTTACATTCCATATAGTTAATATAAAACGTTAGCTCCATATGTAAAAAAAGCATTAGAAAAAGAATTTACATTCCATATAGTTAATATAAAACCAACTGAATTTATAGTTAAAACTTTTAAACTTTCAGCATTTACATTCCATATAGTTAATATAAAACGGTCATTATAATTTATACTTCCAATCAAACGATTTAAATTTACATTCCATATAGTTAATATAAAACAATTCCATGTTTATCTTGAGCTGTCAATGTGAACATATTTACATTCCATATAGTTAATATAAAACGAATTATTAGAATCATTTAATATACCAATAATAGATAATTTACATTCCATATAGTTAATATAAAACCCCAAAATAAACTTAGTATTTTCAATACTTACACGTATACAACTCTCTTAAATTTGCAGTGAACGAGCAATAGTGCAATTGATAACGCTTATCATACACTCTCAACGCCTTATATTTCAACTGTTACGCCAAATTTTTTCACAAATATCGCTCACTGCAAAATTCCTATAATTTTATTATATCATAAATATATTACTTTTGAATATTGATACCAATTTATACCATAATAAAAGCAAAAAAACGTAATCTATCTACATTAGATTTAAATTCTATAACTTAAAGTTTTTTACATAATATTTATGCTTGTTTAATCAATCTAATATATCATTCTTGTATATTGCTTTTAATAGTCTTTTTTCTTAAATAAATATCTATCTGAACAAGCATAGTTTAATTAAAAACTTTTGTATTCCCTTAAAACTGTATCTACCTCTTATTATTTTATTTATGATATATTATTTTTAATCTAAAAATAGATATCTATTTTTATTATGGTTATCCCTTTTTAAAATACTTTAATCATATACTATTCCCAATTTAACATCCATTGAAATGCTATTTTCTTATATTGCAATTTATAATTGATATATCTTCAATATAATAATTTAATGTATTTTTGATTTTAAAGCTTTTCAGTGATATTATTGATAAATTAGAATTAATTATCTAGCTTTAAAAGGTCAAAGATTTCTGTTGCTGTCTGCGGTTTTCCAAATAAATATCCTTGTATGTAATCTGGCTTTATTTGTTTAACTAAATCATACTCTTCTTGTGTTTCTACACCTTCTAAACATACTTTTATTCCTACATCATGACAAATTGCAACAATAAAATGTATAAATGTAGCATCAAACTTACTCTTTAATATATCTTTAACAAATACTCTATCAATTTTCACTATATCTATTGGAGAAAATTTTAAAACTTCTAGAGACGAGTATCCCGTACCAAAATCATCCATAGCAATATAAATTCCTAAATCTTGTAAAGCCTTAAATTTAAACTGTAAAATACTCATATTTTGTACTGTATGACTTTCTGTCAATTCTAAAACAAGATTTTGATAAGGAAAATTTTCATCATCTATAATTTTTACTATATCTTCAATAAATGTGTCTTCTAATATTTGAACAGCTGAAACGTTTACACTCACTTTAAAAAAAGGATAGTAATCAATCCATTTCCTAAAAGTACGTAATGCCATTCGAAGCACCCAAGCCCCTACAATATTTATCATATCATTTTCTTCTAATATTGGAATAAATTCCAAAGGAGAAATTGCTTTGCATTTGTCATTAGTCCACCTTAAAAGAACTTCTACACCTATTATTTTATGACTTTCTGTATCTACTTGTGGCTGGAATCGAAGACTAAACCCCCTAAAATCATCATTAATTGATGCCTTTAAATCCCGCATCATTTCTAATGAATACATTTTATTTCTTGGGAGAAAAAAACAAGCCTGTTTTTACCATGCTCTTTCGCATATTGTAAAGAGTAACTAGCACACTTATAAAGTTCTTTTACTGTATCTCCATGTTTTGGATATATTACACAACCAGCAGAAATTGTTATATTTAATCCATATTTTCTCCATAGTTGAAGGTGTATAATCATATTCTGTATTTGATTATATAGAGTTAGAATTTCATTTTCTTCAACATTATCAACAAGAATGCCCATTTCGTCCCCATCAAGTTTATAAAGTTCAGCATTATCTGGTAAAATAGATTGTATAGACTGTGCTAGTGTTTTTATTATATTATCTCCAAAATCCCTATCATACATCTCATTAACATTTTTAAAATCGTCAATATCTAATAATACTATGCATAATTTTTCAATCATAGGATTTGAAATTTTATCTTCAAATACACTCATAAATTCATGATAATTCAGTAACTGTGTCAATGAATCAATCTTATTTTGTTTACCTAATTGCGTCATTATTCCTGCAAAAATACTTGGTTCTCCAAATTCATCACGCATTAGTTGACCTCTACATCTTAACCATATATATTCTCCACTACGATTTTTAGCCCTAAATTCCACTGTATGATAATCCATCTGGTTTTTACCTATTTCAGTGTTTGACTTATAAAAACGATTCCAGTCTTCTGGATGTACAATTTTTTTCCAGTAAACAAGCGGATTTTTAACAATTTCTCCTGGTAAGTCAAATAATTCAACTTGTGATGGTGAATATCGAAATACGCCTGTTTTCATATTGCAAATGTATATATATTCATCTGTACCTCTAATCAAAGCATCGTAAAGCAATGTAGAATTATAATCAAAATTGTCTCTTGAAAAATTAAAAACTCCTTTTTCTTCTTTATTATTTGATATTTCATGAAATTCATTAATCTTAATTGGTTTATTTAAGCTTGTTGAGTTTGCAATATCTATTGATTGATGCATATGAACAACTGTGCCATCTTGCCATGTAATTAAACTATCATAATTTTCAAAAACACGATTTAACTTATTACATTTTTCATACCACTTTATTAATACTCCTTTTTTATCATTCTTTAATAATTCTAAAACTTTACAAAAACTACAAGTAGAATTTTTTTCAGGATATAATACTTGCCAACAAACTTTTCCTTCTGGATCTAAAATATTATATTCTTCTTTCATTTTTTTGTTCATAAAAATAATTTCATTAGTATGAATATTTGTAACATATATATTAATCTGTAGTTGATTTAATATAACTTCAAAATTATGTTTGTTCATATACTTATCTCCTCCATAGTTACTGCTCTTTATAACAACATTGTTAAAATTATTCTTTTTAGAAGATTTACTTATAACTTATACATATACACTAAATACCTTAATTTAATTAGAAAGTTTATTACTTCATATTTTAAATTATAATTGATAAAAAAAAATACAGCAATATAGTATTACCAATTTAAAAAAAATTAATATTACATAATACATCTCTCTCTTATATTAAATTTTAACTTGGTACTAATCTTGACAAATTGTCCACAAAAATAAATTATAGATTTTATTATTGTTTTAAATTTTTATAAAAAATCAGTATTATTGATACTATTGAAGTTAAAAAGCATTAATTTCTAAAAACATCATAATTTTTCTAATAGACTTAATCACTTTTAATATATATAGTAAAACAAAAAACTTATATTTTATAAATATCATAATTTTTTTACTGATATTTTATTATATAAATTTTATAGAATTAATTGTCAATTTTTTATGAAAATGGTAAGATATTTATGGATGGTATCTTGTTATAAGAACTATACTTTAAATGTTTTTAATTATTTTGTCTTATGTAACTCATATCCTCAGGAATGAGATTAGAAATTAAGATGTTGTATCACAAAGTGGAGGTGATACTATTAAAATAGGCTTTATTGGTTCTGGAAAAGTTGGAACATCTTTGGCAAATTATTTTTTATCAAAAGGTTATTGTGTTTCAGGCTTTTATGGAAGGAATCAATTATCTTTATTAGAATCAACAAATTTAACAAAAACAAAGATTTACAGCAATTTGAAAGATATAATTTATGAAAACGATATATTATTTATTACAACATCAGATGATTCTATTGAAATTATAGACAAAAAACTTTCCAAATTTAATTTAAAACATAAATACATTTGCCACACAAGTGGCTCTTTAAAATCTAGTATATTGTTCTGTTCAAAAAAAGCAGGTGCATTAATTTATTCTATCCATCCTATATTTGCATTTTCCAATAAAAATACCAACATAAAAAAAATGAAAGACATTTGTTTTTCCATAGAAGGTGATAATGAACAAGATGATTTAGTTATTCAAAATTTCATAGATGATTTGGGAAACCAATTTTTTATAAGAGATAAGGATACTTCATCCACTTATCATTTAGCTAATGTTTTAGTTTCAAATTTAGTATTATCTTTACTAGATATAGGAGTAAGTTACTTTATTAAATTAGGTTTATCTGAAGAGGAATCTTTAAAAGCTATCAGTCCTTTAGTAAAAAAAAACATAGAAAATATACTTGATAATGGCTTTACTAAAGCTCTTACTGGTCCTGTTTCTCGTGGAGATATAACACCAATAAGGAAACATCTATCTGTATTGGATAAAAAAGATGAGGATATTTACAAAATACTATCCTTAAACCTACTAAAAATAATTGCCTTAGGAAATGACAATTCATTAAAAGGTATAAAAAATATTACTATAGAAAATGCAATCGAAAATTTAATAAGTAAATCTGAAAAATACAAAGAAATTTACAAACTTTTAGGAGGAAAAAACGATGAAAAATACCATACAGACTTTTAAGAATGCTAAATATGAAGGAAAAAAACTATCTATGCTTACTGCTTATGACTACTCAATTGCAAAAATAATGGATGAGTGTGATATAAATGGTATTTTAATAGGAGATTCATTAGGAATGGTCATAAAAGGTGAAGAAAACACTCTATCTGTTACCATAGACGAAATTATATATCATACAAAAGCTGTAAAAAATGGTGTAAAAAATGCCTTAATCGTAAGTGATATGCCTTTTCTATCTTACCATGTTTCTATAGAAGATGCAGTTAAAAACGCTGGTAGACTTATAAAGGAAGGAGGAGCTCATGCTGTAAAGTTAGAAGGTGGCTCAAACGTTATAAAGCAAATAGAAAGCATTGTAAATGCTCAAATACCTGTAATGGGGCATTTAGGATTAACTCCTCAATCAGTAAATTCATTTGGTGGGTTTAAGGTTCAAGGAAATACCAGTGAAACAGCAAGACAACTTATTGAAGATGCTAAATTAATAGAAAAAGCAGGTGCATTCTCTATTGTCCTTGAAGGAGTGCCTACGAAAATAGCTGAGATGGTAACTAATTCTATTTCAATTCCTACAATAGGTATAGGGGCAGGAATTAACTGTGATGGACAAATTTTAGTTTATCAAGATATGTTGGGAATGTTTGGAGATTTTGTTCCTAAGTTTGTAAAGCAGTATGCAAATATAGGAGATATAATGAAAGATTCAATTAAAAATTACATCCTAGAAGTTAATACAGGTGCATTTCCACAAGAAAAACACAGCTTTTCAATAAATGAATCTGAGTTAGAAAAATTATACTAATATTAAGGATGGTACAAAATGCTTGTAAAAGAAATTAAATTACTAAGAAATATAATCAAAGATTGGAGAAAACATGGCTATTCTATAGGCCTTGTTACAACAATGGGATTTTTACATGAAGGACACCAAAGTCTTATAAAAAAAGCTGTAAAAGAAAATGATAAAGTAGTAGTGAGTGTATTTGTAAATCCAACTCAATTTGGACCAAATGAAGATTTTAATAGCTATCCAAGAGATATAGATAAAGATTTTAAATATTGTATGGATAGTGGAGCAACAGTAGTCTTTAACCCATCACCAGAAGAAATGTATTTAAAAGGTAATTGTACTACCATTAATGTTTCTGGACTTACAGATTTTCTTTGTGGAGCTAAAAGACCTGTTCATTTTGGAGGTGTCTGCCTAGTTGTTTCAAAGTTTCTAAATATAGTAACACCTGATAAAGCTTATTTTGGAGAGAAGGATGCCCAACAATTAGCTGTAATTAAAAGAATGGTCAAGGATTTAAACATAGA
>OCKG01000353.1_pt1 | contig 6939 bp, 8 predicted proteins | sample 1480661 | NCBI WGS metagenome assembly OCKG01 (sample SAMN05301472, study PRJEB22388) | human gut metagenome | isolation source: Infant 1 DOL 16 gut | host: Homo sapiens | place: USA: Pittsburgh, Magee-Womens Hospital of UPMC | collected 2013/2014 | reverse complement strand
CAAAGGATTGATTACTATTTGCTTATCAGTTCTTAAAATCATTATTTTACCCATCCAAATTATTGATAATATAAAAAATAAAATTTTAAGACCAAATTCTAATGTATCTACCAAAGCGAAAACATCCCTTCATTTATAATAAATTTTTCAGCTCAACAAAATATAAAACCCTACAAACAACTTTTGAATCCATAATAAGATAACTTGATTAAGCACTATGAAATAAGTACTATAAAACTTCATCTACATTAATATATACTACACTATACTTCAAATTTCTTAAACATAAATTAATGAAATTAACAAAATTTTATTCAGAAACATATAAAGATATATTTTACTATTTAAATGCATATCATTATATATACAGTTTTAGGAGGTGAGGTATATGGAATCTAAATTTTTTAATTGGTACACTCAATCCTTAGGGGGAACTTTTGGCATTATATCATGTATATGCGCATATTTAAATGGATACATGTTTGTTTATACAAATAGTGCTAGCAAATATTTTGAAAGTATAGGATTTTTGGGAATAATTTCAAGTTATACACTACTTCCACTTTGTATGCTTACTTTGATTTTTGGAGTTATATATTCTTATACTCCAGAAACATCCGACAAAAGTATTTTTAATATACCTTTTTTTACTTTAAATAAAAGATTAATACTTATTACAGTAGTTTTTGGTTTTATAGGTGCTAGAGTTTACTTTATAATTCCTGCAATTCTAATAACTTTTAACCTATATAGCAATGTTTTGATAGCTAAATTAAAGTACATCCTATGTAAAAATAAAGAAAATGATACTAATTTGAAAGAAAGCGAAGTCTAAATTGCATAATATTGGTATTTGTCTTAAAAATTCCCGAGGTATTAATTTGTATTCTCTTGTATTTTGCAAAAAATATTGAATTTTATTCATTTTATACTTATAATTTATATTAATAATGGAAAATTAAAACAAATATAAGTTACTGGTTGTTAATTTAAAATTAAAAGATATATTGATGTGTTGATTCTCTAGTCAGCACTTTTTCTTTTATAAATTTGTTTTTTGTGATATAATATTAGCACCAGGTAATAATACAAGGGGGTAACAAAATGAACATCAATGAAATTAAGGAATTATTAAAGGCCATAGACTCAACTAACTTAGAATATGTAAAACTTGAAAGTAGCGATTTAAGATTAGAAGTATCTAAAAAAGCTCAATCTACAAGTTCACCTGTTTTAAGTGTACAACAAGAATCAGTAGTGGATCTTTCTTTAGAAAAGCCAGTTGTAAACGATACACCTGTCACATCTAATGAGAATCTATCAGTAGTAGTAGCTCCTTTGATGGGAACATTCTATGATTCTCCAAGTCCAGATGCAGATAGCTTTGTTAAAGTTGGCGATGTAGTTGAAGAAGGCGACACTTTATGTATATTAGAAGCAATGAAGCTTATGAATGAGATAACAAGTGAAATTAAAGGTGAAATAATTGAAGTATTAGTTAGTAATGAAGAACTAGTAGAATATAATCAACCTTTATTTAAGATAAAACCATTGTAGTAGGAGGTATTTAAGTTGATAAATTAAATACTACTTGCAAATAGAGGCGATATAGCAGTTAGACTCATCAGAACATGTAAAGAACTAGGTATAAAAACTGTTGCTATCTATTCTGAAATAGATAAAGATTGTTTTCATAGATATATAGCTGATGAATCTATTTGTATAGGACCAAATAATATAAGTAAGAGTTATAATAATATAGAAAATATAATCTATCTTGCTCTTAAATTAAAGTGTGATGCTATTCATCCAGGCTTTGGATTTTTATCAGAGAATCCTGAATTTGCAAAGCAATGTGAAGATAATAATATTATTTTTATAGGTCCAACAAGAGAACAAATGATTTTGATGGGAGATAAATCTAGAGCAAGAGAAACTATGATGGAATTGAATATCCCTGTTGTTCCTGGTTCAGAATCTGTTTTGAAAACTAAGGAAGAAGCTTTAGAAGTTGCAAGAGAAATTGGATATCCTGTTATGATAAAAGCCTCAAGTGGAGGCGGTGGAAAAGGTATGAGAATCGTTAGAAAAGAAGAAGAACTTTTTTCAAATTTTGATATGGCAAGTTCAGAAGCTCTAGCAGCATTTTCTAATAGTGATTTATATATGGAAAAGTTTATAGAAAATCCTAGACATATAGAAGTACAAGTATTTGGAGATAAACATTCAAATGCAATACATTTAGGTGATAGAGATTGTTCTATGCAAAGGCGAAATCAAAAAGTAATAGAAGAATCTTTAAGTCCATACCTTTCAGATGAAGAAAGACAAAAACTTCATAAAATTGCAGTAGATATAGTAAAAGGAGTAGGTTATATCGGTGCAGGTACTATTGAGTTTATAGTTGACAAAGATAAAAACTTTTATTTTATAGAGATGAATACAAGAATACAAGTTGAACATCCAGTTACAGAGATGGTAACAAATCTTGACCTTATAAAACTTCAAATATCTATAGCTAATGGGGATAAAATTCCTTTTAAACAAGAAGATATTACTTTTAGAGGTCATGCTATTGAATGTAGAATAAATGCAGAAGATTCATCAAAGAATTTTGCTCCATCACCAGGTAAGATAGAATCATTAAATTTACCTGGAGGTTTTGGTGTTAGATTTGATACTTTTGTATATGCAGGATATACTATACCACCTTTATATGATTCTATGATAGGTAAGTTAATATGTTGGGCTGAAACTAGAGAAGAATGTATAAGTAGAATATATAGAGCTCTAGACGAAATTATTGTAGAAGGTATTAATACAAATGTAGAATTTCAAAAGGCACTTGTAACAAGTGAGGAGTTTAGAGAAGATACTCATCATACCAAATTTATAGAAGATGTCTTTATGAAGAAAGAATTTGCTACATTATAAGGAGTAAATAGATTATGATAAAAAAATTTTTATCATCAAAAGAATCTAAGTATGTTACGATTTCTTTAGATGACAACTTTAAAAAGAATAGTGTAGATGATAAATTTTGGACCTATTGCAAAGGTTGTGATAGTCATGTATTTAGAAAGGACATAGAAGAAAATTCATTTGTATGTCCAAAATGTTCAAGACATTATGGCTTAAGAGCAAGAAAAAGAATAAATTTATTGATTGATAAAGGAACTTTTATGGAGTTTAATTCTGATGTAGAATTTCAAAATCCACTAAATTTTCCTAAATACAAAGAAAAAGTAGACTCTTATAAGGAAAAAACAAAAGAGTCAGAAGCTGTTGTCACAGGTTATGGAAGAATAAATGGAATTAAAACAGTTATTTGTGTAATGAATCCTGATTTTATGATGGGAAGTATGGGTTCTATTGTTGGGGAAAAAATAACTTATTCAATAGAGTATGCTGCTGAAAATAATTTACCTATAATTATTTGTTCTGCTTCAGGAGGAGCTAGAATGCAAGAAGGTATGGTATCTCTTATGCAGATGGCAAAGACTTCTCAAGCACTTTCTAAGCTTGAAGAAAAATCATTGCCATATATATCAGTTCTAACTGACCCTACTACTGGAGGAGTAACTGCTAGTTTTGCTATGCTTGGTGATATTATAATTTCTGAGCCAAATACGTTGATAGGTTTTGCAGGTCCAAGAGTAATAGAGCAAACAATAAATCAAAAACTTCCTGAAGGATTTCAAACTTCTGAGTTTTTACTTGAAAAAGGTTTTATTGACATGATAGTAGATAGAAGAAAAATGAAGGAAGTATTATATCAAATTCTTGCTATGCACAAGAAATAGGGCATAAAGGAGGAACTGTTTTGATTGAAAATAATAGTGAAAAAATAAAAGTCTTAGAAAATGATATTAAACAATTAATAACTATTTCTAAGGCAAATAATATAGATTTAAGTGATAAAATAAATTCACTTAATGAGAAATTGGAAAAGCTTAAGGAAGATGCTTTTTCACATCTATCAGCATATGAAAAGGTAACATTAAGTAGAGATATAAAGAGACCTACGACATTGGAATACATAGAACATATTTGTTCTAATTTTTTAGAACTTCATGGAGATAGGCTTTTTAAAGATGACCCTTCTATGGTTGGAGGAATTGGTCAGATAGGAAAGTTTAATGTTACTATAGTTGGACACCAAAAAGGAAGAGATACAAAAGAAAATATAAAAAGAAATTTTGGAATGCCTCATCCAGAAGGATACAGAAAAGCATTAAGACTTATGAAACAAGCTGAAAAATTTAATAGACCTATAATAACGTTTATTGATACATCAGGAGCTTTTTGTGGTCTAGAAGCAGAAGAAAGAGGACAAGGAGAAGCTATTGCAAGAAACTTACTTGAAATGAGTAAACTTTCTGTTCCAGTAATCACTTTTGTAATTGGTGAAGGTGGTAGTGGAGGAGCTTTAGGTATCGGAGTAGGAAATGATGTATGTATGTTAGAACATTCAGTTTATTCTGTAATTTCTCCAGAAGGGCTTTCTAGTATTCTATTTAAAGATTCATCTAAAGCTAAAGAAGCTTGTGATGTTATGAAGCTTACAAGTAATGATTTATATGATTTAAAAATAATAGATAAGATTATAAAAGAACCTCTTGGAGGAGCACAAAAAGATGTAGAAGCTGTTTCAAAAGAAATAAAAGCTTATATTTTAGAAAGATTAAATCATTACAAAGATATGGATAAAGAGGAAATTATAGCTCAAAGATATAAAAAATTTAGAAATATTGGAAAATGCTTATAGAATATAAAGAAATTTGTAGTTTTTTCATAATAAAATGGTTAAAAAAAATAAAGGTTTTCTTAAAACGATTATAGAAGTATATTTTTATAAAAGTATACTTTAAATGATGATTGTAATTAGTAAATGGCAATTATGATTTAGTACTTTAGGTAATGGATACTTTAACAAATTAACAAGGAGATGTTGAAATGGAGGTACTAAAAGTTTCATCAAAATCTAATCCTAATTCTGTAGCTGGAGCCTTGGCTGGAGTACTAAGAGAACGAGGCGTTGCAGAAATACAAGCTATAGGAGCTGGAGCTCTAAATCAAGCGATAAAATCAATTGCAATAGCAAGAGGTTTTGTTGCACCTAGTGGAATGGATTTAGTTTGCATTCCCGCATTTACTGATATAGAAATCGAAGGTGATAAGAAAACAGCCATTAAACTTATAATTGAACCTAGATAATATATCTCTTTATTAGAATTTAATTAAGTTTTAAAGGTTGGCTATAGAAATAGGACACTATAGTGAACCTTTTTTACTTTATATGTTTTATTTTATGTAACTTTTAATGTATAATCTTAAGTAAACAAATAAGATTGGAGGAAATATACATTATGAAATTAAAATTATTGGTAGAAGAGTATGCAGTATGTAGATTAAATAATGACAGTAAAATACCAACATGGATAGATACAGAGAAGTTTTACTCTATAACTAGAACTGATGATGAATTAAGTGTTGTATGTTTAAATAATAATATTCCTTCTGATGTCAAGTCAGAAAAGGAGTGGAGAATACTTAAGATACTAGGTCCTTTAGACTTTTCACTTGTAGGAATTTTATCTAAGTTAAGTAGTTTGTTAGCAGACAAGAAAATAAGCATATTTGCAATTTCTACTTATGATACAGACTATATCTTAGTAAAAGAAAAAGATATAGAAAATGCTTGTAAAATTTTAAGCTGTAATGGATATGAAGTAGAGTAGTTAAATACTTTTACATGAGGACTTAACTTATGATTTATATAATCGAAATTTTAAAAATAAGTGTAATAAATATTTTTTGTTTCATAGGAATATTTATTGTATTTGGATTGATTTTTAGCATTACAGAAAATCTAAATAATAAATTTATCTTTTCATCTTTTGGAAAAACTGGAATTATTGTAACTGGAGCTATAGGAACGTTTGTTCATGAATTGAGTCATTTGATAATGTGTTTGATTTTCATGCATAAAATAAATTCAGTTAAGTTTTTCAGACCAATAGAAAGTAAAAATGATGGTATACTAGGATATGTAAGTCATAGCTATAAAAAAGATAATCTTTATCAAAGTATAGGAAATTTCTTTATAGGGATTGCACCTATTATAGGTGGAACAATAATGATTATTTTAATTTTTAAGATATTACTGCCAGATAGTTATATGAAAGTGACTCAAAATATAGATTTAAAGTTATATGTAAGTATGATTAATAACTTAAATATAAATGGTTTTATACACATTATTTTAGGTGATATTTCCAATTTTATAAGAATAATGTTGTTAACACCTAGTGTATATTCATTGAAGTATTTTATATTTATGTTTTTAATGTATTCTATATCTACACATATGTCACTTAGTAGTGCTGATTTAAAAAATAGCTTAAATGGTCTGAGCTTTATAGTTATAGTTATTTTTGTAATAAGTTCAATTACATACTTATTTGGATTTGATAACTTGAATATATCCAGTTTAATAGTTAAGTATAACATATTTATAAGTTTCTTTATGGCAATAGGGTTTATTTTTTCAATAGTAACTCTCATAATATCCTATATTTTAAGCTTAGTCAGCCCATTTAAAAACTTTAGTTAAATAAATACATATTTTACTAATATTTGGTTTCGTTAGAAACATATAAAAATATTATATAAAAAAGATTTTAGTAGAGCATAAAAAATTTCTCAATATATTTTAAAATATTTCTATAAATATATTGAGAAATAAAAAAAGAGTAATTAAATTCAACTAGTCTTTAAATGTGGATTTAGGGAATAGTTAGTGATAATTTCATCTAAAGCACTGCTAATCTCTTAAAAATGTAAAAAATGATTAAATTAAATATTTATACTCACTTGGTATAAATATCAAAAAATAATATAAAAGATTTATATTTTAGTTTTAGGAGGTTTAATTTT
>OCKG01000348.1_pt1 | contig 7010 bp, 5 predicted proteins | sample 1480661 | NCBI WGS metagenome assembly OCKG01 (sample SAMN05301472, study PRJEB22388) | human gut metagenome | isolation source: Infant 1 DOL 16 gut | host: Homo sapiens | place: USA: Pittsburgh, Magee-Womens Hospital of UPMC | collected 2013/2014 | reverse complement strand
TATTTTGATGAAAATGGCTACTTTGATTTGGCACAAGGAAAGAATCAGTTATATAAAATATTGATGGATTTCTATAATGAAAAAATCAACATAGATAATGATGTATTCAATGATATATTAAAATATGACTATATATCACTAGGTAAAACATCAAATATACCACAGTTTTTTAATAAGCTAGATGTGGATGATTTTAAGAATAAATGCCATGTATTTTTACAAGATAATGATAACTTATCAACATATTTACCTAGTTTTGTTGATAAACCAGCTAAACATATAATAAAATATGTTCATTTTGAGCCATTTAGATTTAATGTTGTGGATTTAAAAAATGATATAAATACAGAAATAAGAGAAGTAGAAAATGTAGTCTTATTTGAGTATGATGATAAAAAAATATTTGAGAAATCTAAAACTCATAAAGTAGAGATTTAAGTATTTAGGAGGATAAAATGGATTTTAAGATAGAAAAATATTTGCTAAAAAAAGCAGAAGAATTAGCTTTTATAACTATAAAACATGGTGGAGAGTTTAAATTAAAAAGCTATGAAGTGCCAAAAGGTGGATTAGATGTACCTATAAAAAATGAGGTATTAGTAAAAGGGATAAAAGAAAAGACTGCTCAAGATAAGTTAAATTCAATGTCTATAGCAGATGCAATGATATATATAATTGGAATAGATAGTAAGTTTAAAAACAATGCAGAGTATGAGAAGTTTTTAAATGCTTTATCAAAAGATATTGATTTGGATTTGAAATCGTATATGGGATATATGTCGAGAAAATACTTTGAGATTGGTGAACATACAGATTCTTTAATATATATAAAAGCATTTATAACAATGTATCCAGATGATTTAGATGCAATGTATAACTATGCGATTGTTTGCCAAGAGATAGCTAAACAGTATCAAAAAGATATGGATGATAAGGCAATGAATGCATTCTTACTTGAAGCCATGGCTAAGCTTGAAAAGGTAATTGATGTTGATGAGAATTTTGCATTAGGTTATTATCACTTAGGCTACCATTATTATAATCAAGGTCAATATTTAAAGACTAAGCTGACTTGGGAAGAAGCGTTAAGGCTAGGGTTAGATGCTGATTTAGTAGCTGAGGTACAAGAGAATCTGGGCAAGATGGACTTTAAAGTTCAATATGAAGAAGGATATACACTTGTATTCCAAGGTAAGTTTAAGGAAGGATTAGAGAAGTTACTTCCATTAGAAGAAGAACATATGGATTGGTGGAACTTGCTGTTTATGATAGCACTTGGATATAAGGGTATGGGCGAAATAGAGCAGGCTAAGATGTATCTTGAGAAGATATTGATAATAAAGCCTAATCAAGTGGATACTATAGTGGAATTGGGGCTTTGTGAGGCTTATAAGAATAATTTAGATAAAGCAATAGAGTATTTTGAACAAGCGGCTAAGATAAAGGAAGACCCAGAAATACTTTGCAATTTAGGAATGGCTTATTTAAATAATGGTGATATTGATGATGCAACTTACTATATAGAAAGAGCTTATGAATTAAATCCACAAGATGAAATTACTATTGTTTGTCTAAGAGAACTTGGAATAAATAAGTAAGGATATTGTTAAGTTGTATTTAATTTTATTGGTTAAGTGGGGCTATCTCAAAATAGAGATAAGCCTCTTTTTTGTATGAAGAGTTCCAGGAGTTACTATTGGAGATAATGCAATTATCGCTGCTGGAGCAGTTGTAACAAAAAATGTTGCAGAAAATACTATTGTAGGTGGTGTTCCTGCAAAGCTTTTAAGAGTTATTGATGAAATCCCAGAATAAAATATTAAACTGTCTTTTAGTTATATAAATTCTTTATAACATAAAAAATAAATTGAGAAAAGGTATAGCAAATATGGTATTATTTAGTTAAATATATATAAGGGAGGGGTTACTTTTGATAAAAAAATTAGATGATATTTTAGAACAACTTAAGGGAGGAGAGAAAATTGTACTCTCTGTAGCAGCAGCTCATGATAAAGAAGTTTTAATGGCAATAAAGGATGCTGTAGAAAGAAATATAATTACTCCTATATTGGTTGGAAATGAAGGCAAAATAAGAGAAATATCAAAAGAAATAGGATTTGATTTAAGTGGTATCAAAATAGTGGATAAGGATGATATCAAAGAGTGTGCAGAAATAGCAGTTAAATTAGTATCAAGTAAAGAAGCCGACTTTGTAATGAAAGGATTATTAGATACATCTGTCATATTAAAAGAAGTGTTAAATAAAGACTATGGTCTTAGAACTGATAGTTTATTAAGTCATGTTATGGTATATGAGTTAGAAAAATACCATAAATTACTTATAACTACAGATGGAGGTATGAATATAGCTCCTGATTATGAACAAAAGGCAAAGATATTAAAAAATTCTATAAAAGCTGCAAAAGCTTTAGGAATGGAAACTGTAAAAGTTGCATGTTTGGCAGCTAAAGAGAAAGTAAATCCTAAGATGCAAGCAACTGTAGATGCAGATATGTTAGCAAAAGCTTGTAAAGAAGGAGAATTTGGTGAAAATGTAATTGTAGAAGGTCCTCTGGCTTTTGATTTAGCTGTTTCAAAAGAAGCTAGTGAGATAAAAGGGTTTAAAAGTGAAGTATCTGGAGATGTAGATATCATATTGGTTCCAACAATAGAGGTTGGTAATGGAATAGGGAAAGCCTTTACATATATGGCAGACTCTAAATCAGCAGGTATAATTATGGGTGCAAAAGCTCCTATAGTTTTAGTGTCAAGAGCTGATTCACATGAATCTAAATTATATTCTATTGCATATGGGGCTATTGTAGCTAAAAATATGAAATAGGATAAATCGCTTGAAATAAATGAATTAAAGTAGAAAAAATAGTCAAAATGTCTAAATTAATGCTGTATTAAAAAAGTTTTATATAAAAAATAATTATAGCTTCAAATGAATATATACAAATGTTCAATTTGAAGCTATAATTAATATTAAAGTAGGAAAAATAAAAAAATTCAAAAAAATTAGTCCAAAAAATGCTATTCTAAGAAATTTTTACTAATTAAGTTTAGGGAGTAAAAATCTGTAATAAGTCCAAACAGTAGTGAAAGATAATAAATACACAAACAATCTGCAATAATATAAAAATGACTAGAAAAATTTCAAATTTGATTTAAAAAAATCAAAACATAATTTAATTAAACTGAAGTATCAAAAAAGTAGGTTTAGATATTAACAAATAGCCAAAAACAAGCGATAAAATCAACTTAAATTAAGTGTAGAAAATAAAATTTTTATGTATTATCTAATTTTGTTAAAAAAATATTTAAATCTAAAGCAAAGCACTGAAAATTAGTATATAATCAACTTAGAAAGCATTTATTTTATTATTTTATGACATGAAGTCAGTCACCTGGGGGATTTTAAAAATCAAAAAAAGGGGATAGGAATATGGATGAAAAAATGTTAACAATTGATTTAAACAGCCAGAAGATGATAGCTAAAGCTAGAGAAGAAGGCGTAGAAACAATGTATGATAGAAAAGAAGGCTTTAAGGCACAATGTGGTTTTGGTCTTCAAGGTGTTTGCTGTAGAATATGTGGAATGGGACCATGTAGAATAAGCCCTAAGACTCCAAGGGGGTTATGTGGAGCAGATGAGCATACTATAGTAGGTAGAAACTTTGCAAGAATGGTTGCTGGTGGGACAGCTGCCCATTCAGACCATGCTAGAGATATAGCACATACATTAGCATTAGCTGATCCAAATGGAAACTATAAAATAAGAGACGAAGCTAAGTTAATTACTTTAGCTAAAGAATGGGATGTAGAGACAGAAGGTAGAGATATCTATGATGTAGCACATGAAGTGGCAGAAATTGCATTAATGGAATTTGGAAAACCTTTTGGGACATTAAGATTTATAAAAAATGCACCAGAACCAAGACAAAAAATATGGAAAGAATACGCTATAGAGCCAAGAGCTATAGATAGAGAAATTGCAACAATAATGCACTCTACTCATATAGGATGTACTGGTGATATAGATAGTTTAATACACATGAGTCTTAGAACTTCTATGGCTGATGGTTGGGGTGGTTCTATGATAGGTACTCGTCTAAGCGATATCTTATTTGGAACTCCAGTGCCAAGAAGAACAGAGGCGAATTTAGCAGTATTAGAAGAAAATAAAGTTAACATAATATTACATGGACATGAGCCAGCATTATCAGAAATGATAGTTTTAGCATCAGAAGAGCCAGACTTAGTAGCTTTAGCTAAAGAAGTTGGTGCTGATGGAATAAACTTAGCAGGTATGTGTTGTACAGGTAATGAGATTACAATGAGACATGGTGTAAAAATAGCAGGAGATTTCCATCAACAAGAACTTGCAATAATAACTGGAGCAGTTGAAGCTGTAATAGTTGACGTTCAATGTATATTCCCTGCATTAGCTAGAGTTGCAGATTGTTACCATACTAAATTTGTAACAACTTCTCCAAAAGCTAAGATAACAGGTTCAACTTATATTGAATTTAGAGAAGAACAAGCACTTGATGATGCTAAAGCAATAGTTAAAGAAGCTATTTTAAACTTTAAAAATAGAGATAAATCAAAAGTACTTATACCTGAATTAAAATCAGGCGCAACAGTTGGGTATAGTGTAGAAGCAGTAGTAAATCAATTAGACAGAGTTGTAAACTCTCATATAGACCCAGCAGGAACAGTTAAGCCATTAACAGACTGTCTAAAATCTGGAGTATTAAGAGGAGCAGCTGGTGTAGTTGGATGTAACAATGCTAAAGGAGTTTCAAATGAGGCTCATGTAACAATAATGAAAGAATTAATCAAAAACGACATAATAGTAGTTACTACAGGTTGTGGAGCTTCAGCAGCAGCTAAGTTTGGTTTAATGGAATCTGATGCGGCTGAAAAATATGCAGGTAAAGGTCTTGCAACTGTCTGTAAATTAGTAGGAATCCCACCAGTACTACATATGGGTTCTTGTGTTGATATAAGTCGTATACTAGATTTAGTTGGAGCAGCAGCTAATTACTTAGATATGGATATGTGTGACCTTCCAGTTGTAGGTATAGCTCCAGAGTGGATGTCAGAAAAAGCAGTTGCTATAGGATGCTATGTTGTAGCTTCTGGTATAGACACTTATTTAGGAATAATGCCTCCAATAGCTGGTTCTTCAAGAGCAGTGGATATATTAACTAGTGAATTAAAAGATAAAGTTGGAGCTACATTTACTGTAAATACAAATCCAAAAGAGTTAGCAGCTACAATAATAGAAGATATAGAGAAAAAACGTGTTCACTTTGAAGCATTAGTTGAAGAAAAAATGGCAGAAAAGGCTGAAGCTTAAAAAATAGTGAAGTTATAGAATAAACGTTTTTATAAGAAGTTTCTGGTTGAGTAAAGTTGAATAAAGTCAAATATTAAAGTAAAGAACATCAAAATATAATGAATATACTGAATAAATAAAATATAAACAATATTAAAGAATAATAAAACTATACATGCTGCTTTGAAAAGCTAGTAGGGTAAATTTAATTGGTTCCTGTAAGGACTAGCTGTAGTTTATTTTTAGTGTATAAAAATATAGAGTATAAAAAATATTTAACTGTAAAATTAACTACTAAAAAGCAAATAGTAATAAAAGGTGGTAGGGATTATGAAGATAGCAATAACAGGTAAAGGTGGAGTAGGTAAAACGACTTTTTCTTCAATGCTCTCTAGGATGTTTGCTGAAGACGGATACAGAGTTGTTGCTGTTGATGCCGACCCTGATGCTAATTTAGCTTTAGCACTAGGTTTTCCAAAAGAAGTATATGAATCAATAGTACCTATATCAGAAATGAAAAAATTAGTTTCAGATAGAACAGCTGCTTCTGTAGGTTCATTTGGAAAAATGTTTAAGATGAATCCTAAAGTAGACGATATCCCTGAAAATTTCTGTAAAGAATACAATGGAGTAAGATTACTTACATTGGGAACCGTAGATTCTGGTGGTACTGGATGTGTATGTCCAGAGCATGTTCTTTTGAAGAGACTCTGCTCACATTTAATACTACAAAATAAAGATGTAGTGGTTATGGATATGGAAGCAGGAATTGAACACTTAGGAAGAGGAACAGCCCAAGGTGTAGATGCTTTTATAGTAGTTGTAGAACCAGGAGAGAGAAGTTTACAGACTTATAGAAAAGTTAAGAAACTTGGACATGATATAGGTGTAAATAAAGTATTTGTAGTAGGAAATAAAATTAGAAATAAGGAAGATGAAGAATTTATAATCCAAAACTTAGAAGATGGAGAATCTTTAGGATTTATTTATTATAACCAAGATGTTATTGATTCTGATAGAGCTAATCAATCTCCATATGATTCTAGTGAAACAACGAAAGAACAGATTAAAGCAATAAAAGATAAATTAATGTCACTTAAGGATAAATAAAATAGATAGAAATTTTGATTTGGGATTTTAAGTTGGTTAAAGGTTAGACATAGGCAATAGATAGGTAATAAGTAAGTAATTAGATAAATAACTAGCTATTAAGTTTGAATATTTTAATAGCTTAGTAGCTAGTTTTTAAGTAATTTTACATGTATAATTATCTTATAAAATATAATTTTTACATATTAATACAATTTTTACAAAAATTATATTTTAAATCTATTTAGGTTGTGGGAGGAGATTCAGTTATGGGATTTAAATCTGACATTGAAATAGCTCAAGAAGCTAAGCCTCAAGATATTAGAGAGGTTGCAAAAAAATTAGGACTAGGTGAAGATGATGTAGAACTTTATGGTAAATACAAAGCAAAAGTTGACTACAATCTACTAAAAAGAGAGACTGGTAAAAAAGCTAAGTTAATACTAACTACAGCTATAAACCCAACTCCAGCAGGTGAAGGAATAACTACTACTACTATAGGTGTTGCTGATGCATTTGCTAAACTAGACAAAAATGTCTTAGTTGCTTTTAGAGAACCATCTCTAGGACCAGT
>OCKG01000345.1_pt1 | contig 7205 bp, 9 predicted proteins | sample 1480661 | NCBI WGS metagenome assembly OCKG01 (sample SAMN05301472, study PRJEB22388) | human gut metagenome | isolation source: Infant 1 DOL 16 gut | host: Homo sapiens | place: USA: Pittsburgh, Magee-Womens Hospital of UPMC | collected 2013/2014 | reverse complement strand
AACGAACTAAAGGAAAAAAATGAAAAGCTTGAAAATACACTTAAAGAAATAAAAAAACTACTAACTAAAATATAAAATAATATCAATACTATCTAAAGCAATGATAAAAAACTATGAATGGAGTTACAATTATGAATAAATCATATATGCTAAAATACACATATAAATCCCCTACTAATTTATTTCATGGAGATAAAAAATATACTCTAACATACACTAAGAGAGTTATGAGTAATTTAGTATATGATATGGGATAATCTAGAAAATAACTCCTTTACATGTTTAGAAGTACAATCATTGTTTGATGATATATTTAAGGTGAAATTATGATGAATAATACAATTGGAGAAAAGATTAAACAATATAGAAAATCGATAAATATGTCAAGGGATGAGCTAGCCAACAAGATTGGTTGTTCAGTTCATGCTATAGCTAAATATGAGCAAAATCAAAGAATGCCTAGTTTAGATATGATAAGAAAAATAGCTACTGCTTTATCAATTGCTATAAATAAACTCATTGTTGAAGAAAATGATTTAGATACTTTAACAAATAATAATATTAATTTAAAAGTATTTGATAAAGAGTTGGATTTAGTAATTCACATATTAGAAAATTATGGTTATGATATAAAAACAGACTATAAAAAAAAGTTTGAAATTACAGATAATGCAGATACAATAAAACCAATTAACCTAAACTTCTCTGACTTCAAAGACTTCTCCAAAAATCTAAATTGGGTGATAAATGGTCTTGTTGAAAATTTTATACAAGAAAACTCTAATGGTCTTATTGAAGATGAGGATGAAGAATATTAGTATTGCACATTTTCAAAATATGAGTTTACCTATTAACTTTTATACATTCATAGTTAATAAATAAAAATTAGATATGAAAGGAGCTAAAATCATGAATAAATCATATATACCAAAATACACACATAAATTCCCTACTAATATACCTCATGGAGATAAAAAATATACTTTAACATACATTAGAAGAATGATAAGTGAATTTGTATATGATATGGGTAACCTAGAAAATAACCCCTTCACATTCCCAGAAGTACAAACATTACTTGATGGTATAACCGTAGGCGGACATAAATTAAGTGACCAAAATCAAATACTAAATATAAAATCATCATGGGATTATGTAATAAAATTAAGTAACAAAGAAAACTTATCTTTAAATAAAGATACAATTTGCTCTATACATAAAATAGTTGCAAAAGATGAAGCTCTAATCGTTGGAGATTTCAGAAATGGTAATATAGGTATAGCTGGTACTACTCAATATGAATGCATAGAAGCCACTCTATTAAATGATTTATTTGTAAATGACATAAATATCATAAATAAAATAACTAACCCATTAGAAAAGGCTATAATAATAAATTTATGGTTGTCCTATTGCCAATTCTTCTATGATGGCAACAAAAGAACTGCTAGACTTACCTCAAACCTAATACTTATAAATAATGATATAGGAGTTCTATCAATACCAGCTAAACATAAACAAGAGTACAACACATTAATGCTAAACTTCTATGAAACACTAGAAGCTGATGAAGTTATAAAATTCTTATTAGAGAAATGTATTACATTCTTTGATGGATATAACTATAAATCATATAAGGAGCTGTTTAAAAATGGCAACTAAAAGAGCTAATGGAGAAGGCTCTATCGGAAAATATAAAGATGGTTGGCGTTCCCGTATAATGATTGGCTATAATGAAGATGGTAAACCACTGAGAAAAGAATTTTATGGTAAGACTCAAAAGGAAGTTAAAGATAAATTAGATGCTTATAAAAAACAATATTATTTAAGCTCTGATATTTCAGATGATAAAATAACTTTAGAGCATTGGTTTTACAATTGGTTATTTGAATATAGAATAAAAGATTTAAAACCCAAGTCATTTGAAAGATATGAAAGCATCTATCGTAATTATATTAAAGATACTGATTTAGGCAATGTTAAATTAAAGTACTTAAGAGTATCTCACATACAAAAATATTACAATAGATTGCTTGATTCCAATAAAAGTATACCTACTATAAGGCAAATAAACACTAAACTGAAAACCTGCTTATCAGAAGCTGAAAAACAAGGTCTTATACAACGTAACTATTGTACTATGGTAAATATACCAGTTGAGAAAAAAGAAAACAAACTTGAAATATTGACTCTTGAACAACAAAAGAGTTTTATAAAAGCTATAGATGGGCATAAATTAGAGGTATTATTTTTACTTGCTCTTGGTACTGGACTTAGATTAGGAGAATTATTAGGACTTAAATGGTTTGATATTGATTTTAAAAAGTCTAATTTAACAGTTAAAAGAACTCTTCAAAGAACATATTTTATAGATAAAACTGGAAATAGAGAGCTTAAAGTATTAGAGCAAGGGCCAAAGACATCAAATTCTTACAGAACTGTACCTATTCCAAAAGATGTTTTAAATAAATTGAAAGAGCATAAAGTAAATCAAAATACAGATATATTAAAGGCTGGAGAATTATATATAAATAATAATTATGTATTTTGCAATGAATTAGGCATCCCTATAGATGATAAAAGACCTTTAAGGAATTTAAAGTCTATATTAAATAGCTTAAATATAGAGCCTATAAAGTTTCATGGTCTTAGGAAAACTTATGCTACTAGACTTTTTGAGAATGATGTTCCTCCTAAAACTGTACAAGTTTTAATGGGTCATTATGATATATCAATAACTTTGAATATATATACTCAAGTTATGGAAGATAAGAAAGTTGAAGCTGTAGAAAAGTTGGATAAAATATTTTCATTGTAAAAATCAAATACATATAAATATTGTGATTTCATATAGTTAATTACAAAATCAAAATAAGGATACAAATTAATTTTATATTATATTGTATCCTTATTTCGTATCTAGTTTTAATTATTTATCTTGGATAGCCCTTATGGTACATTAATCCATTTTCTAACATTAATTCTTGAGCCAAGTATATATGACCCTTACAGTGCATATCTGATACACCCTCACTTATAAGTTTATATGTTTCAGAAGTATATAAATAATCCATACTTTCTTCCAAGCTCTTACCTGTTTGTTTGGAAAATTCTAATATGATTTTTTTATATAGTATTTGTAATAATGTTTTATTTGCTTCCATAATCATTATACCTCCTCTTCATACCTAAACTTTAAATATTTATCTATTACATTTTGATTGGTTATACATATTTGTTCATTTGGTTTATAGTATTTTAATCTTTTTAAAGCTTCATCTTTTTCAATAAGATTATCTTGATACAGTTCTATTGTATTGTAAATCTTATCATCAGCAATACCACCTATTATAATGTCATATTTCATATATATATCACTCATATTTCTACATTCTATTATAAAATCAAGCCATTCTAAATTATAACTATCGAAGATTTTTACCTTGCAGTTTTCTTTTAATTTATCAATATCTAAAGAATAACTATTTAAATATGCTTTTTTACCTCTTTTTTTAAAACGCTCTGTCCAGTTAATTGCTTGTGTCTTTATACTGGTTACATAGAATCCTTTTCCAAAATCTAAAGAATCTCTTGAAAAGGTAATACTAGGCGTCTTTACCACACAATATGAACCATGATATACAATCATTATATCACACCCTTTTCTTTAAGTACTTGCATTAAATCTTCCACTATGTAACCTTTACTTTGAGAATGTAGTGCTTCATAGCAAGGTATTATATAGTTATCTAAAATATCAGTATCATGTTTAAGAAGTTTATAAACTCCTTCTGAATCTATATTCAATTTTTCTGCTAAAGCTTCAATGCAAAAAATAGAAAATTCTAGTTTTCTTTCATCCATTACAAACCTCAACTCCTATCAAGCTTATATAATATATATTTTTACTAATTAACAACTTAAACTGTCTTACATTTATAAAAATATTATATCATAAAGTAGATATTAAAATTCTATGTTACCTATTATCATAATAAACAAATAAAATAATAAACAAATAAAATAATAAACAAATAAAAACTTTTTATACAGCCTAAATGCACCCCAATATACCCCCAAAAAAACCTCATTTTCTGTGGTTGGGGTACGGTTGGTGGATTTCTTCTCCAAAATAAAAAATACTAGTCAACAAAGACTAGTATTTCCAAGTATTTCATCATTCTTTTTTCAAAATTGGTGGAGACGAGGGGAGTCGAACCCCTGTCCGCAAATCTTTTCCTTGCTGCATCTACATGCTTAGCCAACTTCACTAATATCTCACCTCACATAGCGCCAAGTGGCAGGCTCTATGCTTAGCCAGTCCCAATTAATCTACTTCAAGTCGAGACACCCCTAAAGTAGTTCCCTGCATAATGACGTCCAGTCTTAGTCGGCAGGAGGACTAAGAGGGACGAGCAGCAACTAGGCTGCTATCGCGAAATTATCGTCTGCGTTTATTTTAAAGTTCCCCAGTTTTTACGTGACCCAGAGTAACACGACATGCAGCCTCAAGTTCCAAACCCACGTCGAAACCTTTACGCCCCCTTGAGTAGTTTATAGTCCAGTAGACTTTTCTCAAACTTTATCACCATTTTTATTAAATTTTTAATGTATATATAATATAATACTTTTAAGAATAAAAATCAATGTTATGTTCTAGATAATAAAGAATTTTATTCTAAAAAATACAGTTTTATCTAGTTTAATACTTACCTGTCATTTCTCTTTCTATACGTCTTTGTGCATCTTTCTTAGCCATATCTTGACGTTTATCATATAGTTTTTTACCTTTTGCTAAGGCAATCTCTACTTTAACTTTACCGTTTTTTAGATACAAACTAAGTGGTATAAGTGAATACCCCTTTATAGTAGTTGCTCCAATAAGCTTTCTTATTTCATGCTTATGAAGTAATAGTTTTCTAACTCTTAAAGAATCAACATTGAATATATTTCCTTGCTCATATGGACTTATATGAACTTGTTTTAAAAATACTTCGCTATTATCTACAGATGCAAATCCATCACTTAGGTTAACTTTGCCTTGTCTTATTGATTTTACTTCTGTTCCTTTTAATTCAATTCCACATTCATAAGTTTCTTCTATAAAATATTCATGTCTTGCTCTTTTGTTTGTTGCTAATATTTTTTTACCAGCCATATAAATCTCACCTTCTTTGCTAGAAATTTGTTCCATAAATGTTAGAAATTTACTAAATATTTAATGTTGCCAAATTATTTGACTAACTTGTATGATAACATATTTAGGCATTTTAGTCAATATTTCACTGATATATTAAGTTAGTTAGGCTATATATAATTAAGTAATATAAATGTATGAAAATAGCTAAAAAACTACTTCGAATATACTTAATACTAAACTAACTCTAACCAGTAATACTAATTTATAAATTTCAAAACAAAAATATTACATATTATAAATCTTCTATCTTCTATCTTCTATCTTCTATCTTCTATCTTCTATCTTCTATCTTCTAAATAATTTTAACATGCCCATAAAATATAATACCCACAAATGATAAATAATACTCAAAATGTCTATTGAAATAACTATACATCCTTAAATAACTTAACTTAAATCTAAACATTTCAAAAACTTCTTAAAAATATGTAAAAATTTGATGATAAAGTAGCGATTTTTTCAAAAAAAATGTAATATAGAGTTATATCTTATAATATTTTAGAGATAAATTTTATCATAGTGGGGAGAAATTTGTATGGATTTAAGCAAAAAAGTAAAAATTTTAGAAAATGCATCAGATGGAAAAAGCGAATTTGAGATATTAGAATTTGAAAAACTTGAGGGAGCTTCTAGCCCATTAATGGCAATGGGATTATATTTTGCTAGAGAAGCTGGTTTGAAAGCTAGACAAATTAAGATAAAATTAAATAATTCATCAATAAAAACAGAAGCTGGTGCATTATACTATTATAAAGGAAATATATCTTCTGAAACTAAGATTGGTGGTGTTGGAGGTCTTTTTAAAAAAGGAATATCAGGAGCACTTACTAATGAATCAATGATGAAACCTGTATACAAAGGTACTGGAGAAGTTTATTTGGAACCTTCTTTTAGACATTATTTATTTATGAGTCTTGATAATGATTCTATAATTGTTGATAAAGGATTATTCTATTGTTGCTCTGATACAATAGAAGTAAAAGCATTTACACAAAAGAACTTCTCATCTGCTTTACTTGGTGGTGAAGGCTTCTTCCAAATAGAATTAAGTGGTACTGGTGTAATCGTTCTGGAATGTGTTGTACCTCAAAGTGAAATTGTAGAGTATGAATTGAAAAATGGTGAAGAATTAAAGGTAGATGGTAACTTTGCAATAGCAAGAACATCTGGTGTTAATTTTTCTGTTACAAAATCAGATAAATCTTTAATTGGTTCTGCTTTAAATGGTGAAGGTTTCTTAAATACATTTACTGGTAGTGGTACAGTTTGGCTAGCTCCAACTCAAGTAATGTATGAAAAACTAAGTTTTGGAGCAATGCCTACTAATGATAATATGAATAATAAAGTTTCTAAGCAAAAATAGTTGTTTTATAAATATTTATTAAATCATTATTGATTTTATAAAGTCACTATAAATTTTATTATATTATTATTATAAAATCAGAGTGTGGAAATGTTTATGTGTATTCTTTAAATAAAAATTTCCACATTCTGTAAGGTTATTATACTTGATATATAAAATTCAATTTAGGAACATAGTCTAACATTTATAAACATATTAAGGTAATGATTTCTCTTAGTAATTATTCTCATATCTTATTCTTTGATTATATTTATCTTATTCCTAGCCCTTATGTCATATTATATTTCTTATCTTATTATTTATAATTAGCATTAACTTATCTAAAATCTTGTATTTTTTTAATAGTAAAGTTTACATCTATATTAAAAAGTTTACATCTATATTAATTTCATAAAACAATCAAGGTAGTCAAGAGATTCAACTTTATTTGATTTTAAAAATTTAAGTGAATTTGTTCTTATACACATCTTTTTAAAATTATATCTGTAGAAAATATCATTTAGAGCTATAATTAAATTAACTTATTAAATTTTAGAAAATTTATTAAAAAATATAAGTTAAATTAATATTTTTAAAGATTCTTTTTTATAACTACTAGAATAGTAATTTAGTAGTTATTGTATCTCTAAAGTTTAAGCATGG
>OCKG01000343.1_pt1 | contig 7346 bp, 4 predicted proteins | sample 1480661 | NCBI WGS metagenome assembly OCKG01 (sample SAMN05301472, study PRJEB22388) | human gut metagenome | isolation source: Infant 1 DOL 16 gut | host: Homo sapiens | place: USA: Pittsburgh, Magee-Womens Hospital of UPMC | collected 2013/2014 | reverse complement strand
ACTAATGGTCTGTTCCCCAATAAATATGTAAAATACTTATCTGATTGACCATCCATTAAATCAAGGTCTGCATTAAAAGGATATGATAATATTAAACTCTCTTCAAACCTTCCTTTTAATTCAAATTTTTGAGATTTAGAATCTGTATAATAAGTATAATTAGTCTTAAATTTAGGATAAATTAATGTAAAATCATCTATACCACCATATAAGATACCAGTCTTTCTTCCCATAGAACCAAGAAATGACTTAGGATATACAATTGAATTATAATTGTCCTTATCTCTATAATAATGATTTTCATCTAAATTCATATTGTATTTTTTATTAAGTTGCTCAACTAATTCTCCAAATGCCCAAAAAGAAGTTTCTACTTTCCAGTGATGGTCTGTTTTAAAAAATAAATCATCTTTTGGAATACCACTCTTTAAAATATTTTCTCTAAAATCAATATAGTCCACATTATACTTTTTTAGTTGATTTAAAAAATTATCTGCTGTCTCATTGCTATAAGAATAAGGTATTCCTTTTGGAAATTTTGTCACTCCTTTTATATACTTATCTGGAGTCATTAGGTAAACCAATTTAGTGTTTTGCTTTTCCATTTCATCAGAAAATTTTCTTACCCTATCTGCTATCACACCAACTGGATTTGGAGCTTTAGCAAAATATGTATAATGCATCTTTCCAGAAGTATCTTTTACAACACTAAATTTTGAAAACTCATTTTTACCCATTAATTTTTGTAAATAGCCATAAGTTTCAATGAACGTATTTTTGTATATTACTTTGTCATTCACTGTATTATCAATAGATGATATTGTATCTTTTAAACTACTTTTTTCAGCTATTGAATTTTTTATTTCCTGTATCGTATCTTTTCCAGAATAACAAACATTAAAGATAGAGAAAGCGAATAAAATAATTAAGAACATAATTGCAGTTATTAATCTTACTTTAAAAAATCTATTCATACTTTTCCTCCCAACTAAAAATTAAAATAAATAAATGGATTATAGCTTCCAGTTACTAAATATGTCACAGAAATAAAAAACAATAAAATAGCTGAGATTGGATAAAATACGTTAAATATCATACTATATTTAGCTTGTTCAACAACAAACTTATTGATTTTCTTTGCAATAGGTACACTAAAAATAAATGCAAATATAAAGAAAACCCAGTATTCTTTTAAAAACATATATGTATAATCACTCCATATAGCTCCATTGCCTCCAAACATAGCTTTAAAATAATTATATGCTTCTTTTAAATTAGGTGACCTAAACAATACCCATCCAAAATTAACTACTAATAAAGCATAAATATGTTTTATAAAATTGTGATTTTCAATCTTTTCAAACATTATAAATCGCTCTATAATTAGGAAAACAAAGTTTAAAATCCCCCAAATTACAAATGTCCATTCTGCTCCATGCCATATTCCAGTGAATAACCACACTATAAACATATTTCTAATCATAATATCTTTATTTGCTACTCTAGAACCTCCAAGCGGAAAGTATATATAGCTCTTAAACCACATTCCCAAAGAAATGTGCCATCTTCTCCAAAACTCACTAATTGATTTTGATATATATGGATAATTAAAGTTCTCTTCAAATTTAAAACCAAACATAAGACCTAAGCCTATCGCCATATCTGAATAAGCAGAAAAATCAAAGAATATTTGCAGAGTATAGGCTATTGAACCAAGCCATGCAAGTGATGCAGCTATTTCTCCTTGACTATTCATAGTGTAAATATAGTCTGCTACTATAGCCATGTTATTTGAAATTAATACTTTTTTACCTAGACCTGTTATAAACCTACAAGTCCCAATAGAAAATTTATTCCAAGTTTCTTTTCTATTGAGAATTTGTTCTGCCACACTCTCATATCTAACTATAGGACCTGCTATTAATTGTGGGAAAAATGCTATATACAATCCCACATAAAAAGGGTTCTTTTGGACTTCTCCATGTCTACGATATACATCTATAACATAAGACATTCCCTGAAATGTAAAAAATGAAATTCCTATGGGTAAAACAATACTAGGTATAGTCAATTCAGTATTAATAAGTTCACTAATATTTCTTAGCGCAAAAGCTAGATATTTAAATATAAATAAAACACCTATATTGTATACACACATCAAAACTAAAAAAACTTTTACTTTTATTTTACTTTCCCTATATCTATCTACCAGTAAACCAAATATATAGTTCATTATTATGGAAACTATCATGATAACAACAAATTTTGGCTCTCCCCAAGCATAAAAAAATAAACTAACAGCAAGCAATATCATGTTCTGTATCGTTCGGTTAAACCTAAATACATAATATAAAACCAAAGTTATAGGTAAAAAATAAAATAAAAAAATTAAACTTGAAAATAACACAATCTAACCTCCTCTCTTTACTTAGTTTTTGAACATTTTTTCCAATATAAATATATTCCAAAGCATATTATTACTAGAGATACAAATAAAATTCGAACAAACGTTATGATATTATTCATAAAGTTTATTTTTTTCATATCTTGTACTGTTGGTGATTGCTCAGGAGATACTAATGTATATGGAACACCATCCTTATCTTTTTTATTAATACTCCAAGATTCAGTTAATGTTATTTTCTTTCCAATTTTAAACTTATCATCAACGTCAACTTGTAAAATAATTTGTCCAGGTTTGGATTTATTATTTAATGTTAATTTACCTTTTTGAGAAATACTTAAATTATCTTGTTTTCCTATAAGAGAATACTTAATTTTAGAATCACTTTCAAGACCTAATACCTCATACTGACTTATACCTTGACCCAATACTGGTATTTGTACTTCTTCATTGCCAGTTATTTTAATATTATGTAAAAAACTTAATTTCTCTTCAGACAATAAAGATATCTTTTTTATAATAATATTATTATGTTCTTCATCAGATGGAATAAATGTAATTCCCCAACTAACAATGTTTGAAAGCATACTTGAGTCTAGCACAACATTACTTTTCTCATTTATAAGGCTATTAAAGTTCACATAAATTTTGCCTTCAAATTCACCTGGTACTTCTATGCATCCTTCTTTTATTTTATCTGAATATATTATATTTTTATCTTCCAAAAATATTTGACTACCTTCTTTTAACCTAAATTCAAGCATATTCTTACTTTGTATACTTAAATTTATTTTCTGGGAACTTTTATTTTTATTTTGAATTTCAATATAAAAATTGTTATACATACTCCAATTTTCTTTCATATTTTGGTAAATATATAAATAACGTTTCTTATCACTTTTAGAACTGTTCGTTTCTATTTTTACACCTGTATCTTCATATGTAATCTTAGAACTTAAGTCAGTCTCTATCTTTTTAAAGGACAAATCTAAAATTTTATCACTTGTTGCTGAACTTATAAAAGTAGTATTTATAAAAAAAATAAACACTAAAATAAAATATTTTGCAGAACAAAAAAACACTTTTAAAGTCTTCATTTCATCTCTCCTAAATATATTCCATGGGTTCAAACTCATCTATACTTTTTTCTTTCTTTTCATTAGGTTTTGAATCAAGAATTTTCTTATTTTGTAATATCCAATCCATCATTTCATCTCTTAAAAATAAATTTTGCATTATGCTGTCAATGTTATTTACTCTATATAAGATACCTCTTTCGTCAATTTTACCCTCACATAAATCGCATTCTAGTACAATACCTTCACTAATTTCCAATGCTATTTCTTTAGGATAAATATTTTTATTCTCAAAATTTAATAATACATATTGATAATTAAAATTTACTATTCTTAATTTACCTATATTTTTTATATCCATATGAAAATTCATATTGATTCTTGGACTTCTTCGTGATAATGTTCTAGTTTTTTCAATACGTTTTTTTACATTAATTTGCAAATCATCAAAGAAACCTAGTTGATTAGATATTGTCATTGGTAAAGTAGGTATTCTATCGTGAACAATACACATCCAATTATCTATTTCACTATCTTCAATATGTGTAATATAAGCTGCATATTTCCACTTTGAATTTACTTCCACAACATTAACAATCTTTGCTTTCATATTAGCTATATACATTTCATTTCCAGATTTTTCTCTAAACTCTACCTCAAACTCTTCTTCTGGGGAAATATATTCTGGATTTTCTAGCAAAAACGCAAACCCATTTTCTGATATATCAATTGTTTTTGAAGAAAGAACATAAGAATTTTGCTTTAACTTAAAATCAATTTCAGCAATATAACGCTCAGACTTTCTTAACTGCTGTCTCCCTGATATAAATAATGTAGCCATAACAAGGTTAAAAAGGTTTCCAATTAACCAAAATAATACAACTGAATATGTTATGGAACTCATTTTAAATATTGCTACAAACATTTTTAAAATTCCTATGATAGATAAGACCATGTAAATAAAATAAGGTATTCCCTGTAAAAACTTATACATTCTATTTTCTTCTAATTTACTCTTATTTGTTACTGAAAATTTATTTTTAGATATTGCAAACGTTTCAAGTATTACTGCTGGCATTAAGGACTGAAACATTATAGTTTCATATATATTGGTCCATCTAACATTCCTTATATTTTGAGAAAATATTTTAAGAGATAAACTACTTAAAACATACATTGGCAACCAAAATACCAATACTTGAAGTAATGTACATTTTACTACAATCACATTAAACACAGAAAATAAAATAGGTGCCATTATATATACAAAACGTTTTATACTTGCATACCAATAAGTAATTGAAGAAATATAACTTATTTTCTGCCAAAAACCTAAACCTCTCCTAAGCAAAATATTTAGACGTCTACCAGTTTGTATACATCCACGTGCCCATCTTTCACGTTGCTTAATAAGACTTTTTAAATCTGTCGGAGATAAACCTGATGCATGTACTTCTGGAATAGCATAACATCTATACCCCTTACTTTGAATTAAGATACCTGTTGCAAAATCTTCTGTAATAGAATAAGTATAAAATCCATCAACTTCTTCAAGTGCTTCCCTTGAAATAACTGTATTACTACCACCATAAATTACAGAATTTGTCCTATTTCTAGCCAATTGAATGTCTCTGTAAAAATAATCTTGCTCATTTGGAATCCTTCGCTCAGAGTGCAGATTAAATTGAAACAAGTCTGGATTATAAAAACTCTGTGGAGTTTGCACAAAACCAACCTTTTCATACTCCTCTTTTTCTCCATCTTTTTTAGCTTGCTCATTTTTCAAAAAGTATGGTACTGTAGCAATTAAAAAGTCATGCATTGGTATCATATCTGCATCAAATGTAGCAATCAAAGGGGAATTTGTATGTTGCATTGCATTATTTAAATTTCCAGCTTTTGCTCCTTCTCTTTTAGTTCTAGTTATGTAATTTACACCCATTTTTTCTGCTAGAATACACATTTCTTCACGATTTCCATCATCACATATGTATATATGTACCTTTTTCTTATCTGGATACTGCATATGAATACATCCATTTACAGTTTTTCTCACCAAATCAACAGATTCATTATATGTTGCAATGAATACATCTACATGTGGATAAAGTTCTTCACTTATGATTGGTTTTTCAGGGTACTCAATATTTGACATACCATAATAATGCACAAACATTTCCATCATACCCATTATCTCTACAAAAAGAAGTATTATGGCACAGATTAGGGCAAACATCCCTTCTTCTTTAGGTACTGTATAAAAAATTCTCCACAATATATATACTATATTAGTAATAATAGTTAAAGTTATAAGTATCTTTTTTGAATTTTTCTTCATAAAATCACCTCTTTTCTATTAATGCACTTAATATTTCTCTATCCCAAGTCCCTTCAATTTGATTGTATATACCAAATCCAGAAGCAAGCTCCCAATAAGCCCATGAAAAGTTTCGTTTTTCAGCTTCTTCTCTTACAGCTTTTACCCAAGCTCTCCTTGAAGTTTCTGGTGCTTCTTTTGTTACTCCAAATTCACCCAAGAAGATTTTTACCTTATTTTTATTTGCCCAATTTTCCACAGTATCAAACCTTTTTTTTAAATAATCCATTTGTTCATTTGTTCCTTCCCAAGTAATATTGCTTAAGTGCTCAAATCCCTTATGATAGATATTTCCTTGAAATGCAAAATCATTTGGCTCGTAATAGTGAAAGGAATATTTAATTCATTCAAATAATCAATTTGATAGAAATTATATGGTCCTACTATAATAGTTCTTTTAGGGTTAGTTTTTCTAATTATCTTTATTGCTTCTTCAATGTATTCGTTTAGTAACTGTGAATATAAATTTTCTTTAGGTTCATTTAATAATTCAAATACCAATTTTTTATCATATTTTTGATACCTATTAGCTATCTGTTGCCATATTTTTAAAAACTTTTCTTTATGAACTCTTGGTTCTTTCATAATTTCTTCAAAATGGTGTAAATCCAACACAACTATTAAGTCTTTATCCAATGCATAATCTACATATTTATCAATCTTTTTAAAAAATTCTTCATCAATTTTAAAATTATCAGAATCTGACGTATAATCAGAAAACCTTACTGGTATACGTACTGTGTCAAAACCTGCATCTTTTATATCATCAAAAAACTTATTTGACATTTTTACATCCCACGGAAAATCCTTAGGTGATTCTAGTGCATTACCTATATTTATCCCTCGTTGCATCTTAACTGTATCACTGTTATCTCTTATTACAAGATAAAATCCAATAAAAGATATACTTAAAAAAAACATTATAATAATACCTATTCTTTTTATATTAATCCCCCCAAACAATGTTATCTTCCATATAATATTATTCAATCCCTATTATAGCAAATTAAAGTACATCATGTTATATATAATTATTGTCATTTATAAACTTTATAGCGTTTATAGTTAGTTTTAAAACATTGAATACAACTAAAAACTAAAGGGCTGTCTTAGAATAGAAATAATCCTATTTTTCATTGTTGAAACAATGAAACTATATTGATTTCATACAAAAAGAGTGCCTCATGAACTAAAAAGTTCATTTTGAGACACTCTTATATTTTTTATACTCTGTCTAACAACTCTAATACATATTTTTTAACTTTATCATATCCCCAATTATCAAGTGAATATCCTAGTTCTATGTCACCAAAACCTTTAATTTCAGCATTTTCTTTTTTATTTAATAATTCTTGCATAAGCTCAACTTCTATATACTCTCTTCCCTTTTCTTTTTCTAACATTGTAAATAACTCAAAGTCCTGTATTCCAAATCTTAAATTCTCCATTCTAACACTTCTAACTGGCTTTAAATCTTTTCCAGGATAAA
>OCKG01000300.1_pt1 | contig 8887 bp, 9 predicted proteins | sample 1480661 | NCBI WGS metagenome assembly OCKG01 (sample SAMN05301472, study PRJEB22388) | human gut metagenome | isolation source: Infant 1 DOL 16 gut | host: Homo sapiens | place: USA: Pittsburgh, Magee-Womens Hospital of UPMC | collected 2013/2014 | reverse complement strand
ATATACAATAGAAAAGAAGTATTATTGCTAATAGAAAAGTTACTTAGTAATAATATAGAAATACCTATTCTTTTAATGTTACTTCTAGGTTTAAGAATGGGAGAAGCTACTGGGCTTAGGTGGTCAGATGTTGACTTAGATAACAATCTGATAAATGTTAATCAAATTCTTGTCTATTCTAATGGCAAAATATCTTTTAAAGAGCCAAAAACACCAAAATCAAAAAGAGCTTTATCAGCTCCAAAAGAATTAATTGAAAAATTGAAAATAGAAAAACTAAGACAAAGCAAATTAAAATTGCAAGGTATCCTGGAAAACAAAAATAACTTAGTTTGTCTAAACACCAATTTAAATCCGTTTCTACCTTCTTCACTAAGAAAAACGTTTCATAATTTTACAAAAAAAATAATCTAAAAAAAATTAGAATACATGATTTAAGACATACAAGTGCTACTCTGCTGCTTTTGGGAGGTACTAATATGAAAGTTGTTTCTGAAAGATTGGGTCATACAGATATAAAAATAACTATGAATAGATATTCTCATGTACTTAAAGAAATGGACAAAGAAGCTTCCGACAATCTAAGCGAACTTCTATTTAAATAGTAAAAACTGACTGTCAGTTAAATGTCAGTTAAACGTAAAAAATAGGTTTTGTCAGTTGATTGTCAGTCAATTATTTTATAATAGTTTCACTTAAAAACGTCTATATCTACACATTTTACTATTTGTTTATGCTTATTAATATCTATCTGTTATTATTAATTCTAATAGCTTCTATTTAATTATTTAGTTCAGTTTACAGGAAACTACACACAAACCATAAAATAGGATGTTGACAATATAACAGATAGTATGCTCCTGTAAAAGGTAACATACTATCTGTTATGTTGTCTGGATTCCCAAATTAGCTATTTGGAACTTAACTAAAAAATCCTAATATAAGGGCAACTATTATAATGGCAATCGGAATACATACTGTGTAATCCTGTTCCATAGAGTCATCATCTGAATGTAGTTTTACAATTCGCAATTTAGCAATCAGTTTGAAGCAGAAATAGCCTATTATTGTTCCAATTACATTCGTGAGTAAGTCGTCTATATCGGTTGCTCTGTGTAACGTAAAAAGCTGAATAGTTTCGATAAAAAGAGATAATCCAAAACCAATCAAGAATGTATTTCTCAAACGTTCAAAGGTTTTGCTTATAAGCGGACATAAAAAACCTAATGGGACAAAAAGTAAAATATTCAAAATAAAACTCAAACTAAATCCATCACTAAAAGGAATAAGATTTATGTTTGGATTAAAGAACGTTTCCCCTAACTGTGACAGTCTTATATATTCACTGAATGTAGGGATACCAACAATATGCGATAGTGTTAAACATAAGTAGTAATACATTGCCAGTGATAAAATAGATGTTTTTACCTTTGGAATATCACTATTTTTCTTGAATATTACAACTAAGAAAATACCAATCAAGATAATTCCCAACAAGAAAATAGGATTAATTAACAATAAATCTTTGATAGCTTCAAACAGACTGAGTTGAATTTCTACACCTGATTGATTATTTGTTACAGTCTCCATTTGTACATACCTCCTCATAACATTTCAATTATTTCTAAAACACAAAATAGAAGATAAATCTTAAAATCATCCTATCAAAATTTTTAAATTTGCCTTTATCAGTTTATACCACCAGTTAATTCCTGTCTTACTTCTGTATGGTATTCTTGGGATTCTTTCATCAAATTAGACAAAAAAATGGTTACCATATCAATAAACTGGTTACGCTCCATATCTCCCGAAGCAACCATCCCCTGAGAATAAATCCGTATCAGGAATCTCCACATCTACTGCACCTATCACAAGTTATTTGATAACATCCTCAGACAATCCCAACTTGGATATATCGACAACACCCATTAGAATACCACTGCTGACTATACTTGTTTTCCTGCTGATAATTTTAATCAACTGGGAAGTTGAAACGCCTATTTTTTTTGCAAGTTCCTTTTTAGAAACATGGTAGCTATTATATGAATCTGAATCTCGTTGTCTGGGTGTTTCAGATAAAGCATAGATACGCACCTTTTTTGCCTGTTTTCATTATATAGAAAAAAATTTCAAAATACAATAATTATATTTTTTTCGTTTAAGCTTAGAGCAGTTCCTTGATGAACAACACTTTGGAAACTGAATGATTTACATACCACTTAATACATTAACTCGATTTAACATTAATTATAATAATATTTAAAACAATAACTAGGGTATATAAGAATGAACTTTTTAGTTCTTTAATCATTTTTTTGTATAAAATCAAATCTATTTTTATAATTTCAACAATTTTATAATTTCAACAATGAAAAAAGGCTTATCTCTATTTTGAGACAGCCTCATTTATTTTATAAATTTATATTTTTGTTCATATTTTTGAGTTATTTAACAACTATATTTACTAGTTTTTTAGGTACAGCTACAACTTTAACTATAGTTTTACCTTCAACTAATCCTTTTATTTTTGCATCTTCTAAAGCTACCTTTTCCATCTCATCTTTAGATATATTTGGGTTAACAGTTAATTTTCCTCTAACTTTTCCATTAACTTGTACAACAACTTCTATTTCATCTTTTACTAAAGCTTTTTCGTCATATTTAGGCCAGTCTATATCAAATACACTTCCTTCTTTACCTATCATAGTCCATAGTTCTTCACCTAAATGAGGGGCAAATGGTGCAATTATAGTTACTATAGTTTGTACACCTTCTTTTATAACTGCTTCGTTTATATTATCTAACTCTTTATATTTATACATATCATTTATTAATTCCATAAGAGCTGATATAGCAGTATTAAATCCGAATTTTTCACTTAAATCAGCAGTAACTTTTTTAAGTGTAGAGTGTATAGTATATCTCATATCCTTATCTTGGGAATTTAATTCTCCAAACTCTACATCCTTTTTAACCACATCTGCTAACTCGTCAACCAATCTATAAACCCTATTTAAGAATCTAAAGCATCCATCAACACCTTGCTCTGACCAGTCTAAATCTCTTTCTGGTGGTGCTGCAAATAATACGAAAAGTCTTGCAGTATCTGCTCCATACTCATCTATTATATCCATAGGAGATACTGTATTCCCTTTAGACTTACTCATTTTAGAACCATCCATAAGTACCATTCCTTGAGTAAGTAAGTTTTTAAATGGCTCATTGAAGTCTACCATTCCCATACTCTTAAATGCCTTTACAAACCATCTTGCATAAAGCAAATGCATTATAGCATGTTCTACTCCACCTATATATTGGTCTACTGGATGCCATCTATTAACTAATTCCTTACTAAATGGTTCATTTTCATTATTGCTATCCACATATCTTAAGAAATACCAAGAAGAATCAACGAATGTATCCATAGTATCAACTTCCCTTCTAGCTGGTTTTCCACAGTGAGGACAAGTTGTTGACATAAATTGCTTTGAAGTCGTAAGTGGAGATTCCCCTTTTCCAGTAAATTCAACATCTGTTGGTAAAAGAACTGGTAAATCTTCCTTTTTAACTGGAACTATTCCACATTCATCACAATAAACCACAGGTATAGGACAACCCCAGTATCTTTGTCTTGAAACTAACCAGTCTCTAAGTCTATAATTAATTGTTCTCTTTCCTCTACCTTCTTTTTCTAACTTATCGATTATTCCTTCAAATCCTTCTGAAGCATCTAATCCATTAAATTCTTCTGAATTTATCATTTTGTTATCTTCTGTTATTACATCAATTATGTCTAAATTATATTTTTCAGCAAAATCTCTATCTCTTTCATCATGTGCTGGAACTGCCATTATAGCACCTGTTCCATACTCAACTAATACATAGTTAGCTATCCATAGAGGAACTTTCTTGCCATTTAAAGGATTTATAACATATCTACCTATAAACATTCCTTCTTTTTCTACATCAGCTGCTGTTCTTTCTATTTCTGTCATAGTATGCATTTTTTGAACAAAAGCTTCAACATCTGCTTCATATTCAGTCCCTGCAACCAATTCTTTAACTAATTCATGCTCTGGAGCAAGTACCATATAAGTAACTCCATAAGTTGTGTCTGGTCTAGTTGTAAATACTGTCATAGATTTATCAGTTCCATCTATATCAAAAACTAAATCTGCTCCTGTACTTTTACCTATCCAATTTTTTTGCATTGTTTTAACTTTTTCTGGCCATCCATCTAATGTATCTAAGTCATTAAGTAATTCTTCTGCAAATTCAGTAGTCTTAAAATACCATTGTTCTAAATCTTTCTTTAATACTGTTGCTTTACATCTCTCACATGCTCCTTGAACAACTTGCTCATTTGCAAGAACAGTCTCACAAGAAGGACACCAGTTAACATATGATTTTTTCTTATATGCAAGCCCATGCTCTAAAAACTTCAAAAATATTTCTTGTGTAAATCTATAGTATTCTGGAGTTGAAGTTGCAACTTCTTTATCCCAATCATAACTAATCCCTAATAAATTTAATTGCTCTTTCATTTCTTCTATATTTTCCATTGTCCATTTATGCGGATGTATTCCATGTTTTATAGCTGCATTTTCAGCTGGTAATCCAAAAGAATCCCATCCCATTGGATGAAGTACATTATATCCTTCCATTTTTTTGAATCTTGCGACAACATCACCTATAGAATAATTTCTAACATGTCCCATGTGTATTTTTCCAGATGGATAAGGGAACATTTCTAATGTGTAATAATTAGGTTTTTCAGTTTGTGCAGTATCCATTTTATACTGATTATTATCTTTCCAAATTTTTTGCCATTTCGATTCTACTTCTTTAAAATTATATACGCTCATATTTTGCCTCCTATTTTTAATTGTGTATAACTACCTTATTTAGTATTATTTACTTATAATTTCCAAATAATTCTTTGAAAATAAAAAATCCTCGTCACTAAACTTACGTTTAGGGACGAGGATAAATCTTCGCGGTACCACCCTAATTAGCCTACTACATATATAGACTCTCTTAGATAGCTTTTAATCCAGCCATGGAGAATAGATTTTAATCTAGTAAGTTCAAAGTTATATAATATTAGTTCTCACCTTCCACTAACTCTCTGAAAAAATATAATCTTTTACTGCTCTAGTCTATTCAATTTAATATAATTTTTGAAATTTTCTAATTATAATAACATATATTATCATGTTTATGCTAATGTGTCAATATCTATATAAGGTGCATCTTTCCATAATTTTTCTAAATTATAAAACCCTCTATTTTCCTCATTAAATACATGAACCATTATGTCTCCATAATCAAGGAGTACCCAAGTTTGAGTTCCTTGTCCTTCTTTACCTCTTGGCTCTAATCCTAGTTTTGCTAATTCATCTTCTACATTGTCAGCAATAGCTTTTACCTGTCTCTGAGAAGATGCTGTAGTAATAATAAAATAATCACACAAACTAGAAACTTTTCCTATATTTATTATAACTGTATCTTGACCTAGTTTATCTTCTATGGCATCATATGCTATTTTTGTCATTTGTTCCACTGTCATATAAAAATTCCTCACTTTCCTAATTAAAATACACTTAGTTATTGTAACATATTAATACGATTTTGTAACATAGTCAAATTTAAATTTATTAATATGTTTGCCTTTATATAGCTTTTTTATAATAACTTTTCTTTAATTAGATAGTTTCTTGCCATAACTGTTCTTGGATGTATCTCTTCTTTTTTATTGATGACAAACATTAAAGTATTATTAAAAGAAGTTAAAAGTGCTTCATCAAGCTTCCCTCCATATGCTAATTCTCTTAATGTATCTACAACTGGGAATTTTCTTCCTTCTTCAATTAAATCAGCTATGTAAATTATTTTTTCTAAAAGAGACATGTCCTCTCTCCCTGTTGTATGATATTTGATTGCATTTATAATATCTTCATCTTCTACTTCAAATTCATACTCGCATATGTACGCCCCAATTACACTATGAGACAAGGAACGATTTCCATCCTCTATTGGGTCTAAATATATTTCATACTTATTTACATAATCCTCTATTTCCTTGTCACTTAAATACTTTGCACAATCATGAATCATTCCTGCTAAGTAAGCTTTTTCTTTGTCACATCCATAAATCTCACATAATTTTTCAGCACATTTTGCAACATTTTTTGAATGGCTAAGCCTCCCCACTGGTAGCATTTGATTTAGTCTTTGGTTAATATTTTCTAAGTTCATTTAATCATCTCCATATTGATATAGTTTATTTTCATATAAATAATTTTCTACATTTTCGGGTACTAAGTAACGTATTGACTTGCCTTCATTTAGCTGTTCCCTTATATATGTGGACGATATATCCAGTGATGGAACATAAACTGTTATAATGTCAGCATTATACTTCTTAGTTAGTTTTTCTATAGTCTCTTGTGACCTTAACAAACTAATTCCTGGTCTAGTTGCGGCTATAAAAGTAGCTAACTCAAAGTTTTTCTTTACATCTTTCCACTCTTCAACACTACAAATTGCATCTGCACCTGTTATAAAATAAATGTCTGCATTTTTGTATTTTTTCTTTAAGTATTTTAATGTATCTATTGTATAAGTCCTTTTCTTTCTTTCGATTTCTACTTTTGAAACTAAAAAATCTTCGTTGCTTTCAGTTGCTAGAAGTGTCATATTATATCTATCATACTTATCTGTAGTGATACATAATTTATGTGGTGGATTTCCTGATGGTATAAAGATTATTTTGTCAATGTCATACTTGTCTCTAATAAATTCTGCTGTTGCTAAATGAGCATAGTGTATAGGGTCAAAAGTACCTCCCAATATACCTATTTTGATTTTGCCTTTATGGCGATTAAATTTCTCTAGTTTTTCAGTATTTTTCAACTCTGCCATCTTAACTAGATTTTCACTTCTCATATTTTGTCTCCTTTTAATGTTATAATACTATTGTACCATTATTTTTTATTTCTTAAAGCTTATAATTTGTTTTTTTGGGTATATAATTATATTTATATGCTAAAAAACACTTTAAAAAATAATTATTTAACATGATTCTGCTTTACTTTTTAATAAAAATAACTTTTTACTATTTTGTCTTAATTTTGATAAAATATAACATACAAATATAAGTTTTTTGTTAAATTTTATTAGTTGCTTTTGTTAATATAATTACATATAAAAAAGGAGGACTTATGGGTATAATTACAAAAATAGAACAACAAAAAAGAAATGATGATAGAGTTAATATTTATGTAGATGATAAATTTTTTATTGCTATATTTAAAGAACTTGTTTATACATTTAATTTAAAAAAAGGGAATGAAATAAATGAAGAAGAATTAAAACCTATTTTAGATGATGAAATGTATATAAAAGCTAAAAATAAAGCATTAAATATTTTATCTCATGCTGACCAATCTGAAAAAAAATTAAAAGAAAAACTATCATCAGAATTTGATGAAAATATAATTGAGAGGGTCATAGATTTTCTTAAAAGTTATAATCTCGTAAATGACAGTGTATTAGCTCAAAAAATTGTTAACACAAATGTTAACCTAAATAAATGTGGCAAAAACAGAATTAAGCAGAATTTATATAATAAAGGTATCAATAGAAGTACAATCAATGAAGCAGTATCTGAATTAGACAAGGACACTGAATTTGAAAATGCTATGTATCTAGCAAAAAAAAGGTATGAAAGAGTAAAGAAAGAAGATAAAAAGAAAATATATCAAAAAATTTCTCAACATCTTTCCTATAAAGGCTTTGATTATGATATTATTAAAAGAGTTTTAAACAAACTTTTAAATTTTGATGAATACGATATATAAGTATAAATACTAGGGAGGTAAATTATGAAATTAATCATTGGTGGCTTAAGTTTTTTATTAGGATTATATAATATATATCAATTATACAGAGAAGATAGTATGAGATAAATATTATTTTTTAGATGTAATATTTATTATGGAGGAGAAATACAATGAAAAGTCAAAAAAGATTTAAAATTTTAGATATTGATGTATACCTACAACCATTTGAATCTGATATAAAAAAGCGAATGGAACATTATGAGGATATGAAATCAAAAACATTGAAAAACTATAAAGATTTTAGTTCTTTTGCAAATGCTCATCTTTACTATGGATTTCATCAGACAAATGATGGATTCTTCTATAGGGAATGGGCTCCAAATGCAGATAGTTTGTCACTAATTGGTGACTTTAATAATTGGAATAGAAAATCTCATCCTCTAAGAAAAATTGGGTCTGGTAATTGGGAAATATTTATTCCTGGTCAAAATAGCTTACCTCACAAATCAGAGGTAAAGGTACAAGTTACTGCAAATGGAAAAACATTTGACCGTATACCATTATATATAAAAAGAGTAATTCAAAAAGATTTTGGTGGATTTAATGGACAAATATGGCAACCAAAAACTCCATTTATCTGGACTGACAATAATTTTGACTTAAAAAACATAACTTCTCCACTAATCTATGAATGTCATATAGGTATGTCTACTGAAAGCGAATCTATTGGAACTTATAATGAATTTACTGAAAAAATACTTCCTAAGATAAAAAAAGCTGGATACAATACCATTCAGCTTATGGCTATTATGGAACATCCATATTATGCATCTTTTGGATACCAAGTTTCAAACTTTTATGCAATCTCATCTAGGTTTGGTACTCCTGAAGACTTAAAAAACCTCATAAACACTGCTCATTCAATGGGGATTGCTGTTTTATTGGATTTAGTTCATTCTCATGCTGTAAAGAATACTTTAGAAGGAATAAATGAGTTTGATGGAAGTGAACATCAATTTTTCCACTCAGGTTCAAAGGGAAAT
>OCKG01000266.1_pt1 | contig 10120 bp, 6 predicted proteins | sample 1480661 | NCBI WGS metagenome assembly OCKG01 (sample SAMN05301472, study PRJEB22388) | human gut metagenome | isolation source: Infant 1 DOL 16 gut | host: Homo sapiens | place: USA: Pittsburgh, Magee-Womens Hospital of UPMC | collected 2013/2014 | reverse complement strand
TAAAATTAATATCTAGACGTATGCAAAGAGGAAAAATCAAAAGTATTGAAGAGGGTAAATTTATAGCTCAAGCTCCTCCTTATGGGTATGATATTAAATATTTAAATAATAAAGAAAGAGTACTTGTAATAAATGAAGATAAAGCAACTGTTGTTAAAATAATCTTTGATATGTATTTAAAAGGAGATGGTGCATGTAAAATATCCAATTATTTAAACGAACTTGGTTATAAGACCACAACAGGTAGAACTTGGTATGAAAAGGGTATAAGAGATATTATAAAAAACAAAGTGTATTGTGGATATATAGTATGGAATAAAGTCGAGAGGAAAAGAAATTCTAGTAGAACAAGAGGAATTGAGGAACAAATTGAGGTAAAAGGAAAGCATGAACCAATAATAAGTGAAGACATATGGAATAAGGCACAAAATATAAGAAAAAAACGTATTAATTCCCCTACTCCAAACAATAAAATAACAAATCCATTGGCTGGAATTGTAAAATGTGGATACTGTAATCATACTTTAATAGCCAAATCTAATACTACATCAAATGGATATGAGAAATATATGGTTTGTACTAATTGTAAAAATAAAGCTACTAAACTATACATATTAGAAAATAAAATATTAGAGGTCTTAAATAAATGGTTAGTAAATTATAGACTATCTTTAAAAGATGAAAAAGATAACTCTAAACCTGAAAATACTTTAGAACATACCTTGACAAATTTAAATAAAGAATTGGATACTTTAGAAAAACAAAAAGAACGACTACATGATTTTTTAGAACAAGGAATTTATGACAATAATACATTTGGGGAACGTTTAAAAATACTCTTATCTCGTATAGAAAATGCAAGAGAAGCTATTAATAAAACAAATATAGATATTGAAATGCAAAAGGAAAGAAATACAGTTAAAACACAAATTGTTCCTCAACTTGAAAAAATTTTAAGTGAATATACAGAGGAGAAAGAACCTTATCTAAAAAATATATTGCTTAAAAGTGTAATAAATTATGCAGTCTATAAAAAAGAACCTAATCAAAAATCTGATGATTTTTCTTTAATACTTTACCCTAATATCCCAAGAGATTAATTATATGTTTTAAATGTTATAAATAGACTGATTACCAATTTGGTGTAATGGCTGGAGCTTTTGCAGGTGGAGAGGGTGACTTTACAACAGCATTTGAACCTACAGCAACAGCAATGGAAAAAGAAGGTAGTGGATATATAGTTACATCTATAGGAAAAGATTCTGGAGAAATACCTTTTACAGCATACTCTACTACGAGATCATACATGAAAAACAATAAAGATTTAATTCAAAGATTTACAAATGCTGTTTATAAAGGTCAATTATGGATTCAACAAGCATCTAGCAAAGAAGTAGCTAAGGCTATGCAACCTTTCTTTGAAGATATATCTTTAGAAGATTTAACAACAGTTGTAGATAGATATAAATCAATAGATGCATGGTCTCAAAATCCTGTATTAAAAGAGGAAGGTTTGAAGAAATTGATGACTGTTATGAAAGAAGCTAAAGAACTAGATAAGGAAGCACCTTATAAAGATATCGTAAATACTGAGTTTGCAAACAATGCTATAAAAAATATTAAATAAAATATATTAGTTTTAGCTAGATATTTTCTTGTTTTTATAATGAAAATTAACAAAAATATAAAAAGAGCCTTTTAAAAGACTCTTTTTATATTTGAGATTAAAGTTTATATAATAAAATAGATATTAAAGTACTAACTGTACTTATATATCTATCCTCTGTATTCTGCTCCAGCATTAATTTTTGTAATTTGAACGGCTACCATTTCTTCATTGCTTCCATTAGTAATTTCATGCCACTCTCCTGTTGGTACAAATACAGTATCTCCGTTTTTTACATCACATTCATGCTCACCAAGTTTCATTTTACCTTCTCCTTTTAGGAACACAAATATTTGTTCACCATTAGGGTGTCTATGAGCATTAAGAACTTGATTAGGTTTAAAATAATAAACTTCTGAAGTTATATCGTTACCAGCAAATACTGGTATTTTTGGAACTGCTGTATCATTATATTGAGCTATGCTTCCGTCTAATAGATTCTTTTTATTTTCATGCATACTAGAAATACCTCTTTTCTATATTATAGATTTACTATTATTATACCAATATAAGAAAATAGTATTCTCACTTTACACAATAGGAATAAAATTCTTTTATTTTTAAATATAAGTATAATACTATTTTTATAGTTAGAAAAATACAATCCTTATAAGATATAAAAAATTAACATAATATAATAAATTCTAAAAGTATTTTTAGATATCTAAACTTTAATATAAATAACATATCAATATTTTTTATAAAAAATTAAAATTATTTAATACATTTAAAATTTAATTAGAATAAATAATTTTAATGAATTAAAAAGGACCACTTCATTTAATAACTAGTATTACGAATGTGGTCCATATCAAAGATAGAAAATTTATTAATATTTATAAAATATTTTACTCATATGTGAATTTATTTTTTATTTCAGTTTAATTTAAGGTATACAAAATTATTTTATAAAATCAACACCAAAAGTCATTTTTACAACAATTACAGCAACAATCTTTACAACAACAATTACTACAGTTGTTACAACAGCAATCATTACAACAACACTGTTTTATTTCTACTTGCACTCTTGATATATTATTGTTAAGGTTTGAATCTGGTGTTGTTGAAGTAACTTCTGCAATATTTGTTAATCTATCAAGACATGTTGATTTTATAATTCCTCTTAATAGAATCACTCTTAAAGTTCCAGCTGGTAGTGTACCTATATTAAGACTTCCAGTCCATGGTTGAAAACTTACACCTCTATCAAGTGAAAATACTGCTTTCTTAAGCTTATCTGAAACATTGTCTATTAAAGTAACATTTTGAGCATTTTCTGGTCCTGCATTTGATACTACTATTACAAAATCTATTTGCTCTCCTACACATGATTCTGTTTTATTTGCTAATTTTATTACAGAAATATCTGCTGATGAACTTATATCTATTTCTGATGTTGAAGTATTATTATCTGGATTTGGGTCAGGTGTAGTTGAACTTACTGTTGCTGTATTTATAATTGTACCTATTGCTGTTTGACTTACTATTCCCCTTATTATAATATTTCTTATCTCTCCAGCATCTAAAGTGCCTATACTAAGACTTCCATTCCATGGTTGAAAAGTCACTCCATTATCTATTGAATATTCTGGACTTAAAATAGAAGCTGGTATATTATCTGTTAAAGTTACGTTCTGAGCAGTAGACGGTCCTGCATTTCTCACCTCAATTGTATAGTCTAGTACATCTCCTGGTACAACAACAATCTGATTGCTTCGTTTTACTACAGAAATATCTGCTGATGAACTTACCTCTGCTTCTGATGTTGAAGTATTGTTATTTAGATTTGGGTCAGGTGTAGTTGAACTTACTGTTGCTGTATTTATAATTGTGCCTATTGCTGTTTGACTTACTGTTCCCCTTATTATGATATTTCTTATCTCTCCAGCATCTAAAATACCTATATTAAGGCTTCCATTCCATGGTTGGAAAGTCACTCCATTATCTATTGAGTACTCTGGATTTAAAATAGAAGCTGGTATATTATCTGTTAAAGTTACGTTCTCTGCAAAAGATGGTCCTGCATTTGCAATTTCAATTCCATAAATAAATCTTCCCCCTGGCATAGCAACTGGTTCGTTGCCTTTTATCACAGAAATATCTGCTAATGGACTTATATCTGTTTCATCTGTTGAAGTATTATTATCTGGATTTGGGTCAGGTGTAGTTGAACTTATTGTTGCTGTATTTATAATTGTACCTACTGCTGTCTGGCTCACTGTTCCTCTTATTATAATACTTCTTATTTCTCCAGCATCCAAAGTGCCTATACTAAGATTTCCATTCCATGGTTGGAAAGTTACTCCTCCATCCAATGAATACTCTGGATTTAAAATAACATCTGGTATATCATCTGTCAAAACGATACTTTGTGCAGCAGATGGTCCTAAATTTGTAACTGTTATAGTATAACTGAAAGTTTCTCCTGGAACTGTTGTATCCATATTGCTAGTTTTTATTACTTCTATATCTGCTGATGGAACTATAGGAGTTGTCACTGTTGATGAATCCGTAACTGGTTCTGGTACATCTGCACTTACTTCTGCTGTATTAGTAATATCTCCTGTAGCAGTTGAACTTACTAATCCCTTTATGATAATTCTTATTAATTGCCCTGGTGCAACTGTACCTATATTAAGACTTCCAGTCCATGGTTGGAAAGTTGCTCCTCCATCCAATGAATATTCTGGATTTAAAATAACATCTGGTATATCATCTGTTAAAACTACATTCGTAGCATTAGATGGTCCTTCATTAAAAATTTCAATTGTATATACAAATTCTTCTCCTGGAACAGCTACATCCTCGTCAGCTACTTTTATAATAGAAATACCTGCTTGTGGGTTAACTGGTGTAATAATGGTAGATATATTGTTGCTTAAATCTGGGTCAGGTGTAGTTGAAGAAACTGTTGCTGTATTTACTATATTTCTGAAGAATTTAAACTAACTGTTCCTTGAATTAAAACTGTTAATGAAATTCCAGAGTTTAAAGTACCTATATTAAGACTTCCATTCCATGGTTGAAAACTTGCTCCTCCATCCAATGAATATTCTGGATTTATAATAGAAGCTGGAATATCATCATTTAATATTACATTTTCAGCATTTGCTGGTCCTAAGTTTTCTACTTGAATAGTATATCTCAATAAAGTACCTGGAACAGCTGAATTAGGTTCTGCTGTTTTCATTACTAAAATATCTGCTAATAAATTCACTTCTGTCTCTATTGTAGATGCATTATTATTAAGGTTTGGGTCTGCTGTAGTTGAAGATACTACAGCTGTATTTGTTATAATTCCTACTGTTGATGGATTTACAATACCCCTAATTATAATAACTCTTGTCTCTCCTACTTCTAATGTCCCTATATTTAAACTTCCAGTCCATGGTTGAAAAGTTACTCCTCCATCTAATGAATACTCTGGATTTACAATAGAAGCTGGTACATCATCTGTTAAAACCACATTTTCAGATGGGAATGGTCCATTATTTACTACTTTTATAGTGTATATTAATTCCTCTCCTGGATTCACTATAGTAGGTTCAGATAATTTTGTAACTTCAATATCTGCTGATATTACTTCAACAGGAACTGGATTAGAATCTACTGAAAAATCATTTGGTATACCGCCTTCTACAGGTGTATAGGAGTAATCTATATTAGCTATATTATTAGTAGGATTTGGGTTAGGAATACTTTCAACCACAACATCAAAAGTTACTTCAACCCCTGTTCCTCCTCCAATATCTGGAAGTGGGAAACCTGTATTAGGGTCTACTCCTGGTACAGATACTCCATCAACCGTTACAGTTCCAGGTATAAACTCTAAACCATTTGGAATTAAATCCCTAAAAAATACATTAGTTAAAGGGCTATCACAAGTATTATCTAATGTAACTGTATATGTGATTATATCACCTACATTAGCAGTTTCTGTGTTACTTGTTTTTATTGGAGTAAAAGTTGGAACAGCTATTTCTCTTAAAGAAACATCATCTATAGCATAGTCATTTCCAATGGCGCTTTCTCCTTCACTAAAAAATTCTACTGTAAGTTGATTATTATTTTGAGAATTAATCACAGTACCTACTTCTTTCCATTCTGGTGCGTTTGTATTAACTGGAATTTGAGCTCCTAATGTTGCTTGATATAGTATATTATTATTTTGGTCAAATATTCTTACACCTAGCTGTGGTGGTGGATATCCTGTTACCTTAAAAAGGTTTAAAATCCAAGTGCTAAATAAATAATTAGTGTTAGGTGTAACTTGTACTGTTGATTTAAAAAATACAGCTCCAGGATTAAAACCATTTACCACCATCATTCTTCCTGTTTCATTTCCTGTAGTATGGTCAGCAATACGCCACCAAGCTCCTATAACATTACTCATTGCATTTGTCATAATATTTTGTACTGTATATTCTCCATCTAAAGGTGTAAACTTAGTTGGGTCTGGTACAACATACGTAAAATCTGGCGTCACATTTGGGTAAGGTTCTATTTCAGGTCCTGTATTACTTGGTGTACCTGGTGGAAAAAAACCGAATGTTCCGTTATCTGCATCTGTAATAAGGTTTATATTAGATACAGATACGCAAGAATCCAATATATTCTCTATAGGTGTATAAATCACAGGCCCATTTAATATATTTTGATTTGTTATATCTGAACCTGCTACTGTTATTAATAGTGTGTTAGGTGTTGTACCATCTAAGTTTGTTGAACCAATAGGAGGATTTGTCACAGAACTAATAGGTGGCATTTCTGCAATTGGAACTGGACCTACTATCGCTGTTGCAAAATCCCCTGGTGTTGGTACTCCTCCTGTAGTTCCAAAAGCTTCTACAATTCTATAGTTACCATCTGGAACATTAGTAAAAACATAATTTCCTGATGCATCTGTGAGAACCACAAGTCTAACTCCAGTTGCTATATCTTGTAATACAACTGGTATATTGGCTATTCCTGAGTCTCCAGAATCAATGGTAGCACTTCTATTTCTATCAAAAACTATTTGTCCTGATACTGTTGCCATATTATCACTCCTTTGCGATTACAAAATTTGTGTTCATAATATATTATTCTTTAAAACTCTTTTATGTGACATTTTAAGCCTATAAGTGCGCTTTTTTTCTATAACATCTAATATGTATTTTTTTTATTTGTAATATCAATTTTTTATATTTTATTGTATATGTTAAAAAATATCTTATGTCATAAGTTAAAAACTATCAAATAATAGTAAATGGCATAAAATGTATTATTTTATGCCATTTTTCAATAATCAAGTATTTTCAATGTATTTATAATAACAAAATTACAATTTGTCAGTGAAATGTCAGTGATTTTTTTGTTATTTTTTACTCTTTTTAAATTTTGAAGATTAAGAGTATGCTTTTATATTATAAATAATCAAACAAAATATCGTAAAATTTAAACTTAATTATTTAAGATATTTAGAGATATAATTTTCTGTATTTTATTTTTAATCTAATTGAGTTTAGAGGGTCTATTTTTCTCAAAAATAACAAGCTTTTATATTGCTTTTTAAATGGGTTTAATTTTTTTCGGTGATAGTTTGTACCTTTCCAATCAAATCAAGCTTAAAATCTACTTAAATGCTTAATCCGGTACTTTAATCTAAAATCAATAATTTTAGTTGACTTTATTTTTGTTATGTAAACTAAAATTTTTTCTGAATTTTATATATAATTTCGAATAATCAATATAATATTGTAATTGTTTTTATATCGATTTATATTAAGTATAATGAATATTTTATTTATATTCATTATATTAGTATAAGATACAAAGAGGATTTAATCATGAAAAAATAATGAATTTTTTAAAAGAAAACTCAACATTCTATTTTGCTACAGTTGAAGATAATAAACCAAGAGTAAGACCATTTGGATTTATAATGGATTATGAAGGAAAATTATATTTTGGAATCGAAAAATATAAAACTTCTTATAAGCAATTACTTGTAAATCCCAATATTGAAATTTCTACAACAAGTAAAGTTGGAAAATGGATTAGAATTAAGGGAATAGAAAAGACTAGATATGAGTTTATATCTAGTCTTTTTATTTATTATCTATCAAAAATGATTGTTTTCCATAATGCAAAAAATTCTCTTGTATAGTAAGTTGGTACAAATGAAAGTTTTGATTTACTAGCATAAAAAGACGTATTTTTATATCCATTTCTATATGCTAATATTTTACTTCTGAGAACATGAAAATCTGTTGTTACTATTTTTACTTTTAAATCGCTTAGTTTTCTTTGACTATGTTCTTCTATCTTCAATTTTGAATATTTAAAATTCTCATAAGTATTCGTGGATTTATCCTCTTCTATTATCCTATTTTTATCTATACCATTTTTTATAAGATAATCTTTCATAGCTTTTGCCTCAGTTATTTTTTCTCCACTTCCTTTACCACCAGATACTACCACATAACAATTATCATTAATTTTTAGGTATTTCAATGCAGTGTCTAACCTACCCTTCAGGGTTGTACTTGGTGTAGTCTTTTTTACAGAAGCTCCTAAAATTAAGAGATAATCACTTTTTGATTCTAAACTATTTTTGGGATAAAAAATAATTAGACTCTCAGTAACTACAAATACTATTAAAAAAATGCTGATTATTATTTTTAACACCCTATAAAAAACCTTCTTTTCTTTAATTTTTTTCTTAAATATTTGATAGATAATTAGTACAATTCCTACAACTAAGAAAATCTCACTAAATGAAATTCCTCCAAAAACTATTTTGAGATAAAAATAGTAAATTGTAAATATTATACCAAGTATCAAAGTTATACTATTTAACATATCTTCATAGTCCTTTTTTATTTATTTTTGTATAAAGAAGAATCTATACACTCTATAAGACAGTTGTATTCTCCATCTATGCAATTAATCCAACTTGCTATACTGATATTTTTACCAAATGTATTTGTCTCTATTTTGAATTTTGAATGCTTATTTTCTTCTAATCCGTTAAGAGGGCAATTATTACATGGTCTATCAGATTTTAATAGTGATTTATAACAGGTTTCTCCTAATTTTATCTCTAAATCCAAACGAGACACCTTATTATTGACAAAAAGAAGTTCATAAGTATTTGGATTCACTATATAGATATAATTATCAATAGAATCAAGAATTTCTTTAAGTACTGGTTTGGATTTCTCACATTTATCTGCTAACTTTATATTATTATCACTTATATTATTTTCAAGTTCATTTTGGTAGATACAATCATTATAAAGTGCATACTTATCTTTTCCTTTGCTCTTTGCATAATAAAGTGCTATGTCTGCTTTTTTATAAAGTTCTTCAAATACAGTTCCATGTTCTGGTACAAATGAAATTCCAACTGTTCCAGATATTTTATATGTCTTTTTATTTTCTGTATAAGAATTTCTAAATATATCGCATATTTTTTCTGCTTTCTTTTTGATATTCTCAAAAGACTGAATATTTTTTAAGAATACTATAAATTCATCTCCACCAATTCTACCTACTATATCATCTTTTCTAAATATAGGTTTTAGGTTTTTAGAAACTTCAAATAATACTTTATCTCCAAATACATGTCCTAAATTATCATTCACAGATTTAAAATTATCTATATCAACAATTAAAAATGCATGCATTCCTAAGCTTGCTTCCTCAGAGTTCAAGAAATCATTAATCAATTTTTCTGTAGTACCTTTATTATATAATCCTGTAAGAGTATCTCTTTCAGCTTTTAATTTTAATCTAATTTCTTCATTTTTTTGCTTGTCAATATCTTTAACATAAGCAAGTGCTTTTATATCGTTCGTAATAGAATCTTTTATTAAGTGCATTGTACAAATGACCCAAATCATTTTATTTTCTTGATTCATTCTTCGATATTCTAATTTTATTTCAGTCACATTATTTTTATATGCATCCAATAAGTTTTCACATAAAAATGTATTTAAAAATGTTTCTTTATTGTCTTTATGTACAATACTATTTGCTATAGTTTTTACCATTTGAGAATAGTTATTGTCAGGCTTAATTCCAAATGGTTTTTGCCAACTTTCATTTCCTTTGATAAAAGTATCCTTTGATACATTTATTTCATAAGTTATCATTGCTTCCGACAATATAGCTGAATGATACTTACCTTCTTGATTGTATCTTATCTCTGCTTCCTTTTGTTTGCTTATATCTTCCTGTATACCAATTGCTCTTACAGGATTACCATCTTCATCAAAAATCGTAGTCAAGGTAACTTTATTCCATATATAATTTTCATCTGGAAGTTTCATCTTAACTACACAACTTGCTTTTTTTGCTCCATTTATTACATTTTCATACATATTTATAAAATCATCACTAAAATCTTTATGAATAACTCCTAATTCTACTAGAGAATATGGAACATTTTTAGTAATTTTATAAATA
>OCKG01000255.1_pt1 | contig 10931 bp, 8 predicted proteins | sample 1480661 | NCBI WGS metagenome assembly OCKG01 (sample SAMN05301472, study PRJEB22388) | human gut metagenome | isolation source: Infant 1 DOL 16 gut | host: Homo sapiens | place: USA: Pittsburgh, Magee-Womens Hospital of UPMC | collected 2013/2014 | reverse complement strand
GTAAAAGAGTAAAAGAGTAAAAGAGTAAAAGAGTAAAAGAGTAAAAGAGTAAAAGGTGTTGGGTTAGAAATTTTTGGTGTTATAAAAATTTAAATTACTGGATTATTAGATTGCTGGATTGCTAAATTACTAGGTTGTTAAATTATTGAATTACTAAATTATTAAGCTCTTTAAACTATTTAAATTGTTTGAAAAATGAATTGATTCTTGTAGAAAATAATTTTAAAGTATAATTTTTTTTAACATTGTTTTATTATAGTATAAACTTGTGCTAAAATAGAATATATAACATAATATAAGAGGTGCATATGAATACGTTAGATGAGACATTATTAAAAGAAATTATAAGTTCTAATAAGAAGTATACTAATTATGGACAAGTCGCTAGTTACATCCCAGAATTAAAAAACGCTAGAAGAAATGATTTAGGAATTTGTATCATAGATAGCGAAAATAATCTTTATAGTGCTGGAAACTGTAGCACAAAGTTTACTATACAAAGTATTTCAAAACCAATTGTGCTTGCTATGGCACTTATGGATAATGATTGGGAAGACGTTTTTTCAAACGTTGGAATGGAGCCAAGTGGGGACCCATTTAATTCAATAATGAAACTTGAAATTAATGACACAAAAAAACCCTGTAATCCAATGATAAATGCAGGGGCTATAGTAACCACTTCCCTTATAAATGGGAGTTGTTTAGAAGAAAAAGAAGAAAGAATGCTTAGTTTCTTTAGAAAGTTAGCAAAAAATGATAATATAGGAATAAACTATGATGTCTATAAGTCTGAAAAAATGACTGGAGATAGAAACAGAGCTATGGCTTACTTATTGAAAAGTGATGGATTTATCAGAGGGAATGTAGAAGATGTTCTAGACCTTTATTTTAAACAATGCTCAATTGAGATAGATTCTGTAGATTTAGCGAGAATTGGAATAAATCTTGCAAATTATGGAGTAGATATAGAAAATGGTGAGCATTTAATGAGTGAAATGGTTTCTAGGATTGTCAAGACATTTATGATGACTTGTGGAATGTATGATGCTTCTGGGGAATTTGCTATTAAAGTTGGCATTCCTGCAAAATCTGGAGTTGGGGGTGGTATAATGGCTTCTGTGCCGGGACGCATGGGGATTGGTGTTTATGGACCTGCGCTTGACAAAAAAGGTAACAGCGTCGCAGGAGTTAAAGTTTTAGAGGAGTTGTCAAATAAACTCAAATTAAATATTTTTTAAAATATTAAGAAAGGATTTTTTTGACAACAACATATAATTTAATATATAATTAAATTGTAAAGAAATATGAATTAAATAAATTTTTTAGGAGGGGTCAATGAAAGAGGTATTGGTATTACGAGATTTGGAGTGCATAAAGGCTATTGCGCATCCACGTAGAATAGATATTCTAAAAGCATTTGACAAATCGCCATTGTCAGCAAAACAATTATCTCAATTATTGGAAGAACCTCATGCAAAAATAAACTACCATATAAAAATGTTATACAAAGTTGGTATTTTAGAATTAGTTGAGGAAAAAATAAAGTCGGGGATTGTGGAAAAGTACTATTATCCAAGTGCAAAAAATGTGGTTATAGGGAATAGGATACTTAATTTTTCTTTAGACAATGGGGAAGAAAAAGAAGAATTGTACATATCAAAATTTGAAAATATGAGTGAAGTTTTTTATAAGGCAGCAGAGGAAGATGTTTTAGAAAATGAAAATATAGTTGATTATCATGATATTTCTCTTACTCATGATGAATTAGTTGAACTTAGTGACACTATGAAGTCAAAGATAGATGAAATTTTAAATAAAAGACAACACAATGTTGAAGGTTCTAAGTATGATATAGCTATGGTTATAGTTCCTACTCTTGAGGAGGAATGTCCTAGTTAGAGAATTAATTATGGATTAATTAAAGATATAATATTAGAGATTGAACATCAAAATTTACTTAATAATCAAAAAATAGTTTTTGGTATGGGTAAAACAATGATTTTTAATCTCTATTTTTTTGTTTTTTTATACCTATTGTATTTGTAAATAATATGTATAGTGTAAGATGTATACACTATCTAAGAAGTGCTTAGATAATATACAAAGTATGTAAGATTATAATATTTGAAATTGATTAAAATGGGTATAATTAAAGTGTAAATATTAAAATTAAAAATTAATATAAATTAAATCAATGCTAGAAATATGTTAAAAGAGGACTGAGATTAGTTGGGATAGAACATCCCTTAGAGCTTACGAATTTTTAGTGAAAAAGTACTATCAAATAGGAATCTCCATCTTCATATGTTGGCTAAATGTAGTTAAGGTGGAGTAGTTCAAAATTAAAATTGAGTACAAGTAGTAGTACAAATAAAAGGAGATTAATATGATTAAATTAGGAACACATCTTTCAATAGCAAAAGGATTTGCTAATGCGGCTGAGACAGCTGTATATATTGGTGCAAATACATTTCAATTTTTTAGTAGAAATCCAAGAGGAGGAAATGCTAAAGAATTTGATGAAAAAGATATAATTAAATTTCAAGAAATTAGAAAAGAAAATAATTTTGCACCACTGCTTGCACATGCACCATATACTATGAATCTGGGTGGTACAAAGGATGATGTATACGAATTTGCAACAAGGGTGATAGATGAGGATATAAGAAGGATGGACTCATTAGGAATTGAATACATGTGTTTTCATCCTGGAAGTCATGTAGGTGGTGGTGTAGATTTTGGCATAGATAGAATAGTAAAAGGATTGAACAATGCCATAAAGGGTGATGAAAATATAACTATACTTCTTGAAACTATGTCGGGAAAGGGAACTGAAATAGGTTTTAAATTTGAGCAATTAAAAAGTATAATAGACAAAATTGAGCATAAAGAAAAAATAGGTGTGTGTCTTGATACATGTCATATTTTTTCAGCTGGTTATGATATAGTGAATGATTTAGATGGGGTTTTGGAAGAATTTGATAAGGTTATAGGCATAGAAAGATTGAAAACTGTCCATCTAAATGATAGTATGATGCCATTTGGAGACAAAAAAGACAGACATGCTCCTATAGGGGAAGGAAAGATAGGATTAAAAGCATTAATTGATTTTATGGAACATCCTAGTCTAAAACATTTACCATTTTTCTTAGAAACTCCTTTTGATGATGAAGGTCACAAGAGAGAGCTTAAAATGATAAAAGAAATACTATCTAGTAAATAAACCTTTATTAAAAATATGTGAAATACTCCGTCCTCAACATAATTAGGGTGGAGATATAATCATGAAATGTGATAATTTAAATTAATGGATAGGAATAACAAAAATTGTATACAAATTAACTGGGTATAAAGTATGATTATATAAAGTATGATTATATTATGAATAGATTGATATAAAATATAATTATATTATGAATAGTATGTAAATATATTGCAAAGATTCTCATAATTTGTTGTATAATTAAAGGTGACATATTTATATTATATAAAAAATTATTAAAAGTTAGGTGGGGAAAGATATGAGAAATTTAGGCAATACTAACATGAAAATAAAGAGAGTTGGCTTTGGGGGCATTCCAATACAAAGGATTACTCAAGATGATACTAACTTAGTTATAAATGAGTTAGAAAAACAAGGAATAAACTTTATTGACAGTGCAAGAGGGTATACAATAAGTGAGGAAGCAATCGGAATTGCCATTGAAGGAAAAAGAGATAAATTTTTCTTAGCTACTAAAAGTATGTCCAGAGATTATGATTCAATGAAGAGAGATGTTGAAATAAGTTTAAATAATTTTAAAACTGATTTTATAGATTTATATCAATTCCATAATGTTAAAGAAGAGGAGTATGATAATCTTTTTAAAGATAAAATGGCTTATAGTGCCCTTTTAGAGGCAAAGGAGCAAGGTAAGATAAAACATATTGGTATAACTAGTCACAATTTAAATACTATAGAAAAAGCTATAGAAGATGGAAAATTTGACACTATACAATTCCCTTACAATATAGTTGAAGGACAAGCAGATGAAGTGTTTAAAAAAGCTCATGAAAAAGGAATTGGGATAATAGTAATGAAACCTTTAGCTGGAGGTGCTTTAGACAATGCAACACTGGCTATTAAATATATACTATCTAAAGATTACATAGATGTAGTTATACCAGGTATGGAGAGTGTTGAACAGGTTAGACAAAATGTCGCTGTACTTGAAAATCTTGTGCTAGATGAAAAAGATAATAAGGAAATTGAAGAAATAAGAAATTCTTTAGGTAAAAAATTCTGTAGAAGATGCGAATATTGTATGCCTTGTGCTGTAGGAATAAATATACCATTGAGTTTTTTATGTGAAGGTTATTATACTAGATATGGATTAAAAGAGTGGGCTAAAGAAAAATATGAGGTTATGGATGTTAAACCTACTGAGTGTATTGACTGTGGGCTTTGCGAGAGTAGATGTCCATATGAACTTCCTATAAGAGAAATGCTTAAGACTGTTGTTGAAAAGCTAGGATAGATTTTATTTATTGAAATCGGTGTATTAAATTTACTCCGATTTCTTTTTATTAGATGTGGTCTTATATACAAATATTAAATTTACATAGTTATAGCTATTATATAAATTTAATATTTGTTTAATACTTATTAAATATTTACTTAATGCTTTTTAAAAACATTTGTTTGAGTATAGACATAACACAATTATTATTGTTGTATTAGTATAGTTTCAAATACTGGAGTATCAATATAATGTCGAATAACACATAAAATCTTTATTTTTCAAAAATATTATAGGATATATCGTATTTAGATACTGGATAAAGTTCAATTTCAACCCTAGGGTTATCTTTATCTATAAAATCAAATAAAAGTACTGGCTTAAGTTGTTTATCATTTTTTATTATTCCACTTTTTTCAATACCATCACAAATACTTTTTGGATAATTATGTAAATCCCCCATTCTCTTATTTGGGAAGAATAATTTCAAGACTGTTATTAGATTTTCTTCAACAGTTTCCCCTTGATACTGTTGGTTTATAAAACCTGCAATCATGTTTTCGTATGCAAGATACTTAGAATATTTTCCCTTTGAAGGCATCCATGCTTGACCATTTATGTTATGAAGCTTAAAATTAGATTTACTAATAGGTCTACCTGGAATTGTTATTTTAATCAAATTTTTCACCATCCTTATACAGTATTTATTATAATCTGTATATGATTTAAAAGCAAATTGTTATTTAAAGTGTTTTTACAGAGCTTGTTTGTAAAATTTTCCACTTTAGATGTAGTAATATAAGATAAGTATTTTGCTTACAAATTTTAAAATTTGATATATGATGGGCATATTCATATTAGACTATTATAAGACCTTCATAATATTAATAAGTATAAGTTTAGTAAAGAGAGTAAAAAGAAATCCATATAAGTCAAGTAAAGACTTAATAAATGGCAATGTAAATGGGATATTAATTATAAGAAAAAATCAATCTTTTTGCATTAACTATAGGAAGAATGTCAAAATATAACTAATGATATTTGAAGTTTTAGAGTTTATATTAAAAAGTAAGAAGGTTAAGTGGGTAAAAAAGGTTGAATAGATTAAAAAGGCTAGGTATCTAAAAGAGTTAGTAGGTAAAAAAGTTAAATAAGTAAATGAAAAAGGCTAAGTATATAAAGGAGTTAGTAGATAAAAAAATTAAATAGATAAAAAGATTAAGTATCTAAAAGCGTTAGTAGATAAAAAAATTAAATAAATAAAAAAAACTAAGTATTCAAAAGAGTTAGTAGGTAAAATAATTAAATAGATAAAAAGACTAATTATTTAAAGGAGTTAAGTAGATAAAAAAGTTAAATAAGTAAATGAAAAAGACGAAGTATCTAAAAGAGTTAGTAAATAAAAAAGATGAAGTATCTAAAAGAGTTAGTAGGTAAAAAACTAAATAGGTAAAAAGATGAAGTATCTAAAAGAGTTAGTAGGTAAAAAATTAAATAGGTAAAAAGACTAATTATTTAAAGGAGTTAAGTAGATAAAAAAGTTAAATAAGTAAATGAAAAAGACGAAGTATCTAAAAGAGTTAGTAAATAAAAAAGATGAAGTATCTAAAAGAGTTAGTAGGTAAAAAACTAAATAGGTAAAAAGATGAAGTATCTAAAAGAGTTAGTAGGTAAAAAATTAAATAGGTAAAAAGACGAAGTACCTAAAAGAGTTAGTAGGTAAAAAAATTAAATAGATAAAAAGACGAAGTATCTAAAAGATTTAAGTAGGTAAGAAAATTGAATAGCTAAAAAGATTAAGTATTTAAAAGAGTTAGTAGCTAGAAAAGGTTAAAAAGACTAAAAAAATTAAATAAATTTAAAAAGTCAATTAGATTAAAAAGGAATAATTTTATGGATAATAAGGAATTAAAAGCATTTTGTAATTTAATAGGATTAAACTGTGTAGGAGTAGCAGGGGTAGATAAGTATGATAATTTAGAAAAGATACTTAAGGACAGACAACAAAAAGGTTATTTAACTGGTATGGAAGAACCAATAATTGAGAACAGAATTAACCCAAGACATATAATGAAGGATGCTAACTCTATAATAGTCTGTGCATTTCCATATCATATAAATAGACAAGAAAAGAATAAAAATTCAAATTTATCAAAATATTGTCATGGAAAGGATTATCACATTGTAGTAAAGGACTTTTTACAACAAATTTGTGATTATATTTCTAAAACAGTAACAGATTTTAAATACAAGTTATTTGCTGATAATGGACCATTAGTTGACAGGTATTTAGCTTATTTATCAGGAATAGGATATTTTGGAATAAATAATAATATCATAACTGATGAATATGGTTCTTATGTATTTATAGGGTATATAGTAAATAATTATAAATTTGAAGAAGATAAACCACTAGAAAAAAGTTGTTTTAAATGTGGTAAGTGTGTAAAATATTGTCCGGGAAATGCTATATTGGGAAATTATGATATGAACCCCAAAAAATGTTTATCATATATAACTCAAAAAAAAGGAGATTTGTCAGAGAAAGAAAAAGTTGTTTTAAAGAATGGCAAAAAGGTATTTGGATGCGATATTTGTCAAGAAGTATGTCCACATAATGTTGAAATACCAACAACTCATATTTTGGAATTTAAAGAAAATATAATAGATTATTTGGATTATGATGAGATACAAAATATTTCAAATAAAGAATTTAAAAGGAGATATGGAGATAGAGCTTTTAGCTGGAGAGGGAGAAATATAATAAAGAGAAATATGGAAATAATTTTAGATAAGTATGATGACTAATAATAAGAGTCTGTTTCATATACTTTAATGTGTATTTACTTTAACACTTGTTGTGTAAAAGTCATATTATATCATTAAAGTTAAATATGGGGAGGTGGGGGAATATTGAAATATAATAATACATCTGAAATAAATCCACTAGATTATATATTGGGTCAAGAAAGAGCTGTAGAAGCTATGGAATTAGGGTTGAAAATAAATAATCCAGCGTACAACATATATATAGCTGGTGAACCTGGAACTGGTAAAAGTACTTATGCCTTAAAGGTTTTAAATGAGTATGCATCCAAAAAAAAAACCCTAGAGAGCCTATTATAGTTGAATTAGAAAAGGGGTTTGGAAGAGAACTTAAGAAAGATATGGAGAAATTAATTGAAAGTCTTTTAGAAGATTTTAAAAATGCGTTTGAAAGTGAAAATTTTGAAATAGAAAAAAATAAACTTCTGGATGAATATGAAATAGAAAAAGATATGCTTTTGAAGCAAATTAAGAAATATGGAGAAGAAAAAGGATTTAAATTAAAACAGAGTAAAATGGGAATAGTTTTTATCCCTTTGAAAGAAGAGGAAGATGAAAGTGATGAGTCTGATGAAGAGTTTTACAAAGCTAAAAGAGAACTAGAAAATATGGCGATACAGGTCGTATATAAAATTAGAAACTTAGAAGAAATAGCTGAAAAAGCAGTGTTAGAGCTTGAAGAAGAGATAGCTAAACTTGTAGTAGAACCTCATATCAAGAGATTGTGTGAAAAATATGAAAATTATGATAAGATTCAAACTTATCTGGAAAATATAAAGAAAGATATAATAGAATATATGTATTTATTCTATTTAGATGAAGAGGAGTTAAAAGATAAGTATGATAAAGAGCATTTTATTAAATATAAAATTAACCTATTTGTAGACAATGGAAGCTCAAAGAATAAAGAATCAGCACCTGTTGTAGTAGAGATAAACCCAAGTCCAGCAAATCTATTTGGAAAGGCAGAGTATGATTATGCAAATGGAAATATAAAGACTGATTTCACAAAACTATTATCAGGAGCATTTCATAGGGCTAATGGTGGTTATTTAGTACTTTATGCAGACCAATTACTAAAATATACAATGTCTTGGGAAATTCTTAAAAAGACTTTGCAGACTAAAAAAGTAATATTGGAAACACAAACAGCAATTAAACCAGAAAATATGCCATTGGATGTTAAATTAGTACTGATTGGAAGCCACTATATATATGATATTTTATATAGATATGATGAAGATTTTGAAAAATATTTTAAAGTATTTGTAGACTTTGATAGTGAAATGGATAAAAATGAAGATAATGAAGAAGGAATAGCAAGATTTATAGCATACCAATGTGATAAGAATAATTTAAGGCATTTTACTAAATCAGCAGTTGAAGAGGTTATTAAATTTAGCACTAGATTATCTGGTGATTTAGAAAAATTATCAACTAAGTTTAATAAAATAATGGAAGTTGTAATAGAAGGAAGTGCTTATGCAGAGTTTAGAAATTCGGAGTATACAGAGCAGTGTGATGTTAAAAAAGCAATAAGTGAAAAGAGAAAAAGAATCAATAGAGTGGAAACACATATGGATGAATCAATTGAAAATGGATTTACTCTAATAGAAACAGAGGGAAGAAAAGTAGGAGTGATAAATGGTTTGTCAGTCTTAAGTACAGGAGAATACTCTTTTGGTAGAGCTTCAAGGATTACAGCGACCACTAGCCCAGGAAGTAAAGGCATAGTAAATATAGAAAGAGAAGTAAATATGAGTGGCTCTATACATAACAAAGGAGTACTTATATTAGGTGGCTATCTTTCTGAGAATTTTGCACAGGATTTACTATTGTCACTAAATGCATATGTTTGTTTTGAACAAAATTATGGTGGAATAGATGGAGATAGTGCATCTTCTGCAGAATTATATGTACTATTATCATCTCTTAGTGGAGTATCAATTAAACAAAATATTGCTGTTACAGGTTCTATAAATCAAAAGGGTGATATACAAGTAGTTGGTGGTATAAGTGAAAAGATAGAAGGATTTTATTCTATATGTAAAACTAAAGGGTTAAATGGTGAGCAAGGCGTCATAATTCCTAGAAAAAATCAAAGAAATCTCGTTTTATCAGATGAAGTTAATGATGCAGTGCGAGATGGAAAATTTAAGATATATACTGTTGAAAGAGTAGAAGAGGCTATAGAGATATTGACAGATGTTAAATTTGAAGAAATAAAGAAATTGGTAAAAGAAAAATTAATATCTTTCAGCAAGATACAAACTGTGTCAAAAGAATAAGTTTATTATAGAATTTAATGGGTATTTATGTATAATAAAAAGCAAGAACTTTAATAGGTTTTTGCTTTTTTTGTAAATATATATAAATTAAATTCTTATTTTGTATGTTTTATATATTGATGTTTATTTTTTGTTGATATGATTAAACTATTTATAAATAGGTTTTATAAATTAGTATTTTAAAGGGGGATAATTATGAAAAATGTAAATCTAAAAGAGATAAATGAAAAAGATGTAATTGTGGAAGAAGATATAAATCTAAAAGGAATGGATAAGAAAGATGTAATTGAGAAGGAAGAAGTAAATAAAAAAAGTATAGATAAGAAAGATATAATTGAGAAAGAAGAGATAGATAAAAAAAATGTAAAGAAGGTCGAGGTTCAAAAAGAAATAGATAAAATGATTGGTAAAAAAGATGAGATAATTGATGAGAAAGATATAGAGAATTTTATGGATATTGAAGAAGATAAAAAAAGTATCAAAGTAAGTAAAAAAAGTACTAAAAAAGATGAAAAGGAGAAAAAAGCAAAGAAAAGTAGTTCTAGTAAGGTTACACAAAAACAAAGCAAAGAAGTTAAAAGTAAGTCTAAAATTAAAAATGAGTCAGCAAATGAAAAAGACGTAAATAAGATTTTAGACGAGTTGGAAAAATTGTATCCAGATGCTAAATGTGAGTTAAATTATGGGACAGCCTTTGAACTTTTAATAGCAACTATTTTATCAGCACAATGTACTGATGTAAGAGTGAATAAAGTTACTTCAGAGTTGTTTAAAAAGTACAACACAGCTAGAGACTTTGCTAATTTGAGCATTGAAGAAATTAGTAAAGAGATAAAGAGTTGTGGTCTTTACAAAAGCAAGTCTCAAAAAATAAAGGATACATCTGAACAGCTATGTGAATTATATGATGGTGAAGTACCTGATAGCTTAGAAAAGCTTATAAAATTACCTGGTGTTGGAAGAAAAACAGCAGGGGTTGTACTTAGTAACGCTTTTAATCATCCAGCAATAGCTGTAGATACTCATGTATTTAGAGTTAGCAATAGAATAGGAATAGTGGACGAGCCAAATCCTCAAAAAACAGAATTTGCACTTATGGAAGCTATACCAAAAGAAAGATGGTCACACTCACATCATGTATTAATTTTTCATGGAAGAAGAATGTGTAAAGCTAGAAATCCAGAATGTGCAAGTTGCCCAATAAAAGAAGATTGTAATTATTATAAAGAACTTAATGAAACGAAATAACTTTTAGAAAGTAAGTTGTACAAGAGGGATTTTCTGATATAATAATACTTGTGAAAATGTTAGATAAAAA
>OCKG01000242.1_pt1 | contig 11528 bp, 10 predicted proteins | sample 1480661 | NCBI WGS metagenome assembly OCKG01 (sample SAMN05301472, study PRJEB22388) | human gut metagenome | isolation source: Infant 1 DOL 16 gut | host: Homo sapiens | place: USA: Pittsburgh, Magee-Womens Hospital of UPMC | collected 2013/2014 | reverse complement strand
ATAAAAGAAAATAAAAAAGCAGATTTAGTTTTAGTAGATATTGATAGTGAATATCCAAAGGTTGTAAATACTATTGTAAATGGAAAAACAGTTTATAAAAGGGAGGTATAAAGATTGCTAACAGAGTTACATTGTCATACAAGTATATCAGATAATAATTTTACTACTGAAGAAATAATAAAAAAAGCAGCAGAAAAGAATATAAATATCTTAGCAATAACAAATCATGACACATTATCTGGATTGGATGAAGCTCTTGTGCTTGGAGAGCATTATGGAATAACAATAATACCAGGTATAGAAATTTCAGCCTATGATTATAAAAATAGAAAAAGAGTTCATATTCTTGGATATAACATAGATTTAAACAGTCAAGAAATAAAAAATTTGTGCAATCCAATGGTATGTGACAGACATAAAGCATCTGTTAAGATGGTAAATAAAATTATAGATTTAGGATACAAAATATCTCTGGAAGATGTAAAGAAATATTCATCAAAGACTGGAATATTTAAACAACATATAATGAAAGCTCTTATAGATAAAGGATATACAGATAATATATATTCAAATCTATATAAAGAATTGTTTCATAGAGGAAACGGCAAGGTATATGTATCTTTAAAATATGTGGATTACAGAGATGCAATAAAAGCTATAAAAAATTCTGGTGGAATTTGTGTGTTAGCTCACCCGGGTCAAATGGATAATTTTAGCGCTATTGAAGAGATGGTAAAAGTAGGATTAGATGGAATAGAAGTATATCATCCATCTCACAACAAAGAACTAGAAAAAGAGTCGCTTTCTTATGCTAAGAAGTATAATCTAGTGGTCACAGGAGGTTCAGATTACCACGGATTTTATTCTCAACATAATTATGAACTTGGAAGCAAGAGCTTAAATAAAGAAGATTTATTTAAGTTTAGGTTAGCTTTAGGAGGGGTATTATAAATGTCTTTTTTACAAGTAAAAAATGTAGGTAAAAGTTATGGACAAGTTAAGGTGCTAAAAGACATATCTATTGATATTGAAAAAGGAGAGTTTATTTGTTTACTAGGTCCAAGTGGTTGTGGAAAAAGTACACTACTTAGAATAATTGCAGGGCTTGAGGATAAACATGGTGGAAAAATAATAATAAATGATAAGGATATGACTAATTCACCACCTGAAAGTAGAAATTTTGGTATAGTTTTTCAATCATATGCATTATTTCCAAATATGAATGTTTACAAAAACATAGCCTTTGGACTAGAAAATAAAAACATAAGTAAATCTAATATTGATAAAAAAGTTAAAGAAGTTCTAGAAGTTGTAGAATTAAGTGGATATGAGAAAAAATATCCATCACAATTATCAGGTGGACAACAACAAAGGGTTGCATTAGCTCGTGCGATTGCTTTAGAGCCAGACTTTTTACTTCTTGATGAACCTTTATCTGCATTAGATGCAAAAGTAAGACTTAAACTTAGGGAGCAGATTAGAAGTTTACATAGAAAACTAGGCATTACAACTATAATGGTAACGCATGACCAAGAAGAAGCTCTTTGTTTAGCTGATAAGATGGTTGTTATGAATAGAGGAGAAATAATACAAGTTGGAACGCCAAAGGAGGTATATAAAAATCCAGAAACACCTTTTGTAGCTGATTTTATAGGAACAATAAATTTTATAGATGATGGTATTAATAAGATAGCTATTAGACCAGAAGATATAAAAGTAGAGTCTAATAGAGATTCTAAAGATAAGGATATAAAAGTGGGAGAAATTTTAGATATCGAATTTAGAGGATTTAACTATAGAATTACAGTTGAGTATCGTTCTAAGCAAATGAAATTAGATGTAGTTTCCAAAGTTGCAGAACAAATGAAACTGTGCATAGGTTCTAAAATAAACTTTAAGATACCTAAAGAAGGAATTGTACAATATAAATCAGAGGGATGTGCTTAATAGCTAGGGGTGAATAAATGATAACATCAAAAAATAAAAGAAGAATAAGTGATAGCACAATACAAAAATATTTCTTGATTTTTTCGGTAATTGTACTAATAGTATTTATATTATTTCCATTAGTATCATTATTAAAAAATGCATTTATGGATACAAGTGGAAATTTTATAGGAATTTCAAACTTTAGTAAATATGTTGAAAATCCAAGTCTTATAGCATCATTTAAAAATTCAATTTTTGTATCTACAGTCTCATCTTTAATATCACTATGTTTAGCATTTATATATTCATACGCAATAACAAGAACAAACATAAAGTTTAAAAATTTTTTTAAAACTATGGGAATGTTTCCACTTTTTGCACCAACTATGTTATATGGTATTTCACTTATATACCTTTTTGGAAATAAGGGAATCTTTACAACCATGGGTCTGGAAGTACCACTGTATGGTCCATTAGGAATAATTATTTCTCAGATTCTATTTACATTTCCACAAGCTTTTTTAATATTATCTGTAGCACTTTCGATGGCTGATTACAGACTTTATGAAGCAGCAGATAGCTTGGGTGCTAGTGAATTTAAGAAATTTTGCAAAATAACAATTCCTGGTATAAAGTACTCATTACTTAGTTCATTCTTTGTATCCTTTATACTTGCATTTACAGATTTTGGAGCAGCTAAGGTAGTCGGAGGAAACTACAATGTACTGGCTACTGACATATATAAACAAGTAGTTGGACAATTTAACATACCAATGGGAGCTACTGTTTCTATGGTAATGTTAATTCCTGTACTAATAGCATTTACATTAGATAAGATGGCAAGTAAGAAACAAGGTATGACCATAACTGCAAAGTCTATGCCATATAAGATTAAGGAAAATAAGTTTAGAGATAGAGTATTTTTAATAGCATGTAGTTTTATAACTTTATTAATCTTTATTTTGATATTTGTTTCAGTTATAGGCTCAGTTATAAAATTATGGCCATATGATTTAAGCTTTACAATGGAACACTATACGTTTAAAGGTATATCAGGAAATGGAATCAAAACATATTTAAGCAGTTTAAAAATATCAATTTTAACAGCAATATTTGGAACTATATTTGTATTTTTTAGTGCTTATATGATAGAAAAGGTGGATAAGTTTCCTAAATTAAGACAAACAGCTTACCTTTTATCAATGATACCAATGGCCTTACCTGGCTTAGTTTTAGGTATATCATATATAACTTTTTTTAACTCAGCAAGTAATCCATTAAATTTTTTATATGGAAGTACAGCAATATTAGTTATAGTAAATGTAGTTCATTTTTATTCAGTTTGTTTTATAACCTCAAATTCATCTTTAAAAATGTTGGATAAAGAGTATGAATTAGTTGCAAAATCCATAAATATTCCATTTTATAAAGTATTTTTTAATATAACAGTTCCAATGTCTATAACATCAATACTTGAAATAGTAGTATATTATTTTGTAAATTCAATGGTTACTGTTTCAGCATTAATATTTTTATATACACCTCAAACTCAGACTGCATCAATATCAATACTAAAGTTAGATGAGATAGGATATATAGGACCATCAGCTGCTATGGCAGTATTAGTGCTTTTAACAAATATAATAGTAAGACTTTTGTACGAATTTGTAACAAAGAAATTAAAAAATAACACACAAAAATGGCAGCAAAAAGATGTTGCATAGGGGAGGTAAAAATGAAATTTAAGAAGCTAGTTTCTTTAGGAGTATTATCAACACTTTTATTAAGTGTAATAACAGGATGTAGTACTGATTCATCAGGTTCAGATTCAAAGTCTGATAGTAAGACAAAAGGGGATTTAACAGTTTACACAGCAATTGAAGAAGATAGTATAGAGCCATATTTAGCTACATTTAAAGAGAAATATCCAGATATTAAATTAAATATTGTTAGGGCATCAACAGGAGATATAACAGCAAGATTATTAGCAGAAAAGGATAATCCTCAAGCAGATGTTGTATGGGGAGTTGCAGCCACAAGCTTATTGGTTGCAGATGACCAGGGGATGTTAGAACCATATGCTCCAAAAGGTTCTGAAGAAATAGAGTCTGCATTTAAAGATGATAAAGAAGTTCCTTCTTGGGTTGGGATAGATGCTTGGATGACAGGTATAACAGTAAACACTAAAGAATTAAGTGATAAGAACATCCCAGTTCCTAGTTCTTACGAAGATTTAATAAAGCCAGAATATAAAGGTCTTATATCTATGCCTAATCCATCTTCTTCTGGTACAGGGTACTTAACAGTATCAGCCCTTATACAAATTATGGGTGAAGAAAAAGCATGGCAGTATATGGATAAATTGCATGAGAATATTGGTGTATACACTCAATCTGGTTCAGCTCCAGCTACATCAGCAGCTTCAGGAGAATATCCTATTGGTATATCTTTTGGATATAGAGGTATAAAGTTAAAAGAGGAAGGCTATCCAGTAGAAGTAGTATTTCCAAAAGAAGGTTCTGGATGGGATATAGAAGCAAATGCTCTTGTGAAAAAAGATAATATAAAAGAAGCATCAAAAGTATTTTTAGATTGGGCTATAAGTAAAGATGCAATGAACGAATACTCTAAGAACTATGCAGTTACTACTATTTCTACAGGAAATCCAATACCAGAAGGATTCCCTAAAAAGCCATTAGAGCAAATGATAGATAATGATTTAAAATCAGCAGCAAAAAATAGAGAAGATATACTAAATAAATGGATATCAAAATATGATGGTAAGACAGAAAAAGAGAGTTAAGTAAAACTATACAAATGGAGTAAAAAGAAAGAATTTTTTTAAGTAGATTTTATTATAATAATATAAGTTGAGAATAATATAGGTCAAGAAAAGTGAATATTCTATAAAAATGTATAGAGTAAGTATACCATTCAGTTTGAATGGTATATTTTTTATTTTTAGAGATTAATTTAGAAATAGATATACTACAGTTTAAAATAGTATATTTTAATTTCATTATTAAAGTATAGATATTATATATAAAGTAAATAAATTATTGAGCGATTATTAATAAGATATGTATAAATTTTAATTTGGGAACTTGTGTTATATATCATGAAAAAAGAGAAAAAATAAAAGGTAAATTGTTTCTTGATAACTTGAAATTGGAAGTGAGAATATTTAACTAGAGAAGAATTATTTAAGTTTAAGTCAGCTTTAGGAGGAGGAATTATAAATGTCTTTTTTACAAGTAAAAAATGTAGGTAAAAGTTATGGACAAGTTAAGGTGCTAAAAGACATATCTATTGATATTGAAAAAGGGGAGTTTATTTGCTTATTAGGTCCAAGTGGTTGTGGTAAAAGTACATTGCTTAGAATAATTGCAGGACTTGAGGATAAACATGATGGAAAAATAATAATAAATGATAAGGATATGACTAACTCACCACCTGAAAGTAGAAACTTTGGTATTGTTTTCCAATCATATGCACTATTTCCAAATATGAATGTATATAAAAATATAGCCTTTGGATTAGAAAATAAAAATATAAGTAAATCTGATATAGATAAGAAGGTTAGAGATATTTTAGAAGTTGTAGAATTAAGTGGATATGAGAAAAAATATCCATCACAATTATCAGGTGGACAACAACAAAGGGTTGCATTAGCTCGTGCGATTGCTTTAGAGCCAGACTTTTTACTTCTTGATGAACCTTTATCTGCATTAGATGCAAAAGTAAGACTTAAACTTAGGGAACAGATTAAAAGTTTACATAGAAAACTAGGCATCACAACTATAATGGTAACACATGACCAAGAGGAAGCTCTTTGTTTAGCTGATAAAATGGTTGTTATGAATAATGGAGAGGTAATACAGATTGGAACTCCTAAAGAAGTCTATAAAAGTCCAAAAACACCTTTTGTAGCTGATTTTATAGGAACAATAAATTTTATAGATGATGATGTGAATATGATAGCAATTAGACCAGAAGATATAAAGGTAGAATTTAATAGAGACTTTAAAGAAATTGATGTAAAAGTAGGAGAGATTTTGGATATAGAATTTAGAGGATTCAACTATAGAATTACAGTTGAATATTGTTCTAAGCAAATAAAGTTGGACGTAGTTTCAAAGGTAGTGGAACAAATGAAACTATGTGTAGGTTCTAAAATAAACTTCAAGATACCTAAAGAAAGAACCATACAATATAAATCAGAGGGATGTGCTTAATAGCTAGAGGTGGATAAATGATAACAATAAAAAATAAAAGAAGAATAAGTGATAGTAAGATACAAAAATGTTTTTTAGTTTTTTTAGTGATTGCATTAGTAGTATTTATATTATTTCCATTAATATCACTATTAAAAAATGCATTTATGGATACAAGTGGAAGTTTTGTAGGAATTTCAAACTTTAGTAAATATATTGAAAATCCCACTCTTATAGCATCATTTAAAAACTCAATTTTTGTATCTACAATTTCATCCTTAATATCACTATGTTTAGCGTTTATATATTCATATGCAATAACAAGAACGAATATAAGGTTTAAAAACTTTTTTAAAACTATGGGCATATTTCCGCTTTTCGCACCAGCTATGCTATATGGTATTTCACTTATATACCTTTTTGGAAACAAGGGAATCTTTACAATTATAGGCATAGAAGTACCACTATATGGTCCATTAGGAATAATTATTTGTCAAATACTGTTTACATTTCCACAGGCCTTTTTAATATTATCTGTAGCACTTTCGATGGCTGATTATAGACTTTATGAAGCAGCAGATAGCTTAGGGGCTAGTGAATTTAAGAAGTTCTTCAAAATAACAATTCCTGGTATAAAGTATTCATTAGTTAGTTCGTTCTTTGTATCTTTTATACTTGCATTTACAGATTTTGGAGCAGCAAAGATAGTTGGAGGAAACTACAATGTATTGGCTACTGACATATATAAACAAGTGGTAGGTCAATTTAACATACCAATGGGAGCTACTGTCTCTATGGTAATGTTAATTCCTGTACTAATAGCATTTACAGTAGATAAGATAGCAAGTAAAAAGCAAGGGATGACTATAACTGCAAAGTCTATGCCATATAAGATTAAGGAAAATAAGTTTAGAGATAGAGTATTTTTAATAGCATGTAGTTTTATAACTTTATTAATCTTTATTTTGATATTTGTTTCAGTTATAGGCTCAGTTATAAAATTATGGCCATATGATTTAAGCTTTACAATGGAACACTATACGTTTAAAGGTATATCAGGAAATGGAATCAAAACATATTTAAGCAGTTTAAAAATATCAATTTTAACAGCAATATTTGGAACTATATTTGTATTTTTTAGTGCTTATATGATAGAAAAAGTGGATAAGTTTCCTAGACTGAGACAAATATCTTATTTTTTATCAATGATACCAATGGCATTACCTGGTTTGGCTTTAGGTATATCGTATATAACTTTTTTCAATTCAGCAAGTAATCCATTAAATTTTTTATATGGAAGTACAACAATAATGGTTATAGCCAATATAGTTCATTTTTATTCAGTTTGCTTTATAACTTCAAATTCATCTTTAAAAATGTTGGATAGAGAGTATGAATTAGTTGCAAAATCTATAAATATTCCATTTTATAAGGTGTTTTTTTATGTAACACTTCCAATGTCCATAACATCAATACTTGAAGTGGCTGTATATTACTTCGTAAATTCAATGGTTACTGTTTCAGCATTAATATTTTTATATATACCTCAAACTCAAACTGCATCAATATCGATACTAAAGTTAGAAGAGATAGGGTATATAGGGCCATCAGCTGCTATGGCAGTATTAGTGTTTTTAACAAATATAATAGTAAAACTTTTGTATGAATTGACAACAAAGAAATTAAAAACTAAGACACAAAAATGGCAACAAAAAGAAGTTGCATAGAGGAGGTAAAAATGAAATTTAGGAAATTAGTCTCTTTAGGAATATTATCAACACTTTTATTGAGTGTAATAACTGGATGTAATAATGCTTCATCAGGTTCAAATTTAAAGTCTAATAATAAGATAAAAGGAGAGTTAACAGTTTATACAGCAATTGAAGAAGATAGTATAGATACATATTTAACTACATTTAAAGAGAAATATCCAGATATTAAATTGAATGTACTTAGATTATCAGTAGGAGATATAACAGCAAGATTATTAGCAGAAAAAGATAATCCTAAAGCAGATGTGTTATGGGGGGTTGCAGCTACAAGTTTGATAATTTTAGATGACAAAGAAATGCTAGAGCCATACGCTCCGAAAGGCTTTGATAAGGTAAATCCTGTATTTAAAGATGATAAGAAAGTTCCTTCTTGGGTTGGAATAGATGCTTGGATGACTGGTATAACAGTAAATACTAAAGAATTAAGTGATAAGAACATACCAGTTCCTAGTTCTTATGAAGATTTAATAAAGCCAGAATATAAAGGTCTTATATCTATGCCTAATCCAGCTTCTTCTGGAACAGGATATTTAACAGTATCAGAACTTATACAAATTATGGGTGAAGAAAAAGCATGGCAGTATATGGATAAATTGCATAAAAATATTGGTGTATACACTCAGTCTGGTTCAGCGCCAGCTATATTAGCAGCTTCAGGAGAATATCCCATTGGTATATCTTTTGGAAATAGAGGTATAAAGTTAAAAGGTGAAGGTTATCCAGTAGAAGTAGTATTTCCAAAAGAAGGTTCTGGATGGGAGATAGAATCAAATGCACTTGTGAAAAAAGATAATATAAAAGAAGCATCAAAAGTATTTTTAGATTGGGCTATAAGTAAAGATGCAATGAATGAGTATTCTAAGAATTTTGCAGTTACTACAATTGACACGGGAAATCCGGTGCCAGAAGGATTTCCAAAGAATCCATTAGAACAGATGATAGATAATGATTTAAAATCAGCAGCAAGAAATAGAGAGGCTATACTAAATAAATGGATAGAAAAATATGATGGAAAGACAGAAAAAGAGAGCTAAGCCTTGCAATAAAATTTAGTACAAAAAGCGCCTAGAATATAAGTTTTATATCTAGGCTCTTTTGATATATTTATTTAAAATGCATATTTCTATATAAAAATAAATAGTTTAGTACCTTGATTAAATTAAATAAAAACCTTAAAATAAAGAGATGTAAAGAAAAACTAAAAACGAATAAAAGGTGAATTTATATGATAAAAGAAATAATAGTAGTAGAGGGTAGAGATGACGTTACAGCAGTTAAGAGAGCAATAGATGCAGAACTTATAACTACAAGTGGATTTGGATTTCCAAAAGGTGTAATGGAGCGTATAAAAGCTGCTAATGAAAGACGTGGTGTTATAATATTTACAGACCCAGATTTTGCAGGTGAAAAAATAAGAAAAAAAATAGCATCAGAAGTTCCAGGATGTAAACATGCATTTCTACCGAGAGAGGAAGCTAAAAAGGATGGAGATATAGGTATTGAGAATGCTACTCCTCAAAGTATAATAGCAGCTCTGAATAAAGTTAGAACTGAAAATACAGAAAAAAGAGATGAATTTAAGCAAGTTGACTTAATTAGAAATGGTCTTATAGGTAATGAAGAAGCATCACTTAGAAGAGATGCACTTGGAAAAATACTTGGAATTGGATATGGAAATGCAAAACAATTTTTAAATAGATTGAATAATTATGGAGTTGAAAGAGAAGAATTTATAGATGCATTAAAACAAATCTAAACGTAATATTTAATGTATGAAAAATATGTATATAAAATAAATTGTGGAATTACGGTTAATTTAAGATAAATTATTTATAATATATACCTTATTTTAAATCAATGTAAATACATATAAATAAGTATAATTAATAAAATTAAATATAAAAATAAGTTAAAAAGGAGTAAATAATGGATAGACTATCTTCACATAATGCAACAAAGGAAGTAGTACAAAAATATAATTTTAAATTTTCAAAGTCTTTAGGTCAAAATTTCTTGATAGATAGTAATATAATTGATAAAATCTTATCTGGAGCTAGAATCACAAGAGGAGATAATATCATAGAAGTAGGACCTGGTATAGGAACTCTTACTCGTGAGATGGGTAAAATAGCAGAAAAAGTAGTGGCTATAGAAATCGATAGAAATTTAATTCCTATATTGAAAGATACCTTGTCAGATTTAGATAATACAGAGGTTGTAAATCAAGATATACTAAAAGTAGACATACAGGAATTAGTAAAAGATAAATTAAATGGTGGGCCAGTTAAGCTTGTAGCAAATCTTCCATATTATATAACTACTCCAATAGTTATGAAATTTTTAGAGGAAGACATACCTGTAACAGACATAGTAGTCATGGTTCAAAAAGAAGTTGCAGATAGAATGAATGCTATTCCGGGTACTAAAGATTATGGGGCATTATCTATAGCTGTTCAATACTATTGTGATACAGAGATTGTGGCAAAAGCTCCAAGACATATGTTTATACCACAACCAAATGTAGATTCCACAGTTATAGGTCTACATGTAAGAGATAAAAGAAAATATGATGTTCATAATGAAGACATATTTTTTAAAACAGTAAAAGCATCCTTTGGACAAAGAAGAAAAACTCTTCTTAATTCGTTGGGAGGTCTTGGTTTTCTTAATAAAGATGAAATAAGAGAAATATTAAAAGAAGCTAATATAGACGAAAAAAGAAGGGGTGAAACTCTTAGTATAGAAGAGTTTTCAGTTCTTTCAAATATAATAAATACAAAAGTATCTTCTAAATAGAAGGTACTTTTTTTAATTTTGTTAACATATATTGTTTAGAGAAACTGTGTTAAGGGGGGATTGCAGTGGGTTCTAAAAGAAAGTTTAAAAGAGACTATATAATACTAGAAGCTAAAGACATAAACTTTAGATACAAAGAACGAGTACTGCCAAAAGCTTTTGCAAAAGTTGAAGTAAATGATGAAAAAGCAATTATTGCATTATATGTAGAAAATCTAAAATATGTTAAAGATGGGTATAAAGCAGTAGCAATAAAAGATGACCATGGATTAATAGACTTAGGAAATATAATTTTAAATGAACAAGGAAGAGGTGAATTTGTTTTAGATTTAGAAGATTATGATGATGAGATAAAAGGTATTGCATTATTGTATGAAAGAAATATACCTTTAATTGGATTTAAAGGAAATAAGCTTGAAAATTATGAGGACATATTATTTCAAGAGGTAGAGGAAGAAGAATAAGAAGACGAAGAGATAGAGGATAATGAGGAAAGTGATAGAGACGAAGTTAGTGAAGAAGAATATATTATAGAAGAATATGATGAAGATGAGTATGAAGACTATTGGGAAGATGATGAAGATATTGAAGAAGGAGAGTTAAAAGCAAGAACGGAAGTAGAAGATTCTGGTGATGAGGAAATAGAAGAGTTCAATAATTATAAGGAAATAGAAAATTATAATAGGGTTAAAGTACAGGAAGAATATATAGACATAGAATATGATGAGGAAGAAGAGGAAGAAGAGGAAGAAGAGGAAGAAGAAGTTTTTGAAGTAAATAGAGAAGAAGATAGGTTTGTTTCCTCAAAACCTACTAA
>OCKG01000235.1_pt1 | contig 11831 bp, 9 predicted proteins | sample 1480661 | NCBI WGS metagenome assembly OCKG01 (sample SAMN05301472, study PRJEB22388) | human gut metagenome | isolation source: Infant 1 DOL 16 gut | host: Homo sapiens | place: USA: Pittsburgh, Magee-Womens Hospital of UPMC | collected 2013/2014 | reverse complement strand
ACTTTATAATAGCTAAGTTTAGAAAATTATTATATGCTAGAATTTTATTTTTGATAATAATTTTATTGCTGTTTTTTATATTTGATGTAACAGTTATTGGTTTAATAATTATAAACGCATTTTTAAATAAGAAAATAAATATAAGATTGAGTCAGAGTAATATAGTCAATAAACAAATAAATCTTTTGATTGAAAAATAAATTTTGGGTATTGGTAAAAAATATAAAAAAGTAGTATAATGTAAAAAAACATGTATATAATAATAAAAAAGGTTGACAAAATATAAAAATAATAATATATTATGAGTAAGTTAAGAAAAATTTCTTGTAATTGATGAAATAATCTGAATATATAAATGCTATGAAGAGAAGAAGTAGGGCTAGATTTTATTTAACAGAGAGTTCCAGTTTGGTGAAATGGAATAAATTGATTTAGTTTGAATACATCTCAGAGCACTATCTCTGAAAGATAACAACCATTAAGAGATATCGGATTAGTACACGTTATAGTACACGAGTATATGTAATTGTACTCTAAGAGATTAATATCGTGAGATATTGATGAACTAAGGTGGTAACACGTAAGCAATGCTTTCGTCCTTTTAAGAGGATGAAAGCTTTTTTTATTATAAAAATAAAAATTATAGATTATATAAATATTTTAGGAGGAATGAAAAATGAAATCGATAGACGAGCAAATGCGAATAATTATGAAAGGTGTAGATGATTTAATAGATGAGAAAGAGTTAAGGGAAAAGCTTATTAAATCAGAAAAAGAAGGAAAACCTATGATAGTAAAATTGGGTCTAGACCCAAGTGCTCCAGATATACATTTAGGGCATACAGTAGTTCTTAGAAAGATGAAACAATTACAAGATTTAGGTCATCAAATAGTAATAATAATTGGAGATTTTACAGGAAAAATTGGAGACCCAACTGGAAAATCTAAAGCTAGAAAAGCTTTAACAACAGAGCAAGTTCTTGCAAATGCAAAAACTTATGAAGAACAAATTTTCAAAGTTTTAGATAAAGAAAAAACTATTGTAAGATTTAATAGCGAGTGGTTAGCTAAGTTAAATTTTGAAGATGTAATAAAATTAGCAGCAACTATTACTGTTGCGAGAATGTTAGAAAGAGAAGATTTTAAAAAGAGATATGAAGGACAAATGCCAATATCAGTACATGAGTTCTTCTACCCATTAATGCAAGCATATGACTCTATAGCATTAGAAGCTGATATAGAACTTGGTGGAACTGACCAAAGATTCAATTTACTAATGGGAAGATCATTACAAAGAGAATTTGGTATGGAGTCTCAAATAGTAATAATGATGCCTTTAATAGAAGGATTAGATGGTAAAGAAAAAATGAGTAAGAGTTTAGGTAACTATATTGGAATAGATGAAGAAGCGGGAATAATGTACCAAAAATCTATGGAAATTCCTGATGAACTTATAATTAAATACTACAATTTAGTGACAGATGTTCATCCTGATGAAGTTAATAAAATAGAATCTCAGTTGAAAGAGGGTTCAGTAAACCCAAGAGATATAAAGATGAACTTAGCAAGAGAAATAGTAACATTATACCATGGAGAAGAATCTGCTAAAGAAGCTGAAGAAAGATTTAAATCTGTATTCCAAAAAGGTCAAATACCTGAAGATATACAAACAATTCAAGTTAAGGAAGATGGATTTGACTTAATCGAAGTACTAGTTTCTAATGAGATTGTTAAGAGTAAGAGTGAAGTTAGAAGATTAGCTTCTCAAGGTGGAGTAAAGGTAAATGGTGAAAAAGTAGAGGATTTAAGCACTATTGTAAAAGAGAGTGAATTAGTTGTTCAAATAGGAAAGAAAAAATTTGTAAAAATCGAGCTAGTAAAATAGAGTAAAGTAAAAGCAAGTCTATTGAGTATAAAATGTACATTCAATAAACTTGCTTTTTTATTATATTAAAATTTTAAATTGATAACCATTGTCTTTAAAATATGTTATAATTTGGTCCAATGCATTTACTGTTTCTTGTTTTCCATAAGTATCATGCATTAAAAGAACAACCATTTCTTTGCCTTCAGAAGATTTCTTTGCATGTTCAAATAATTCTTGTGCATTTTTCTTTTTACCTTCTGCATCAGCATTTAAAGCGTTCCAATCAATTGATGCCATGTTTTTCTCTTTTAAGTAGTTTCCTAGAGGTTCCATATTTTTCCATGACATGTACCCGCCTGGGCATCTAACTACATTTGAGGAAAAATTCTTTCCTAAGACTTTTTTCATAGCTTCATCAGTTTTGTTAAGTTCATTTACGAATGTATCGAGATTTAGGCTTCTGTTAGGATATAGTTTTTTATAGTCATGAGTATAAGAGTGATGGGCTATTGCATTTCCTTCGTCAAATGTTCTTTTTAAAATTTCATTAGCTCCTTTTCTTTCAAGAGAATCACCCTTAATAAAGAAAGTTCCTCTAACACCATGTCTTTTCAAGATATCTAGAACTTGTGGAGTATTAGTAGTAGATGGTCCATCATCAAATGTAAGAAAGACTATCTTTTCTCCATTGTTTGAATAGTCGTATTTGTTAAGTTTGTCCCAAACTATTTTTGCGTCATATCCATATTCTTTTACAGCTTCTTTTTTTGCACCAATAATAGGTTCATTTTTTTCTTTTTCAATTCTTTCTTTTTCTAATCTTTCAGCTTTAAGTCTTTCTTGAGTTTCTTTCATTTCTTTTTTTCTAGACATGTCCGCCCATGCCATAGAAAAAATACCAATAACTATTACAACAAGTATAGTAAGTGTAACAGTTTTCTTTTTTCTTTTTTTTACCATAATTACAGCATTCCCCCTTTTGTCGAATTGTATCAAAAATATATTATAATTATATCGAAGAAAGTAGAAAAAGTAAACCGACAAAGTTGTAACTAAGATAACTAAAGTGTAACTTATATGACATTATTTGCATAATATTAAAGTATCATATATATTAAAAATATCTATAAAAAAATTTAGTATAGGTAAAAAAATATAAAAAATATAAAAATTTATTAAAAAGGTGTTTACAAAAAATGATTAAAATATTACTGTTAAATAGTGGATATAAATTTGAGCTCAAAATGTATGTAAATTTAGATTTAAAATACTGAAAAAATTTACTATATTAATTTATAGTAATGCTTATAGAAAAACTCTCTTGCTGTTTAGGGGGTTTATAATTTTGCAAAAAAATAAAAAGGAGGGGGCTTTATTGAAAAAATACTTTGGAGAAATAGGACTAATATTTATAGCAATTATATGGGGAAGTGGCTTTGTAGCAACCCAATTTGCATTAGACGGTGGGCTTACACCTCTACAAATCATAACTTTAAGATTTTTCTTGGCAGCTATAATTATGAATTTACTGTTTTTTAAACAGATTCGTGCCAATATGGGTAAAAAATTATTAAAAGCAGGAGGGATTTTAGGAATATTTTTATTTCTAGCATTCACAGTACAAACTATTGGACTTATGTACACTACACCATCTAAAAATGCGTTTATAACAGCAGCTAATGTTGTAATAGTTCCATTCATAGGATTTATACTTTATAGAAGAAAACTTGATAAAATAGGAATAATAAGTAGTTTGGTAGCTCTTATAGGAATTGGGATACTTTCTTTAGAAGCTGATTTCTCTATTAATTTTGGAGATTTTCTAACACTTATATGTTCATTCGGATTTGCATTTCATATATTCTTTACAAGTGAGTTTGCAAAAGATAACAACCCAATGGCATTGACAGCTATTCAATTTACAGTAGCGTTTTTAATGTCTGTTGTAGTTCAAACATTTGCAGGTCAATTAAAGATGGAAGCTGAATTATCTGGTTACATGGGAACTATGTATCTAGCTGTATTTAGTACTACAATTGGATTTTTATTTCAGACTATATGTCAAAAAAGAGTTGATGGAACTAGAACAGCTATAATATTATCCACAGAGGCTGTATTTGGTACAATATTTTCTATAATAATTTTAAAGGAGCTTATTACAGCAAAATTGGTTATTGGTAGTATCTTGATATTTGTTGCAATCATAACTGCAGAAACTAAATTATCTTTTTTAAAGAGCAAAAAAGTGAAACTTAAAGATTCAGAGGAGTCTTCATTAGAAAGTATTTAATATGACAACTATTTCCTAATTAATCAAATAAATTATGTATTATGTAGAAATTTGACATCAAAACTTGGTTGATACTGGTGTTTCAAAGTGATAAAATTAATTAGGAAATAAATTTTATTTTTAGTGTTTAAGCTATAAAGTCTGGGGTATATATATTCTTGTAGCAAGTTATTAAACTTAAAAATAAAAATTTAATTATATAAAATTGGGAGGAAATTAATTATGAAAAAATTTGTTTGTACAGTATGTGGATATATACATGAAGGAGATGCTGCACCAGCACAATGTCCAGTATGTAAAGTTGGAGCTGATAAATTTGAAGAAATGAAAGGCGAAAAAAATTGGGCTGATGAGCACAGAATAGGAGTAGCTCAAGGTGTAGATGAAGAAATAATCGAAGGATTAAGAGCTAACTTTGTTGGTGAGTGTACAGAAGTAGGAATGTATTTAGCAATGAGTAGACAAGCTGATAGAGAAGGTTATCCAGAAGTAGGAGAAGCTTATAAGAGAATAGCTCTTGAAGAAGCTGAACATGCTGCTAAATTTGCAGAACTTCTTGGAGAAGTTGTAGTTGCAGATACAAAAGAAAACTTAAGAGTTAGAGTTGATGCTGAGTATGGTGCAACTGATGGAAAATTAAAATTAGCTAAGAGAGCTAAAGAATTAGGATTAGATGCTATACATGATACAGTACATGAAATGTGTAAAGACGAAGCTAGACATGGTAAAGCATTCTTAGGATTATTAAACAGACATTTTGGAAAATAATAATTAAAACAATTAAAACATAGATTAAAAGGAGAAACTTTGGTTTCTCCTTTTTTAAATTATACAAATAAACTGTTGTGATAGAAGGATGGAGATAATATGAAGTCGGTATCTGTTAGGAGTTGTAAAACTTACAATTATGAAGAAGTAAAGTTATCTATTGAAAAAAATTTAGAGGATATTGGTGGTATAGATAAGTTTGTTAAAAAAGGAAGCAAAGTACTTATAAAACCAAATTTATTGATGAAAAAAAAGCCTGAAGAAGCTACAACTACACATCCTATGGTTGTAAAAGTTGTATGTGAAAAACTTTTAGAGTTAAATTGTGATATTACAATAGCAGATAGCCCTGGTGGTCCATATAATCAAAGTTCTCTTAAGAGCATTTATAAGGCATCTGGAATTGAAGAAGTAGCAAATGAACTGGGCATTAAGTTAAATTATGATGTTTCAGATGTTAAGATACATAGTGAAAAAGCACATGTTCTAAAATATATGGATATTATTAAACCAATAGTAGATTCAGATTATATAATAAATCTTTGTAAATTAAAGACTCATATAATGGCAACTTTTACTGGTGGTACAAAAAACTTATATGGATGCATAGCTGGATTGAAAAAAGCAGAGATACATTATAGATTTCCTACAGAAGAGTTGTTTTGCGAAAATGTACTTTTAGATATTTGTGATTATATAAAACCAACATTGACAATTATGGATGGTATAGTAGGTATGGAAGGTGATGGACCTTCAGCTGGTACTACTCGAGAAATAGGAGTTTTATTAGCATCACAAAATCCATATGCTATAGATGTTGTTGCATGTAAGATTATAAGTTTACTTCCAAATAGAGTTGCTACAATTAGAGGTGCTATTAAGAGAGGATATATACAAGAAGATTTTTCAGATATTGAAATTTTAGGTGAAGATATAAAAGATTTAATTATAAAAAATTACAAGATTCCAAATGTAAGTAAGGATTTAAGATTGTTTTCCGTAAAGCTACCAAAATTTTTAAATGAACCTATTTCAAAGCTTATAACACCAAAGCCTGTGGTAAGATTTCAAGATTGCATAAAATGTGGAAAATGCAAGGAAGCTTGTCCTGCATCCACTATAGAGATAGGGACTAAGGGTGCTATTATAGACTTAAGTAAATGTATAAGATGTTACTGTTGCCATGAACTTTGTCCTAAAAAGGCTATTGATGTCAAACGTAATTTTGTATTTAAGTATGTAAAATAATGTATAATATTATATGAGTCTATATAAATTAAAAATATAAAGGAGAAATAATATGATTTTAATTAAAAATGGTAGAGTAATAGACCCTAAAAGTCAAAGAGATGAGAATATTGACTTAATTATAAAAGAAAATAAAATTTATAAAATAGGCAAGTTTGATGAAAGTGATGAATATGAAAAAATAATAGATGCTAGTGGTAATGTAGTTGCTCCAGGTTTAGTGGATGTACATGTACACTTTAGAGACCCTGGGTTTACATATAAAGAAGATATAGAAAGTGGAGCTAAATCTGCTGCTAGAGGTGGATTTACAACTGTTATATGTATGGCAAATACTAATCCTATTGTAGATAATGAAGATACTTTTAATTATGTTAAAGAAAAGTCAAAAAATGCATGTATAAATGTTTTACAAGCAGCAGCTATAACTAAAGGTTTTGAAGGTAAAGAGTTAGTTGATATGGAAGCTCTTAAAAAAGCTGGTGTACCAGGGTTTACTGATGATGGATTACCTTTAATGGATAGCAATCTAATTATGGAGGCAATGATTAAGGCAAAAGAGTTGGATGTACCACTTAGTTTTCATGAAGAAGACCCTTCTTTAGTTGGAAATCCAGGTGTAAATGCAGGAAAGGTAGCTTCAGAACTAGGATTAAAAGGTGCATCAAGTGTAGCAGAAGATGTTATGGTAGCCAGAGATTGTATGTTGGCACTAAAGACTGGTGCTAAAGTTGATATACAACATATAAGTTCAGGTGTATCTGTTGATATGGTTAGATTTGCAAAATACTTAGGTGCAACTGTAGTTGCAGAAGCTTCACCACATCACTTTACATTGACTGGGGAAGATGTATTGGAGTTTGGAACAAATGCAAAAATGAATCCACCTCTAAGAAGTAAATGGGACAGAGATAAGATTATAGAGGGATTAAATGATGGTACTATTGAAATAATAGCAACGGACCATGCACCTCATAGTAAAGAAGAAAAAGATAGAGAGTTTATAAAAGCTCCAAGTGGAATTATTGGGCTTGAAACTTCTTTAGCTCTTGGAATAACAAATTTGGTGCATAAAAATCATCTTAGTATGATGCAGTTAATAGAAAAAATGTCTATAAATCCTGCAAAGTTGTACAATTTAAATATTGGATTTATAGAAGAAGGGGCTGTAGCAGACATTGTTATATTCAATCCAGAAGAAGAATGGACAGTTGAAAGCTTTGTTTCTAAAGCTGATAATTCACCATTTAAAGGTAAATCTTTATATGGAAAGGTTAATTATACAATATGTAATGGGGAGATTGTATATAACGCCTAATTTAAGATTATTTTTTTTAGGCGGAGTGTACAATGATTGAAAGTAAAAGATTGTATATTAGGAGAATGAGATTGATTAATCAAAATTGGAAGTATTAGTTTGAACAATTAGAACATAACATCTTGGTAATTTAGATATAGTAAGGAAGAGAATCCTTTTTATGAAAGAACGCACTATTATATTTGGAAAGATTAAGTTCCTAATCTATCATATATAATAGTGCGTTATATATTTAAGTATGTTTTGTATAAACTAATCTAAAAATCGAAAATCTTTATACAATTTCTACTTATAAATTGCCTTTATAGGGTCTAGTTTAGAGGCTTTAAAGGCTGGAATCAGACCAAATACAACTCCAGTCAATATAGTAGCTACAATTGCATAAAATAAGCTATTTAAGCTAGGTATAGCTTCAAAACCTATATATTTAGAAACATAGTTAGTAGCAGCAAATCCAACTATAGTTCCTAAAATTCCACCACATACTGTTATAAAAACAGCTTCAACTAAAAATTGAAATAATATAGACCTAGGTTTTGCTCCAATAGCACGTCTTATACCAATTTCTCTTTGTCTTTCCATAACAGATACATACATTATATTCATTACACCAATACCACCAACAAACATTGCAACTACAGTTATTATAGATACATATTTGTTTACATTGGAATTAATGCTTTCAAGATAAGCTGTCTGTTCAGTTGGGTCTGGTGTAGTATAAGAACCATTGATACCAGGGTGCATCTCATATAATTTAGCTATAACATTGTTTGCAACTTCATTTACATTATAGCCTTTAGAAGAAACTAAGTCTAACTGGTAAATTTCATTTGAATAAGAATTTTGACTCATTAAAGTGTCAAAAGCCTTTTTAGGTACTAGGGAAGTAGTAAATTGCATATCTTGGTAACCTCCAAAGAATCCTCCAGCTTGGTTTTGCTGAGAATCATCTAATACCCCTATTATTTCAAATATAGTTCCATTTATGTTGATACCATGACCTAAGGCATCTTCTGGATTTTCAAAAATTTCACTTGTACTTTGTAATGTAAGTAAAATTACTTTTCTTTTTTCATCATCTAAAGAAAAATCTCTACCACAAATTAAATTTATTTTAGAATCTTTTTTTACTGGTCCAACATCAACATACGTAGTTTTTTTATCAAAAGATGCTTGTGAAGAGTAAACTGAATCAAGGTTAAACCCATCTCTTGAAGGAGCTATTCTTTCTACTCCTTCAACAAATGATAATTCTTCTAAATCTTTTGCATTAAATGGTTTTAAAAAAATACTCATATCATCAGTAAGACCTGTGTTATCGGCTGATTCAAACGAAATAGTAGTTTTATTAGGGTTTACATTGTTTACAGACTTCTTAATTTCTTTTTGAAATCCATTACCTATAGAACTAACAAGTATTACTGAAGTTATTCCTATTATAATCCAGAGTAAAGCTACAAATACACGAAGCTTGTGACCTTTTAAATTGGCCAAAGAATTTTTTAATAAACTCATGATTACACCTCCGAAGTAAACACACCATCTTTAAGTCGTATAACCTTAGTTGCATACTTAGTTAAATCTTGATCATGTGTAACCATTATTATAGTCTTACCTTGTTTGTTGAGCCTTGTTAAAAGCTCCATAATTTCTCTGCTAGTTTCACTATCTAATGCCCCAGTCGGTTCATCAGCAAAGATTATCTGAGGGTCATTTGCTAGGCAACGTGCAATGGCTACACGCTGTTGTTGACCACCAGATAATTGAAGTGGTTTCTGCTTAAGCTTGTCCAAAAGCCCAACAGAACTTAATTTATCTTTAACAATTTCTTCTCTATTAGATTTTTTTAGTGCTTTATTGTAAATTAGAGGCAACTCTACATTTTGATATACATTTAGAGTTTCTATTAAATTAAATTGTTGGAAAACAAATCCAATATTAATATTTCTAAAAACAGAACGTTCATTTTCACTCAAATTAGTTACATCTGTTCCATCAAATATATATCTTCCTTCATCAAATACATCTAGAAAACCTAAGATATTAAGTAAAGTAGTTTTACCACTACCAGACTTACCCATTATCATGACAAATTCTCCAGATTCAATTTCTAAATTTAAGGATTTTAAAACATGTAATTCATCTTTCCCTACTTTGTAATATTTTTGAATATTTTCTAATTTAATTAACATATGTAAATTAATTCACATCCATAGTAACTTCTTCTACTTTTTTGTTTGGAGTAGTATCTCCATTATTAGAACCAGCAGTTACGCCATCGCCTTGAACTGGGTCTCCTTCTTTCATTTCTTTAGTAGGGTGTTTTATTATTATATCGCCTTGTTCAAGACCGCCTCTAACTACAGCAAAATCATCATTTTGACTTGCTACATCTACAATTTGCTTTTTCAATATACCATCTAAATCCTTAAATACATATGAGTGTTTGTTGTCTTTAAGTACACAAGATGCTGGTATTTTAAAGCTTGAATTAGCTACTTCAAGTGATGCTTGAAGATGGAATCCATTTACTAATCCTTCTTGATTATCAAATGCTATGTTTATATCATAATAAGATAGTGTATTCTGCTGAGCTCCCATTTCAGTATTTGGAGTAGATGGTTTATCAGATATAAAACTTATTCTACCAGTAAGCTTTTGGTCAGTTGAAAAAACTAGTATATTGACCATTTGGTCAATCTTCATTTTAGGTAAATCTTGTTCACTTGCTTGTCCTTTCATATAAAACTCTAGACCTTGAATAGTCATAAATGAAACTGGTTGGTCTGGATTTCCAGTTTGGTCATTCAAGTATACTGTGCCATCAAAAGGAGCAGTAACTCTGTCATAAGCTTTTTTATCCAGAGAAGCTATCTGAGAGTTTAAAGCAGTTATCTGTGCATTTATAGAAGCAATAGCATCTTTATTTTCAGCAATATCAGAAAGTGATATTTTTTGTTTTTTGTATTGACTAAGTTGTGATTTTAAACTATCTATTTCTGCTATTATAGTTGGATTTTTAGCAGTAAAAAGAAGGTCTCCTTGATTTACTTTTTGACCATTTGTAACATTAACATCACTTAACTCATAATCTCCAGATATATTGAAGTCCTTAGTTTGCTTAGGAACAACCATCCCATTTATAAAGATTTTTTCATTTTCAGGAATAGTATATGTTTCGATAAAATTTTCATTAGCTTGTAATTCAGTGTTTTTCGAATCAACATAAGCAAGAACTCCTAGAATTAAAAGTATGATTACTGCTATTCCTGCATATATTTTGAATCTCTTATTTTTAAAGGGATTGTTTTTAAAACCTTTATTTTTAGACTTGAAGCCACTACTTCCAAAACTGCTATTTCTAAAGTTGTTACTTTTAAAACTGTTATTTCTAAATCTTTTATTTTTAAATTTTTTTAGAAAAGACATGTCTTCCTCCTTTTTATAAAAACTACTTAATTATATACTGGGATGTACATATAGAATTACTATAAGAAGTTGAATATAAGTTAATGAAAATAAACTATCAATAATAAGATACTATAAATCACATTTGAATGTAATAGTAAATTTTGTATATTGGTTGTACTCTGAATCTACATCAATTTTATGACCAAGCTTATCACAAAGTTCTTTTACTAAATAAAGCCCAAGACCTGTAGATTTAGAATTGTTTCTTCCATTATTACCTGTAAATCCCTTATTGAATATTCGATTTAAATCTTCCTTTTTTATACCACAACCAGTATCTTCCACTCTTAATTGTAAATAATTTTTGGTTCTTTTGCAATAGATAGATATATTATCTCCTAATGAGGAGTATTTTAGGGAATTACTCAATAATTGCTCGAATATGAAGTATAGCCATTTTTCATCAGATAAAACCTTAAAATTCAAATTATTTAAGTCTAAAATAATTTTTTTTGAAATAAAATATTTTGAGTATTTTTTTATAATATTTCTAATGATTTTTTCAATATTTACCTCTTGAATTAAAAAATCCTTATGAAAATCTTCGAGTCTTGATAAATATAAAATTTTTTCAACGGAGTTTTCAATTCTAAATATTTCACTATCTATGTCATCTGAAATTTTTTCATCAATTAAATTTTCATTTTGTTCAAGAATGAGTTTTATTATAGCTATAGGTATCTTTACATCATGTACCCACATATTTAAAATCTCTTTGTTTTCTTCAAATTTCTCGATATTATTATTTATTATGTTATTACATTGATATTGATGATTTTTAATAATGTTCAAGTATATTTTTTCTTCATTTTTACATCTAGCTAATTCTATATCATTCATATTAATTTTGAATGTATCATTTTTTA
>OCKG01000219.1_pt1 | contig 13007 bp, 9 predicted proteins | sample 1480661 | NCBI WGS metagenome assembly OCKG01 (sample SAMN05301472, study PRJEB22388) | human gut metagenome | isolation source: Infant 1 DOL 16 gut | host: Homo sapiens | place: USA: Pittsburgh, Magee-Womens Hospital of UPMC | collected 2013/2014 | reverse complement strand
TTGACCAGAAGATTCTTTTATAAGCCCAGATATTATATTTAATAAAGTAGATTTACCAGTTCCATTACTACCTATGATACTTACAAATTCACCATCTTCTATATCGATTGATAAATTTTCAAAGATAGTATTAGGTTCACCATATGGATTAGGGAAACTCTTTGAAAGATTTTTAATTTGTAACATCTACAACACCTCTTTTTTCTGATTTATTTTTGGTACTAGCTTTGCATTTGTTTTTTTTTAGTGAAATATTTAAGTTACCAGTAGCTAGGAAAGCTATTATAACTATGGCAGTTATTAGTTTTAAGTCAGTTGATAACATTCCTAAACTCATTGCAAAGTATATAGTGAATTGGTATATAAAAGAGCCAACAATTATTGCAGTAGTATCTTTGATAAAAGTAAATTTCTTAAATAGTGTAATACCAATTATGATAGAGGCAATTCCAAGAACTAAAGTTCCTATACCCATATTTACATCTGAGAATCCCAAGAACTGAGCCATAAGACTACCAGATAAAGCTATAAGTCCATTTGAAATCATAAGTCCTAGTATTTTTATAGAACCTATATTTATACCTAGAGATTTAATCATTTGAGAGTTATCACCAACACCTTTTAAAGTGTATCCAAGACCTGTTTTTAGGAATAAATCTAAAAGGACTTTACAGATGAATACAAAAGCTAAGGCTAAAACTATAGGAGATATTTCCCCATTGAATAAGTGTTTAAAGCTAAATAGAGGAATATTTGATTTTCCCATTATTCTTAAATTGATAGAGTATAGCATTCCCATAACTAAAATACCAGAAAGTAAATTAGATATCTTAAACTTAATGTGAAGAATCCCTGTAACAAGACCAGCAGTACAACCACATAAGATAGCCATTAAAGTTGCTACTACAGGAGAAATACCATTAGTAAGAGAAAATGCTACAATAGAAGCACCCATTGTGTAGCTACCATCAGCAGACATATCTGGAAAATCTAAGATTTTGTAAGTTATATAAACCCCCAGTGCCATAATCGATAAAATTAAACTTTGCGTCATTACAGATATAATACCTGACATAAATAAAACACTCCTTTGAAAATATTTTTATAATTTTAATTATTTGCTAATTTTGTGTATAAAAAAACCACATAGTGTACAAAACTATGTGGTAAAAACACGAATAAGCCACATAGTTTAATCTATGTGGCTCTTATATAGTTAAATGAAAACTTTATAAACAATATAGCCAACATAGATACAATCCCAAAATTTTAGTAGTCTTAAGGGGTCTGTATCTATGTTAAAACGTAGGTACAAACCCTAAAAATAGTGGCTATAATAATAATAATATTTTCTATTGTTTAATAAAGTATTCATAATTATCTCTCCCTTTTAATATTTTAATTAGTCAGAAAATTATATGTATTCTCGACTTGTTATAAATTATAAATTATACAATAATAAAAGTCAACTGCTAAATTTAATTAAAATACTAAATAATGTATACTCAGAATACTTTTAAATTAATGTATTGTTTGTAAAAAACGTTATCCTAAGTTATAAGTGAATGTGGAAATTTTATCAAAATATTTACTAAATATGGAATAACTAGACATGTATATCAATCAAATATCATAAAAAAAAGCTGTCTGGAGAATATTAAAATTCTTTTGGACAGCTCAAGTAGTGATTAGAAAGTTATATAACTTTCATAATCAGTCGTCAATATAGACGACTTTTATGGAAAATGAATAACTTTATATGCAATATTCAAATTGCTACAATAAGCACAATTTTCAAAGGGTTAGGGTGGATAAGAGTACTTATTATATAAAGTTTTCATATTACCTACTTCATATTACCTATTTTTTGAAATTAATAAGTTTTATTTTGCAGATTTTGCATTTTCATCTGACTTTATATACTTTATATTATCTGCTGATAACTTTTGCATGTCAAGTGCTTTTAGTGTATCTTCGTTAATTATTATTTCAGTTTCATCTAATGTAGTAACTGGTATATCGCCAACAGATTTTCCTTCTAATACTTCAATAGCAAGTTCTCCAGCCTTATAACCTAGTTTTTCATAATCTATTCCACAACAAGCTAAAGCACCAGAAGATACAGAACCTTCTTCAGAGGCTATTATAGGAATCTTGTTTTCATTAGCAACTTTAGAAACTATTGGCATAGAAGAAACTATTAAATTGTCAGTAGGGACATATAAAACATCTATTTTGCCAACTAAACTAGAAATAGCTTGGTTAACTTCACTTGAAGAGCTGATTCCTTTTTCAACTACTTCATAATTATTTTTCTTAGCATAATCATGTAGAGAATCAACTTGGATTTTTGAATTAACTTCACTAGTATTGTATATAACCCCTATTTTCTTTGCTTTTGGAGTCAATGTTTTAACCAATTCTAATGTTTTATCAATTGAAAGATAATCAGATGTACCAGAAACATTTCCACCTGGTTTTTCAAGAGATTTAACAAGTCCAGCTTCTACAGGGTCTGTAACAGCAGTCATTATTATCGGAATATCTTTAGTAGCATTATAAGCTGCTTGTGCAGATGGAGTAGATATAGCATATATCAAATCTTTTTTGTCGGATACAAACTTACTAGCAATACTTTGTGTAGTAGGCATATCATTTTGTGCATTTTGGAAATCTATTTTTATATTATCTCCATCTTTATAGCCTTTATCTTCGAGTGCTTTGATGAATCCTTTCTTTGCTTTATCCAGAGATGGATGTTCCACTAATTGAGTAATACCTATATTTTTTTGTTTTTTGCTATCTGTTTCTTTATTTTCATTTGAAGCATTGGAGCCATCATTTTGAGAACATCCAGTAAGCATTGATACACCAAGTACTCCTGCTATAATTAAACTTAATATTTTTTTACTTTTTATCATTTTATTTTCCTCCCTTAAAATTTATTAATTATATTTGTTCATATATTCATATGATAGATTATAAATATTTCTGATTAAAACTAAGATTTTAATTTCTTATACTGCATATTCAAATTTTTCTAAGATTTCTTCAACTGTTAAATCTTCTTTTTCTTTATCTTTTACATCTAATACAACTTCACCCTTATGAAGCATTATCAACCTATCTCCATATTGAAGAGCGTGTTTCAAGTTGTGAGTAACCATAAGTGTAGTTATATTTTTTTCTCTTACGATTTTATCTGTTAACTCTATTACTTCATTTGATGTTTTTGGGTCAAGTGCTGCTGTATGTTCGTCTAGTAATAAGACCTTAGGACTTGCTAAGCTAGACATAATTAGTGATAGTGATTGTCTTTGACCCCCTGAAAGATATTGTACTTTAATATCTAAATATTTTTTTAAATCCAAAGAAATTCCTTCAAGTAAGTGTTCCAAGTCATTCGTTTTATGACGAAGACATTTTTTTAAGTTCAATAATTTCCCTTTATTAAGTGCTAGAGATAAATTTTCTCTAACCGTCATAGAAGGACAAGTTCCAAGGCTTGGGTCTTGAAAAACTCTACTTACTATTTGAGTTCTTTTATACTCAGCTAAATTTGTTATAGTAGTACTATCTAAAGTAATTTGACCAGAAGATTCTTTTATAAGCCCAGATATTATATTTAATAAAGTAGATTTACCAGTTCCATTACTACCTATGATACTTACAAATTCACCATCTTCTATATCGATTGATAAATTTTCAAAGATAGTATTAGGTTCACCATATGGATTAGGGAAACTCTTTGAAAGATTTTTAATTTGTAACATCTACAACACCTCTTTTTTCTGATTTATTTTTGGTACTAGCTTTGCATTTGTTTTTTTTTAGTGAAATATTTAAGTTACCAGTAGCTAGGAAAGCTATTATAACTATGGCAGTTATTAGTTTTAAGTCAGTTGATAACATTCCTAAACTCATTGCAAAGTATATAGTGAATTGGTATATAAAAGAGCCAACAATTATTGCAGTAGTATCTTTGATAAAAGTAAATTTCTTAAATAGTGTAATACCAATTATGATAGAGGCAATTCCAAGAACTAAAGTTCCTATACCCATATTTACATCTGAGAATCCCAAGAACTGAGCCATAAGACTACCAGATAAAGCTATAAGTCCATTTGAAATCATAAGTCCTAGTATTTTTATAGAACCTATATTTATACCTAGAGATTTAATCATTTGAGAGTTATCACCAACACCTTTTAAAGTGTATCCAAGACCTGTTTTTAGGAATAAATCTAAAAGGACTTTACAGATGAATACAAAAGCTAAGGCTAAAACTATAGGAGATATTTCCCCATTGAATAAGTGTTTAAAGCTAAATAGAGGAATATTTGATTTTCCCATTATTCTTAAATTGATAGAGTATAGCATTCCCATAACTAAAATACCAGAAAGTAAATTAGATATCTTAAACTTAATGTGAAGAATCCCTGTAACAAGACCAGCAGTACAACCACATAAGATAGCCATTAAAGTTGCTACTACAGGAGAAATACCATTAGTAAGAGAAAATGCTACAATAGAAGCACCCATTGTGTAGCTACCATCAGCAGACATATCTGGAAAATCTAAGATTTTGTAAGTTATATAAACCCCCAGTGCCATAATCGATAAAATTAAACTTTGCGTCATTACAGATATAATACCTGACATAAATAAAACACCCCTTTGAAAATATTTTAAATGGTTTTTAAAATTTGGTTTTAAAAAATGATTTTGATATAAAAAAACCACACAGTATATATAACTGTATGGCAAAAATTCGAATAAGCCACACAGTATAATCCATGTGGCTCTATATTATGATGATAAAATAAAAACTTTAACAACAATTACTATAGCCAACATAGATACAATCCTTAAAAATCATAATCCTAAGGGGCTTGTATCTATGTTATGACAATTTGTCTTAACTTAGGTACAAACCCTAACTAAATTGGCTACTAAAAAATCGTACTTGTTTGTTTAATAAAGTCTTCATATTTACCTCTCCTTTTAATTTAATAATTTTGAAAATTTTGTTTTCTGTTTTGTATAGTAATTAGTTTAATACAGTAAAAAATAAAAGTCAACTATAAATTTTGAAAAATTATCAAATTATCAGAAAATTGAGTTTAAATAAAAAAATTTTTACATGTAGAATATAGTTATATTCTTAATTATTGTTTTTTTATAAAAATGAAAAATATAAATAAGTCATAAAAGATTATAAAAATAAAGAGATATTTAGATAATTAGTGTAAATAGGTTTTAAATCAACATAATAACTTAAATTATATGGTATAATAAATTAAATAATTGTTTTAATTCAAAATTTTTTGTTATTTTAAATTATTTCAAAACTCTTAGTTTTAGTGATTTTATTTATGATATTTATGGGATTAAAAAGATTTCAATAGATATTTTTGGTAAGTATTTAAGAAGTCTTTAACTTTATAGGAGTGATAATTTATGCTAATAGGTACATCTAAATTAAGCAGAAATGTTGATACTGCATGTGTAGAAGAAGTAGGGATTCCAATGATTGTATTGATGGAAAATGCGGTTATATCTGCAATGAAAAATATGGATATAGACATGTATAATAGTTATACAGTTGTATGTGGTGTTGGAAATAATGGAGGAGATGGTCTTGGAATAGCAAGACATCTAAATACATATGGAAAAGAAGTAAACGTATTTTTAGTAGGTAATCTTGAAAAACTAAGTGAATGCTCTAAAATAAATTACAATGTACTTTTAAATATGGGAATTAATATTATAAATATTAATAAAAATGATTTAAGTGAAAAAAATTATGGAGATGAAAATGAAGTAGATAAAATTATTAAAGTTGAGAAACAAAATATTATAAAAAATAAAAATTTAACAATTTTTAAAGATAGAGTATCTAAAAGTGATGTTGTAGTAGATGCTATATTTGGGACTGGATTAAAACGTGATATAACTGGTATTTTTAAAGAAGTTATTGACATAGTAAACGATAATAGCAAAAATACATATTCTATAGATATTCCTTCAGGTATAGATAGCGATAATGGAAATGTATTAGGAACTTGTATTAGAGCAAACAAAACGATTAGCTTTGAGTTTTATAAAAGAGGTTTTCTAAACTATGACACTAGCACACTTATAGGTGATGTAGTTGTAGAAAAGATAGGTGTTCCAGATTTTATTACAAGAAAATACCATGATGAAGAGTTCATAACTGATAAGACTTTTGTAAAAAATAATATTAGAAGAAGAGATAAGCATGGTTTTAAAAGTGATTTTGGAAAAGTATCTATAGTTGCAGGTTCAAAAGGATTTTATGGTGCAAGTTTCATAGCAACTGAATCTGCTGTTAAGAGTGGGAGTGGACTTGTAACATTAATTAGTAGTGAAGATGTGCAAGAAAAGGTATCTATTAGACTTACAGAAGCAATGACTTTAAATTTTGAAGAAGAAAGATTAAATAAATTACTTAATTCTAGTGATGCAATTGGTTTTGGTCCAGGTATGGGAGATAATAGTCAAACATTTGATAAATTACTTAAGATAGTAGAAAATTCTAATTGCCCAATAGTATTAGATGCAGATGGATTGAACGTTATGAAGGACAGATGTTATAAGTTTTTAGAATGGAAAAATAGATTTGTAATTACACCTCATTTGGGAGAAATGGCCAGGTTGACAGGAGATTCAATTGGGTATATAAGAGAACATAGAGTAGATGTTGCAAAAGAATTTGCTCAAAAATATAATCTGGTGGTGCTTTTAAAAGGTTATCAAACTGTCATAACAGATGGTAAAAAAACATATATAAATCCTACAGGAAATAGCTGTATGGCAACTGGTGGAATGGGTGATTGTTTGCTTGGAATGATTACTTCATTTATAGGTCAAGGTATGGATATATTGGAAGCTACAGTTAGTGGAGCATATATACATGGCTATATAGGAGATAAATTGAGCAAAGCAATGTATACGGTAAATGCTACGGATTTAATAAGTAACATTTCATTAACAATGAAAGAGTTGTTGGATATATAATTGATACTACTTTGTAACAACTTTAACAAAGTATGTTGATATAATACTATTAAATTAATCTTAGATTAGTTTATTCTATTGATTTGTAGTTTAAATTTATATTCAAAAGCATTGTATAAACATATAATTTATATAGGGTTTTATAATTCATATGAAAAGAGGGTAGATAGTATGAAGTTAATATGGTTGATAGTAGCAGTCTTATTTGGAATAGCAGAAATGTTAACACCAAGCTTAACATTGATATGGTTTAGTGTAGGAGCTGTAATACTTATATTTTTAAGTAGCTTTATAGAGAGTATTTTCTTACAAATTTTAATATTTGCAGTAATTTCTATAGCAATGTTAGTCGTAGCTACTAAAAAAATAGTAAAAAAAGATAAAGGCTATAAATCTAACACTAATTTACAAGCAATGATGTCTAAAAAAGGTATTGTTACAGAAGAGATTTCTCCAAATAACACAGGTCTAGTTGTAGTTGAACATGAAACATGGACGGCTATTTCTATAGATGGTGAAAAGATAGAAAAAGGTTCTACAGTAGAAGTATTAAAAATTGAAGGGGTAAAATTAGTTGTTAAAAAAGTAGACGCCACAGTTAATGTGACAAACCAATAGAATAAAGGAGGATTTATAGTATGGGTACTAAAATTGTTTTAAGTATTGTATTAATAGTAGTAGTCGTAGCAATAAGTTTAACTTGTATAAGAGTTATAAAACAATCTAAAGTAGGTATAATAATGAGACTTGGTAAGTTTCAAAAAGTGGCTGAAACAGGTGTACATTTCTTAATACCATTTTTAGATAAAATGGCATATGTAATTGACCTTAGAGAAACTGGAATAGATTTTCCACCTCAACCAGTTATAACTAAAGATAATGTAACTATGCAGATTGATACAGTTGTATATTATAAAGTTACAGACCCAGTTAGATATGTGTTTGAGATAGCTAATCCAATAGCTGCTATTGAAAATTTAACAGCTACAACACTAAGAAATATAATTGGTGAACTTGATTTAGATGAAACATTAACATCAAGAGATATAATAAATGTAAAAATGAGAACTATTCTTGATGAAGCAACAGATAAATGGGGTATAAAAGTAAATAGAGTAGAGTTAAAAAATATAATGCCTCCTCAGGATATTCAAGTTGCAATGGAAAAACAAATGAGAGCAGAAAGAGAAAGAAGAGAGGCAATACTTCAAGCAGAAGGTAATAAGTCAGCTGCAATACTTCAAGCTGAAGGTGAAAAACAATCTGCTATATTAACAGCAGAAGCCAAAAAAGAAGCTATGGTACGTGTAGCAGAAGGTGAAAAAGAATCTGCTATATTAGTGGCAGAAGGTGAAGCTGAAGCTATAAGACAGACAGCTATTGCTAAGGCACAAGGTGAAGCTGAAATGATAAAAAGAACTCAAATGGCAACAGCAGAAGGTTTAAAATTAGTTTTTTCAGCAATGAAAGAGGCTGATATAGACAATAATATTCTAGCATTAAAATCTATGGAAGCTCTTGAAAAAATGGCTGAAGGTAAGTCAACAAAACTGGTTTTACCTTCAGAAGCAGTTAATTTCCTAGGAACATTCAAAGGAATAAAGGAAGTTATGAGTGATGATAACAAAGAAGTACTTGATATAAAAGAAGTTTTAAATGATAATGAATCATTAAAAAAATAAAAGAGTTTTGTTATCATAGGAAGGATATGGAAATTAAAGGTCGAATTAATTAAATATAGCACAAAAATGCACGTTGAAAAGAAGAGGACTTATAAATTTTTAAGTCTTCTTCTTTGTTTTTATTAGAAAGATGAAATTATAAAAATAAATTAACAGAATCTTTATACAATTTATCCTTTACTAATGTAAAAAGTGTTATATAATATTATATAAAACATATAGCAAATAAGCATGGTTTTAGTTAGTCTATTTATATTATTAATATATATTTATAAAAATATAAACATTAATACTAAGAAAACTAATAAATAATTTAAAAGTTTATGTCCTTTTGTTTAAATTATAGACAAAGAAGTATCAATTAAAAAATAAAGTTGATTAATAATTACTTGATTTTTTTTGGATAATTATTTAACAAATATTAGATTATATTTTGCTATTACGAATTTAACAAATTAAAAAATAAGCATGTTTATATGACACAAGGGATTTATAAAAAATGTTTTTATATTTATAAAATAAAATTTGTATTATTTTTTAACCGATAATTGAATATTAATAAATACTATAGTGCTTATGGAAAATAATGTATACGTCGGTAAGTCCATTATGGGGTATACATTATATCAATTGTATAGTTGATATTATTTTATTTTTATTAAGGTATTATTTAAGCAACATTTATACACGACATTTATTGACTGATAAAGTTTATAAAAGTAAAAATGCAATTATAAATATTAATTACTAGATGAGGGGAGTGTCATTAAATGAAAAAAGAGATGTTAGCTATGATTTTGGCAGGAGGGCAAGGTTCAAGATTAGGTGTTTTTACAAAAAGAATTGCCAAACCAGCTGTATCATTTGGAGGTAAGTATAGAATTATAGATTTTGTGTTAAGCAATTGTTCAAACTCTGGTATTGATACTGTAGGTGTTTTAACTCAATATAGACCGTTGATATTAAATTCACATATAGGCATGGGAAGTCATTGGGATTTGGACAGAATAAATGGTGGTGTCTATGTTTTACAACCATTTATGAATGAAAAAGAAGGAAATTGGTATAATGGTACAGCACATGCGATATATCAAAATATGGACTTTGTAGATACCTATAATCCAGAATATGTATTGATATTATCTGGTGACCATATATACAAGATGGATTATAGCAAAATGTTAAAATTTCATAAGGAAAAAGGCTCTAAAGCTACAATAGCAGTGATTGAAGTTCCTTGGGATGAAGCTTCAAGATTTGGGATAATGAATACAAATGAAGATTCAAGTATCTATGAATTTGAAGAAAAACCAAGTGAACCTAAGAGCAATTTGGCATCTATGGGAGTATACATATTTGATTGGAAAATGTTGAGAAATTATTTTAAGGAAGCAGAAAAAAATCCAGAAATAAATTATGATGATTTTGGAAAAAATTTAATACCTAAAATCTTAGAAGATAATGTTGGAATGTATGCTTATCCATTTAAAGGATACTGGAGAGATGTAGGAACTATACAAAGTCTATGGGATGCTAATATGGATATAATAAAATCTCCAGAAACACTTGATTTAGCAGACCCTAAGTGGAAGATATATACAAATACTATGGCAATGCCTCCACAATATATAGGTAAAAATGCAAATGTTCATAGATCAATGATAGCTGATGGTTGTAGAATTTTAGGTGAAGTAGGTAACTCTGTATTATCACATGGAGTTGTTGTTGGTAAAGGAAGTAAAGTAATTGATTCAGTAATAATGCCAAATGTTGTAATAGGTGAAAATGTAACTATAGAAAAAGCTATGATAGGTGAGTGTGCAACTATAAATGATAATGTTCAGATAAAGAATGTAAATAATGAAATAAATGTAGTTTCTGAGTATGAAAATATCGAACCTAGATGCGTATTAATAGAAGGAGGTCTTTAAGATGAGAAATGAATGTTTAGGGATAATAAATTTAAACAAAAAAGGAGACCCAGCAATAAACAAACTTAACTATGGAAGACCAATAGCATCTACACCAATAGCTGGAAGATATAGAATAATAGACTTTGCTTTATCTAATATGATAAATTCAGGAATCACTAAAGTTGGAATATTCGCAAAAGAAAAATACAGATCATTAACAGACCATATAGGTAGTGGTAAAGATTGGGATTTAAGTAGAAAAAAAGGTGGCCTATCAATTTTTAGTCCAGAAAACACTAAGTATAGAAATACTTACTCACATAGAGAAGGTGATATATATACTATCTTAGCTAATCTAGATTATATAGAAAAGAGTGAAGAAGAATATATTTTAATAGCTCCAAGCTATATGCTATGCAATTTAAATTATTCTCAAGCATTGGAATACCATAAAAAATCTCATAATGATATAACTATAATATATAAAAATGTAAATAATGCAAATAAAGATTTTGCTGGTAACTTAACTCTAAATTTAGATAGTAACAATAGGGTAATAAATGTAGGAAATAATTTAGGTAAGTTCCCTAGAGCAAACATATGTATGGAGACATATATTATGAAGCGTGAAGATTTTGTTGAATGTATATATAACATTGTAAATAAAGGCAATTATTGTTATTTAGAAGAATTTATTATTGAAGAAGCAGAAAACATGAAAATAGGAGCCTATGAATATACAGGATATCTAAAATGTGTAAATTCTGTTGAATCATATTTTGAAATGAGCAAAGATTTATTAAATTTAGAAGTTGCAGATGAATTATTATATTCTGAAAGAAAGATATTTACAAAAGAAAAGAATGAATCACCTACAATTTATACAGATAGTGCTAAAGTAGAAAATAGCTTTATAGCATCTGGTTGTTTAATAGAAGGTACTGTAAAAGATAGTATCATATTTAGAAAGGTAAATGTTGAAAAAGGAACAGTTATAGAGAACTCAATAGTAATGCAAAATTGTGTAATAAAGTCAAATGCAAAACTATATAATGCAATATTAGATAAAAATACGAGTGTATCAAATGGGAAAGAATTAAGAGGAGATGAAAAATATCCTCTTGTAGTGGAAAAGAATACAAATATATAAATAAATTTTTTAGAAGGGGGAATGACTAATGAAGGTTTTTTATGTAACAGCAGAGTGTTGGCCCTTTGCAAAAACTGGAGGATTAGGAGATGTTTCTTATGCATTGCCTAAAGAATTAAAAAAAGAAGGTGTAGATGTAAGGGTAATAATGCCCAAATATTCAACTATACCAAGTTATTTAAAAGATCAACTAAAAGAAATAGCTGTGTTTAGTGTACGTGTTGGATGGAGAAATCAATACTGTGGTCTTTTAGAAATGGAATTAGATGGTGTAAAATTTTACTTTATAGATAATGAATTTTATTTTAGAAGAGAAGATGAAAGAAAGAGTATCTATGGATATGGAGATGATGCAGAAAGATATACTTTCTTTACAGATGCAGTTTTAGAAGCTATAAGTAGAATTGATTTTTATCCAGATGTAATACATATAAATGATTGGCATACAGGGATGTTACCATTAATTCTAAAAGAAAGATATGCAACCCTTGAGGGGTATAAAAATATAAAAACTATGTATACTATACATAATCTCCAATATCAAGGTGTATTTGATAAGCATGTTTTATATGATATATTGGATTTACCACAAAAATACTTTGATAATGGAGATATAGAGTATTATGGCTCAATAAATTTTATGAAAGCTGGTATAAATTTTGCAGATAAAATTATAACTGTTAGTCCTACTTATGCAAATGAAATACAAACATCTTTTTATGGCGAACAATTAGATGGATTACTTAGAAAAGAGTCAGGAAAATTAAAAGGTATATTAAATGGTATAGATTATGATTTAAATGACCCTGCAAAAGATAAAGATATATTTGTTCATTATGATGTAGACTCAATTAACAAAAAAGTAGAAAATAAATTGAGATTACAAGATATATTGGGACTAAAAAAAGATTCATCTATTCCGTTGATAGGTATAGTTTCGAGATTAGTTTCTCAAAAAGGATTTGATTTAATAGCATACATGATGCCAGAACTTATGAGAGAAGATTTACAGATTGTCGTTTTAGGAACTGGAGAACATCAATATCAATCAATGTTCAACTATTACGATTCTAATTTTTCAGATAAAGTATCAGCTAGAATTACTTTTAATGCATCATTGGCTCAACAGATATATGCTGCAAGTGATATGTTCTTAATGCCATCATTATTTGAGCCTTGTGGTATAGGTCAAATGTTAGCTATGAGATATGGTTCTTTACC
>OCKG01000213.1_pt1 | contig 13338 bp, 9 predicted proteins | sample 1480661 | NCBI WGS metagenome assembly OCKG01 (sample SAMN05301472, study PRJEB22388) | human gut metagenome | isolation source: Infant 1 DOL 16 gut | host: Homo sapiens | place: USA: Pittsburgh, Magee-Womens Hospital of UPMC | collected 2013/2014 | reverse complement strand
CTTCATCTATAGACAACACAAGACCATTACCTTGTACAGGCTCATAATATTTTTCCATTCCTTGTGGTATTTCTCTTCCTGAAGCATCAGTACTTACTATAAGTTTTCCAGGCTTTCCTTTTAACTTTTTATCATATTGCATTTCTACACCAGATATACCTGTTGCATCTGAAGAAGTATGTCCTAACACATATGGTGCAAAATTCCCATATGGGTAATATCTTTGATTATCTTCTGCCACCCATATTCCACTTAATTTAGCATCTCTTATTTGACTTGCCTTATCATCATCTATCCATCTTTTTACTTTTACAAGAGCCATATTTTTTTTGCTTATTAAAGCGTAAATATCTTTATAATCTTCATCCAAAATCTCAGCTACCTTTTCGGCTGCTTCTTTTTTATCTTCTACTTCCACAGGTTTACACCAAACAGTATACTTAGTTACACTTACTGCTAACTCTTTCATATTTCTATCATATATAGTTCCTCTTTTGGGTTCTATTGGTATATCTCTTGTTTGTTGTTCTAGTGCTTTTGTACTCAACCAATTTCCTTTCATAAGTTGTAGATACCCAGTCCTAATAACAAGGCAAAAAAACAATGCACATGCTAGAATAAGAACGAGTACCAGCCTTTTCTTACTTATCCTCTTTACTTTTCTCAAATCTATTCCCCCTAGTTATCCACATCTATATACTTTATTTGTCCATCTTTTGGATAGTCCATATTGAGCAATTCCTTAGCCTTTAGCTCAATTTCTTTTATTGATGTTTTTTCAGTTTCTTTTGCCTTTAGTTCCTCTAATACTATCTCTTTTTTTCTTAAATCTTTTTGTAAATAATAGATATCATACTTCATTTCCGAGATTTTTGAATAACCACATAGATTCAATATTATTACTGAAAAAGTTGCAATCAGTAAAATGCATTTAGCTCCTATTTTTTTCTTATTTCTCTTTTTATAATTATTCTTTTTTTTATTTTTATATTCATTTAGATTATGTATTTTATAATTTTTTTTCAAATTCTCACCCCGATAGTATATAGTTTAAATTTTCCTCTATACTATATTTGTTATTAATCATATTTCTTCCTCTAAAATTTCATCGCTAAATTAATACACTATTACACAATCTAATTGTATTTTTTTCTATACACAACAAAAACCTATAAATTCACTTATACTTTTATATGAATCTATAGGTTAGATATTAATTTCTATTTATTTTTATCACTTCTAGTATTTTTAGATAATTTCTTCCATAAATATAATATGTAACTAACTATCTACTCTCTGATTCCTAAGTTCTCCATTATATTACTTAATACCATCTATATCTATATTTTTATATCTAAATTTTCATTATATATCTCAATAACAAAGAACATTTCTTATAGTGTTAATTGTTTTTTAATTGCTTTACCAGTGCAACAAAATATATAATACTTTTTAATTAATTATAATAATCTTATATATAAGATTATTCTTTAGCCTTATAACTACTTATATTTTTTCTGCTACTCTTAGCTTAGCACTTCTTGAACGTGGATTTACTTCTATTTCTTCCTCACTAGGTAATATAGGTTTTCTAGTTATTATTTTCACCTCAGATTCTTTATCACATTGGCATATAGGTAAATGTTGTGGACATATACAATCTGATGCTAAATGCTTAAATGCATTTTTCACTATTCTATCTTCTAATGAATGGAATGTTATTATACATATTCTTCCACCTTCATTCATTATAGAAGAAGCATCATTTATCATCTTTGTAATTACTCCAAGTTCATTATTTACTTCTATTCGTATTGCCTGAAAAGTTCTTTTAGCTGGGTGAGGTCCATCTATTCTAGCTTTCTTAGGGATAGCTTTTTTAATTACATCTACTAATTCTCCTGTAGTTTCTATTGGTTTGTTTGCTCTTTCTTCAACTATAAATTTAGCTATACGCTTAGCCCAGTTATCTTCTCCATAATCTTTTATTATCTTAGTTAATTCATCTTCTGTATAAGTATTTACAACATCATATGCAGAAAACTCACACCTAACATCCATTCTCATATCAAGTGGTGCATCTTGCATATAAGAAAATCCTCTATCAGCTTCATCAAGTTGATGAGATGAAACTCCTAAATCAGCTAATACACCATCAATTTTGTAAACTCCTATTTTTTCTAATTCCTCTTTTATATTTTCAAAATTACTGTGAACAAACTTCACTCTACTTTCATATTCACTCAATCTCTCTTTTGCTGTGCTTATAGCATTTTTATCTTGGTCAAACCCTATAAATAATCCCTTATCTGACAGTTTTTTTACTATTTCTTTAGAATGTCCTGCTCCTCCCATAGTACAGTCAACATACACGCCATCTGGCTTTATATTTAAATTCTCTATACACTCATTTAAAAGAACTGATACATGATGAAATTCCATAGTTACCTCCCTTAAATTCACTTTTTAAACTATTCTTCACTAATATTATTTTTATTTTTCTTTGATAAATAAACATGTGCAATTATGCCACCAATAACTCCAATTAGACTTATAACTTGTGCCATTCTAAGTGGTCCTAACATTAAACTATCTGTTCTTAATCCCTCTATAAAAAATCTTCCTATTGAATATAAAGTTATATAAGTAACTATAACTTGACCTTCATATTTTTTATTTTTTCTAAATAGTAATAAAACTATAAATATTCCAAAATCCCATATAGACTCATATAAAAAAGTTGGATGTACCTTTACTCCATCAACCATTATTCCCCAAGGTAAATTGGTAGCACCTCCATGTGCTTCTCCATTAATAAAATTTCCCCATCTTCCAATAGCTTGTGCTAAAGGCATTCCAAGTATAACTGTATCAGCCATTTTTAAGAAGTTAATATTTTTAATCTTAGTGTATATATAACCAGCTAATATTCCACCAATTAACCCTCCATGTATAGCAAGGCCACCACCTCTAAAATTAAAAATTTGAGACATATTTTGAGCATAGTAACTCCAATTAAATACAACATAATAGATTCTTGCACAGATTAGTCCAACTGGAATTGCTATTATAGCTATATTTAATACATCATCTTCTTTAATTCCCACTCTTTTTGCTTCTTTTATTGCTATTAAAGTTCCTAAAATCATTCCACATGCCATAAGTATTCCATACCACATGATGTCTATGCCAAACAGTGTAAATGCTACTCTATCCATAACGTCACCTCTTTGTATTAATTGAAAATATTTCCAAAGCAATATGCTATAATTACAATTAATTGTAATTATACTAAATTATGATAACACATTAATGTTAATTCTACAAAAAATATTAAAATTTATTCTACAACTCCCTACACTATATTATATCTAATTACTATAAAATTTTTTAAACTGAATCTCTCATGACTAAAGTTACAAGTGTACATAGATATTTTTTAATCAAAAAGATTGATGCATATATACATCAACCTCTTCTATTTCTTATCTATAGCTCTTAAATTTTTACCTCAATTTATATAAATATATTTTATAAATTTGTTTTACCAAAATAAACATTTAAAAACATAAACTAATACTTAATTAGTTATTCTTATTATTATTAAGTTTCTATTTAGGCTCTACAATAGAAATAACACAATACTCTTCTTTAAAATGCTCTTTTAATCTTTCTTCAACTTCCTCAAAAGTAATATCTTTAATAATATCTAAATAATCCAATAGATTTATATCCTTAAAAACATAAGATATAAAACTATTACCTATAAAGTTTATAGAATCAAAGCACTTAATAAATGACCCTATTTTTTTCTTTTTAGTTCTCTCAAACTCTTCTTTTGATAATCCTTCTTTTTTTGATTTTTCTATATAATCAAGAATTATTTCTTTTACTTTTTTAGGCTCTTTAGAATCTCCAGCTATTATGCTAAAAGCATAATCCACTTGAGACGAAAATCCAGCTCCAAAATTTTCATTTATTAAACCTTGCATATACAAATCTTCATAAAGCTTACTTCCTTTTTTAAATAACATCCCTACAAGTATATCAGTTACAATCTCTTTACGTAAAAGTTCTTTCCCTTTTAAACCAACATTACTATCTTTAAAACCTATGTTGAACATAGGCATAGATATAGGGAATTTTTCTATAACCTCTTTTTCTTTTACACCTTCTGGTTCTTCTGGATAAAATCTTTCTATACTCTTAGAGAGTTTGTCTACTTTGTAATTGTTTGACTTTTTAGTTACATCTATAACTTTTTCTACATCTAAGTCACCAACAACAAATAAAGCCATATTTCCTGGATTATAGAAAGTATTATAACATTTATATAGCTCTTCCTTAGTTATCTTATATATACTATCAACAGTACCTGCTATATCAATTCTAGCAGGATAATTTACATACATTGCCTTCAAGCAATTAAAGTATACATTCCAATCAGGGTCATCATTGTACATTTTTATCTCTTGTGCTATTATACCTTTTTCCTTTTCAACATTTTCATCTGTAAAATAAGGTGTTTGAACATAGTCAATTAGATGTTCTAAACTCTCATAAAAATTTTCAGTAGCAGAAAATAAGTAGGCTGTCATTGTAAAATTAGTAAATGCATTTGCATTTACTCCTAATTTTGAAAATTTATCAAATGCATCTCCTCCATCAGGTTGCTCAAACATCTTATGCTCTAGAAAATGTGCAATACCTTCATTCACTCTAATTTTCTTATCTTCTCCAATTGGTACAAATTCTAAGTCATTTGAACCATAATTAGTAGCCAAAATAGCATACTTTTTCATAAAACCCCTTTTAGGCATAAAATATACATCTAATCCATTTTGCAATTTCTCATAATAAACTTCTTCTTTCAATATATCATTAACTATTTTTTCCATAGACATCTCCTCCATTAATTTCTCAAGAAGTATACAGTATCAAGCTCTATATTTTTTATAGCTTCAACTATATCTTTTTTTGTAACCTTTTCTATACTAGATATTATATCTTGTACTTCAGAATTTGTCTTTGCCATAGATTGAGAGAAAACAAAATCAGACATACCACCTATATTATCAGTTATAGATTTCATAGAATTAACTAAAGCAAGTTTACTGTTTTCTAATTCTTCATCAGATATATCACCTGCTTTTACACTTTCTACTTGTTTTTTTATCAATTCTACAGCTTTATCATAATCTTTAGTTTCTATACCAGATGATATAAACATGATACTTTTATACTTCTCTATTGAAGAGAATATATAGTAACATAAACTTTCTTTTTCTCTTACATTAACAAATAATTTAGAGTGTGGACCACCACCTAAGACATTGCTCCCAACTACTAAAGCATAATATTTATCTATGTCTGCATAATCCACATTTGCTCTATAACCCATAACTAACTTACCTTGAGTTATTTCCATTTGTTCATCTATAACTTTTACCTCATCCACATTTTTTATAAAATCTGCTCTTGGTATATTTATAATTTCTTCTCTTTCAAATTTTAGATTTTTACTTATTATATCTACAACTTTATCTTCATCAAAATTACCTTCTACAACTATATCTATAGGTGATGTTTTAAGTATGTTTTTATAATGTTCATATAACTCTCTTGAAGTTATACTATCTATTTCATCTTCATAACCAAATTCACTTACACTATATCTCTCTCCTTTACACATAGCCTCAATACATTTATATTGTATCTTTTCTCTTAAATTCTCTTTTTCAATATTTAAATATTCTTCTTTAAACCCACCATCTACAACAAGCGTATTATTTATTACTTCATTAAAAAATTCTACTACTTCTTCAAATATACTCTCATCTAAATACTTTTCACTTATGTTAATTACTTTAAAACTCAATACTTGACGTTCTCCACGTTTTACAGCATCAGCTCCCATAGATGAACCATATAAATCATCTAATTTATTGGATATTGCTCTAGCACTAGGATATTTAGCGCTTCCACTTGCTATTATTGATGGTATTAGAGCATTTTTTGTAGTTTCTTTTTCATCCAATAGTCTCTGAACATATAAACTTATAAGATTCGATTTAAACTTTTCTGTTTTTATCAAAGTAAGATTAATATTATTACCTAAATTTATTATTTTTTTAGTATTAACCATATGTACCTCCTATTTTTATTTAAACATCAATTTTAAAATTGAAATTTATTTATTTTTTAATTACATATACTCACATATAAAAACCTTCTATTTAATTATATCCTTTTTATTATTTTCTAAAAGCAATATTTTTATTTAAATTAAATACAAATATTATTTAAATCAATATGCTTTAAAGTCTAGTTTACAAGCTTGATATATATGATGTATAATCAATATGTATGTCTATAATTAAAACAATTTTGCAATCCTATAGATTGATTGTTTAAAGTTATATAAAGAATATAAAAAAGAATAAGAGAGAGGACGATTAATATGAAATTAGGTATAGTTGGTTTACCAAATGTAGGTAAAAGCACACTATTTAACGCAATAACTCAAGCAGGTGCAGAATCTGCAAATTACCCTTTTTGTACAATAGACCCAAATGTGGGAGTTGTATCTGTTCCAGATGAAAGATTAAACAAACTACAAGAATTATATAATTCTGAAAAAATAGTTCCTACTGCTATAGAATTTTGTGATATAGCAGGTTTAGTTAGAGGAGCTTCTAAAGGAGAAGGTTTAGGAAATAAATTCTTATCACATATAAGAGAAGTTGATGCAATAGTTCATGTTGTTAGATGTTTTGAGGATGAAAATGTTGTACATGTAGATGGTTCTGTAGACCCACTTCGTGATATAGAAACTATAAACTTAGAATTAATTTTCTCAGATATAGAGATTCTTGAAAGAAGAATTAATAAAACTCAAAAAGCTGCTAAGGCTGATAAAACTTTAGGTTCTGAACTTGATTTATTAAAATCAATAATGTCTACTTTAGAAGAAAGTAAGTGTGTAAGAACTATGGAATTTACAGAAGATGAACAAACATTCGTAAATTCATTGGATTTACTTACATCTAAGCCTGTAATATATGCTTCAAATGTATCAGAAGATGATTTAGCTGATAATGGAGAAAATAATAAATATGTTCAACAAGTTAAAGCATTTGCAGAAACAGAAGATGCCGAAGTTGTTGTAGTATGTGCACAAATAGAAGCAGAAATTTCTGAACTTGATTCTGCTGAAGAAAAGAAAGAGTTTTTAGAAACATTAGGTCTTGAACAATCAGGGCTTGATAAGCTTATAAAATCTTCTTATGCTTTACTTGGTTTAATTTCATTCTTAACTGCTGGTCCAAAAGAAGTTAGAGCATGGACTATAAAAGTTGGAAGTAAAGCTCCTCAGGCAGGAGGAAAAATACATTCTGATATAGAAAGAGGATTTATCAGAGCAGAAACAATAGCCTTTAATGATTTGGTTGAGCATGGTACTATGGCTGCTGCTAAAGAAAAAGGATTGGTTAAATTAGAAGGTAAAGAATACATAGTTAAAGATGGAGATGTAATATTATTTAGATTTAATGTTTAAAATGATTAATCGTATACACTTTGACTATTATATATAATAACTAAAAAACTAAGATTATAATAATACAATATTACCTTATAATAATTATATAGAATTTAAAAATAAAAGAAGAGTATTTCAAATGATTTGTATAAATGATTATGAAAAACTCTTTTTTTGATATAATAAAATTACTTACATATATAACATTTAAATTTATAAATTATATTTTTATTTTTTAAAATATGTATAATACACCTATAGAAATTACTATTATTACTATCTAAAGTATTTTGCTATAATCCCATATACTCTTACCTCAAAAACATTCAAATGTAAAAAATACCACATATTAATAAACTTTGCCCAATAATTCCTAAAATAATATCCTAACAATGATTTATGTTTTTATAATAGTATATTTTTACATAAAAAAGTGAACATTGATTAACAAAGTTCACTTTTTTATAAATTTTTATGTTATAATTCACAATTTTATTTAATTTGTTTCTTTTCTATTTAAACTATATCTATCTAATATTAATTTTTCATATTCTTCTATTGGCATTGGTCTAGCAAATAAAAATCCTTGGGCCATATCACAACCTATAAACCTTAAAAACTCTGCTTGCTCTACAGTTTCAACACCTTCTGAAACAACTTTTATATCAAGTTGCTTTGCCATTTGAACAATACTTGAAACTACAATTTGACTCTTTTTTGCATTTCCCACTGTTATAAAGAATTGCCTATCTAATTTCAATACATCAATTGGCATATCTTTAAGCATATTTAAAGAAGAATAACCAGAACCAAAATCATCCATAGAAATTTTAAATACAACAGATTTCAAAGTTTGCATTATTTTAAATAATATTTTTGTATTGTCAAATATTGCACTTTCTGTCAATTCAATCTCAATTAAATTTGGTTCAATTTCATATTCTTTTGTTATTCTTTCAAGCTCAGAAATAAAGCCTGGATTCTCAAGATGTACTCTTGATAAGTTTATTGATATAGGAAATGTGGGGAAATTTTCATTTTCCCAACGTTTAAAATTTTTACAAACTTGGGTAAATACAAACATATCCAATTCTGTTATAAAACCATTTTTCTCAAAAATAGGAATAAATACACCTGGACTTATTAGACCTTTTTTAGGATGTTGCCAACGTACAAGTGCTTCAGCACCTACAATTTTAGTAGTTGATAAATCAACCTTAGGCTGTAAATAAACTTTAAATTGTTCATTTTTTAAAGCATCATGCATTTCTTGTTCAATATCACGTTCTTCTATGAGAGTTTCTTTTAAATTTTCAGCATAAATCTCATAAACTTTTAAATATTTTCTTTTTACTGTAGTTTTTGCAATCATAGCTTTGTCAAGACAGGTAGAAATATTTGTTTCTCCCTCTTCAACAAAATATACACCTATGGATGGAATTAAATTGAGTTCTACTCCCAAACTTGTTTTTATCATTGACAATTTTTTACGTATAAGTTCACATATTTCTATAATTGACTCTCTATTATTTTTCTTTTCAAATATTATAGCAAAATTGTCATTTGAAATTCTTGAAAATACAGATTGCTCTTTAAATATATTCTTAATTATCTCTGCTATTTCCTTTAATACTCTATCTCCTTCTTCATACCCAAACCTATCATTTACTAGCTTAAACTTATCTATATCAAAATAAATTAAAACTAGATTCTTTTTCTCATGAGAGGATAAAAATTTTCCCCCTTCAAGATTAAATTTATTTGAATTGCCAATACCTGTAACGTTATCTTTAAAAGCAAATTCTTCCAATTTTTCCTTACTCTTTTTATGTATAAATAGTATATAAATTGTTAATGCCGTAAAGATTATAATCAAGACTACACATGCTGATAATGTAAGTTTTATAATAGCATATGATTTCTCAGATATAGCAGTTTTAGGAACTTCAGAAAAAAGATACCAATCATTGATTCCTATTGGGGCATAACTTAAATAATATCCTTTTCCAAACATACTATAACTTAATGAACCTGATTTAAAGTTTTTTATATTTGACTTCATATTATTGATACTAGATTTTGATATTGAATCACTTCTACCAATGTAAGAAAATAAATTTTCTTTAGTAGAGTTGGCGTTTTTACTGCTTGGATTTAAAACAATATCACCATTACTTCTAGTTATATAAGAATATCCTTTTCCATTAAATGTAGGTACAGAAAGTATTTTTTCATACAACTTCGTACTATGTGTGGCAAATATAACTCCTTTAACCTCATTATCTTTATAAATTGGTACAGAATATACATTAATATTACTATTGGTATTTTTATCATCTTCTATTACATCTTTTAATTTGCCTGTTATAACCACTTCTCCTTGCATTGATTTTAAGAAATAATCTCTTTTAGAGAAGTCTTCTATATAACCATCTGTAGTGTATGCTGTACCATTTGGTAAAATAACTCCCATTCTTTTAAATGAACTATTAATAGCTTGTCTTTTTAGTATAGAAAGGATATTATCTACTTCAAAAGACTCTTCTCCTTCAATAAATATTGAAATTGACTCTAGTAACTTTATATCTCCATTAATTTGTTTTTTTAACACATTGACGCTTTGATTTGCTATTTCTGAAAGATATTGATTCGTTTCTTCACCTAATGTCTTATTCAACCTTGAACCATAAATCAAACAGGAAATTGTAATTACTAAGATACTTATGACAGCAATTATGGACAAACCATACCTATTATTTTTTGCATCACTTAACATTATGCTTCCTGCCTTTCTCGAATCTATGTATGTATAATCATTATCTTATGACAATTATTGTAAACATTTTATAATAATACTTATTTTTCCATATTTACTGTAATTATACAAAATTATAAACTTTATTACAACAATAAATTAATTAATATAGATATTAGTGTTTATATTATTGCATTATCTATTTTACAATTATTTACATATAAAAAAATGTAATATCAAAGTGAAGCTTGATATTACATTTTTGTTCTTGTATTTTGTTTAATTTTTATGCTACATCTTACTTAAACACTCATTTGCAACTTCTTTATCATCAAAATGATGCTTAACTTTACCTATAATTTGATAAGTTTCATGTCCCTTACCTGTTATAATTACAACATCATCCTTTTTTGCCATACTTATAGCTTCTGCTATAGCTTGTTCTCTATCAACAACAACATGGTAATTTTCTTTTTTCTTGTCAATTCCTTCAAGTATATCTTTTATTATTGCCTCTGGTTCTTCAGTTCTTGGATTATCAGAAGTTATAATACATAAATCAGAATATTTTTGTCCAATTGCTCCCATCAAAGGTCTCTTTTCAGTATCTCTATCTCCACCACACCCAAACACAGAAATTATTTTTCCTTCTGCAAATTGTTGAGTTGTCTTTAGTACATTTTCAAGTGCGTCAGGAGTATGAGCATAGTCTACAATTACGCTTATACCTTTATCATTTGGAACTGTTTCAAACCTTCCTGATACTCCATTAGAAAGTCTAAGGCCTTCTTTATATATTGGTTTAGGTATGCCAAGTACATAGCAAGCAGCTATAACTGCTAAAGTATTATATACTGTAAACATTCCTGGAACTGGTATAAATATTACTTCTTCATATGAAGGTGTTATTAATCTATAAGATACTCCATCCGAATCTGATTTTATATCTCTAGCCATAAAATCAGCCTTAGTATCAACACCATAAGTGTAACAAGGTACATTTATACCTTTTATATTTTCATATATCTTCTTTCCACCTTCATCATCTATGTTTATTATATTTGCCATAGTAGTCTTAAAAAATAATTTTTCTTTTGCTTTTCTATAATCCTCTAAATCTTTATGAAAATCTAAATGGTCTGGTGTTAAATTTGTAAATATGCCTAGTTTAAAGTCTGTTTCATCAACTCTATTTAATGCCAATGAATGTGATGAAACTTCCATTGCACAGTAGTCACATCCATTATCCAACATATTATTAAAATGATATTGTAAATCTATACTTTCTGGAGTTGTTGAATTGGAAACAATGTCTTTTTCTCCATCAAAAATTTTTATAGTTCCTATAAGTCCAACTTTATTCTTATTTAAAGTTAATATCTCATTTAGTATAGTAGTTATACTAGTTTTTCCATTAGTACCTGTAACTCCTATAACGTTAAATTTTTGAGATGGATGATTGTAAAAATTATCAGCTACTTTTGCCATATCTTTTCTTGTATCTTTTACCTTTATAAATGTACATCCTTTTATTGCTACATCTTCTTCAACAAGAAATGCACTTGCTCCCTTTTCTATGGCATCTTTTATATACTTATGACCATCTGACACAAATCCTTTTATACATATAAATAATGTACCTTTTGTAACCTTTCTTGAATCATATTGTACATTATTAATATCTATATTTAATTCACCCTTGACATTGATTATATCCAACCCCTGTATAATATCATTTAATTTCATAAATGCTTTCCTCCCTTTAAACTCTTTCTGCTAAAATTACACTACATATAATATTATATTAAGAATTTTTTACTATGTGAATGGTTAAAAATGCTTGAAACATTGCAAAAAATGCTCTATAATTTTCTATAATATAACTGAGGAAAGGTCTTCTATAAAAACTATGGATAATAAAATCGGGTACTTAAACGATAACTTTAAAATATTTAATATTAGAGATAAAAAAGATATACAATTTGAATACCATAATCATGATTTTAATAAGATAATTATATTTATAAATGGAAATGTAACTTATTTTGTTGATGGTATTCCCTATAAACTAAAGCCTTGGGATATACTCTTTATCAGCAATAATGAAATCCATAAACCAGTTATAGATTCAAATGTCTTTTATGAGAGAATTGCAATATGGATTAGCCCAGAATTTATGAAAAAAAATAGTGATGCTAGTAGTGACTTAGAAAAATGTTTTAAAATAGCTACAGAGAATAAATGCAATAGATTGCGTTTAAATATACATGATATTGAATCTATTAAGAGTTTTATTGAGCAAATAAATATTTCCGAATCCAATACTGAATTTGGAAATGAAATATTGAGAAATACATTATTTATACAACTTATGATATTCTTAAACAGAATTTTCCTAAAAAATGAAAATATGGAATCAACAGAAGATGTTTTTTATGATGAAACTATTAAGAAAGTATTAAACTATATAAATTCAAATATAGATGATAAGCTTTCAATAGATAGCATATCGTCTGAATTTTTTATAAGTAAGTATTATCTTATGAGAAAATTTAAATCTCATACTGGAACGTCTATACACAATTATATAGTTCAAAAAAGATTAATTTTGGCAAAGTCACTAATAACCAATGGTCACCTTATGAGTGAAGTTTGTAATAAATGTGGATTCAACGATTATTCTAGTTTTGTAAGGGCATTTAAAAAAAACTACGGGGTATCTCCTAAAAATTATATAAACAATAAAAATCCTTTGGATATTACTCTTTTAGATGAATAGATAATTTATGTAAATTTTATTTTAATAAAACTTGAAGTATTAGTGTATTTATCTTACTAATACCTCAAGTTTTTTAATGTTTTAAAATATATCAAAATATAATGATATATATTTCTATTACTTAAAATATATATTAAATAAATTGCATGTTAACTGAACCTATTTATATATTTATTAAATCCCACATAACTTTTAGTTACACTATCATATAGCTATCCTATTTTTTCAATATCATCTCTTAATATACTTACTCTATTCTCCTCT
>OCKG01000212.1_pt1 | contig 13424 bp, 9 predicted proteins | sample 1480661 | NCBI WGS metagenome assembly OCKG01 (sample SAMN05301472, study PRJEB22388) | human gut metagenome | isolation source: Infant 1 DOL 16 gut | host: Homo sapiens | place: USA: Pittsburgh, Magee-Womens Hospital of UPMC | collected 2013/2014 | reverse complement strand
TTCAAAAATACTTTCAAAAGCTTTACTCGAACCAGCTAAATTTCCTGTATGAGAAGCAGCAGAAATAGCACCTTTTTCTGACCTTCCTGATTTCAATATTATTACTGGCTTTCTTTTTTGTGCTGCCCTTTTTAAAGCATCTATAAATTTTTGAGGATTTTTTAAACCTTCAAGGTAAATTGCTATTACTGATGCATAATCATCATCTACAAGGAAATCTACTGCATCCTCTAGTGTAACTATATTTCCATTTCCTGTTGAAAAACCATAAGATATATTAAAATAATCACTTGAAACAATTTCAGCAGTTATAAATCCACTTTGACCTACAATTCCTATACCAGGTTTTTTAGTATCTAAATCCCATTTAGAACCTCCTGCCCATAGATTAACCTTATCTATACAATTTAGCAACCCCATGCAGTTTGGACCCAATATTTTCATATCGTATGTATTTGATATTTCTATAAGTTGATTTTCTAAATCTGTACCTTCCTCTGTACCTTCCTCTGCAAATCCACTAGCATATACCACTGCTGCCTTTGTTCCTAACTCTCCAGAATCTTTTAATACAGATGGAACTACATTTCTAGGCGTACATACTACTACACAGTCTACTACTTCTGGAACTTCTTGTATCGTCTTATAACATTTTCTCCCAAACAATTCTTCTCTTTTGGGATTAACATAATATACTCTATCTGTTTCCTTACTTTTTACTATACTAAGTGCTGCACTTCTTCCAAAACCAAGTTTATCAGTCACTCCTACTATAGCAATACTTTTTGGTCTAATAAGTTTTTCCAAACTCATAAATTCACGCTCCTATATGTTTATAGTTGTGATTTTAAGTGAATTTTATCTCAAGATGAAGTTTCTCTTGGCACTAAAGATTATTAAATCTTGAGATAAATCACTTAAGATAAGGGTAATTTATCAAATGGCGTTATTATAGCCTTCCATGAATGCTGCTTCATTTTGAACATTAAACTTTCCTTTTCCTTTTTCCTCAAAGAAATCACACATAGTTTTTAAAGCTAATTCTTTTTCAAATAACCCAGTTTTAGCAATTAATGCTCCAAGTACTACTATATTTGCTGCTTTTGGATTGTTTACTTTTTGAGCTAATTCCTGACAATTTATTTTAACTACACTTATATCTTCTCTTAATGTTACATTCTCATCTATTGCAGATGTATTAATAACTACTGTTCCACCTTCTTTAACTAAATTTATATAATCTAAAGATGGTTTATTCATTGCTACTAAAACATCTATTTCTTCCATATCAGGCCCACCTATACTCTCATCAGAAAACTTTACTACACTATAGGCTTTTCCACCTCTCATAGTTGGACCATATGCAGGCATCCAAGTTACTTGTTTCCCCAATTCAAGTGCTGACTCAGCTACAATCAGACCAAGAGTTAAAACTCCTTGACCACCAAACCCTGCAAATACTAGCTCTTTTTCCATAACTATTCACCATCCCTTTGCTTAAATTCGCCAAGAGCATAATATGGCACTATTTCTTCTTCCATCCATTTGATAGATTTCTCTAGTGATACACCCCAGTTAGTTGGGCAAGGTGCTAATATTTCAACTAAGGAATATCCCTCTCCATTTAATTGAGCTTCTATTGCATTTTTTATATATTTTTTTAGATTAATTATTTCCTTTGGGCTATGAACTGAACCTCTTGCTACATACGCTACATCAAAGAAGTTTGCCACCATCTCAGGAACTTTCAGTGGACTACCAGTAGTCTTTATATCTCTTCCATTTACACTTGTTGTTGTGACTTGACCCGGCATAGTGGTCCATGACATTTGTCCACCAGTCATTGCAAAATTATTATTGTTTATTACAAATACAGTCACATTATGATTTCTATATGCTGTATTTAAAGTTTCAGAAAGACCTATAACATAAGCATCTCCATCACCTTGGTAAGTCATTACTAATGTATCTGGAAGTGCTACTTTAACTCCTATAGCTGTAGATGAAGCTCTACCATGCGCAGTTTGCATCTTATCACCATTCCAGCTAAAATTCATATTGCAGACACAACCAACTCCTAATGTTAATACATGATTTTTTTCATATCCATGTTCTTCTATTACCTCTGCTATTATACGATTTACTATTCCATGACCACAACCTGGGCAAAACTTGTTTGGTATTGAAACAACGCTAGGTGTTAATTTTTCTGTAGCCATATTAGAACACCTCCTTGATTTCGCCAGATTTTATTTTGCTATAAGTGTCCATTACTTGCAATGTTTTTGGTATATGATTTCCACTAAATAAACCATACACAGGTACATTTTCTTTACATACTTTCTTTGAGGCTAAAGCAACATCTTCTACTAATTGACCTGTGTCTGTTGATTCTACTGAGATAAATCCTTTTACATCTTTACTTACCTTTTCAAATGCTTTATATGGGAAAGGCCATACTGTTATTGGTCTTATTATTCCAACTTTTTCACCTTGTTCTCTAAGTCTTCTAACAGCATTCATAGTTGTTCTTGATGGTATACCGAACGCTACAAACACATATTCTGCATCTTCTACTTGATAATCTTCCCATTGTTGTTCATTTTCAGTTATTCTCATACGTTTCTCCATACAAAAAGTTGGCTTTTGGTTATCTGCAACCTTTGCATGGTCTCTATTACTTCCATCATAAGTCCAACCTAAATCTCCTTCTCTCTTCTTAAACTCTGGAAATTCTACTGGTTCCATCATTTGACCTAAAGCTGCTTCTGTCAAAATTTCAACAGGCACTCTGTACTTCTCCGCTACATCAAATGAGTTATACATCAAATCTACAGTCTCTTGAATACTGTTTGGTGCATAAACTATCAAATGATAATCTCCATTTCCTCCCCCTCTAGTATCTCTTAGATAGTCTGTCTGTGCTGAGTCCAATGAGCCAAGACCAGGCCCCCATCTCTGTACATTTACGATTACACAAGGGTAATGATTTGCACATAAGTAAGAAATCCCTTCTTGTTTTAAAGATATTCCTGGTCCTGAAGAACTCGTCATAGACCTCATTCCACTTGCATATGCTCCATATACCATATATATAGCAGCCATCTCATTTTCGGACTGTATAAAAGTTCTTCCAAGTTCAGACATTCTATGTGATAAAAATTCCATTACCTCTGTTTGTGGTGTAATTGGATATCCTGCATAAAATTCACAACCTCCTCTTAGGGCTGCTTCTGCAATGGCGTGGTTCCCCTTCCACATCTTTTTCATATTATCCCAACTCCTTCTAAGCCTCTTGACATGCTTCTTCTTTAATTATTTCAAAAACATTATCTGGACACACCTGATAGCAAATTCCACAAAGTATGCATTTACTCTCATCAACTTCTACATGAGCATAACCTTCTTTATTTATCTTACTTGATATTTTTAATGCTCCTTTTTTACAAGATATAACGCAGTATTCACAACTTTTACATCTCTCTGCGTTTATTTTTAAGTTCATATCTACACCCCGTTTCATAATATTTCTATCTATTATCCAATACTTGGCTCTCCTTTAATATTTAATATTTCCTTTAAAACTGCTACAAATTTCTTATTTTCTTCCATAGTTCCAATACTTACACGTGCATGTGTAGCACTTGGTCTTATTACAAACCCTCTTTTTTTCAAGTCTTCAAATAACTTAGGTATATCTGTTTTCATATCTACATAAAGGAAATTTGATTGTGAATCTACAACATCAAATCCCATTTTTGTAAACTCTTCTTTAAAGTAAGCCATTCCAACTCTATTTAATTCATATGTTTCTTTTATAAACTCTTCATCATCAAGTGCTGCTGTTGCTCCACTTATAGCAACACGATTTGCAGAGAAAGGCTCTTTTACTGTAAATAAAGTTCTTATTATCTCATCTTTAGCAATACCATATCCTACTCTAAGCCCTGCAAGACCATATATTTTAGAGAAAGTTCTTGTTACTATAACGTTATAATTTTCCCTTACATACTTAAGTCCATCCACATAATTAGGAACTGTTAAAAATTCTATATATGCTTCATCCAATATAGTTATAATATTTTCAGGGACTTTCTTTAAAAATTCTTCTAACTCTTTATCATCCACAATTGTTCCTGTTGGATTATTAGGGTTACATACACATATTAATTTTGTTTTATCTGTAATCTTATCTAATATACCTTGTAAATCATACTTATAATCTTCTGTTAAAGGTACTTCTACTGGTATCCCTTCATTTTTTATAGTTGCAGTTCTATATGATGGAAATGTTGGGTTACAATATATAACTTCATCTCCTCTATTTATAAAAGCCTCACCTATTAGAGTAATAACGTTATCTGCACCATTAGCAACAATAAAATTTTCTGGTTTTAAATCTAGCTTTTCAGCTAATTTTCTTCTAAGTTCGTTAGCTTCTGGCTCTGGATAAAGTTGACCTTGTTTTAACATTTCAATCATAGCTTCTATTGCTTTTGGTGATGGTCCTAGAGGATTTTCATTTGAAGCTAATTTTATTATTTCTTTTACACCATATTTTTCCTTAACTTTTTCTATTGGTTCACCTGGAACATATTGATGTAATTCTTTTACGGTATTTCTCAATAATTTTTCTATCATTTTTAAAAGCCCCCTCTGTATATATATTTTCATTTATATAAACGCTATTGCGTCTACTTACTTTAATAGCTTAAATTAACCATCTACTCAACTTTCTTTTAACTAAGCATTTCTTTGATTTAACTCTTCTCTTATTTGGTTTAATTTCTTGTCACTTACTGGATATAGTATTGCTATAACAACAGCTATTATTAAAGGTATTGCCATAGAATAAGAAATCATATTTATAAAACCTGATTTAACTGCTTCTGTGACTACCATATCAGCTTGATATCCCATTGAGTTCATTAAAACTGTTCTTATAGTAGTTGCAAGTAATACTCCTACTTGTATTGCAACTGGATATAGTGACATACTTAAGCCAGGTAAGTCTTTTCCTGATTTCCAATGCCCATAATCACAAGAACCGGCAAAGAAATTAAGATTTATTATTGATACTACATTTGAAAAACCTCCACCAATTGCCAACAACATAGTTACTCCTAAAGTAGTTTTCCCCCAAGGAGTCCATGCAACCAATAAGTGGCATAGTGCACATATAGAAAAAGAAATTATTGAAGCTAGTTTTTGCTCTCTACAGATTTTTATAAACACTGGTGCGAAAAACATGAATGCTACACTTACCAAAGGCATGATTGATAAAAATACTGCTAATCCACGTTCATCTTCTATTACATATTTAAAATAATATGGAGCCAAAGGTCCTAATCCTATAGATCTTATACATATAAGAAATTCTAAACAAAATGCCATCATAAGTGGTACATTAGTGAATAAAGCTTTTGCCATTTCACTTGCTTTAATCTTTGGCTTCTCTTCTTTTTGAAGAACTTCTTCTTCTGCTCCAGATTTTATTATCTCTGTTGAAGAAAACCAAAATACTAAAAGGCATCCTGCTGCAAAGAATAAGTAGGTACCTAAATAACCCATTCCTTCTCCACCTAATACATCTGCAAATAAAACTAATAATAACGGATATGAAAAACCTACTAAGAATTTACCAACTTCTTTAAATATATTCGTAGTAGTTGAGCCTATAACTCGGTCTCTAGGTGTCTTAGCAACTACAGGGTAAATAGCATAAATTATAGTGAAAACTACTTGCTGAGCACAAGATGCTATTAATAATAAAGCTGTCATCAAAGGTAAAAGTAATGCTGGACTTATTTTCATTAATGGAACTATGAAAAATATTCCATATGTTAATGCTAACGCTGCTGGTGCATATCTAAGCCATGGATAATACTTTCCTTTTTTGAATGGTTGTTTGTCAAATACTGTACCTGTTATAGGAGCTACAGCAATTTTTATGAAAGATTGTATAATTTGCATACCACCTGCCATAATTACACCAAGTTTTGCCACATCAGTTAAAAAAATATTTGTAACAGTTGATACAAAGTAACCTATAAAATTGTACGCTAAATTTATAGAACTTGAATATGTGTATATTGCTCTTTTCTTAGGGTCTCTCATATCATCTCTAAAATTTGATATAAGATTTCCTTTTGGTTTGCTTTCTTGACTACTCACATCTACCCCTCCCTTATAAAATTTACTTACTTTTTATTATTCACGTATAATAATATATATTTTGAATCTTAAATATCTCATTCTTGATTCAGGAGTATATTTTTATATGTGTATAATTTTAATTTAATTATATTCTCAAAATTCATAATTGTCAAACACTTTTTAAGTTTTATTTTTTACTACTAAAATTAACTAAAAAGCTATTTAGACTTAATTTAGGTTTGTTTTTTATTATTTTCTTGTTTTGAAATGTCATTGAAATGCGTATTTTAAATTATTTTATCATATTTCTAGTGATTTTAATTTTTTATAATTTTATTCAAGAATAATTTATTCAAGATATTTCTATACTACATCCAGATATTAAAAATATCTTTTTCTTATTTAAATTCCTTTTATTTTTATACATGTACTATTGATTTAAAAATAAAAGCGTGTTACAATTACAAAAAAGAATCTATGAGATAAATATCAATGTGCAAAAATTTCAGAATTTTCAATTTTCTATTTTTACGTAATTTCCATCTAATATCATAAATTATTATAGCTATATTAATCTAAAACCAATAAAACAAATATCGTACTACTTTTATATAAAATATATTTTAAATATATTTTGTATATTTTATTAAAATATTTTATAAAGGAGAAAAGACTATGTTACTTTTAATTGTTACGTGTGCAATATACATATGGATTGGTTTTTATTTTTCAAAAAAAGTTAAAACAGCATCCGATTTCCTAATCGCAGGTAGAAATCTGCCTTTGCCTATACTAGCTGCAACCATTGCTGCTACATCTTTTGGAGGAGGGTGCTTAGTTGGTGGAGTTCAATGGGGAGCTGAAAGAGGACTTTGGGTTGGAATGTATTCTACTATAGGTGCAGCTTTAGCTTGCTTTATAAATGCATTTTTCGCAGGAAAATTAAGAAGCTTATCTTGTGATATAACACCTGCTGATTATATTGAAACTAGATATGGTCATAGTGTATTTTTAAGAGCTTATCAAAGTCTTGTAACACCAATATCTATACTAGCTATTATGGGTAGTCAATTAATTTCTTTTGGTTCTGTATCTACTGCATTTGGTATTCCTTATGATATAGCTGTAATTATAGGAGTTATAGTTATAATTATATATACTTATACATCAGGAATGTGGGGAGTTGCAGTATCAGCATTTATTCAACTTGCTATTTGTATAGTGTTTTTGCCAATAGTAGCTTATATAAGCTTAAAATTAGTTGGCGACAACCCTTTACTTATGTTACAATCAATGGTAAAAGAACCATTCTTTCCAGGAAATAAATCGATTAGTGATTTTATGTATACAGTTTTACCATTAGTTTTAGGCTCAATATTTTCTTATGAAAGTTTTTTAAGATATCAATGTGCTGATAATGCTAAAAATGCAGTTAAAAGTAGTGTAATTGCAGGATTTATACTATTATTTCTTGCTTTCCCTATAGGAATAATTGGAGCTATTGGTGGTAGTTTATTTCCAAATATATCATCTGTTCAGGTTTTACCTCAAATGATATCGACTACTTTGCCACCTTTAATATCTGTATTATTCTTAGCTGCTATATTGGCTGCCATAATGTCTACTGCCGATTCATTAATGACCTCAATGAGTGCTATTATATCAAGAGATATTTATAACAAATTATTACATCCTAATATAGAATTTAATGATTTAAAAAATACTCTAAAGTATTCTCAAATTGCATCAGCTTTGACAGCTATAATAGGTGCAATCATAGCACTTAAATTTGATAGTTTATTAGAATTATTGTTTTGGCCAGCTCCATTATGTACAGGTGTAATATTTGCACCATTTGTAATTGGTCTTTGCTGGAAAGGTGCTACAAAAAAAGGAGCTATCTATGCTGTTATAGTAAGTGTTATATTGGCATTATTAAATATGATTGGTATTCTTACTGTATTTGACAGAATTTTGGTTCCTATAATAGGTGGTTCTATTACAATATTTATAGTTAGCAAATTTTCAAAAAAAGATTGAAAAGAGAGGTATATACAGTAAATATGTCAAAATCAGAAAAGGGCAAAGAAACAAAAGCTAGTATTATAAGTGCTGCTAGAGAATTATTTTTTGAGCAAGGTTATCATAAGACAACAACTAGGCAAATTGCAGAAAGAGCTAATATAAATTTAGGTCTAATAAGCTATTACTTCTCAAGTAAAAGCGAAATAGGAGCTATAATATATGAAGATATAAGAAATGAAATGCAGTCTTTAATCTATAACTACCATGAAGAAGGTACTATGATGATGTTCTTTCTTGCTATGAATGCTGACCTTTGTTTCCTTCTAAAAAACGAAGCATATAGAAATTTTTATTTGGATATAGCTTATGAAGAAGCTATTTTAAGCTATCAAAGAAGTGTAACCGAAATGGTCATGAAAAGATATGTTAATGATAAAGAATCTATAGAACATGATGAATTAATACTTTCTTGTATTGGTATACTTGCTATGAAACCTGAAATAATTAGAGTTTATACTTCACACAAGTACGATATATCTTCTCAAGCTGTAATAAAGCATTTTACAAAACAGTTTCTTATTAATCTTGGTCATAGTACGGATTTATGCGAAGAGATTTTAGAGGAATTGAGTAAATACTATATAGATATAGTTGACAATTTTACTCCAATAATAACTCGTGTAAGAACTTAATAAAATTTTATTAAATTCTTAGAGACTGAAATTTTAAAATCATAATTTGATTTTAGGATTTCAGTCTTTATCATATTTAAAGATATTTTATAGTATACCTGTTAATACCATAAGTGTACTATCCAATTATATCTATAAATTTCTTTATCCATAAATTCCAAAGACGCCATTCATGCCCCCCTACACACTCTTCATATTCAACATCTACACCCAGAGAATCTGCATATTTTTTAAACATCTGATTATTTTTATATAAAAAATCTCTATCACCACAAAATTGATAAATTTTAGGAATATCTTCATTTCTTTCTTTAAGGTTCTTAAGTATGTAAAGTAAATCATTCTCACTATTTTTAGCGTCTTCTGGTCTACCAAAATCGTGAAATAGAATGTCTGCATTGGTTTCTATTTGTTGATTTTCTAACTCATGAATCATATCAGGCGAACCAGAAAAACTTGCAACTGCCGAAAACTCTTTTGGTTTTGAAAGCGCTAATTTTAAAGCTCCATATCCCCCCATAGACATACCAGCTACAAAGTTATCTTCCCTTTTATCTGATAAAGGAAATATAGCTCTAACAAATTTAGGTAATTCCTCGCTTACAAAAGTAAAATATTGGTGTCCATACGCCATATCAGTATAAAAACTAGTTTCTACTCTTGGTATTACTAGGGCTATATTTTTATTTTTAGCATAATGCTCTACATTAGTATATCTAATCCATGAGCTTTGGTCATCTTCTAAACCATGAAATAAGTATAATGTTTTAAATTTACCTTCAAAATCATATATCTCTTTACCACTAAAAAGTTCTTTTCCATTTGCTACAGGCAAAATTACAATTATATCAGTTTCTCCTCCAGTATATTTAGATTTAAATTTACATTCTATAAATGCCACAAAAAACACCTCTTCTATAATAATTTTATATCTAAAAAGCACCAAGAGTTTAACTTTCTCAGTGCTTTAAATATTGCTTAATTTATATATTTTTAATTATACATAATATTTTTTAGCTACATATAATCGGAAGTATCTGTCGGTAATCCCTTTTTATCCAATTTACTTTCAACAATATCCTTAATTATAGAATAAATTACTGCAAACATTGGAACTCCTATAACCATTCCAATAAAACCTAATAATTTTCCTGCAACCAATAAGGAGAACAAAATCCAAAATGCAGATATACCAATTGAATCTCCAAGTATTTTAGGTCCTATAATGTTTCCATCTATCTGTTGTATTATTAATATAATCAACAATAACCAGAAAGCTTTTATAGGAGATACAAACATCACTATTAGCGTAGATGGTATAGCTCCAAATAAAGGTCCAAAGAAAGGGATAATATTTGTAATACCAATTATAACTGATATTAATAATGTATATGGCATTTTAACTAATGTAAGTATTACAAATGTTAGAATACCTATAATGAATGAATCTAATATTTTGCCACCTAAAAATCTTCCAAATGTATAGTTACTTCTATGAGTTAATTCTAAAATTCTAGCAGCTTGTTTTTCTGTAAATACTGCATAAGTTATTTTTTTGCTTAATCCATAGAATTTTTCTTTATCAATTAATAAGTATACTGAAACAATTAATCCTAGTACAATATTCCATATACTAGAGGCTACATTCTTTAACATACTTCCTAATATTGGGATTAAATCTGTTACAAACTTTATAATATATGTAACAAACTCATTCCACTTATCAACTGCCAAATTAAAGTATTGCTCATCAAGATTTAAATCAGTCATTAATTTATCAATAAGCTTAGTTGCATTGTTTACATACATAGGTATATCATTTGCTAGTCCAACAATACTCTCAATTACTTGTGGCAATACGAAATGCATAAATAAGTAAAGTATCAATGTAGCTGTTGCATATGTTAATAAAAGACCCAAGCCTCTTTTTGAACTTTGTTTTAGTTTTTTTAATTTCTCACTTTTTATAAAAATTCTGTCTTCATAAAACTTTAAAATAAAATTAAGAAGATATGCAATAGCAAATCCTATTATAAAAGGTTGTAATGTTGTAAATATAGCATCTAGATAAAATATAATACTACTAGCAGCTATTATAAATGTATAAATTGCTATTGTTGTGTATTTTGTATTCCAATTAATTTTCATTTTTTCCTCCTTATTTCTATATAATTAAATTTTATCACAAAATCACCACTTTTATAACAAATATACCAAATTAAAAATAAAATATATTCAGAATACAAATACTCAATTTTATTTATATTTATTATCCTACAATATAACCTACATTATCTTTTTAAGAACCTTAATTAATTTATTATCGTATGGAGCATATCTAATAGGGACATCCAAATTTAATTTTTTTAACACACTCTTATAATGAGTAAATGTATCGAATCCAGCTTTTCCATGATATGAGCCCATACCACTTTCACCAATACCACCAAAAGGTAAGTAATTTGTAGCTATATGAGTAACTGTATCATTGATACAACATCCTCCTGCTGGAATCATTTCTAAAAGTTTATTTTCTAGGTACTTATTTTTTGTAAAAATATAAAGTGCCAATGGATTTGGCATTTGTATAATTTTTTGTATTACTTCATCCAAATCTTTATATGTTAAAATGGGAAATATAGGCCCAAATATTTCTTCCTTCATTATATTATCATCCCAATTAACATTGTCTACTATAGTTGGCTCTATCTTTAATGTCTCCTTATTATAATTTCCACCATAGACTATCTTATCTTTATCAATAAGAGATAATATCCGATTAAAATGTTTCTGATTTATGATTTTAGGAAATTGCTCATTATTACATGGATTATCTCCAAAATACTTATTAGTATAATATTTTATTTTCTCTATTAACTCATTTTTTCTATCTTCATGCACTAAAACATAATCTGGAGCCACGCAGGTTTGTCCTGCATTTATTAGTTTTCCCCAAGTAAGTCTTTTGGCAGTAAGGTCTATATTAGCATCTTTTAAAATGATACAAGGACTTTTTCCTCCAAGTTCTAAAGTAATAGGAGTTAAATGCTCTGATGCTGATTTCATGATTATTTTACCAACATTAGTACTTCCTGTAAAAAATATATAATCAAATCTTTCCAATAGTAACTTTTCACTTTCTTCTTGACTTCCTTGAACAACTGCAACATATTCTTTTGAAAAAGTATCTTCAACTATGTCTTTAACTACACTAGATGTTGACGCAGAATATTCAGAAGGTTTTAATATAACACAATTCCCTGCTGCTAATGACCAAACTAATGGTATAAGTGCTAATTGAAATGGATAATTCCAAGGTGACATTATGAGAGTAACACCATAAGGTTGTGGAACAACTTTGGATATAGATGGAAAATTAACCATACTTGATTTAACTCTTTTTATTTTGCTCCATTTTCTTATATTCTTTATAGCAAAGTTTAATTCACTATAAAACATGCCTACTTCTGTCATAAAACCTTCAAAATCCGATTTATTTAAATCTTTCTTTAGTGCTAAAAGTATTTTTTCTTCATTTTGTGATACAACTAACTTAAGTTTCTTCAACTGTTCTATACGAAACGATATATCTCTTGTTTTACCTGTATTATAATATTTTCTTTGCATTTTAACTAACTCTTTTATATCCATTATTAAAAATCCTTTCTTTAAGAATTATACTAATACATTTTTAGAAAAAGATTTAAATTTATCCTAACATTATTTTTTATATCATAATAAATTCATCTCAATATAACATAAATCTTCCAATAAAAAAAGCCCCTTATCAAGTATAAGTAAGCTTATAAAATAATTTATTTTAAAATAAACATTTTTTAAAATTATAACCTTATTGAATCAATTAAATTATCCGTCTTTAATAATATTATTTTATAAATAATGTCTAGTAAGTTTCTATGAAATCTAACTTTAGATAATAAATAATTATAAATATATACCTCTTAAAGTTCTCTTATATAATCAAGTATTGGAGTTAAATTTTCTTTATTACACCAATCAAATGCTTCTCCAGACAATAAAGGTGCTTCTGCTGGTTTAAGACCTTGACGTTCTTTTTTAGCTATAGATTTTTTAAAAAAACTACAAAGAGTATAATCTATAAAAGACATTTTTGTCTCATCCCATGCCCCACGACAATAAAAGCAAGGAATTTTGTTTAATTCATCCTTAAAATTTACTTCTCTTAATTTCTTTATTACTTCATCATCATATGGAGCAGCTCCTACGCCAAATACTACTAAATTTTTTTTCTGCAATTCTTTATAATTTTTTTTTAAGAAAGAAATTCCCGCTATATTACAAGCATAAAGACCTCCTCCTAAAATAATCGTATCATACTTCATAACCTTTTCTATATTAATATTCTTAGTTTCAAAAATATCACTAGACAATAATTCTGAAAGCCATTTAGCATATTTTTTTGTTGAACCATACTTACTCTTATAAATCACTACTACATTTTTCATATAAATTACCCCCCTATCTGATGTCATACAAAGTTGATTTGATACTTGCTTATTCTCCAACGTC
>OCKG01000199.1_pt1 | contig 13970 bp, 10 predicted proteins | sample 1480661 | NCBI WGS metagenome assembly OCKG01 (sample SAMN05301472, study PRJEB22388) | human gut metagenome | isolation source: Infant 1 DOL 16 gut | host: Homo sapiens | place: USA: Pittsburgh, Magee-Womens Hospital of UPMC | collected 2013/2014 | reverse complement strand
TCCAATAATAACATTGCCTGTAGAATTTAATGCTTCAAGTAGAGCAATCGTTCAACTTGGGAATTTAGGGATTATAGATGAAAGTGAGTCAAGACAAAGTAGAAGAGTACTTTCAGCAGCAGCTTTAACATATGTTGCAGCAGCATTGGTTTCAATACTTCAATTACTTAGATTGTTACTAATAGCTCAAAGAAGAAATGACTAAAAGTAAAGTGGGTTGTTTAGAAACAACCCTTTTTTATGTTTAATAAAAGGGAGAAATTTATATGGATGCAAGAGAAGTTGGATTTAAAGTATTATGTGATATAGAAAAAAATGACAATTATTCAAATATTGCAATAAATAAGCATTTTAAAAATTTAGAAATAAGTGATATGGATAGAGGACTTGCAACAGAGTTAATTTATGGAGTAATAGAAAATAAATATTATTTAGATTATATAATCAATAAACTTTCAAAAATAAAGGTAAAAAAAATGTCAACTTATGTTAAAATCTTTTTAAGAATGGGAACATATCAGATTTTATTTTTAGATAGTATATCAGATTATGCAGCAGTTAATGAAACTGTAAAATTATCTAAGAAATATGATAAAAAATCTTCTGGTTTCATAAATGCTATTCTTAGAAATGAAATAAGAGCTAAAGAGACTATAATGGACATAACTGAGGAAGATAGTGTAAAATACTTATCTATAAAGTATTCCTATAACTCTTGGATTATAAAAAACTGGATAGATAAATTTGGACAAGAATTTGCTGAAGATTTGTTGGAAGCAAATAATGAAAAGCCTAGTATCTATATAAGAACGAATACACTTAAAATAAGTAGAGAAGAGCTTATTGAAAAATTAAGTGAAATGGGTATTGTATGTTTAAAAGTTCCTATGGTAGAAGAAGCTATTAAAGTCGAAAAAATGAAAAATATAGAAAAAAATGAATTATTTAAGGCTGGTTTATTTACAATTCAAGATATAAGTTCTATGATAGTAGGGAAAGTAATTAATCCAAAAGAAGGTTCATTTGTTTTGGATGTATGTAGTGCTCCTGGAGGGAAATCTACTCACTTAGCTACTTTAATGAACAATACTGGTCAAGTAGTAGCTAGAGATATTTTTGAGCATAAACTAAAGCTTATAAACTCTACTGTAAATAGATTGGGGCTTAAAAATGTGTTTGTAGAAAGATTTGATGCTTCTGAGATTGATGAAAATAGTATAAGTAAATTTGATTATGTTTTAGCAGATGTTCCTTGCTCTGGTTTTGGTATAATAAGACGTAAACCAGAAATTAAGTATAAGAAAGAAGAAGAGTTAAAAGACATCACTTCTATACAAAAGAAAATTTTAGAAAATGCATCTAAATATGTCAAAGTTGGTGGAACTTTAGTATATAGTACATGTACAATTCAAGATGTGGAGAATATAAATATAGTTACTTCTTTTGTTGAAGAAAATCACAACTTTGAATTTGTTCCAATTGATACAGTAAATGTAGACTTAGACAATCAAGATAAAGGATATTTAAAGATATATCCTAATATTCATGGTATAGATGGTTTTTTCATAGCAAAATTAAAGAGAATAAGGTAGTGAGAGAATGGAAAAGAAAAAGATAGTATTAAAAAATTTTACTGAAGATGAACTTAAAGAATTTATGAAAACTATAGATGAAAAGCCCTTTAGAGGAAGTCAAATATTCTCTTGGATATATAAGGGTGCAAAAACTTTTGATGATATGAACAATATACCAAAAAGTTTGAGAAATAAATTAGAAGAGGTTTCATGTATAGGGCATATAGATATAGAATTAAAGTTAGAATCTAAGGTAGATAATACAAAAAAATATTTGTTTTTATTAGATGATGGAAATATAATAGAAACTGTGATGATGGATTATGATAGTAGAGTTACTGTCTGTGTTTCTAACCAAGTAGGTTGTAGGATGGGATGTAATTTTTGTGCATCTACAATGGATGGATTAATTAGAAACTTAGAGCCATGGGAAATTTTAGACCAAGTTATTAAAATTCAAGAAGATACTGGTAAGAGGGTATCAAATCTTGTATTGATGGGGAGTGGTGAGCCACTTGATAACTTTGAAAATACAAAACAATTTTTAAAAATAATTAATGAAAAAAATGGTCTTAATATAGGGTATAGACATATAACTCTTTCAACTTGTGGAATAGTACCTAAAATGTATGAGTTGGCAGACTTAGAAATAGCTATAAATTTAGCTTTATCACTTCATTCACCATATGATGAAGAACGAAGAAAAATTATGCCTGTAGCAAATGCTTATTCTATTGAAGAAATATTGAATGCATGTAGATATTATATAAAAAAGACAAATAGAAGGGTTACATTTGAATATTCTCTTATAAAAGGAGTAAATGACTCAGAAAAAGAAGCAAAGGCATTAGCTAAGCTCCTAAAAGGTATGCTATGTCATGTAAATTTAATTCCAATAAATAAAGTTGAAGAAAGAGAATACGAAAAACCAGATAAAGCATTTATTTATAAATTTAGGGATAGTTTGGAGAAGAACAATATACCTGCCACAGTTAGGATGTCTATGGGTTCTGATATTAGTGGAGCTTGTGGGCAATTGAGAAGAAAATACAAGTAATTTGTAAGGAGGAAGTCGTATGGTTTATAGTTGTGCCTCCCATATAGGAAAAATAAGAAAAAACAATGAAGACTATTGTGAGGGAGAAGTTATAGATACAGAACATGGTCCAATAGGGATATTTGCCATAGCTGATGGAATGGGTGGACATAAAAAAGGTGAAGTCGCCAGTAAATTAGCAGTAGAAAATATAATTGATTTTCTAAAGGAAAACTTATTACAACATGATAATGTAAAAATAGACTATATAGATGATATATTAAAACAGGCTTATAATAATGTAAACTCAATTGTGCACAAAAAATCTATGGAAGATATAGAATTTGAAGGAATGGGAACTACATTAGTTACGGCTATAGTGTATAATAATGTCTTATATGTGGCAAATGTTGGAGATAGCAGATGTTATTTGTTAACAGATGAAAAATTTGATAAAATAACTATAGACCATTCCGTGGTTGAAGAACTTATGATGGCCCATGTCATTACAGAAGAAGAGGCAAGAAGACATCCACAGAGGAATAGAATAACTAGAGCAATTGGAACAGATGATATGGTTGTTGTAGATATTTTTAAGAAAGAAATCAAAAAAAGTGATATAATACTTCTTGCGACAGATGGATTAACTGGGTTTATTGATGATGAAGATATAAGAGATTTAATATTAGATTATGAATATGAGAGAACTAGTAATATAAGTGAAGAATTGATAAGTATGGCCAATGATGTTTCTGGTAAAGATAATGTTTCGGTTATAGTGATAAAAGTATAATTAGGACGGTGATATTGTGGGAGATACAATTTTAGGAAATCGATATGAAATCATCAGGAAGATTGGTGATGGAGGAATGGCCTTTGTATATGAGGCTAAAGACAGATTATTAAACAGGACTGTTGCACTTAAAGTACTTAGACCTGAATTTGTAGATGATGATGAATTTCTAACAAAGTTTAAAAGAGAGGCAGAAGCAGTAGCAAGTCTTTCACATCCAAATATAGTAAATGTTTATGATGTTGGTGAAGATGGAAAAGTTCACTACATTGTAATGGAGTTTGTAGATGGGAAGAATCTAAAAGAGATTATACAAGATGAAGGTATATTAGATGAATATACTGCATTAGATATAACAAAACAAATAGCTATGGCACTTAGTGCAGCGCACAAAAAGGGGATTATACATAGAGATATAAAACCTCATAATATTCTCATATCAAATGAAGGAAGAGTAGTAAAAGTGGCTGATTTTGGTATAGCCAAAGCTGTTTCAAATTCAACAATGACTAATATTGGTAGTATAATAGGTTCAGTGCATTATTTTTCACCAGAGCAAGCTAAAGGTAAATTTGTAACTAATAATGCTGACCTGTATTCTCTAGGTATAGTTTTATATGAAATGTTGATAGGAAAAGTTCCATTTAGGGGAGATAGTCCAATTTCTATAGCACTTCAACACATTAATGATGATATAGACTTTACATCAGAAGAAAAAGTTAGGATTCCTCAAAGTGTAAGAACTACAATAAAAAAGCTTACAGAAAAATCTAGTGCAGATAGATATCAAACTGCTGAAGAATTGATAGAAGATATAGAGTATATAGAAAAAAATATTGATTTAGATTTTATAAAAGAATATGATGATTTTGCAACTAAGAAAATTGATGAAAAGGAAATTAATAAAGTTGTAAATCCAACACTTGCAAAACCAGCTCCTGAAAAAGTGGTTAAGCCTGTTGAAGTAGCTGATTTGGATGATGATGAAGATTACTATGATGATTTTTATGAAGAAGATGATGATGAAGATGAAGAAGAGGAAGAGATAATGAGAGCTAAAAAGAATCAGAGACCTAAGAGTACTCCAAGTAAGAGAACTAAGAAAAAGAAGAAAAAACAGGAAAGCCCAAAATCTAGAAGAAGATTAAAAGTAATTGCGGCTGTTTTGATACTGATATTGTGTGCTCAAGTATTCTTAGCATATAAGTTTTTATTTGCTGGAGGGTTTGGCAATAAATCTTTGACTGTTCCTAATCTTGTAAATATGACATTAGAAGAAGCTCAAAGTGCTGTTGAAAAAGAAGGATTATACCTGAGTGTAAAAAGTGAAGAGTATAATAGTGAAGTTGATGAAAATTGTATAATATCACAGACACCTGAAGGTGGAAGTACAAATGTCAAAAAGGGTGATACTATAAATGTTGTCGTAAGTAAAGGTTCAAGTCAGGCATCTGTTCCTAATGTAGTGGGACTTACTTTGAGTAATGCAAAACAACTTATTGAAGAAAATAACTTAAAAGTGGGAACTGTTAAGTATGAATACAGCTCAATATATAAAGAAGGTACAGTTTTAAGTCAGAGTCCGGGTGCTGGCTCATCAAGAGCTCAGGAAGGTGATGAGGTAAACCTATATGTAAGCAAAGGTTCAGAAAAATCAAATACACAGACTCCAACAGTACCAGATAAAAAACCAACAACACCAGAGAATAATACACCAACAGAACCTGGTTCAAACTCAGGAAACAGTGGTGGAAATTCAGGAGGCTCAAATTCAGGAAATAGTGGTGGAAACTCAGGCAATAATGGAAGTAACTCAGGAGGTTCAAACTCAGGAAATAGTGGTGGAAACTCAGGAGGCTCAAACTCAGGAGATAATGGAGGAAGTTCAGGAGGCTCAAACTCAGGAGACAATGGAGGAAGTTCAGGAGGTTCAAACTCAGGAGACAATGGAGATAGTTCAGGAGGCTCAAACTCAGGAGATAATGGAGGAACTTCATCAGGAACTGGCGCAAACATTGGTAAAACAGAATAAATATTAATAAAATAAGAGCTGTCCTTTTATAGAAAATATTTTCTTTAAAGGGCAGTTTGTTTTGTATAAAATACTGAATTGGTTATAATATAAGGAGAAAAGTATTTATGAAGAAGAAAACAGTTTTAATTACAGGAGGAGCTAGAGGGATTGGTAAAGCTATGTCTAAAGCTTTTGCAAAAGAAGGTTACAATGTATTAGTAAATTTTAATAAGTCAGAAAATGAAGCTAAAGAGTTGTACACTATATTAAATGAAAAAAATTTTTCTGTAAAACTTTTTAAGGCTAATATTTCAAATAGAGAAGATGTAGAGGATATGGTAGATTATTGTATAAAAGAATTTGGAGGATTGGATGTACTTGTAAACAATGCTGGTGTAAGTCAAGATAAGTTGTTTACAGATATAACTGATGAAGATTGGGATAATATGATGAATATTAATTTAAAAGGAAGCTTTTATTGTTCACAAGTTGCTTTAAAATACATGATATCAGAAAAAAAAGGAAATATAATTAATATATCTTCAATCTGGGGTATATCAGGTGCCTCTTGTGAAGTGCATTATTCTATAACAAAAGCAGGCATAATAGGCATGACAAAGGCATTAGCTAAAGAAGTAGGACCATCAAATATTAGAGTAAATAGCATAGCTCCAGGTGTCATTAATACTGACATGTTATCTGGATATAATGAGGAAGATATAGACGCTCTTGTGGAAGAAACCCCTCTAATGAGGCTAGGAACTCCAGAAGATATAGCAAATTGTGCTATTTTCTTGGCATCAGACAAATCAAATTTTATCACTGGTCAGGTAATTAGTCCAAACGGAGGATTTGTTATTTAAAAAAAATGTGGTATTATATAAAAATAGGAAAGAATAACACGATATACTACTCATAAACAGTATGTGTTTATATAAATTTTATAAAGGGAGGCATTTGATGCTAGAAGGAAAAATTATAAAGGGGATTAGTGGATTTTATTATGTAGATACTTATAATGGTATTTATGAATGTAAGGCTAGAGGGATATTTAGAAAGCAGAAAATAACACCTTTGGTTGGTGATAGAGTCAAAATAAGCATTGTTGATGAAGATGAAAAAAAGGGTATCTTAGAAGAAATCGACAGTAGAGATACAGAACTTATAAGACCTCCTATTGCAAATATAGATAAAGCATTAATAGTATTCGCAATAAAAAATCCTAAACCAAACTTATCTCTTTTAGATAGATTTATAGTTTTGGCAGAAAAAGAAAATTTAGAAACTGTAATAATCCTTACAAAAGCAGATTTAGATGATAATGATACATTAGAAACTGTTAAAAATATATATGAACTTAGTGGCTATAAAGTCATTCCTGTAAGTAATATTACTAAGTTAAATATAGATAAAGTAAAAGAAGAATTAAAAGAAAATGTAGTAGTGTTTGCAGGACCATCTGGAGTTGGAAAATCAAGCTTATTAAATGAAATAGATGAAAATTTTAAACTTCAAACAGGAGTTGTAAGTGATAAAATAAAAAGGGGAAAACATACTACTCGTCACGCTGAACTTTTAAAATTAGAATTTGGTGGAATGGTTGCAGATACACCAGGTTTTAGTTCCCTTGCCCTTGAAGATATAGAGGAAGTTGAACTTAAAGATTATTTTATAGAATTTGATAAATTTAATGATTGTAAGTTTGGTTCAAAGTGTATTCATGAAAATGAACCTAATTGTGCTATAAAAGAAGCTGTTACAAATGGAGAAATATCTAAAGAAAGATATGATAGTTATATACAGCTGCTACATGAAATAAGACAAAATAATAGTAGGAGGTATTAGAAACATGATTAAATTAGCACCATCAATATTATCAGCAGATTTTGCAAAATTATTAGAAGATGTAAGAAAAGTAGAAAGTGCAGGATGTGAATATCTTCATATCGATGTAATGGATGGACACTTTGTACCAAACATTACATTAGGACCACTTGTAGTCAAAAGTTTAAAGAAAGAAAATATAAATATGGTATTTGATGCTCATCTTATGATAGAAAATCCAGACCAGTATATTGAAGAATTTGTAAAAGCAGGATGTGATATAATAACTGTTCACCAGGAGGCTTGTGTTCATCTACATAGAACTATACAAAATATAAAATCACATGGAATAAAAGCTGGTGTAGTACTTAATCCAGCTACACCAGTAGATACGATTAAACATGTACTACCTGATTTAGATATGGTATTATTAATGTCTGTTAACCCTGGATTTGGAGGACAATCATTTATTCCTTGTGTTTTAGATAAGATTAAAGAGTTAAAAGCTATTATAGATAGTCAAGGATTAAACATTGATATAGAAGTTGATGGTGGTATAAGCCCTAAAAACGTAGCCGAAGTTGTACAAGCAGGAGCTAATGTAATAGTAGCAGGTTCTGCAATATTTGGAAGTGATGACATTCAAGAAACAGTTAATTTATTTAGAAAGAATGCTTCTCTTGAAGAATTAGTTTAAATTTAATAATGAAAATCTGTATTGTTTTAAATGGTGAAATTGAAGATTACGAAGTTACAAGAGATATTATAATTAAGGAATGTTATGACTGCATAATATGTGCAGATGGAGGGGCAAATCACACTTATAAAATGGAAATAATGCCAGATTATATATTAGGAGATTTAGATTCAGTAGAAGAAGAAAAGATAAGCTTCTATAAAAATAAAGGTGTTAAATTTGAAAAATTTCCATCTAAAAAAGATGAGACTGATACAGAGCTTTGTCTTTTTTTAGCTAAGACACTTAAAGCAAATCATATTGATTTTTTTGGTGCTTTAGGGGGAAGGATTGACCACACTCTTGCAAATATAAAGCTATTATATTATTTAAAAGAAGATGGTATATATTCTAGGATACTTTCTGATAAAGAAGAGATGTATATAGTTGAAAATGAGGAAATTTCATTGTATGGAAACCCAGGGGACACTATTTCTGTAATAGCTATAAATGGTGATGCTAAGGGTGTAACACTTACTGGCTTAGAATACCCTCTCGATAATTATTATATGAAATACTCTGTACCTATTGGAATATCAAATGTTATGTTGAGTAATTCTTGTAAGATTAAAGTAGAGCAAGGCTGTGTACTTGTAGTTAGAAATTTATAAAATTTGATTTTGACAATTGGTTTTATATTGTAGAGCAGATACAATCAAGTAAAATATATTTATGATTGTATCTGCTTTTTAGTATATAATTATAAATAGATAATAAACTTTGACATAAGGGGGATTTTTTGTGGTAGATAGTATTATTTTTGATTTAGATGGAACATTGTGGGATTCAACTGAAGAAGTATGCAAAGTCTGGCAGGATGTTTTAAGTGAGCATAAGGAAATAGAATTAAGTGTCACAAAAGATTTATTTAGAAGTCTTATGGGGCTTTCTTTTGAGGAAATAGCAAATCGTTTATTTCCAAATTTAAGTGAAGAAGAAAGAATGAATTTATTGAATGAATGTTCTTTGAAAGAATGTGACTATTTATCTGAAAATGGAGCTAAATTATTTGATGATATAGAAGATACTCTTAAATTACTATCTAAAAAATATAAATTATTTATAGTAAGTAATTGTCAAGCTGGATATATAGAATCTTTTTTAAAAGCACATAAACTAGAACAGTATTTTATAGATTTTGAATGTCCTGGTAATACTGGTTTGCATAAAGGAGAAAATAATAAACTTATAATTGAAAGAAATAAATTAATAAATCCAATCTATGTTGGTGATACGCAAGGTGATGCAAATAGTGCTAAGTTTGTAGGTATACCTTTTATATATGCCAAATATGGGTTTGGGAATGTAGATGTATATGATTATTTTATAGACTCATTTAAAGATTTGTTAGAACATGATATATTAAAATAAGATGAGTTTAAAAATTATATTAAAATAATAAAAAAGTTATGGGGGGATTTAAAAATGGAATTACAAGATACTATTTTTAAAAGACAAAGTGTAAGAAAATTTAAAAATCAAGATGTATCAGATGAAGATATTTTAAAAATGATAAAAGCAGCAGGTGCAGCACCATCAGGCAAGAATATTCAAAACTGGCATTTTGTTGTTATAAAACGCCGTGATTTAATGGAAAAGATAGCAGATGTGATAACTAAAAAGCAACAAGAAATACTTGTAGAAATGGATAAAGTATCAGTGGATAAGGCTAATAGATTTAGAAAATTTGTTAAAAATTTTACACTATTTTACTTAAAAGCTCCAGTTTTAGTATTAGTTTTTACAAAGGTATATAATCCATCAGGATATTATGAATTAGAGCTTATAGATGCACCTAAGGAGACTATAGATAAATTATTTATAAGAAATCCAGGTATGCAGAGTCTAGGTGCTGCAATTGAAAACTTTACACTATCAGCAATTGAACTTGGATATGGTTCTTGTTGGTTGACAAGTCAAAACTATGCAGCAGATGAGATAGAAGCTGTTTTAGAAGCAGAAACTGGTTTTGAAAAGGGAGAGTATTTTTTAGGTGCAATGTTAGCTCTTGGAGTGCCAGAGGACAATTTGAAGAGTCCATCTAAAAAACCAGTAGAAGAAATATGTACATTTATAAAATAAAAGTCAAGGACATTTTAAAATCGAAGTAAATTAAAAACAAAATAAATTAAAAATAAATATTTAAAAAATTAAAAAGTAGGTTTTATTGATATTAATTTTATATTTCAAATCATTAATTTAATTAATACAATAAGAACTACTTTTTTTTGTATATTAATTTTAAATATATTTAAATCTTTAGAAAATCTTTAGAAAAGTATATGTAATATCTTAAGTTTTTAATTTTAATATTAAGTATATAAAACAAAATGAAAAAATATTAAATTTAAACTAGAAGGAGGTTTCTAAGATGGACATTAAATACAAATAACCAGAACAAAAGATATAAATATATATATAAATGGAAAAACTTCTATCATATTGTATAATCATATATGTAAAGAAAATTTATAAATTAATATAAAGGAGATTAGAATGAATTCATATAATATTTTGGTGGTAGAAGATGAAAAGGAGATAGCAGATGCTATAGAAATATATCTATTAAATCAAGGATATAATGTTTTTAAGGGATACAATGGATTAGAAGGTCTTAAGGTTATAGAAAACCAAGAAATACATTTAGCTATAGTTGATATAATGATGCCTAAAATGGATGGTATAACACTTACAATGAAGCTTAGAGAAAACTATAATTTTCCAGTAATAATGCTATCTGCAAAATCAGAAGAAGTTGATAAAATAATGGGGCTTAATATAGGAGCAGACGATTATGTAACAAAACCTTTTAAGCCATTAGAACTATTGGCTAGAGTTAATTCACAACTTAGAAGGTACACTAAGTATCTAAACATGGTTGGAAATAAAGAGCAAAAGGTAGAAAGTGACGATAGTGTGTTTGCAATAGGTGGATTAGAATTAAATGAAAATACAAAAGAAGTTAGTATTGATGGAAAGTATATAAAAACAACTCCTATAGAATTTAAAATACTAAGTTTACTTATGAGAAATGCAGGAAGAGTTTTTTCTGCTGATGAAATATATGAAAGAGTTTGGAATGAGAATGCTGTAAATACAGATACAGTTATGGTACATGTGAGGAATATAAGGGAAAAGATAGAAATTGACCCAAAAAATCCTAAATATTTAAAGGTGGTGTGGGGTGTTGGATACAAAATTGAAAAAATTTAAAGATAAATATATAGTTACTATTATAGTTTTTATACTTATGTTATCAGCATCATTAGGTATGATTAGTCAATATTCTACTATACAAGCAGGTGCTAAAGGTGGAGCAAAGAATCCATTTGAACAGGAAAGCTTTGTAGATAGTATATATAAAGGAAGTTATGTTTTATATCATAATATGAAGGAAGAACAAGAAGGTAAGATGATACAACCATCAAAGCTATTTATCAATGAAGAAACTATGAACTATATAAAAAATGTAAGTAAAGAAAAAGATACTTATGATGGTTCAGAAACTTATTATACAGATGATAGTATTAATGCAGATTTTAATGAAAACTTTGAAAATTGGGAGCATTTCATTAAAGCGTCAGGAAAGAATTTAAAGTACTATTTAGTTGATAAAGAAAGCAATTTTGAATTTTTTAATGATAATAAAGAATTAGGAGTACTTGATACAACAAAGAATGATGCTTCAAAAGAAAATTCTGATGAAAATCAGTCAAAAAATACAGAAATGAATGATGAGGAAAGACAAAAGCAAATTACAGATATAAAAGAAAACTATAGATTCTACGTTGTAATGAATTTTGATAAAGATGGAAAAGTAAATATTGTGGATTCTTATGGAGTAAATCAAAAAGTTATTAATCAAATGTTGTTATCTAAAGCAAGAGAAGATTTAATGGATACAAGTTTAGGAGGAAATTCAATTTCATATAAGTTATCTCCAATAAAAAATATAACATTAGTATATGCTGTACCTAAAGCAATAAGTAAAGGTGATAGTGTAGAGTATGGTTATGGAAATACTTATTTTGATGATGGTATAATTTCATATATAAGCAATGTAGAAAATAATTCTTATTATAAGATTTCTGGAATGATTTTAAAAATTATATTAGCTATAGTTGTTATTGTAGCTTTAGCATTCCCATATAGAAAATCTAAAGAGTTGCTAGGATTTGATACATTATCAAGAATACCGTTAGAGATACTCTTTATTGCTCTTGCTATTATACAGGGGCTTGTAGATTTATATCCTACTGTTATAATAAGTAATACCTTGAGTGGGAATTATGTAGAGTACCTTATAAACAATGACATAAGTGCTAAAATGGCTAGCATATTGGTAAGTTTAATGAATTTAACTTATTGGTTTGTAATATTCTCAATAATATTTGTATTTATAATACTTTTAAAACATATTTTAAATGTTGGAATAAGAGAGTATTTTACAAAACATACTGTGACAGGAATGTTTTTTGTATGGCTAAAAAAAGCAGGAAAAACAGTTATTAATCAAATTAGAACAATAAATCTAAAAGAAAAGCCAAATAAAACTATAGTTACAATTTTGGGAATAAATTTATTGATTATAGTTATAATGTGTAGTATGTGGTTCTTTGGAATAATACTCGCATTAATATATTCAGTAGTATTATTTAAGATACTGTCAGATTACTCTAAAAAGACAATATATGAATATAATCAACTTTTAGATGTTACAAAGAAAATTTCAGATGGAAACTTAGATGTAAATATGGAAAAAGATTTAGGATTTTTTAATCCTATAAAAGACGAATTAGGAAATATTCAAACTGGATTTAAAAAAGCTGTTGACGAAGAGGTTAAGAGTCAAAAGATGAAAACAGAGCTTATATCAAATGTATCACATGACTTAAAAACACCTCTAACATCTATAATCACTTATATAGATTTATTAAAAGATGAAAGTATAACAGATGAAAATCGTAAGTTGTATATTGATACATTAGACAGAAAGTCACAAAGATTGCAACATCTAATAGAAGATTTGTTTGAAGTAAGCAAGGCAAATAGTGGAGATGTTTATTTGAATATAGTAAATGTGGATATTGTATCTCTAATGAAGCAGACACTTTTAGAATTAGATGACAAACTTGCAGATTCATCTCTAATAGTAAAGAATAACTTTTCTAATGAAAAAATAATATTACCATTAGATAGTCAGCGTACATTTAGAGTATTTGAAAATCTTATAATAAATATAAGCAAATATGCAATGCCAAATTCAAGAGTGTATATTGATATTTTAGAAACAGATAATAAAGTAAATATTATGCTTAAAAATATGTCTGCATCTGAGATTGATTTTAGTGTAGATGATATAATGGAGAGATTTGTAAGAGGAGATAAATCACGTAACACAGAAGGTTCTGGTCTTGGTTTAGCGATAGCAAAAAGTTTTATAGAATTACAGGGTGGTAAGATGAATATAAGTGTGGATGGTGATTTATTCAAAGTTACAATTACTTTTAACAAAAATTAGATTAGACTTCTTTAATAATTATAAAGTCTATAGAATAAAAGAATCTGGAAATATTTATGTGTATTCTTTAAATAAAAATTTATAGGTATTGTTTTAAAATAATTTGTAAGCATTATTTCAAAACAGCTTATAAATGTTATTTTAAAACAGAATGTTGATTTATTTAAAAAAGGTGAATCCTAATATACAAGGTTCACCTTTTTATTTTACAAAATGTTATTTAGTGTTACAGAGCTTATAAATAGCATAATATCTGGCTTTACTATTAACATAGTACTAGCAATTTATTTTGAAATCTTGTATAAGCTATTTTATATTATTTAATTACTATTGTTTGTACTTTACAATGTGATAAAGAATTTACCTCTACAGTTTTAGTATTTACTTTAAGCTTGCTAGTATTATCATAGATTTCGTCGAGCATTGCACTATAAGCATCATTGACATTTTTATTGATGTTAAGACTTCCCTT
>OCKG01000191.1_pt1 | contig 14798 bp, 10 predicted proteins | sample 1480661 | NCBI WGS metagenome assembly OCKG01 (sample SAMN05301472, study PRJEB22388) | human gut metagenome | isolation source: Infant 1 DOL 16 gut | host: Homo sapiens | place: USA: Pittsburgh, Magee-Womens Hospital of UPMC | collected 2013/2014 | reverse complement strand
TCATATGATTTTACACTCCTCTCAAACTTCTACATAATTAAATACTATATTAATAGACTTTTCGAGTCAAAGGTTTTATTTAAAATATCTCATCCAAATTTATTAATACAAAAAATTTATATTTTTATTCAAAATTAAACACACAATCTATTAATATAAAGATAAATATCTATTCTATAAGTATAACAGATTATCAAATTAAAATTCTAATATTTGACATAATATATACATTTTTTAAATAAATATATACAATGTATTAAAATGTATGCAACTCTATTTCAAAATTATTTTGTGATATATATATGTTATAATAAATGTATAAAATTTTGATTGGTGGGTTACATATGAATGCATTTATTAGAAAAGGAAATAAAAACTATGTTGTTTACCTGGAATTTGAAGATGAAAAGACAGGTAAAAGAAAACAAAAAAATATGGGTACTTTTGATAAAAAAAGGGAAGCAAGTAAAAGACTAAATGAGGTAAAAGAAAGCTTATATAATGATGGTTTTTTAGTACCAAGCGAAATTACAGTGTCAGAATTTCTATTAGATTTTCTAAATAAATATAGTGAAAATATATCTTTAGCTACATATAATAATTATGTTAGTATTTGTAAGAATTACATTAATCCATCTATTGGAAAATATAAAATACAAGACTTACATCCGGTTCACATACAAAACTACATAGATAAACTATCTTATAAACTAAATCCTCAATCAATTAAGATTCATATAAATATATTGAAACTTGCAATAAAAAGAGCTTATAGACTCAAATTAATAAAAGAAAATGTTATGGATAGTATAAAGGCTCCAAGATATAAAAAATTTAAAAATGAGATTTATGATAGAGAACAAATGATAAAATTATTAGATTTAGCAAAAAATACAGAAATGGAATTACCTATTAATTTGGCTATTGGATTAGGTCTTAGAATTTCAGAAGTTTTAGGTCTAACTTGGGATAATATTGATTTTGAAGAAAATACAATAACAGTAAATAAGATAACTTCCCGAATTAATGGTTCTGTTATTCTCAAAGAGCCAAAGACAGAAAGCTCTGTTAGAAAAATATCTTCTCCCAAAGAATTAATGTCTTTATTAAAAGAATATAAAATAAAACAGAATAAAAATTTATTAAAATCTTCCATTAGAAATAATAATAATTTGTTGTTTTTCAATAAGAAATGTGAACCTATTGCTGAAGATGTTATGAGTAAAAAATTTAAAAGATTTTTAGAAAAGAATGAATTACCTCATATTAGATTCCATGATTTAAGACACTCACATGTTACTTTACTTATAAATTCTAAAGTACCTATAAAGGTTATATCCGAGAGAGTAGGACACTCAAATATAAGTACTACTCTAAGCGTTTATTCTCATGTACTTAAAGAAATGGATAAAGAGGCTTCTGACAAAATTTCTGAAAGTTTATTTAATGCTAATTAATATTAATTTATCTTAGCTTTAAATTAGCTTAGCTTATTGAGATAGATTCATTAATATTAAATGTATCTATCTCAAATTAATAACTACTTAAATAATCTGTTTTATTTTAATTTATCGCCTCAGTTATTATACTTTTTTACGAAAAATTATACTTTACAATAAAAAAGATATTCCCTTATAGAAAATATCTTTTTAAATACTATATTATTATATACTTGCTAACATTGGAATATCTAACATCTTCTTCATTACATCATCTACTTTTTTTGCTTTATATTCATTGTATCCAATTAAATATCCTTTTTCATATGAACTTTTTAAAATCTCTTTTTCATATAAATTATCAGATTTGGCTTCTGTGACACTTAAATTATAAAGCCCTTTACACCCATCTTCATAACCTTTATTATACCCTTTTTCTGCAAAATAGTTTTTATGATTTTTTTCGTTATGTACTGAAGATATTGTTACTCCAGAATTTTCTTTTGTACTAGCATAAGGACAAAAACCTTTATTGTGTTGATGTGCTGAATGTCCTCCACAATAATAACGTGTTAACTCTGATTTATTTTTATTATGATGACCTCCTGATGAATTATGCCCTCCTGAGTGAGCATATGAAAAATTCCCTACACTAATCATAGCTAAACTCAATACTACAGCTACTAACCTTTTCTTAACCATAATCTATTCCCCCCAAAATGTTATATATTTTTATTATATCATCTACTATATTATATTTAAATTCTTAATATACAAAATATTACTCTATTCTGCTAATAAACATGTTTAAACAACATAAAAAACCTCCTAATATTTGATTAAAAATTTACACACTCATGCATAGCATGTCTCAAATATTAAAAGGTTTTATACTAATAATTATTTATCTTTTCCATACATTTTAGCTAATTGGTCTTGTATCTCTTTACTTTCTAAATACTCATCAAAGTCCATTTTTCTATCCATTATTCCATTTGGAGTTATCTCTATAATTCTATTTGCTATAGTAGATATAAATTCATGGTCATGAGAAGTAAATAAAAGCACTCCTGGGAACTTTTCAAGTCCTTTATTTACAGAAGTTATACTTTCTAGGTCTAAGTGGTTAGTAGGGTCATCTAATACAAGTACATTTGCATTTGAAAGCATTAGCTTACTAAGCATACATCTAACCTTTTCTCCTCCAGATATAACTTGAGCTTCTTTTAATGCTTCTTCACCTGAGAATAACATTCTACCTAAAAATCCTCTTATAAAACTTTCACTTTTTTCTTCAGAGAACTGTCTAAGCCAGTCAACCAAAGAATATTCTACTCCGTCAAAAAACTTATTATGATTTTTTGGAAGATAATCTTGAGAAGTAGTTACTCCCCATTTATACTCTCCACTGTCTGGTTCAAGTTCTCCCATAACTATGTTGAAAAGTGCAGTAGTAGCTATTTCATCTCCCATAAATACTACTTTATCATCTCTATCCAATCTAAATGACACATTATCAAGAACCTTAACCCCATCTATAGTTTTAGTTAAATTGTGTACTTCTAAAACTTCATTCCCAATTTCTCTTGCAGGTGTAAATCCTACATATGGATATCTTCTTCTTGATGGTTGTATATCTTCAACTTCTAATTTCTCTAACTGTTTCTTTCTTGATGTTGCTTGTTTAGCCTTTGAAGCATTAGAACTAAATCTAGCTATAAATTCCTTTAATTGAGCTATCTTTTCTTCAGTCTTTTTATTTTGGTCCTTAGCCAGTTGTAAAGCCAATTGACTTGACTCATACCAGAAATCATAGTTTCCAACGTACATTTGTATTTTACCAAAATCTACGTCAACTATATTAGTACATATTTGATTTAGGAAATGTCTATCATGTGATACTATTATAACTATAGATTCTTCTAAATCCATTATAAAATTATTTAACCAGTTTATTGATTTAAAATCTAAGTGGTTTGTAGGTTCGTCCATTAATAGTATTTCAGGCTTACCAAAAAGTGATTGTGCTAACAATACCTTAACCTTTTCCCCACCAACTAGTTCCTTCATTTGTTTGTAATGCATATCTTTCGTTATACCAAGACCCATAAGTATTTTCTCAGCATTAGTTTCTGCATCCCATCCGTCAAGCTCTGCAAACTCACCTTCAAGTTCGGCAGCTTTTATCCCATCTTCTTCATTAAAGTCTTCCTTCATATACAATGCATCTTTTTCTTTCATTATGTTCCAAAGTCTCTCATGACCTCTTATAACAATATTTAAAACAGTTTCTTCTTCATATTCAAAGTGGTCCTGTTTTAAAACTGACATTCTTTCTTTATCAGTTATAGATATACTACCTGTATTAGGCTCTATTTCTCCTGATAATATTTTTAAAAAAGTAGATTTTCCCGCACCATTAGCTCCTATTATTCCATAGCAATTACCTTTAGTGAATTTTAAGTTAACATCTTTAAATAGTTCCTTATCACCAAATCTAAGTCCAACACCTGTAACTTGTAACATTAATATATTTTCCTTTCTTTTTGCTCATAATTTATTTTATCATAAAACTTTGATAACATTTTTATTATATATTATCACGTAAATAGTATATTTTTTATACTAAATTTGTGAAATATTTATTAAAATAATACTAAAAATTGTAAATTTATAAAAATTAACAATCTCTTATATTATACTTATAAAGAAATCAAATTGCAACTTTATTCATTCTTTTACACATTGAAAATAAGTTATTATAATTTCTAAATAAATATGCTTTTTTTAAAACATCATTCTAGCTGTTTTGTTTCATATTTAAAAAGAGTACTTAATTTGTAAATACTCTTTTTTAATAACTTTATATTTTAGCAAAATTACATGCAGGATAAGTACATACATCACAGTTCATACAAAGGCCACCATGACCATATCTAGCTATATCATACTTATCAAGCTTTTCATCAATTAAAACCCTAGATAAAACTATATCAAATACTGTAGTTTTGTGATACATTGCGCATCCTGGTATACCCATAATTGGAACTTCTCCATAATAAGCAAGTAAAAACATAGCTCCTGGTAATATTGGTGAACCATATGTCACTAAATCAGCTCCAGTTTCTTTTATAGCTGTTGGTGTAACATCATCTGGATCTACACTCATCCCACCAGTACAACAGATAAGTTCTGCTCCTTGACTTATAAATTCTTTTATTGCACTCTTTATAATCTCTTTATCATCTGGGCATATAGTCTGTCCTATAACTTCACAACCAAAGCCTTTTACTTTTTCTTCTATTACGGGTCCAAATTTATCAACAATTCTGCTATAAAACACTTCATTTCCTGTAGTAACAATTCCTACTTTCTTAGGTTTAAAAGGTACTACATTTACTATTTTTCTATTACCAACTACTTTTTTTGCATCTTCTAATTTTTTCTCATCTATAACCAAAGGTATCACTCTTGTTCCAGCTACTTTTAAACCTTTATTTACTATAAAATTATTATGAAGAGTAGCCATCATTATTTCTCCAACACAATTCAAATCAAAAAGTGCATCAACATCTATCTTTAATAGACCATCACATGCTGCTATAAAATCTATTTTCCCTTCTTTTATTTCACTAAAATCTAAATTTTCTCCAGCAGTTAGTTCTTTTAAAAACAATGCGCCTTCATTTTCATGAACCATTCCTTCTGACTTTTCCCATACATACAAATTATCTTTACCAAGAGATAATAACACTGGAATATCTTCTTCTTTTACTATGTGGCCCTTTTTAAATTTTCTTCCTTTAAATTCTCCAGGTATTATTTGAGTTATGTCGTGACATAAAACTTGTCCAACAGCATCTATAGTTTTTATTAGCTTCATAATTTACCCCCAATTCTCTCATAATCCATTTTTGTATCGATATCAAATAACATTTCTTTAGGAACTTCTACATACTTTATTTTTGATGAATTTTTTAAAATGGTTTTACCTTTTTCATCTTCTTTAAGTGCCAACAATTCTTCTTTCTTACTATATGGGAATATGACTGGATTTCCACACATATCTTTGTATCTTGGAATTACTATAAAATCTCTATCTAATTTAAAAGTATTTATAATTTTATCTATATATAAGTTATCAATAAATGGCTGGTCTCCTACAAAGAACATATAACCATTACATTTTGAGCTATTTAAAACTCCTAATTTTATAGATTCACTTTGACCTATATTTGCATTTTTATTATCTATATATTCAAAACCATATTTATTACACAATAACAAAACCTCTTCATATTGACTTACTACTACAACTTGATGAAAATCAATCTTGCTAACTTCTCTAAATACATGTTCTATTATAGAACAGCCTTTATAATTTAATAAAAGTTTATTTGCTCCCATTCTTCTGGCAAAGCCTGATGCCATTATCACTGCATTTATCATATATATCATCCTTGGTATTTATAATATATTGATAGTTCTATGATTTTTATAATATCTCTATTGATATTATCTATATATATAATATCATATAAACTATTTTAATACTTCAATATCTTACACAAAATTTTTGTTTTAAGCTTCCATAAAATATCTCTATTTCACTTTCATATTCTTTAATATTTTCTATTAATTTTATAGCTAAATTTTTATATTTTTCATTTTCAACTTTATTAATAAATAATACTCTTTTTCCAGAATAATTTTTAAATAATCCATTTGGATTTAATACTATATTTTTTAAGTTTTCAATACTTACTGTAGAACTACTACTAATACTACTTGTATCTAAATTTGCTATTTTTTTAAATATTTCTACTCTATGTATATTCTCTTCATTAATATTCATTCCAAATGATGTTATATCTAATATCCCTATGGTTTTTGTAGTTTTATGATATACTACTGGTTCTTTAGCATTCCAACCTTTAAGTTTTTTTCTCTTTGAGCCATCTCCCTCTATTAAAACTAAATCAAATTGGTCTACAATTTCATCCAAAATAGAGGAATCAATACTTACTAATTTATTTTCATTATTTATATAACTGCCACATACTGTTATTCCATGACAAATAGATGGAATAACAGTTCCATCTATTGTAATAATTATATTGTCATAATCGTTTGGTACATATATTTTAGTTGTTGTTGTAAGGAGAACTTTCAATTTATCTCTATAAAAATTTGCAAAATAGTTTATAAACGAAGTTTTTCCTCCTGCTCCAACTACAGTTATTATTTCATTCTTTTCTATTATATTTGATAGTTCCACACTTTCACCTCTTATAACCAGTTTTCTAATCTCTTAATTATTATAGTTAGACCTTTTTAGTAAAAGTGATTTTTGAAATTCCATAAACTCGAAAGTAAATAGATTCTGTTGTAAACAACAAGGCGGATCCAATTCGCCGCTAAGCTGTAAGCTTACGCTATCAGTTTATCTTTTAAATATAATTAAGATATTCTTACTCTCTGTGGTTGCTTTAATATTTGAGGATTATTCTGTAAATTAGATAAATTAACTACTTGTGATTTTTTTAGTATATTAAGACTCGCATTTACATCTGCATTTATAATGATTCCAACACTGGATTTGTACTGTCCACGTGTTATTCTTTCCCCTTTAAAGTCATATTTTTTAACATTGTCCACATTGATATCAGGTAGAAAATCATCAGCAAAAAAATCTGATTTACTAGTATAGCTTTCTTCTTGCCTAATAAAATTGATATTTTTTATTTTACACAGATATTCTAATTTTCCTTTTATCTCTCCAAATGGGATTCTTATAAAATTTCTATATATTTTTCTCTCCATATTATCACTTTTTTCTAACTTAGCATTATATCCTACAATTAAATTTCCAATATTATTTTTTACACAATAATCAATTATATAAAAACAGGTTTTATTTACATAGTCTTTAACTTGATTATTTCTCTTATTCCAAACTTTAAATTGTTTTCTTGTTATTGCAGTTATATTCTTTTTTAATTTTAAGGCTTCTATTTTATCATTCTGTTTGTTTGCCCACTGATTCACAGATTTTAGCCTTTTTCCATCTATGATAAAACTATCACCTAAATTGGTAACACATGTACATAAATTTTCTAAACCCAAGTCTATAGCTAGTGCATTTTTTTGATTTGAAACTTCCTCTGATTTTGGTATTTCATAACAATACTGAATTTCAAAGAACCTAGCTTTATGTTTAGGTATTATTCTTATTTCTTTAATTTTTTTCTCTAGTATATTTTGTGGAACTTTTATACTTACTTTCCCATATAGTTTTTTAAATGCTGGAGACATAGGTACATTTAAAATCCCATCTTCTTTGATTCTTATTTGACCTATTATTATGCTAAAAAACCCTTCTTTATCTAAATATTTAGGTGATTTTATCCCTCTAAAGTCATATTTTCCTTCTTTGGCTAATTTAATTAACCCAAAAAATGACCTAAACGAACTGTCTACTTCTTTTAATATTTGTTGCGCTATATTACTATTGAGAAGCTTATAGTTCTCATTTTCTTTGCATACATGATAATTAGCTTCATAGTTAAGATGTTCTCCTTGATTGAAATAATGCTGTCTTACATTATATGTACCAACATTATATAAGTTCTTAGCTAAGAAGCACATCTCTCGTAGAGCTTGATATTCTTTTTTAGTTAAGTTTTTTAATTGTTGTCTCTGAGTTCCATAGTGTATATTTTTTATTCTGTTTGACATGAACTCACCTCCTTTAGAATATACTCTACTAGACATTATATACGGTATTTTTACAAAACACCATATATAATGTCCATTTAATTACTTTATTTTACAAAATAATTTAAATTTACTTGCTTTTATACACCTTATTATTTATTATAATTGTTTATTATTATTTTTCATACCCATATAAACTTTTTCAAAAGTCATAGGAAGCTCTCTTAAACGAACTCCTGTAGCATTAAATATTGCATTTGCTATAGCTGGTGCTGGTGTATGTATAACTATTTCTCCTAATGATTTAGCACCATAAGGACCTCCTGGGTCGAAATTCTCAGCAAAATCTACCAATATATTTCCAACTTCTTTTTTTGTAGGAACTTTATACTGTAGGAAACTATCTGTTAATAATCTCCCATCTTTATCAAATACAGGGTCTTCATACATTGCAAACCCTATACCCATCATCACACCACCTTCTACTTGTATTCTAGCTAAAGTTGGATTTATAACTGTTCCACAATCAGGTACACATGCAAAATTTATGACTTTATATTCGCCTGTATTTTTATCTAATTCTATCTCTGCAAATCCTGCTATAAATGGTTTTATTTTTTTCAACATGCCAAAAGATTCTGTTGCTTCCAAAACTACTGGTACATCATCACTAGCAAATCCTATTCCTCCAACAGATTCTCTACCCAATTCCTCTAATAGAACAAACTTGCTATTATCATTTTTAACAAAAACCCTGTCTTTTCCCAACTCTAAATCTTCTTTTTTAAATCCTAGCTTTGACTCTGCAACTGAAAGTAATATATCTTTTAATTTATTTGCTGTCTTTATTGTTGCATTTCCTGTAACCGTTGTTGTACAAGAAGCAAATGCTCCTGTATCATAGGGACATAAATCTGAATCACCTGTATAAACAGAAATTCTATCTACAGTAGTATTTAAAGCTTCCGCAGCAATTTGAGCTTGAATTGTATCAGCCCCTTGACCTAAGTCAGCAAGACCAGATAATAGTTTATATGTGCCATCTTCATCCATTCTTATAGTGACTGTTGCCATATCTACACGTGGTATACCAGAACCATGATTTGCTACTGCCATACCTACTGCTCTTACTTTGTTGTTTCCTATATCTTTACATGGATATTTATCATCCCAATTAATTAATTTCTTTCCCTTTTCTATACATTGTCTCAGCTCACAACTTAATATTTCGTCTTCAGCTGCTTTTCCATTGGTATACCTATCTATTATATTTTTAATTCTAAATTCAAGTGGGTCCATTCCAATCTTATGTGCCAATTCATCAATAGCACTATCTATTGCAAATATTCCCTGTGTAGCACCATACCCTCTAAGTGCTCCTGCTGGTAACCTATTAGTATATACTGTTCTAGCATTAAATCTAACAGCATCAATATCATTATATATTGGTAAGGTATTGTGTCCAGATTCGGAAGAAACAGAGACACCATTCCCACCATAAGCACCTGTATTGTTTAATGACTTTAGCTCTATTGCTTTTAAATTTCCTTCTTTATCTGCACCAACTTTAACATCAAAAAACATTTCATGTCTACTATTAGAACCTACAAAAGTTTCACTTCTTGTAAATACAAATTTTGCTGGTCTACCAGTTTTCATAGTAACAAATGCAGTAAATATATCTGTTGCTGCTATATTCTTTCCTCCAAATCCACCACCTATTCTAGGTTTAATTACTCTTATTTTTGAAGACGGTATACCCAATACTTTTCTAAGTATTCTCTTTACATTGTGTGGTGATTGTAATGATGAAACTACAACAATTCTATCATTTATATCTTTATATGAATATGACCTATGAGTTTCCATCATGCAATGCGATTGACTTTGGGTTTTGTATGAAGATTCAACCACAAAATCACTTTCTTTAAGCTTAGCTTCAACATCTCCAAATTCAAAAAATTCTTTTGATACTATATTATTTTTTGCATCCAATCCAAAAGGGTATGGCTCTACTATGTCTTTTTCTGGATGTATAACAACTTCATTTCCTTCTGCTTCTCTTGCATCAAACACAGGCTTTAAAACCTCATAATCTACCTTTATCATTTTTAAGGCTTTAAGTGCTGTTTTCTCATCTTCAGCAGCCACTAAAGCTACTTCATCTCCAATAAATCTAACTGTATCTTCAAGTAAAACTCTATCATAAGGTGATGCTTCTGGTTCTGTTTGACCTGGAACACAATATCTGACCTGTGGTACATCTTTATACGTATAAATACCCACAACCCCTGGAATTTTTTCGGCTTTTGATGTATCTATATTCTTTATCTTAGCATGAGCATGTGGACTTCTAAGTAGTTTTAATGTCAAAACATCTTTATGCATAATGAGGTCTTCAGTATATAGAGGTTTTCCTGTGACAATTGCTGTACTATCTATCTTTCTTATCCCCTTATTAATCATTATACATTCCCTCCTCAATAGCATTATACATCCTTTTAACTAATGCACTTGCCATATCCTTTCTGTACTCTTTACTAGCTCTCATATTACTTCCATAAGTAAGTTCCTTACTAGCAACAATAGATGCCTTATCTATATCTTTTTCTTTATTTAATATATTACTCGCTTCAAGTGCTAATCTAGCTTTTTGAGGTCTTGCCCCAATTGCTATTTTGTAAGTATCATTTTCTTTTAGCATTGCTGAATTTAATACAGAAAAATCTCCTGTGCATTTTCTTATTGAGTCAAAAACAGCTATTGCATCTTTTTTTGGTAGTATTACTTCGACCAATATATCCCTACTTAATTCACTATCCAAAAACTCACTTAACTCTAGTATTCCTTTATTGTATAATCTCACCTTCGCTCCAACAACCAAAAGTGCTGGTATTAAGTCAGAAAAGCCATACTTTGAAAATACACTTGCACCAATTCTAGCCCCTTGTCTAAATTGAACACCAACTATATTAGAAACAGCACTTGAAAGTATTCCACTACAGTAATTTTTTATAGTTTTATCAATTTCTAAACTTCTAAGTGAAGTATCTGCACCTATCAAAATATTTTTTTCATCCTCTTTTATATAATTTAGATTTATATCTTTTAAATCTATCGCTGTTCCTATATTTTTATTACTTAATTTTATAAATCCACATCCACCTAAAATAACATTATTTTTTTTAGAAATTAAAATTTTATATGCTTCTTCTAAACTCTGCGGAACTGAATATTCCTTTATAGTAACCATCTTATCCCCCCATCATTAACTTATTAAAACACAAAAGTTTTTAATAAATCTTTTATTTATATTTATAATTGTAGTATATTTAATTCACATATATTAAACCTTTACATTATAAACTTTTATTTTTATCCTCAACCTTATCACTTTTATTTCCAGGAAATTTTACCATATATAAAGCTTGAATTATTATGGCTACCATTGCTCCTGAAACTACACTTGAATCTGCAAGTAATGTCTCTATAAATTTTGGAAATTTTTCAAGAACTTGAGGAGCTACCATGAATCCAATACCAGAAGCCATAGAAAGACCTAATATCATGCTATTTTCTTGATTAAATCCATCCATACTAACAAGTCTTAAACCAGATGTTGTAAGAGTTGAAAATATAACGAGTGTTGCTCCTCCAACCACACAGGGAGGAATTGTTCTTATTAAATTAGCTAATAAAGGAGATATTCCTGCCAAAAATAGCTAGTACAAATTTACTTACAACCTTTGTATTGGAAACGATTGCAGAATTTTGTCCAAACATCCCCATTGGAGTTGCAGAAAATAATGCACCTATTGTAGAGAGTACTCCATTTCCTAAAACAGCAGAAGAAAGTTCTTCATCTGTTACTTGTCTATTAAGCCCTCCTACCGCAGAAAGTGTACAAGCACCCATTATATCAGCTATCTCAACTAAATATATTATTGAAAACATTACAACAACTTCAAGTCTTATATCTAGCCCAAAAGCAAGTGGTTTTGGAAGTGCAACCAAAGTAAACTCCTGAATTGAAGAAAAATTTACTATACCCAAAATTAATGATAAAATGTATCCAAAAATTATGCTAACTAATATTGATGCATCTTTAAATAATCCTTTTCCATATTTATTTAATCCTAATATCATAAGAGATACAGATATTCCAACTATAAAATTAATTGGATTCCCAAAAGTCTCATTGCCCATACCCCCAGCTAAGTTTTTTATAGCTATTGGAAAAAGTCCAAGACCCATACATGCAACTATTGTTCCTGATACAGCTGGAGTAAATATAAATCGTATTTTTTTAAGACCAAAACCAATTATAATTATTACTATACCAGCTATTATTTGAGAGCCAAATAATACTGGTAGTCCATACTTACTTGCAACAGATACCCCAGCTCCTATAAACATAGCTGTAGCTCCCATTATAACTGGTATTCCTCCTCCTAATTTAAAACCTTTAAACAAAGGTATTGGATATAATTGTAATAAAGTTGATAATCCTGCAAAAACTAATGCGGCTTGAATCAATAATGTTGACATCTTATGATTAAGTCCAGCTGCATTTGCAATCAATATCGCTGGTAAACAACTACCTATTACCATTGCCATTAAGTGTTGTAACCCTAAAGGTATTGCTTCCTTTAGTGGTGGTATTCCGTCTAATTCAAATTTTGATGTACTTTTTGCTTTCATAATAAAAACTCCCGTTACATAAAACTTATTGAATTATATAAATACTTAAAAATCTAATATATTAAATTAATGCTGTTCATAAATATCAACTATACTCCAACATATATTTAAGTTTTTAGTCTTAAAAAACAGATGCAATAAATTTAATTATTAACAAATAAATGTATTCTTTAATTTTGTATACATTATATACCATGCTTTACAAATATAAGAGTATTATAGCTATGAATTTTTAATTTTTTATAGTAAATTTAATTCAATTTAAATCTTTCAATCTTAATCATTATAAGTTATAAGTTTTCATAAGTATTTACATGTTTCAAGTTTTAAACATTTACCTATAAACGCTACTTTATAGATGTCACTTCAAATCCAGTGACCTCATACTTTCATATGAGCGTAGACTATTTCTTCATCTTCAGCATTACCTGCTAAGAGCAACCCGTTTCCACTATCAATCGCTTATAGTGTACTCTCTCTCGAGATAGTCGTTTGACCTTCCTATTTCTAGGCTTGGCGACCAAATGTCCATTTTTAAGTACTTAGGCTCTCACCATATACCATCCTCACTATTGTTTCTGGTTTTCACCACATTCATAAAAGTTTCTTTCTATCTTTTATTGTAGTTGCAAGGCTTTAGGATTTACTGGTTTTAAAGTTGTGTCCTACATAGATTTCTCTATGTACGGGGCCAAAAGTACAATTTATTTAACATACTTTGCTTTACCCCCTGTAAATAATATTATTTACTCTTTCACTGTTTTTGTTATTAAATTAATTAAATATCAATTAATCTAAGCATAAAATAATTATTTAATTTAAACTCAAAATATTTATGAATATTTTATAATATAATTCTCATAAGACAGAAAAACTTAATAAGCTATGTATCTCAGTTGTACCAATGTACTCTCCTTTACTATATTTGTATCTGCAACATAAAATATACAAGTTTCTATCTATTTATAGATATATATATCTATAAGCAAAATAGTAATATTATTTTTATAGTAAAAATTTTATTCATATTACTATTTATAATTTTTATAGAGCAATTTTAGTGCCAATATTTGCATACATTTGTATAGTATAAAATTTTTATGTTCTCATTGATAAAATTTTACTTATTTCAAGCGTTCTATTAGATTTTATCATCTAAATTTTAGGTTTTATTTTTATAAATTAATTGTATTTACATAAAAAAAAGACCTAAAAACAAATTTTTAACGGTCTTTTCTCAATTTTTTATTTTCATTTCTAAAATTTATAATAAATAGTAAGAACACTATAAATTCTTTTATATAAAATTCTTAGTTTGTGGATGATAAATTAGTGAATTAAAATACTACTTTACTGATTTTAGTTTGACAATATCACTCCAATTTTTACTAGTGGCTAACTCTACTAAATTTAAGTCTCTTCTTATTTCAGCTATATCCTCTTTTATAGAATTAGTGTCACCTTTTATATATGCTATATTATGTTCTATATTATCATGAGTAGCTTTATTTATTTCAGAATTATGTAATAAACTTCCTAAAATATTATTCTGTTCTATCTGTATCTCTTTCATTGATTTATCTTCACATTCTAGACTATCAATCTTAATTTCAATTCCATATAATTTTTCATTTGCTATGGATACCTCGTCCTTAATTCCATTCATATCTTCATTAATGTTATTTATTTTATTTTGCATAAAGTTTACTTCTGATTTAACTTCGGAAACATCTTCTTTCATTACAGTTATTTCTTGTCTCACTTCTGACATGTCTTTTTTCATTACATTTATCTCTTGTTTTACCTCTGATGTATCTTCTTTCATTACGGTCATTTCTTGTCTTACTTCGGACATATCTTCTTTCATTATATTTATCTCTTGTCTTACTTCGGACATATCTTCTTTTAATACATTTATCTCCTGTTTTACTTCCGACATAT
>OCKG01000189.1_pt1 | contig 15153 bp, 20 predicted proteins | sample 1480661 | NCBI WGS metagenome assembly OCKG01 (sample SAMN05301472, study PRJEB22388) | human gut metagenome | isolation source: Infant 1 DOL 16 gut | host: Homo sapiens | place: USA: Pittsburgh, Magee-Womens Hospital of UPMC | collected 2013/2014 | reverse complement strand
ATACTTGTGCTCAACAATAGTACCGTCAAAGTCTACTGCTATGGTCATTGTATGTATTATTTCTTGTAAATTATATAAATTATAATTGCTCAAATTACTCTGTCTTATTTAAATTTAGGAAGATATGTCATTGATGTTAATTTTAGTAAGATTATGCGTCAACAATCATGGAGATAACAAGTGAGCGTCATATTCCTTGTTGCCGGACATCAGCTGCTTCATTGTAGTTGAGACATATTCCTCCACGTTAAGTCCTACATTTTGCAAGTTTCAAAGAGTGCCCAAAAAGTCAATGCCGTTTCCACACTTTTCTGTTAGTATTAAATTACTGTATAATATATTATATTAAATAAGTAAATATTTCACAAAAAACATTATCAAATCCAATTGGTTTTAACTATCAACATACGGCTGCCTGAATAGAATCGACCGTTTCAAATAAAGAAGGAGCGGAAAAATTGGAAATGAAAGCCACAGGCAGTTCTGTCAGATAAGTTGTATATACTCGGGATCAACCTCCACTCCTACGGCAAGAAATCCTTCCAGTTCGACGAGCAGGCGTTTGACCTTGGAGCCCCGTGTCGTGAGCAGCCTTCCCTCGTATCCGCTGAGCGGTCCGCCCTCAATGCGGATCTTACGCCCGTACATGGTTGGGGTAATTTCTTCCGGCAGGTAATACCTGGGGGATTCAGTGGCATCCACGGCACGGATGAAACGTTCCATGTCCCTATCAGCTACCGTCATTGGCTCGCGCCACGTGCCACGCAGCCAGCGATATTGGAGGGTAGGTGTCTTTTCCACGACGGCGTCAAGGTTGTTTTGTGTCTCATGCACGAAGAGCAAGTCCTGTATGAAGGGCACTTCCTCACGGATACGTATTCCCTTGCGGGTGACCAAGTGCCATTTCATAGGAACGAAGACCTCCATCTTCATTCCTTTCAGCAGCTTATAAGCAGGTACTTTGGCGTTTGTCCTTTTCAGGTCGCGCATTACATACCACCTCATTTCTTTTTCGCTCCTTGTAAATGCCGCATTTCGCTTCATGACATATTTATCAATCCTGCATGATTGTGAATATTTCTATCAATCAAGCAGTTATAAATACAGTTCGTAAAAGTTCGGGATTTCTCCCTGTTTTTGTTCCATTGCTTCATTCCCGATCAGAAATCTGCGTCTGTTTGCCATTATATCTGGCGGATTTTCAGGTGCATTTGCACCTGCTCCTGTTGCACTTCTCTCCTTAAGAGATGAATAATGCGATATATATGAATAAAACACTCTGATAATAAACACTTTGCATTCTTCTAAAAAACAGTTCGCTCAACAATCCGTTTTGCGGTTTCAAGGATCGGTCCGTGTCCTATTGTTGTTTTTTTACTCATTTTGTGGTTATTCTCAATATTTTTCGTAATTTTGCATCCGATTATTCATCTCTTAAGGAGAGATCATAATTTTTGCTTAACATTTTATCATTCCCTGAACATTCTTACATCCAAGATTATTCCTTGAACAAGTATTCCTTATTCAGGAAATTCTTTTTTCACTTCTCTTACAAAGAAGGCGTCTATCCGCTCAATATATTATTCCCTGCATAAGGAATTTAAAATCAATCTGTTCGCCTTATCAATAGTGGTAGTGTCCAATGAAGCCAGATAGATCCTCGTTGTGTTTTCCGAATCATGTCCCATACCTTCGCTGATTACGGAAATCGGTATATTCTTACTCCGGGCCGCACTGGCCCAGGAATGGCGCGCGACGTAATGGGTCAGGGGGACGGACAGGCCTAGTTCTTTCCCAATGGCTTTCAAATATCTGTTGATACGATGGGATGCGTTGATATATTGCTTTCTCTCGTCCATGCCCGGTCTGGCGATAATGGGAAGAAGGTATGGGGAGCCGGGAATATTGTAACGGTCCACGATCTCCTGCATGCACGGCTCCCATTTTACAAAAAGTTGTTGACCGGTTTTTTTCCGCCGGTATGAGAGGATGCCGTTGTTGAGATCCTTCTTTTTCAGGAACACCATATCGATCATGGACATCCCCCTTGTGTAAAAACTGAGAAGCAGCATGTCCCTTGCAAACCTCTTGGCCGGATGAAGTGACAGGTCCAATGTCATGAGCTGTTTTATCGCACGCAGGGGAACGGCCCGCTTCGTCGTTCTCTCGACTCCCGTATAGACATGTCTGAAGGGGAAACGCTGGATAACGAGTTCTTTTTCCACGGCACGGTTATATACCGCCCGCAGGTTGCGCATGTAAAAAGAGATGGTATTCATGGAAACCCCGCCTGATTTCAGCCACGCCTCGTATGCGATCATCAGGTCGGAATCCATATCACAGGGCGGTATGTCCCTTCCCTCCATGAAACGCATGAAACTGTTAAGGGTAGAGGTGTAGGTCTCGCTTGTCCGTATCTTGCCCAGGCGTTTCAGACCGTTGGTGACCTCCCGCATAAATACGGAAAAAGACAGCCCGCAATGTCCATCGTAAAAGGCAGAGGTTACATCATCGGCGGTGAAAGTACCTCCCTTCCGTTCCAGAGCTGTGATGACATTCTCCAGACGGTCGGTATCTTCCGCTATTTTTTTATCCAATAGCAATAGATATTGTCGTCTGTCCTCATCGGATGACGCGATGACAATCCGGGAATGCCGCTTGCTCCATTCGGCAGGAAACAGCTTGCAAGAGGTGTTGATCTGCCTTGCCACACGTCCGTGAATCACTTGATAATAAACCGTACCCTCTCTGCCGTCCACAGAAGAAGGTCTGAATTTAATTTTTACTGTAGCCATAAACTCTCTGATTTAAAATTATACAGAATGCAAAATTATCAAAAGGTGGTAGCCCGTCTTTTGCTGGCGAGCCATGCGGTTATGTACCATCCGGTAAAATACCGTTCCTTGTCAGCCATCGGCTGCCGACGATCGGAATTTGACTTTCACCCTTGCCATATCATCTCCGCCTTTTTGAATTTCTGCCCCTGATCGAGTCGGCCTTGTTTCCCAGCTCCCTTGCCGCACGCTCCTTTAACCGTGCCTGCTCGATAAGGGCGGCCCGCTCGTGTACCGCTTCCTCGTAGGCTTCCACATCCTTGCGCATTTGGTTTATCTTGCCGTTGTCACGGTTGAATCCGAAAATATTTTCCAGTCCGGAGATATTTTCAGGCGATGCTTCGCCCTTCATCCTGATGTAGCGGTACTTCAGGTCGTTGTCGGCACGGTCGTAGTCCGGCTGTCTGGCCGCATGGAGGGCGACTGCCAGGACTGTGACCATCGCGAACATCCCGGTGAAAGTCCAAAGTATACCTTTGGACTCGATGCTGACAGTATGGCGGTGCTCGTTGCGGATCCTTGCATGGTCACCGGCTGTCTTCAGCAGGGCCTTGATCTCCTCCGAGGTCTGCTCCCCGGTTTTTCTTATCCCGGCCAGGATTTCAGCGGTCCTGTCCGGCAACGGATTCCTGCCGGACACGTCCTGCATGCTTTTGCTGACGGCGAGGAGCGTTCCGGCATATTGGCTGAACGATTTTCGGATTCCGTTCAAATCCCGTTCAAGCCCGTCCCTGATTTCCCGTAACATGGCAATTCCGGTCTCATCGCCCGTTACCGCGTTATTTTTATCTACCGGGGCGGATGATAATATCTCCACTTTCTTCTCGATCCTTTCAAGACATCCGTAGATGCCTTCCAGATAGTTTTCCTCTTTCATCTTTCAAAGTTTTTTCGTTATGCATACTAGTTTACAACCCCCTTCCTTTCCTGCGCTTCTTCTTTCTCCGCAGGCGTTCCGCCTCTTTCTCGTCCTCCGTCGGTGCCACCGACGGCATGAACACGCCACCCGTACCGGTGACTTCGACCAGGTTATCAATAACAGAACCATGACTTTGTTCATGGTACGGTTGCTTTCGGGAAACGTCATTTTCCAGGGACGTGACATGGTTATGGTCCAATGCCGCATCCAGCCTTGACCAGCTGAAACTGCGGTCAATCCCACTCCCCTTGAATGACTGGTTATCCTTGATAAAGCGGATGCCCTGCACTTCATTAGTGTTTCCCTTGTACTTGAATTCCATCTCCACGCCCATTTTTAAGAGCCTATTTTGAAATTCCTTCCATGTATCTGCACTCCTCAAAGCTTCCTTGACCGCACGGTATATCTCGTATTTCACCCTCTCGGAAGCGTGCAGTTTTTCCGTTTTAACGGCCTGTTTGCCTTCGGAATAGGTGAGCGAATACTTGTCCTTGAGCATTTTTGTCACTTTCTCGTTGCGCCTGAAATCGTTGCTGTCGGAAATCACCTTCCCGTCAAAGTCCACCCGGTTGAAGACGATGTGGCAGTGCGGGTTGTCCGTCCCGTGATGCCTCACCACGATAAACTGCGTGTTCCGTATCCCCATCAGTTCCAGGTATTCCCCCGCCAGCCTTGCCATAAACGCGTCGGTCAGCCTCGGTGCGTCCTCCGGCTTGAAGGTGAGCGCGATGTGTCCCACCGATTTCGCCACGTCCGGATTCAGCAGGCATTGCCATCGGAAACTTCGCGCCATCTCTTCTGCCGTTCCCAGCAGCACCCCTTCCGAGGCGATGATTTCCGCGTCGTCCTTCTGCGTCACGTAGCGTATGCAGCCGCCGAACGAGCGGCCTTTCCTGATCTTCCCTATCATGAGGCTATCCTCCTTTCGGTCTGTAATCATCCATAATCCGCTTCAGCTTTCCCAGCAGCCCCTCTATCAGCAGCCTTGTCCTGTAAAAGCCTGTCTGGTGCGAGAGCTTTGTCAGTTGGTTCAGGTTGTTAGCCATTCCCGCCAGGCTGCGCAACAGTGCGTTCTCCTCCGGTGTATGCCTTGCCGTCACGGTGGCCGCCAGTGCCGCCTCCCTGATATAGACCGCCAGACTCCGGCCGGACTTCCCTGCCCTGAACCTGAGAGCCTCGTAGCTGACGGGGGAGAACTTCACCGTCACGCCTCTGGTCAATTTACGCGTCCTGCCCAGTGCCGGACGGCCGCGTTTTTTCTTCATCCCATTCACATCCTTTGTCATATGTTTTTTCTTTTTCGCCCGTACTTCTTTCATTCCAAAATCTGCGACCGGCGGGAGCGGATTTGCCCTCCCAGCAACCGCCGGGCGCGGGGAGCAAGGGTTTTCGGGAATCCGGAAACATAACCTTGCTCCCCCCACAGAAAAATCCCCCCGCATTTTCCACATTGAAGCGGGTACACAGGGGACGGTGCATACATCGGGTATACTCCACGCCCGGTTACAGGCTGTCAGATTTTTCTCCACTGCTCGATGTCTCCACGGTAGGCGGCAAGATGCTCCCTGGCAAGGTTCTCCAGCAGTCCGGAAACGCTCATGCCACGCCCGCCGAGCCTGCGGACGACGGCGTCCAGTTCGTCCCTCACATCCTCACTGACGAACACCGTCTTGCGGTTCCTGATCTTCGGGACGGTGAGGTATGTTTCCCGGTACTCCTCCAGCGAGGCCCTGCGCTGCCTGCCGCTCGTCCTTCTTCTCACGGGGTCTTCCGGTTCCGCCGGGGTGTCCTTTCTTACCGTCTCCCCGGACACCTCTTCCGCAACGGCCCCGGATGGAATCACCGGTTCCGCATCCGTACCGGTGGATTCCCCCGGACCGGGTTCCATCATGAGTCTTTCCCACCACCCGTCGTGGCCGGGGCTAGGACTACGGCCGTTCTTTCTGTCTGCGGTTTCGGATGCCGCCGTTTTCTTTCCTCTTGGTTTTTCAGTCGGTTCACTTTTCATTGTACATGGATTTTAGATGGTTGATACTGTGGGCATGGTCTACCCGTTTGCCCGGTTGTCGGAAGCAAATAAAACGATAATAACAAGTGCTGTGAAACGGACGGGTCCGATTGGCGGGGTTTGCCGCGTTATTCATATTGTTGGATCGGTCTGACGGTGATGACTTCACAAATATACGCACCGGAAATTCCAAAATTCCCCGGGAACGGATCTGAACGTACTACTTCTTAGCTTACTGAAAAGTGATGCGAAAGTTTACCAAAAATGCTGTTTTTAAATTTGCCTATTACACCTGAACGCTTGTTTACTGAAAGCAAATGAATGTTAAAATCAGATTCCAATGACATCTGATGACATATAATGACATCTGATGAAGGGCCGGAACCATATCCGGGAACAATCATTTACTTTGCGGATGAAACAAGTACGCATATGGTGTCAAAGGTAGTCATCCTGTCTTGAAATTCAGGATGTTTCGCCGGGATTCACTAAATTGCGGCACGGAATCCGGATCCGAAAAGAGAATGAAACAGATGTCAAACCTGAAATTGCATTGATTATGGAAATAGTGAACATTGAGGCAAGGACCTTTGAGGCGATGCTCTCGGCCTTCCGGACGTTCGCGGACCGGCTGGACACCCTCTGCCGGCTGTACGGTGACATGGAAGAGAAGAAATGGCTGGACAACCAGGAGGTGTGCCTGCTGCTGAAGGTCAGCCCGAGAACCCTGCAGACCCTGCGTGACAACGGCACGCTGGCATATACACAGATCTGCCACAAGACTTATTACAAGCCCGGGGACGTGGAAAGCATCATCCGGATAGTGGAAGAGCGCCGCAAGCGGGCTGAAAGCATGGGAAAATCAATTTGAAAAGCCATGGGAAACAAAAGGATGATACTTTCCCCCGGCAGTCTGGCAGGCGGCTGGGAAAGTCTGGACGGCAGTCCCGATTTCTACATCTTCAGGGATTCCAGCGGGGACTACCGCCTGCTGGCCTACAGCCTTGACGCGGAGTACGGGCGTGGAAGCTTCTCGCTCTACAGGATAGACGGGGACGGGGAGGGATGCCATATCCGTATCGGTACGAAAGAGTGCCGGTTCATGTCGGAGGGATGCCCCCACACCCTCCATGTCATGGGGTGGGGCCGATATATGAGAAACTGAAAAAGTAAATGTCAAACCAACAAACAGATGAGATTTATGATGAACACCGATAACCGTCTGCTCACCCGTGAGAGCAGCGAGCATATAAGAGAGTTCTTCTCCACCGTCGAGCGTCTCTCCGTTTCCATGGAGCGTTTCTTTGCCGGCAGGTCACCGGCGATGGCGGGCGAGAACTTCTATACGGACCGCGAACTGGCTGAAAAGCTGAAAGTGAGCCGACGCAGCCTGCAACAGTACCGTGACAGCGGTCTGCTTGCCTTCACCCGGCTGGGCGGCAAGATACTGTACCGTTCCTCCGACATCGAGAAGCTGCTTGACAGTTGCTACCGGGAGGCGAGAACTAGGCCGGAGGAACTTTAGGAAAGTTCCGTACGGGATCGTGAACGAAGGGGCGACCGGTATGACAACCGACCGCCCCTTCGTTTTCTTTCCACCGGATGAACGACTTTGATTTGCTCATAAAGTATTTATACACAGAGCGTTTTTCTTTACGAATTATGATCCGGTGACAACATTGGCATAACATGGCGGGACATGGAAACATTTTTCCGGTATGGCAATAAGATACGGGGATTCCATTATAAAAAAAGACCCTTGTTTTATTATGTCATTATGTTATTCTGAAATTGGGGCGGGCCGTTCGTGTACCGGTGGGACGGTCCGTTCCCGTAATGGCGGCATATCCCGTACCGGTATCATTATCCTCCGGCAATGCCGCTTCCCGGTCTTGTCGGAGTGACCTTATGCCGGCCGGTGACAACCGCATGTCCGTGCGTAAACATGGCGGCGCATAAAAACAGGCACATCCCCCGGGCTCCTGTCCCGTCGGATGCGCCTGTCTCCGTCATCTCATATACAGCCGGACTCCTCCGGTCCATGCCTCTATCTCAGTATCGGGTTCGAGAGCAGTATCTTGTAATAGGCCACCCCGCCAATCTCTACCGGCATCCTCGCCATCATGAACTGCACGCTCTTCCTCTCCACCTTCGCCTGCCGCATGAGCCTCTGCACGATAAACCCCGCCGAGAACCTTGCGCATCTTTTGTCCTTCCAGACGATGAACCCCTCGCTGTCGTCGGCCCGGCAGATGTACCAGTCATCCGTCTCGTCGTCGTGGGCGAAGTTCACCCGTCCGCCGCCGAGGATTCCCAATTCGATTGACATCGTCTTTGACAGATAGACGGTTCCCCTGCTGTCAAGGTTGATGGTCCGCTTTCCCTTGTATGTGACTTCCTGCGGACGGGAGTTTTCCCTGTTGTATACTATCAGTGCCATAATTGTCCTTCTTTTATCGGTTGAACTGTTTTCGTTTTTTTCAATACATGAAGCTTTCCACCGCCAGCATTTGGCTTCTCCATGCGAAACCGCTGTGGGTACGTACCGCGTCCACCATCCTGCATACTTTCTGCGATATGGCCGATGCCGAGATACCCATGCATTCCGCCAGTGCCTTGAACGAGAACTGCGCCTCATAGAACCTGAGCATGAACATCCGGTATTCCTCGTAGGAGAACTTCTGCCTTACGAAACGCAGTATGTCTCTTACCAGCCGCTCGCACCCGTTCAGGTCATCCTCGGAAAGGAATTTTGCCTCTTCGCCACATCGGAGGAAGAAATCATCTTCAGGGTGTGCATACCGGTTCTCCCTTTTAATCTTTACCAGGGCCGCCTTTTTGTAGCATCCGATGAAATACGCGTCATAGTCCGTTATGTCCTTTCCGGGAACCAGCACCTGCCTTCTTACGAAAAGGTAGGTGTCATGGAAATTGTCCTCGTCCAGCATTCCGTACCGGCGTAACGTCCCTCTCAACCTGTCATAGGATTTTGTGAACCACTCGTTGAACAGTCTTTCCTTTTCTGCGCTCTTGTCTGCCATAGCCTTATATTTTTTTGAGTTATACATGGCCTACCCGTGTAGGCATTCTTATTTCTTGTGCTTCCTCCTGTTTGTTTTTCGGCGGTCTCCGGCAAGGCTTGCCGTGAAAAAATACACTCACGCGAAGCGTGAGGAAGATTTTTTCACGAGCAACCAGCCCGCAGGGCCGCCTTGCGGGACCGGCCTGAAAAACAACTATTTTTGCCGCAAGAAATGAGGATGACGGATTCCTTCTGTCTATTGTCTGTCCTATGAGAATTTAAAATTCCATGCAGCTTTTCTGTCTTCGGTATGTTTGGAGAAATATTCAAGGATGTGGAATGAGAACGGCAATACGTGATATTGCGGAAGGTGCGGAAATGGGATTGGAAACAGGAAGCATGTCCGGGCTTTCATGCGGTTTATACGGCAGTGTTGATTTTGGGGAGGATTACAGGGAAGTGACAGGAAGGTTAGCCGTTCCGGAGAAATTGTATGTGTACGTTTGTTCCTTCCGGAATACGGAGTCCTTTAAATCATGGAAGACTTTATTCAGGAGTGCGTCTCGATATTTGCCTGAGACAAAATTATAAGTCGCCTATTCATGGATAAGTATTTGGAATATATCAACGACATGCTACGATGCGATAAAGAGAATCGGAACGGCGGACTGAAACTTGCAACCGGCTGATAATGCGGACTATTCTAAAACAAGTGTGGAAAACTTGAAGACATCCGCCGGAAAACCTTGGAAAAAGAAGGACCGGACAAAGCCTCCGCCTTCAAAATAATGCTCTATTATGCCACAGGTGCGGCATTACTTGTCATTCCGAATTGGCTGCCCGTGAAATGTAACGATAAATCCACCGCCCGCCATCAAGAAAACGGCTGGTGCCATATGGCAGGCAATCGTAGCGGCAGCCCGTCTTGGGAACCCGTTGTCACCCCAAAGGATTTTACTGATATATTATTATGTCAGTCCTTTTTCAAATCAAAATACAGCAAGCGGGTTTTCAAAGGTTCATCTTGCGGAATATCATAATATTGCTTTTCTATCACGTCTGTCTTATAGAGTGGGACGAAACCGTTTCTTTCATAATACCTGAGAATCTTTTCCTCATTGTATGCATCCACCACGATAAAACGGCATCCTGTCTTGTTGTCCTCATGACGGAACCAGTCCTTTATGAAAGCCATCAGTTGCCGTCCTACGTGGCTTGATGTACCCTGATATTCCCGGTTGACCCCCAGTCTTCCTATCAGCACGGCCGGATAGCTGCGTCCACGTTTAGGATTTACGATATTGCGTTGCAGCCTGTTTTTATCATTGGGGGATATTAGTCTGGTCTTGATACTGTCATTGGACAAGGTAAACAAGGCCACAATACGATGCGGGATTTCAGCCGTCACCCAACAATATGTTTTTCCAAGGAGTTCATCCGCATACAGATCGGCATCATTGAGAAAAAAATCATCAAGGTCATTCTCGCCACAAGTGAAAGGAAGGCAATTCCTCCGTACTTCCTTGTTATAGGCAAGCATGACACAATCATCATATAAAGAAATACCGTCCATTGCTGTTAATTGAACCGGAATGAACGGGATTTCTTCAATACTTTTCTCAACCGTTTCTTTGCCTCCACTGATAACCGGGGTGTTACCTTTGCGGCGTTCTTGTCTGCACTGCGTACGAAATCTTCCGCCGTAGCGCCCTCCAAAACCGGAATGTTCTTGATAGTTATAGCCATGATATTATTTTTTGCAAAAATACAACTTTGTTGTTATACAGCCAAATAATAGCCCGTCTTCCACTCTTTTTTCCGGAATGTTCCTCCATATCCGGAAAAGTCTGTGCCACGCCGCCTGTTGCGGTAAGCCGTTTCTCCCAAGGAAAGGGCAGGCAATACCGGCGGACGTGGATATGGGCAAAACAACCCGCATATGCAATGCAGAGGGAGCAGGAGAGCCTTCACCACAGCCGGAGAGGAAAGCGGTCTCATGCCGGGGTACGGCATGAAAAGGGGCTCCCGGACAGTTCTTTTCCTTGTCGCACATGCACTACGTCGGTCGCAGTTTTCGCCTTCTGAATCCCCCTCACGTTCGTCCCTGCGCTTTCGGAGCGTTTTTCCGGTAGAAAATTTCACCATGCGGAAATTTTCTACCGGAAACCGAAGGGAAAACGCGGAGTCCCGCAGGGACGGACGAACTTTGATGAGGAAGGGGAAAATCGTCCGTTTCGTAAATACCATTTCCTCAGATGGCATCGCATATCTCCTTCTCCATCTTTTCCAGCTTGTGGGACAGGATTTCCATGTCGCTGCTGATCTTCTGGTTGGTTATCCGGGCATATATCTGGGTGGTTTTCAAATCCGTATGCCCCAAAAGACGGCTTACGGTCTCGATGGGTACACCGTGCGAGAGCAGCACGGTGGTGGCGTTCGTATGCCGGGCCACATGATAGGTCAGCCGTATCTTGAAACCGCACTGCCTGCCAAGTTCCTTCAATATGGTGTTGCATCTGCCGTTGCTCGGTACCGGAAATACATGATCGTCCTTGGACAGCCCCTTGTACTTCTCTATGATGCGCCTGGGAACGTCCAGCAGGCGGATGTTGGACTCGGTGTTTGTCTTGCGACGGCGGGTGATGATCCAGAGGTTGCCGTCGAAGAAGGTCTGGAGCCGGTCGGTCGTCAGCGCCTTCACGTCCGCGTATGCCAGTCCGGTGAACACAGAGAAGATGAAGAGGTCGCGTACCAGCTCACAGGTCCCGCTTTTCACCGGGGCCTCCATCAGCGTCTGTATCTCACGCTCCGTCAGGTAGCCCCGATCAACGCTCTCGGGGGAGTTGATGTACCCGGCGAAGGGGTTGAAGGGAAGCGCACCGCTGTTGCGGGCGATGGAGATGACGTGCTTGAGCCCGATCATGTACCCCCATACGGTATTGGTGCGGCATTTCTTCTCCGTACGCAGGAAATACTCGAAGTTGTTGATGAACGTCAGGTTGAGTTCCTTCAGGGGGATATCGTCACGGCGGTATACTTTCGGGACGAACTCGCAAAGGTGCCTGTATATGGTACGGTAGCGGTTGTATGTCCCCTGCACGCGGCTGTGTCCCACCTTCTTGATGAACTCCCCGTTGTGCTGCTCGAAGAGCTTCAGCAGCGTCTCGCGTTTCACGCCCAGCCCGAGGCAGGCGTCCCTCAGCCTGGCGGCGGTGACATAGCCGTCGGACTGCATCAGTTCCTGGTAACGGCGGTTCACGTCCACACGTATCCGGTCAACCGCCGCATTGATTTTCTGCGCCTCGGCGCTCTTGCCCGTGGCACGTGCCGTTTTCACGTCCCAAAGTTTCGGGGGCACGTCCAACTTGCAGCTGAACTGCTTGATTTCGCCGTCCACCGTAAGACGGCACATCAGGGGGAGATAGCCGTTGGCTCTCTCGCTGCCCTTCTTCACGTAGAAGAGGATTTTGAAGGTCGATCTGCTCATACTCGTTTTCATACTTTTTTGATCGTTACAAAGTTAATATCAAGCGAGTTGTCCTCAGGCATGAAAAACTGTGCAAATTACTGAAATAGAATCTGTTGTGCCGTTTCTTGTTCCTGTTATATCAGTAACGATATGGGAACTGAAGTCTTTCGCAGCTTTTAGCGGACCTCCTTTTTCAGCTTATGCAGTATTATGAGTTAAACACCTAACTGCTTAATAGACTGCATTTTTGCTGTATTATCATCAACCTTGCTTTTTCTTGCTGCGTTTACTTTAAAATGCTAGTTTATAATCGTTTGCCAATTGTTGATGTGTCCCTTTTCCGGAAATGTTATTTGTTCAGTCATAATAGTATTAGAATTCAAAGATTCCGGGGGATAATGTAGGATTGATATAACTGACGTCACGTGTTTGCAATAGCCTGCCATTCAGTGTGTAGAATAATTGTTTGGTGGCCGACGAATTGTTTAGGTTAACAGTAATTACGTACAGAGTGGTTCGTTTAGGAAATTCTATGAGATTTACATTGGTGGCAGTCCACATGGCGTATGGACTCAATGTAAAATCATTATATACGTTAGGTGTCAGTTGATCTGTAGTTTGTAAATCGGTATTAGTCATTACCCATTGGGCATTACCGTTCATCCATACTTCTTTTTCAAAACCATTTTGGGTAAAAGAGGCCACATAATAATTCCCTTGTTGGCTCCAGCTTACGTTCGTGGCATGTGGATATATCTTTTTCAGTGCTATATGAAATGTAGTGGGAGAGGTAGCAGACAAGGTGGTGATCAGTACCCATAATATTACACATATAGAATAACATCTCTTCTTCATGGTATTTAAATGTTTTGATGAGGTTGATAAAACAGCTTGGCTATACTTTTTGTTCGCCGGTATAAAACCTGATTTTGTGGATTTTTTCCACACTTTTGTGGCGTTGTCAACAGGAATCTACACTCCTGAAATGAAAAAGCGTATATGTATGTGGTTGATTTTTAGTTAGATATTAAAATGAGCAGATTTGTGGCACGCTTCTTGTTTTATTGTTGTCGGTAAAAATGAATAAAAAATAAAGTAATTATGAAAAAGGTATTAGTAACATTGGTATTAGTGATGACTTTAGGCGTGTCTGTTTCTTTTGCTCAAGCGGCTCCGGTAGAGGTTCCGGTAGTGGAAAAGCCTCAACAATCTAAGAAGTTGGTTTTCTCGGAAATCTATATGAATGATGTGCCGGAAGCCGTGATGGACAGGCTTGCACTGGAAGGTGCTATGATAAAGCAGGCTTTTATGGCCTATGGCATTGATGGAAGCCGTATTTATAAAATTAATGTGTTGACAAGTGATGCTCATGAACAGACATTGTTCTTAGGTGAAGATGGTAAAATTTTGCAATAGTTAGTATATTTATAATAGTGCTTTTACATGAATTCCCGGCTTGTGATAAGTCGGGAATTTTTTTAGTTAAATTGTTTCTTGACGATATTCGAAAAATAATTAAGAAATCTCTTGTGCATAATAATTGTAGGTTTTATCTTTGCCACTCAAATTTAAAAAGGTGATACAATGGAAACTTATGATATATATTTTAAAGAAGGTAATGATTTTGCTAATAAAGGATTTTCATTGAAAGATAAGGCTAAGGCCATTAGAATGGCGGAAGATATGTTGGCTGAACGCAAAGGATATGTGAAGGATTTTGTTGGAGGAACTATTTCCGTAATGTGTAAAGAAACGAAAGAGGAAGTTTGGTCCAAGCCGATAGAGGAGGTTTAATGCAATTTTTACATCTTTTTTTGCCTTGCCAATCATAGAGTTGTGAAATACAGTGCTGTAATTGAAATGGTACGTAGCCGTTAATAGCAGCAACCCTTGGTTGTATTTGTGGTGGATTTGTTATTGGCGGACATGAATATTTCTTTCTCTTCTAGGATATTCGGTATATTTCTCCTTTCATGCTTTTGCCGGACTGATATAGATAATGCCGGGTAGCACTTGATAGGACGATGATTGTTCTTTTACTAAGATGCTTCAGTATGACTTTTTTCCGATCCTATCCATTCTTGACATATAGTTGTTATTCATAGCTAAATACACCGTATTCCCAATGAAGCTTTCTGTGGGGATCCCTTTGGTGTTCGTGTAACTATTGTGACTGTTATTATGCCGATGGGGTATAGTATTGATACAACAATGATTTTTCATAATAACTTTTAACTTATGATTTAGATAGCTCCGACTTGTCACAAATCGGGGTTATCCGCTTGTTATGCTATTAAACTTGGTCAGCTATTGGTTAACAATTTCACGCAACAGTAACTCTTTGGAGTAAAAGTGGCAAATAAATTTTTTGTTCACATGAAAAAAACTTTCCCAAAAGCTTTGTATTATTGATTTTCTATGTATCTTTGCATCGTTATTATTTCTCGGGGTATTAGCTCATCTGGCTAGAGCGTTAGACTGGCAGTCTAAAGGTGGCGAGTTCGAGTCTCGCATGCTCCACTTTACAAACCTCTCTGTTTCAGAGGGGTTTGTGCTTTCTTAAGCTTCTCCAGTTTTCGTTTTTGGATAAAAAAAAGACAGTTTGTGCCACTTTTGGCAAAAAGAACTTGTCTAAAACGAATCCAGAACAATTATGACAACTCTTAAAGCTGCCGTTGTTCCGGCCAAGGTGCTGAAAAACGGCAAACACAGAATTCGTATAGCAATTGGTCATAAACAGGAAACAAGATACATCGTTACCCGATTTGAAATAGATAATACTGCTAATTTTAAGGGAGGGCAGGTGGTAGGTGTTCCTGATGCTGCACATGTCAATGCTAAATTACGGCTCAGCGGAAATTTCTGGTTGGTAAGTTTTAAAATTAGCTATCTTTGCTTACC
>OCKG01000186.1_pt1 | contig 15438 bp, 14 predicted proteins | sample 1480661 | NCBI WGS metagenome assembly OCKG01 (sample SAMN05301472, study PRJEB22388) | human gut metagenome | isolation source: Infant 1 DOL 16 gut | host: Homo sapiens | place: USA: Pittsburgh, Magee-Womens Hospital of UPMC | collected 2013/2014 | reverse complement strand
ACATTTTAGATGAACCATCTATTGGTTTACACCCAAGAGACCATAATTTAATCATCAAAATGATAGAAGAACTAAGAGATAAGGGTAATACTGTTATAGTTGTGGAACACGATAAAGATACAATACTGTCTGCTGATTATATTATTGATGTAGGCCCAAGTGCTGGTACAAAAGGGGGGTTCATTATTGCAGAAGGTACAACCCAAGAAATTATAAAAAATCCAAACTCTATAACAGGTAAATATTTAAGTACATACAATAAAACAGGTTCACAAAATAAAACTATACCAAGTAAATGGTTAAGCTTAAAAGGATGCCATGCAAATAACTTAAAAAATATTGATGTAGAAATTCCCTTAAACTGTATGTGCTCTATTACAGGTGTTAGTGGTTCTGGTAAGAGCTCTCTTGTATTTCACAGTTTACTTCCTGCTCTAGAAGAAAAATTGAAACAAAAATCTATCCCAGATAAAAATTATACTGAATTTACTGGATTTGATGCTATTGATGATTTTATCTTAATGGACCAAACACCTATTGGAAAATCTAGCCGTTCTACACCTGCTACATATATCAATATTTTTGATGAAATTCGTTCTCTATTTGCTGAAACTCCACAAGCAAAACAAAAATTATTGGATGAAAGCTATTTTAGCTTTAATAGCAAAAAGGGGCAATGCCCAAACTGTCAAGGATTAGGTAAAACAAAAATTATTCTGCAATATATGGCAGACCAATGGGTAACTTGTAGTGAATGTCAAGGTAAGAGATATCAAAAAGAAATACTGTCTATACAATACAAGGGAAAGACAATTGCAGATATACTTGACATGGAAGTAGCAGAAGCAAAAACATTTTTTAGCGATTGCTCTGATATATATAGAAAACTCTCCTTATTAGATGAAGTGGGACTTGGATATCTAAAGCTTGGACAAAATACATTAGGATTAAGTGGAGGAGAATCTCAAAGGATAAAATTAGCAAAAGAATTAGGGACAAAAACTAAAAAACGAATGCTGTACATATTGGATGAGCCTACTACTGGACTTCATTTTAAAGATATAGAAAATTTGTTAATTACTTTTAGAAAACTTGTAAATGAACAGCATTCACTTTTAATTATTGAACACAATACAGAGGTTATACGTGCTTCTGATTGGATTATCGATATAGGTCCAGACAGTGGAATAAATGGAGGGGAAATTGTTGCTTCTGGAACTCCTGATGAAATAAAAATAAATCCAAATAGTATTACTGGACATTTTATATAAAAACAATTAAATACACATGAACTTAAATATAAAATTATAGAATGTCTTATATTATAGAAGAATTATTATAATAGGTGTACAATAAAAAAATTAACTTTAGTATATTATCTGTGATAAAATATGAATAATATATAAAACAGAACATAAAAATTATTATATTTTATAATAGAGAAAGGAAAATCAAATGAGTTGGAAACATATAAAAATACCAAATGGAGATACAATGATTTTTTGTAACTCATTTATTACCAGAAAATCATCCATGAATATTGTTGTTACACATACTCCTATTGTCACTACGCTTGAGATGCAAAAAGCATATGAACCACTTGCCAAACATAATGTAAATATATTTGCTTTTGATTTTTCAGGAACAGGGAAAAGTGATGGATATGAAAAAGATTTTTCTCGCAATTCAATTGTAAAAGACTTAGATTCTGTCATTACATACATAGAAAAAAATTATTCTTACATCTATATGGGAATACGGGAATTGGTGGTATGTTTGCACAATATTATGCATGTTCAGACAATAAGTTAAAAAGTTTTGCTCAGTTTGCTTGTGTTGATTATAAAAACACAACAGGAGTAGGCTATACCTATCTCACTGTTAAATTATTAAACTTTTTCTTTAAGTTTCTTCCTAATTTTCACATAACAGTAAAACCACCTAAATATAAAGGTTATAATGAAGTCTATGATAATGAATTTTATAAAATATTTGAAAAGAAAAATCCTCATATTTGGAAAAATAGTACAAAGATAATTAATACAATGTTAGAATGCTTTATTGCAAAAGATAGTAAGATAAAAGATGGAGTCAACATACCTACTCTTGTCTTTAAAACACTTCATGATAGATATTTTAAAACCCAATATTTTGATAGCTATTATAATTCACTAAAATGTAAAAAGAAACTTGTTGAAATTAATAATGTTCATAATAGTTACTATATAGATAGTGAGAAATTTTGCCAAGAAGCTTATGATTGGTTTGTAGAAAACCAGTGATATAATTTAAATGTTATATGGGTTTCTGATTATCTTTTCAGAATTTATTAAAAATCCAAATGGCCTTACTTTATTGGCTATTTGGATTTAAGATATAAAAAAATAGATATCCTCTACTTACCAAAAACTTATAAATAAAAAAATATTCCCAGTATACCACTTATTATTATAATCACAATAGGATTAATTTTCCACTTACGTACTATCAGTAGTGTAACAAAAAAGATTATTAGTGCAGTCCAGTTTAGCATCTCAAATATAGAATTGAAGTACACTTTATTCGTCCCAAATAATGCAAGGATTATAATTGTAGCCGCAGCTGAGATAATTAAACCTAATGAAGCTGATTTTAGACCATTTAATATTTCAAATATATAAGTAGAGTTCTGATGCTTTTGAAAAAAATTATATAAAAATAGAGATATTACTACACCACATAATACACAACCTAAAGTGGCTGCAACTGCTCCCCAAAACCCTCCAATTTGAAGTCCAACAAAAGTAGAAGTATTAACAGCCAGTGGCCCTGGTGTCATTTGTGAAATAGTTATAATATCTGTAAACATTTTCTCACTTATCCATCCAGTTTGATTTACTACTTTCTCTTGGATTAAAAGTATGATTGCATAACCACCACCAATACTAAACAAGCCTTATCTCTACGACAGTTATGCACGTTTCCGTTATTGTTACGTGAGCAAGGAAGTGCCATTCGCAATACTTTGGACAGTGTATTATCTCTTTCAAACCAAAAAGCTTATCCTGTTTGGGAAAGTGTTAATTCTTTTGCACTTATTAAAGCTGCACAAGCAGGGTTAGGTATAACCATTTTGCCAGAAAATTTATTATTAGATTCACTCTTACATAAAAAATTGCGATTGATTGAATTAGATGGGATAGATATGGAAAATAAAATGTTAGCAATATTACATAAGGATAAAAATATTACACAACCTTTGAAAATAATATTGGATAATATAAGCAATGTACTTTAATTTAAAGGTTTAATTTTTTAACATTCTATTTTTTAGCATAAAAAGTGTGTACTATTCCTTAATGTTGTGATTTTAATTATCATCAATTTTTAAAATAATACACACTTTATTTTAAGTACAATCTAAACTTAAATAAGATAAAAGTTTCTATTGTATATGTTTTAAATTAATACTATATTCTTGTTTACCTTTTTCAATTTTAAATTTATCATTTTTATTAGGATAAATAGTTACAACATTATCTTTATACTCTGATTCATCACATTTTATATTAATTGGCATAACTTCAGCTTCACCATATACATAGCTAACAGGCTTATTATTATTCATTACAACAATCTGCACCATGTCATCACCCTTTGGAGATGATATATTTCTCCATTTATATCCTATTGTTTTATATATATCATCTGCAGATGTTCCAGATTTAAAAACATATATTTTATCCCATTCAGGAGTCTTTACTTCTGATAATCTTATTTCTTTCTTATCTTTACTTACTTTATTAATTGAAGAAATAAATTCTCCAAATTTATCACTTTCTTGATTTTTTTCAAATTTAATTAATTTACTAGATTTGTCAACTATATTCCATTTATCATTGTTTTTTTCTAATTTAAAATTAATCTTAGAAATACATTCCCCATGCTTTCCTGGCTCAGTAACTATAACATTTTCTCCTGATTTATTTTTATAATCATGTTGCTCAATTTGAACATGATTATGACCTGCAACTATAGCATCAATTCCATCAACTTGTTGAGCTAAGTCTTGTATTCTATTTCCTGGGTTTTTAGGTTTCTTAGGTTTCTCACCTGTATGTGCCACAGCAACTATAATGTCAGGCTTCTCTTTTTCCATTATACCAACCCACTTTTTAGCATCTTCTACTAAATCATTCATATACAATTCACCATTGTAACCCTCTTGGTCTTTTAGTTCTAAAGACTTAGAGTCAACAAGTTTTCCATCTTTCCACTGTTTCCTCTCACCAACTTCTTTTATAGTAAGCCCTAAAATTCCTAGTTTTACGTTTCCTTCAGGTGTATTAATATTTTTTATTATGTATGGTTTTGTATAACTATCTCCATTTTTTTTATACGTATTTGCCGATAAAATATTTATGTTTTGCTTCTCAAAATCAGATATCATATTATCTAGATAAAATTTATTGTTGGATATAAATTCATGATTCCCAAGAACTGCAACATCATAACCTACCTCTTTCATATCTTTTGAAATAGGCGTCTCAATGTAACTTTCAGTGTTATTATCACCATCTTTATATCTAGCACTAAAATAACTATCCATGCTAGAACCAAACACTTCGCCACTATCAAAAAAATCTCCTGCATCTACTAAAGTTAGATTTTTATCTTTTTTTCTTTCTTCTTTTACATAAGAAGTTAACTCATAAGGTATAACTCCATGTAAATCAGTAGTTGCTAATACGTTTATTTCTGCTGTTTGTTTTGAAGCACATCCAGACATTAGTAATACAAGTGAAAAAGTAATTCCTATAATTATTTTATTTCTCATAATCCCTCCAACTTCTATAAATATTTGATTTAGTATCATTGACAACTCAATTCTTCTATAATATCAATATTCATACATTAATATACAAAAGTCATCTATATGTTTTATAGACATACATTTCATAGACATAAAATACTTTTATATACTTCTAATAATTATAAATATCATCAAGTTTATTTATGATTATACCAAATGGTTTTCTAATTAAGTGAATATAAAAAGCTATGAACAATATTACTCAAATTACCATCAAGAGTAACATAAATACATATCTCCATCAATGATTAAGAAATTACTTTTTTATTGTATCAATTTGTATTTCAGAGCATGACACAAAAGGAACTAAAAGATAACAAAATCATCAGTGTTAAATACTTCGAGTTTCAGAGCAAAGGAGTTCTAAAACAAAATAAAAACACCCCGCTGAATTTATCATTCAGCAGGATGTTTTTTGCTTATTAATCCATAAGATACTGGCAAATATTGATAGGTATCAAACCAGTATAACATAGAAGTAAGAGAGACCTTAAATCCTGTATTTATGTGGATTTTTGGCATTCTATATTTTATTCCCATTCAATAGTTCCAGGAGGCTTAGAAGTTATATCATAAACTACTCTATTTACTCCATCAACTTCATTTATTATTCTATTAGAAATTCTTTCTAATACATCATAAGGCATCTTATACCAGTCAGAAGTCATTCCATCAGAAGAAGTAACTGCTCTTAAACCAACTAAATAAGCATATGTTCTTTCATCACCCATAACTCCAACAGTCTTAACATCTGGTAATGTTGCAAAAGCTTGCCATATTTCTCTATATAAACCTGCTTTTCTAAGCTCGTCCATATAAACAGCATCAGCTTCTCTTAATATATCACATTTTTCTTTAGTTACATCACCTATAACTCTTATTCCTAGACCTGGTCCTGGGAAAGGATGTCTAAATATTAATCCTTCTTCTATACCAAGCTCTAATCCTATTTTTCTAACTTCATCCTTAAATAACTCTCTTAATGGTTCTACAATTTCTTGGAAGTCTACATCTTCTGGGATTCCACCAACATTATGATGAGACTTTATAGTAGCAGCATTTCCATGTCCACTTTCTATAACATCTGGATAGATTGTTCCTTGTACTAAGAAATCCATTTTTCCTAATTTATTTGATTCTTCTTCAAATACTCTTATAAATTCTTCACCTATTATTTTTCTCTTAGCTTCTGGTTCAGAAACTCCTTTTAATTTAGATAAGAATCTATCTTCTGCATTAACTCTTATTAAATTTATATCAAATTTCTCTCTAAATATTCTTTCTACATCATTTCCTTCATTTTTTCTAAGTAAACCATGGTCAACAAATATACAAGTTAAGTTGTCCCCAATTGCTTTATGAATAAGAACTGCAGCAACAGAAGAATCAACTCCTCCACTTAAAGCACATAAAGCTTTTTTATCGCCTATTTTTTCTTTTAATTCTTTTATTTTATCTTCTATGAATGAATCTGTAGTCCAGTCACCTTTTACTTTACAAATATTATATAAGAAGTTTGTAAGTATCTTGTCCCCTTCCAAACAGTGTTCTACCTCTGGATGGAATTGAACTCCATATAGGTTTCGTTCTACATTTTCCATAGCTGCTACTGGACAATCATTAGTATTTGCAACTATAGTAAATCCTTCTGGAACTTTTTCTATTAAATCTGTGTGACTCATCCATACACTATTTGTAGTTATTCCTTCAAATAATGATGATTTTCCATAAGTTATAGCTGTTTTTCCATATTCTTTTTCTTGTTTATTACCTTTTCTTACAACTCCACCCAATACATGAGACATTATTTGAATACCATAGCATATTCCAAGTATTGGTACTCCTAGTTCAAATATTTCTTTTGATATTGTTGGAGAATCTTCTAAATACGCACTATTTGGACCGCCTGTAAATATTATCCCTTTAGGATTTTTTTCTTTTATTCTTTCTATGCTTGCAGTACATGGAAGTATTTCACAATATACGTTGTTTTCTCTAACTCTTCTAGCTATCAACTGATTATATTGTCCTCCAAAATCTATTACAAGTACTAATTCATGTTTCATAAATTCACATCTCTCCTTGTATAATATAGTTTTTATATATTTATTTTAACACAATACAGTCTAAATTATATTAAATCTTTTTACACAAAAAACCTGTATAGTAACTTCCATAATTTCTAGCAAAAGTGAAATTACTATACAGGCTTCCAAAATACCTTTATCTTATAGCCAACACATAGGGAGTTTAACTCAGCCTACACATTTACTTAACTAGGTCTTTTGGTATAATAATTTCACTCATAGTCAAGATATTTACGGTATCTTGGTAGAGACTCTCAGACCATATTTCTGAGCATATACGAGTGAGTTTATATTTTATATATTTTTTTCTGTTTACTTTTATTTAATAAGGCTGAATATTAATTTATCAAAATTTATTACTTATGTCAATAAGTTTTCACTAAATTCTTCTTTTATTCTAAAATTTATATCAGCAAACACTTTTTTTATAGGAATATCTTCATTTTTTGCTATAGTTTTACATTCATTATATTCTGGAGTAGCCTTGACTAGTTTTCCTTTATAATACCCTAGTTTTACTGTAACCACTCCATATTTTGTATCTAATTTTACAAATTTTCTCTCTAAAATTTCTCTATTATATGCATTATATCTCACTCCAAAAGTACTAGTTTCTAAAAGTAATATTTTAATAAATTTTTCTAAATCTGATTCATTACATAAAATTGATACTTTTGTTGCTGGTCTATTCTTCTTCATATAAATGCTCTCTGTATAAATATCTAATGCTTTCTCATCTAATATTTTTTCATACAAATAAGAATAGATTTCTGAAGACATATCATCAATATTTGCACTAATTTCATAAATTAATTCTTCTTTTTTTTTTCACCTAATACAGTTCTGAGTATATTTGGTACTTCAAACTTCTTATGACCTATACCATATCCAATTTGCTTTGGAGAAAATTCAAGCTCATCTACAAACTCATCACACAAGACTTTTATGATTGCAGCTCCTGTTGGAGTTGTACATTCTCCATTTACATTATTTAATTTAATTGGCACACCTTTTAAAATTTCTATAGTTGCAGGTGCAGGTATAGGTATAATTCCATGTTCACATTTTACAAATCCTGAACCAACAGACACTGTACTAGCACAAACTTTATCTACACAAAGTAAGTCAACTAATATAGAAGCTCCTACTATATCTACAATTGAATCTATAGCCCCTACCTCATGAAAATGTATCTTGTCTATTGTAGTTCCATGAACTTTTGCTTCTGCTTCTCCAATTACCATAAATATTTTTTTTGCTTTAGATTTTACATTTTCGTTTAGAGTGCTTTTATCTATAACCTCAAATATATCCACTAAATTTCTATGTGTATGTTTTTCTTTTGTAATTACTTCTACTTTTGTACCTACTATTCCATTTTCAGTTTTCGAGCTGATGTTTATATTAAATTCATCGCTCATTCTTAGTTTATGAATTTCCTCCAAAAAAATTTCCTTAGGCACACCTAAATTTAATAAACTTGCAAGGGTCATATCCCCTGATATACCGCTTATTATATCAAAATAAAGTATTTTTTCACTCATATATGTCTCCTCAATTTTAATAGTAAAAATATAATAGAAATTAAATTTTATTATATAGTTTTGTTTAATTTATATCAATGTATTTACAGTTTATTTATCATTGATGCTAAATATCCTGCTCCAAATCCATTATCAATATTTACAACAGATATTCCAGATGCACAGCTATTTAACATAGCTAGTAATGCTGCTAATCCTCCAAAATTTGCTCCATATCCAACAGAAGTTGGAACAGCTATTACTGGAACATCAACCAGTCCACCAATTACACTTGCAAGAGCACCTTCCATACCTGCAACGGCTACTATTACTCTAGCACTATCTATTTTATGTCTTTTATTTAAAAGCCTATGTATACCTGCCACTCCAACATCATATATTCTATCAACATCATTACCTAAAAACTTAGCTGTATGATAAGCTTCGTCTGCTACTGGTATATCAGAAGTTCCCCCTGTAGCAATCACAATTTTACCTTTTCCTATATTCTCTATATCATGATTTTGAATCTTAAGAATTTTAGACGCCTCTTCGTACTCAGCATGATTATAGATTTCTTTAATTTTCAGAAAAGTTTCTTTTCTGCACCTTGTCCCCAATATGTTAGAACTTTTTTGATTCATTTTATCAATAATCCCTAAAATATGCTCATCACTCTTACCTTCACAATAAATAACTTCCGGATACCCATTTCTTAGTTCTCTATGATGATCTATATTTGCATATCCAAGGTCTTCATAAGGTAAATCTTTTAACTTTTCTAACGCAAAATCTATATCAATATTTTCATTTTTAACTTCTTCAAGCAATTTTCTTAAGTCCATATTATCGCATCCTTTTAAATTTGATTTATTCTCTATCAACAATTATACCTTAATTAATATATATCTAAAATCATAACCTAAAAAATAACAATACTACTCTAAAATATTATTACAAACTAGATACTGATTATCTAAATATGTGTATTGAATTTATAGATATACAAAAATTAGATATATACAAAAGAACTATTTCAACTTAGAGTTTAAAATCTAAGTCGAAATAGTTCTTTATATTAAAATTTATATTTTAAATTTTTTAAATTACATCATACCAGGCATTCCGCCACCCATTCCTGGCATTCCTGCATCTTCTTTTTCAGGAAGGTCAGCAACAGCAGCTTCAGTAGTTAAGAAAGTACTTGCTATTGATGCAGCATTTTGTAAAGCACTTCTACTAACTTTAGTTGGGTCAACTATACCAGCTTCTATCATATTTACATATTTTTCATTCAATGCGTCAAATCCAGTTTCTGCTTCAGAATTAACAACATTTTGCACAATTACAGCACCTTCAAGACCAGCATTTATAGCTATTTGTCTTAATGGCTCTTCTAACGCTTTTTTAACTATTTGAGCACCTAGTTTAACTTCTCCTTCTAAACTCTCAATTAGTGTTCCTATTGCTGGTATAACACTAACAAAAGCAGTTCCTCCACCAGCTACTATTCCTTCTTCTACAGCTGCTCTAGTTGCATTAAGAGCATCTTCTATTCTTAACTTTCTTTCTTTTAACTCTACTTCTGTAGCAGCTCCAACTTTTACAACAGCTACTCCTCCAGCAAGTTTAGCTAATCTTTCCATTAATTTCTCTCTATCAAAATCTGAAGTAGTTTGCTCTACTTGATGTTTAATTTGAGTTACTCTATCTTCTATAGCTTTTTTATCTCCAGAACCATCTACTATTGTAGTACTTTCTTTAGTTACCTTAACAGATGAAGCTCTACCTAGCATAGATAAATCAGCTTCTTTTAAATCATAACCTAATTCTTCTGATATTACTTGAGCACCTGTAAGTATTGCTATATCTTGAAGCATTTCTTTTCTTCTATCTCCAAAGCCTGGAGCTTTAACTGCTACTACATCAAATGTTCCTCTTAATTTATTTACTACTAATGTAGATAATGCTTCACCTTCTACATCTTCAGCTATTATCAATAGCTTTTTACCTTGTTGAACTATTTGTTCAAGAACTGGTAATAATTCTTGTATGTTAGATATTTTTTTATCAGTAATTAATATATATGGGTCATTTAAAACTGCTTCCATTTTATCTACATCTGTAACCATATATGCAGAAACAAATCCTCTATCAAACTGCATACCTTCAACAGCATCTAATTCAGTATTCATAGTTTGAGACTCTTCAACAGTTATAACTCCATCTTTACCTACTATTTCCATAGCTTCTGCTATTAATTTTCCAACTTCTTCATCACCAGCAGATATAGAAGCAACTTGAGATATAGCCTCTTGTGTTTCTACTATTCTTGATTGATTTTTTAATTCTTCTACTGCTACTGTTACTGCTTTTTGTATTCCTTTTCTTAAAAGTATTGGGTTAGCCCCTGCTGTTACATTCTTTAAACCTTCTCTTATTATAGCTTGTGCTAAAACTGTAGCAGTTGTAGTACCATCTCCAGCTACATCATTAGTTTTAGTTGCTACTTCTTTAACTAATTGAGCACCCATATTTTCAAATCTATCTTCTAGTTCTATCTCTTTTGCTATAGTTACTCCATCATTAGTTATAAGTGGAGAACCAAATTTTTTATCTAATATAACATTTCTTCCTTTAGGTCCTAATGTTACTTTTACTGTATCTGCTAATTTATTTACACCAGCTTCTAAAGCTCTTCTTGTTTCCTCTGAAAATTTAATTTCTTTAGCCATTTTAAACCCCTCCTAATAAATTTATTCTATATTTATTCAATAACAGCTAATACATCACTCTGTCTTAGTATTGTGTATTCTTGTCCTTCTATCTTAACTTCTGTTCCAGAATATTTTTGGAATATAACCTTATCTCCCACTGTCAATTCCATTTTTATTTCTTTCCCTTCAACTATTCCACCTGGTCCAACTTCTACAACTTCAGCTATTTGAGGTTGCTCTTTAGCTGCTCCTGGTAAAACTATTCCACTTGCAGTTTTTTCTTCTGCTTCTACTTTTTTAATTACTACTCTGTCAGCTAATGGTCTTATTTTCATTATTCACGCCTCCTAAAATATTAAGTATAGACTAGTTCGCCTATGTTTTTAGTTATTTTTAAATTAATACTACTTATATATGTAGATTTATATATATACTTTTTATTTATTATCACTCTATCTAATAGAGTGCTAACAATTATTATAATATACCAATCACACATAATTTTCAATACCTTTTTTAATAATTTTTTATAATATTGGTGAAAATAATCTTGCTACAGATTCTTTGATTTTTTGTATGATATTTCTATTCTTAAATACCTCCAAATTAAGTTCTTCACAGTAACTTAAATCCTCAAAGAAATCATCTGTCATTACCCTAATAACTTCTTCATCATAGATAAATGCATTTACCTCAAAGTTAAGCATAAAACTTCTTAAATCCATATTAGCTGTACCTGCAGAAGCAATTTTATCATCTATTATTACGACTTTAGAATGTATAAATCCTTTATTATATAAATAAACTTTACCACCTGCTCTTAATATTTCTTCAAAATATGAATAAGATGCTATATTTACTATCTTGTGGTCTGCAATTTTAGGAAATATTATTCTCACATCAACTCCACTAAGAGCAGCACTCTTTATAGCTTTTAGTAGACTTTCATCTGGAATAAAATATGGAGTTTCTATATAAACATTTTTTCTAGCCTGACATATTGCAGAAAAATAAGCATAATGAATATCTTCCCAGTCACTGTCTGGACCACTCGCAACAACTTGTATCATACTTTCACCAACATTCCCTACACTTGGGAAATAATTTTTAGTCACTAATACTTCTTTTGTCGTATAATACCAATCAATCAGAAATGTCATTTGAAGCATGTATACAGAAATACCCTTAATCCTAATATGAGTATCTCTCCAATATCCAAACTTATCATTTTTGCCTAAATATTCATCTCCTATATTTATTCCACCTGTATATCCAATTATTCCATCAATAACAACAATTTTTCTGTGATTTCTATAGTTTAATTTCCCTCCTATTATAGGAAATTTTGTAGGTAAAAATGCTGCAATTTCTATACCTACTTCCCTCATTTCTCGGAAAAATTTTCTATTAAACCAAAATCTCCAGCATCCTACATCATCATATAAAATTCTTATCTTAATGCCTTCTTTAGCCTTTTTTATAAGTTCTTCTTTTAACACCCTACCTATTTCACTATCTTTGATGATAAAGTACTCTAAATGAATATGGTCTTTAGCTTCTCTTATATCTTCTATAAGTCTTTTAAACTTTTCATTTCCATCTACAAATACATCCACTTTATTATTTTTAGTAAAGGGAAACATACCAGTCTTTAACAACATATTTATTACCCTTTTTCTATAACTACCATCCTCTTCATCTCTTAAAAGCTTATTTTGTTTTATAGATTCTTTTTCTAATTCAACTATTTCCGTTATCTTTTCTAATGTATCAAATAGTTTCTTTTCTTTTATATTATTAGCTAGTTTTTGAGTCTTAAATAATTTTCTTTTTCTAATATTTCTACCTGAAATAGCATATATCATTAAACCTACACCTGGAAATATAATAAACATCAATAGCCAAGACATTGTTTTTGCAGGGTCTCTATTTTCAAGTAATATAATCACAGAAATTATGGCTCCAGCTAGATATGATATAATTAAATAGAACAGAAATATTGTTCCTATTACTCCCATAATTTCTCCCCCTTAATTTATTTTCCTATACCGAGTTCTCTTGCATAGTAAAATAAGTACTGTTGAGCAAATCCAGACATTTCTTTAAATTTATCGATTCCATAAGTTCTCATTTTAGGTAAACTCATGTCTTCATCTATATAAAATTCTTGCATAACTCTCTTAACCCAAACATCAACTGGAAAAGAATCATATTTTTGCATACCAAATAATGCAATACAATCACATACTTTTGGTCCTACTCCATTAAATTTTAAAAGCTCTTTTCTACAATCCTCTGTACTTAAATTTGTATATTCAGATACCTCATCATTATTCTCTATAACTGCCTGTGTAGTACTTTTTATGTACTTATCTCTAAAACCTGTTTGACATGCTCTTATTTCCTCTTGTGAGGCCTTATTTAGTTCTTCTGGTGTTGGGAATGCATAGTATTCATTACCTTCATATTCACCTATATACTTACCAAATTTTCTTGATAAATTTTCTATCGCTCTTTGTATCATAGGAATCCTATTATTAGAGGAAATTATAAATGATATAAGCATTTCCCATCCATCTTGTCTTAATATTCTTATTCCCCATCCAAATTCAGTAGCCTTATTTAAATATTCATCCATATTTTTTAGCTTATTCTTTATTTCTGTATAATCAGTTCCTAAATCAAAGTAATTATACCAAATGCTGTTAAACTCCTTTAAATTAGTATTATTTAAATATATTTTATCATTCTCTTTTTTGACATTTAATATTCTCCCCTTTGCAACTCCAGTGTATGAGCCATCTTCTTGTTTGTGCCATCTAAAACATTGACCACACTCAAATATATGTACTGGGTCAAAATCTGTTACTCCTTCTAGTATAACTCCATTACCTTTTTCATAAACATTCATATACCAAATCTCCTTAATATTTATATTTTCATTTTGTTTATTTACTTAAAAACTTAGCTCTAATATGTGCATTTTACTTATTTTAACACAAAGATAAGTAATTTCAAAATTTATAAGGTTATTATTATGTAAAATAATATTTTACTTTAAATTTTTACCTTAAATAAAAAATGAATTTCTATAAGTTTATACCCACTTAAACTTATCGAAATTCATTTTTTATTTATATTATAAATTATTAGTATCATATTATTTTAGTTAATCAAATTAATATTACAAATACTATTTTTATGCTATATAAATATTTTTATTAAAACTACAGCTGATACAACTTGTACTGTACCTACAAATAAACCATATAAAGAAACTTCTTTCCCTTGTTTCACTAAATCTTTTACATTAACCTTTAATCCAATTGCTGCTAAAGCTATTATTTCTAGTTTGTTACTTATTTCTTTGCACAACACAGATACTTCTTGTGGTATAATGTTCATTGAAAAAAGTGCACAAGTTATAAAGAATCCAATTACATACCATGGTATAGTCACTTTTTTCTTTTTTATCTCATCCTTTTCTTCTTCAAGAATTTCCCTATTAGATTGATTTTTCATATGTCCAAATACTAATACAACAACAACTAGAAATATTACTCTTACTATCTTAAAAATAGTAGCTAAATCTTTTACATTTTCTCCAACAATTGCTCCACTTGCTACAACCTGACCAATTGATTGCAAAGTTCCACCTATCATTGCTGAAGTTTTTACAAGTTCATGGCTATATAAAAATTGAGATATTATTGGAAGTAAAAACATAAGAAATATACCAGTAACATTTACAATAGTTACTGCAATTCCCTTTTCTTTATCTGTCGCATTAACCACTGGAACTGTTGCTCCTATTGCAGAAGAACCACATACTGCATTTCCACTTGCCATTAGAAATCTAAAGTTTTCTTCAAATCCTAGTTTTTTACCTATATAAAGTGCAGCTATTATTGTTATTGTCATTTGCAATATTATAAATAAAATTCCTGAAACTTTTAAGTCTATTAAGGTAGATACACTGAGTGTTGCTCCTAATAGTACTATTGAATATGATAACAAATCTGTCTCTGAAAATTTATAACCTTTTTGAAATACCTTTTGATTTAAAAATAGGTTTCCTACAAACATACCTAAAAATATAGAAATTGATGCTGCCCCTACCTTAGGAATTAAAATAGAAATAAATATACTAATATAACCTACTAATACTGATACAAACAGTCCTGGTAATATTTCCCTTATAGTTTTTAATGTCAAACTGCTTTTTTTCTTTAACATAATATACCTACCTTATAATTAAT
>OCKG01000114.1_pt1 | contig 26423 bp, 20 predicted proteins | sample 1480661 | NCBI WGS metagenome assembly OCKG01 (sample SAMN05301472, study PRJEB22388) | human gut metagenome | isolation source: Infant 1 DOL 16 gut | host: Homo sapiens | place: USA: Pittsburgh, Magee-Womens Hospital of UPMC | collected 2013/2014 | reverse complement strand
CGCTGATGGTACTTGGTGGGAAACTGCCTGGGAGAGTAGGACGTAGCCACGTAATCTTTTTTTATTTATTAAGTTTCTTATTTTAAGGTACTATTTTTAAAGTATGTTATAAATGCTTTGTGTAAATACATATAATAGTTTAAAGAGATTGATTCTTTAAATATAGGGTGAGAATCCTTAGAATATGTACCCTTAAAACCTTTAAATAAGAAAGGAGATAGATAAGTAAGTGTCTGTAATCAATAGTTTTATTTTACAATATGGATTAATCTCTGTATTTGTATTAATTATGATTGAGTATGCTTGTTTTCCATTACCTAGCGAAGTTGTTTTACCTTTATGTGGAGCAATTGCTGCAAGAAATCATTTTGGATTTCTGACAATTTTAATTTTAAGTATAATTGCAGGTATACTTGGTTCGATATTTTGTTATACAGTGGGAAATTGGGGAGGTAAATCTATCATAAATAAAATAATAGAGATATGTCCAAAGGCAAAGAAAGGAATATTTGCATCTCAAGATTATTTTAATAAATACTCTTCTATTTCTGTTTGTGTATGTAGATTAATCCCTTTATGTAGAACATACATATCTTTTATAGCAGGTATAGCAGGTCAAAATATTATAACTTTTGTAATATCATCTATCGTGGGAATAACCATATGGAATACTTCATTAATCAGTATAGGATATATTTTTTCTGAGAGTTGGGTAAGAATAATGTCACATTATAATGATTATAAATTCCTCGTTCTAATTATACCAATATCCATAATTTTTATTGGATTTGTTATTAAGTCATTTATACATAAAAAACATCACAAGATAAGATTATAAAAAATATTAGAAAAATTTCTTTTGTACAAGGTCATTAAGACGGTTGAGAAAATAGAAGGCGTCGTAAATCTGCATAAGCACTACGTTTTTGTAGGTTCTCGGCGTTTCTTTTATTGCTTGTGTCTGTGGTACTTTTTTCTTAAAATGTACCATGTTTTACACTTTGTTGAGGATAAGTTTGCTTATATAGAAGAAAAGGCGGCAGCTTTGAAAATCAAAACTACCACTTTATAAATATTCAAAAATATGTTGCCTCTGTGACAGTTTTTTTATATTCGTTTGGAAGATTAAAACCAAATATTTAAAGTTATAGTATTAAAATACGAAACAATAACTTGCTAATATTACATTCACTATAATTAACATAAGTTACTAATCCAGTCCAATCTTATCAGTCCACTCATTTATTCTTTCTATTACCCCTTTAGGTGGGTCATTGTTGAATTTCCATTCAGTATAACAGTGTAACATGCCAAAAAGAAACAAGAATACAATTAGAATAATCAGTTTTTTTATCTTTTTCATTTTGATATACATATTTCAATTTTTTTCATTGTGTTTTAGCCCTTTCAGTATAAATGCAGAAAGGCAGGCACAAAGTAATAAACTTATGATACTCCCCATAATTTTTTCTCCAGTAGTTATATAGTATCCAGAAATATTAAATATTGCCGCAATAGGAAAAAAGGTTTGTAAGACATTTGACATACCCGCAAATAGTCCAGCAATAGAATAAACTTCTGTGAATACTAATGCAAGCCAATATCCTTTTTTCATGCGCGATACCAAGGCAATAATGGGAGAAATTGCAAAGAATACACCTATGCCATCAAGAAAATACTCTTTCATGCAACTTAAAACCAGTTTTGTCGATAAATCAGAAAAATGTAAAACGGATTCAGTCAAAAATGTTATAGTAAAGAGTAACAAATAAAGAAGTATACTGAATATAAAAGTAATAATCATTTTTGCTATGGTTAATTTTGTTTCATTTATGGGAATAAGACGCAGGGATTTAATAGTGTCCTCCTCTTCTTCACGACAAATAATATAGCTTCCTAATAGGGCAATGACAGCAGGAAGAACAAAAAAAGTTGACCAAGGTTGTACTGCGTCCATATACCAACCTGCATTGTCTATATACCGTGAACCGTCATAAACGCTCTTTAAGCCATAATGTAAATCTGGGTCATTATATACATCCTGCCCTCCTGCAAAAACTATGACTGCTATCATAATGGATGCAAAAACTGTAATCCAAACAATTTTTGAACGACGAATTTTTTGACATTCAGCCCAAAGTAATTTCCACATTATCTACACCTCACTTTCTTCTTCCTAGTGCAATGTTTGCAAACAATACTGATACAATACTCCAAATACAAATACAAAGAAATGCTAATGGGACATTAATTTCCTGTGAAAATATAAGACCTGGAATGTCTTTATTTCTCATGATAATAACTCCCATACTGGATAATGGGTGTAAATACATATTTATTGTCATTATAACAAAACCGGAAAAGGCATATACCAATGTGATACAAATTGGGAGAATGTACCCTTTTTGAGATGTAGCGATTGCCAAAATCGGCAACATTACAAAAGCAGTGATTACACCAATTTCTAAACATTTTTTCAACAAATATAAAATGCTTGCCCAGCTAAATACGACATATCCAGAAAGTACACTAAATAACACAGAAGCAACGGCTGTAATCAGCATAAAACAAATAGAGTAAATCAAAACAACGAAAAATTTACTAAAAAAGTATCCCATTTTACTAATAGGTACAATCCAAAGCTGTTTGAGCATATCATACTGGTTTTCTTCGTGTATAAGCATGGTGCAAAATATACCCAAAACAACGGGCAAAATAATCCAAAGTGTATAACCAAATGCAGACCATTTATAAAACTTTGTTGGCTCAACACCTGTTTTACCAAAATAATTGAAGTATAGTAGTGCGAAAAACGGCATAATGAGAGCAGACAACAACATCAGCCAAATAAGTTTCCTACGACGCAGTTTAAGAAATTCTGTTTGAATAAGTTTAAGCAATGCCCTCTCCTCCTGTGATTTTTTTAAAGTAGTCCTCTAAAGTATCATTACAAAGTTGAGAACTAATAACAATTACATTCTGCATTACAAGTGCTTTATTGATTTCACCCATATCCAGATTAGTGTTATAAAGGTGTAACGTGTAGTCATCTTGAACGGAATAATCCTTCGTGTTAAATTGACGCTCTAAAATAAGTGATGTCTTCGGAATATCTGAAACTTGTAGCAGGATATATTTACTGTTTTTCTTTTCTAGTTCACTCATACTACTTTCTTCCAAAAGAACACCGTGGTCGATAATTCCAATATCATCAGCCAACAATGAGATTTCTGAAAGAATATGACTGGAAATAAGAATTGTCTTTCCATGATCAACGCTCAAGTCCCTAATAAACTTTCTCATCTCCGCAATACCAATAGGGTCAAGACCATTGGTTGGCTCATCTAAAACTAACAGTTCTGGGTCATGCAGGATAGCGTTGGCAATACCAAGTCGCTGTTTCATGCCAAGTGAATATTTACTAAACAGCTTTTTATTTTTATAAGGTAAGCCTACAATTTCCAATGCTCTTTTTACAGAATTAGGGGCGGCTGTACCACGCAGTTTTGCAAAAATCTCCAAGTTCTCCGTTCCTGTCAGATTAGGATAAAATCCTGGCGTTTCGATAATTGCACCGATACGGGGATATACTTGTTTTTCACGTCCCTTAATATTCTCTCCAAATACATCTACCTCGCCATACGTGATTGAAGTCAATCCTAAAATCATTTTCATAATTGTGGTTTTCCCAGCTCCGTTGCGTCCTAACAGACCATATATTCGGCCTTTTTTTACATGGAGATTGACTTTGTCAACTACTGTTTGATTCCCATAAATTTTTGTAAGTTGCTTTGTTTCAATCACAAAATCATTCATATATAATTTCCTCACTTTTAATAAATTTGTTTCTACAAAAGATAGTTGATACAACGTCAAAATCAACTACAATTAGAATTATAAAACATGAACCTTGCCAAAACCTTGCCATAATCTTGCTTTTATCTTGTTTTAGAGTAAGAAAGCCTCGTACTTTTACAGGGCTTTAGGAAGCAATATTGTAAATTCTGTTCCCATACCGGGAGTGCTGTTGGCGGTAATATTTCCCTTATGAGCGTTAATAAGTTCCTTTGCAATCGCCAAGCCTAAACCATTTCCCTTTGAAGCTCGTGAATGGTCGCATTGGTACAACCTTTCAAAAATATGTGGGAGATTGTCTGAAGATATACCTTTCCCATTATCTGTTATTATAATTTGAGCTTGCTCTTTGTTTTCAAAAATTCTCAATGTCATTTTGTTGCCACTACTATGGGTAATAATATTTTGTAATAGGTTATTAATGATACGGGTATATGCATTTGCGTCTATACGTAAGAAGTACTCTATTTCTGGTATATCAAATTCATATTCAAAATGACTGCTTTCTAAAACAGGTATCCAATCAGATATAATATTACGGGATAATTCATTCAAGTCAAAAATATCAAAATGAAAAACTTGTTCCTTAGAATCCAATTTTACCCATTCAAATAGATTTTCTACAAAATTCTTTAAGTAATGAGCCTTATTAGACGCAACATGGATATACTCGTCTTTTTCCTCTCCTACAACAATTTTACTTTCTACTGCTTCCAAATAACCGACCAAAGAAGCAAGTGGAGTTTTTACATCATGGGAGAGACTTGTCATTAGCTGTTTGTAGGCTTGTTCTGATTGTTTTTGCTGAATAAGTTGAAATTGGCTATTGATTGCTATTTCGTTAATATCATAGCAAATTTGTTTTGTAATGTCGTTTTCATCTGTTAAAATACGTCGATTAAGGTTTCCATTTTTTATATCCTCTAAAGCATCTTTTATAAGTGTAAGTTGTATTCGGACACGTAGCAGGACAGAAACAAGGTACGCTATAATAATCAGGCTAAGAGCCAATATCAAAAGCAGATAGACACTTGTATTCATGTTAAGCCTCCTTATTAAAACGATAACCGACACCACGAACTGTCAAAATATAAAATGGATGGTTGGGGTCTGGTTCAATCTTTTTTCTCAATTTACTGATGAAAGACATGATGTTACTATCGTCAAAAGCATATTCTTCTTCCCATACTTGTGTATAAATCTGTTTTTTGGTAAACACCCGTCCCTTATTAGAAGCCAGAAAAGCAAGTAAATCAAATTCTTTGCTTGTAAGTTGAACAGGAATATTATTGACAGAAACAATTCGGTTTGTCTTGTCAATAATCATGCCATTTATTATTATGAAATCTGTGTCTGTTATAAAAGCAGGGTTTAACATAGTATACCGACGAATAAGAGAATTGACACGAGCCATAAGTTCGTTTATGCTGAACGGTTTTGTTAGGTAATCGTCAGCACCTAAACGTAGTCCGGAAACTTTATCATCCTCGTCATTTTTAGCAGTAAGCATAATTACTGGAATATTACTTGTTTCTCTAATTTTTTTCAGAACTTGAAAACCGTCTATATCTGGCATCATTATGTCCAAAATTACAAGAGAGAGTGTGTGTCTATTTTTATCGACCAAATGTAGACCTTCTGCACCACAATGTGCAGTAATAGCAGATAAATTTTCTTGCTCAACACATTTTTTCATAAGAGCACAAAGTTCTTTGTCATCATCTATAATCAAAACGCTATTCATATTGTACTTCCTTTCTTCTTTTTGTTCTACCATCAACAGGCTTTTCTGCGTTCTTTGGTATCAGCCACATATACCCGAGTTTTGAAACTCCTGGTATGCGACTTTCTTCACATAGTTTTTGTACTCTTCTTTCAGAAATACCCCATTTTTTTGCTACTTCTGGGCAAGACATATATTCCATATTTCAATCATCCTTTCCTCATAATTTATCAGCATATATTATATACGTATAGACGAACAAAATCAAGAAATATCAGTAAGTAGTACTCTTAATTTTGTAGTGATAAAATGGTGCATGGTTTTACTTAAAATGGGGAGATTAAAAAATCAATTTTAGCTTATATCCTTTTATGCTAAAATGGTGATAAGAAATGAAACAAATACTATTTATATAAAAGGGGTAAAAATATGGATATAATAGATAATCTAAGGGTGCAAGGGGTAGATGAAAAACTTATTGAAGATGTACTGTATTTTAGAAATTATTATGGATTAGAAAAAGATTTAGAATACAGAGTAACAAAGTCTAAAACTTATTTTTATGGTAAAGATATCTTGTCTATGTGTATAGCAGCTATTTTAGAAGAAGAAAATATATTATTATCGGGACCAAAGGCAACGGGAAAAAACTTACTTGCTGATAATCTAGGGGAAATATTTAATAGACCTCAGTGGAATACATCATTTCATATAAATACAGACAGTTCAACACTTATAGGTACAGATACATTTATAGACAATGAAGTTAAACTTAGAAGAGGCTCAGTTTATGAGTGTGCTATTAATGGAGGTTTTGGGGTATTTGATGAAATTAATATGGCAAAAAATGATGCTATAGTTGTGGTACATTCAGCTTTAGACTATAGAAGAATAATTGATGTACCTGGGTATGAGAGAGTCAATCTACATCCAGCAACAAGATTTATTGGGACTATGAATTATGAATATGCAGGAACAAAAGAACTTAATGAAGCACTGGTATCTAGATTTATGGTAATAGATATTCCTCCTATAGAAGAAGATAAGTTAATGATGATTTTAAAAAATGAATTTTCAGATGCTGATGAAGAAAAATTAATACACTTTGCAGGAATATTTTTAGATTTACAATTGAAGTCTCAAAATGGAGAGATATCTAGTAAAGCTATTGATTTACGTGGTCTTATGGCATCTCTTAAGACTATAAGAAGAGGATTAAAACCAACTCTTGCAATTAATATGGGACTTACAGGAAAGACTTTTGATGTATATGAGAAAGAAATGGTTGGAGATGTAATTAAAACTAGAATACCTAATAAATGGGAGAGTATAGATGTGTTTCCAATAAGTCATATTTAATATAGGTGAGATTATGAAATGGATATATGATGATTATGAATTTGAAAATAGAGCTAATAACCTATCATGGACAATAGCTGGTGATTACAATGAAAGTATAGATATATCAGAAAAAGATTACTCTTCAAAAGAAATAGGTCTATATTTCGCAATAATTGCAGGTGCTAGAAGAAAGTATGTAGATTGGGATATAGTTAAAAAATATCTTACAAATAGAATAAGAAAAGGATACAACAAAGATGTTATACTAGGTCTAATTCAAGTTATATTAAATACAATAGTTGAAGAAAAGGTCATTAAAGACAGGCCAGGGATAGAAGACATAAGAAGAAATGCTTATAAAGATATTGTTTCACGTTTTACCAAAATACACAATGATAATATTATGGATAAAATTAAATACACATTTGTACTTTATAGTATGGACAAGCACCCAGCATTAGATAGTATGACTAGAAGAATAGTTAATGATATAAGAAATATAGATACCAATCAAGATATTATGGAGATTTTAAAAGCATTAGATGTTATATATTTAACTTATTTTGAATACATATTAAATGGAGAAGAAAATAGTCTTATTGATGAAAATAATGTAGAAAGTGTAGAAGTAAATTTTGATACATTTGCTGATTTCATGTATGAAGAACTTTATAGTGATGAAGAAGAAAATATTATTGAAAGTGATATAGATTCAATATCTTCATCCATGCTTGTAGAAGGTGTAGGGGATTTTGATGATTCTAAATGTAGCAATTCAGCAGACCGAGTTATATATGTTGATGAAGACACTGCAAATAAGATATATTCAAAAATAGAACATTATTATGGAAAAACTTATTTGAGTAAAGGTGAAATTAAAAAAATTGAGACACAAAATTGTAGAAATGTTCATGAAGGTTGTAGAATACACTTTACAGATGGAGTTCTTAGAAGTGAGTGTAATAATGTATTTCAACTAAAATATGTAACAAGACAAAAAGAAAATAATTTAGGAAAATTTAGAGAACATGCTAGAATGTATAGACAGCAAATAAAGAGATTAAAAGAAAGTCTGTCAAGAATTTTAATAGAAGAAAATGCTAAAAGTAGAGTATATTCTGATTGTGGTACTATATTAGCCAATAGAGCTTGGAGAGTTGGTAGAAGTAATAATAATAAAATATTTTATAAAGATATAGAAAATGAAAAAGGGAAATACGTTATTGATATATTATTGGATGCAAGTGGCTCTCAAAGTAGAAATCAGGGAAATGTGGCAATTCAAGCTTACATAATTGCAAATGCTCTAACAGAAGTTGGCATACCAAATAGAGTGATGGGATTTTCTAGTTTTTTAGACTATACAATATTAAAAAGATTTAAAGATTATGATGATAGTATAAAAAATAGTGAAAATATATTTGAATATTTTTGTGCTGGTAATAATAGAGATGGTTTGGCAATAAAATCTATATGTAGTGGTCTAATAAATAGAGATGAAGAAAATAAAATCCTGATAGTTCTCAGCGATGGAAGACCAAATGATGTAAAGATAGGAAAAAGTAGTGAGAGAACATTAAGAGGAGAAAAGGCTTATAGGGGTATAGTTGGTTTGAGAGATACAGCCAATGAAGTGAGAAAAGCTAGAAAGCAAAATATATTAGTATTAGGAGTATTTACAGGAAAAGAATCAGAACTTGAAGCTGAAAGATTAATATATGGAAATGATTTTATATATTCAAGAGATATAACTAGATTTTCTGATGTAGTTTCAATGTATTTAAAGAAGATAATTAGAAATTAATAAACTTACAAAAAAGAATTTATATACATAAAAATATAAAAATGAATAAAATTTATAAAAAATGTAGAAATTTTCACAGAAAAGGTATACAATGATTTATATAGAAAATGATTTAAGAATAATTTAAAAATTAAATATATAATATTATAGGTTCTTTAAGCAAGATTAATAGGGAAAAAGGTTAAATTCCTTTACAGCCCCCGCTACTGTGATGCAGACGAAACTTTTGTTAGCCACTATGATGATATTTTTTATATCTCATGGGAAGGAAAAGGAGTAGGATGAAGCTAAGTCAGGAGACCTGCCTAAAATATTAAAGTAATTTCTTCGGGGATGGAGAAAGTTTCTTATAATAATTATACAGATATGTTTGTTTTATGTGTTTGTATTTAGATTGTGGAAAATTAGAAGCCTAACCATCGAGTTAGGCTTTTTTATTTTATTAAATAAATCAGACATGTATTATTATGTTTTAATTATTAGAAAGGGAGAGAGGGATACTAAGATGAAACAGAATATTAAATTAGGGGTTATAGCTGCACTTATGTTAATCATTTTAACTCCAGTTACATCAAATGCAATGCATATAATGGAAGGTTACTTACCAGTAAAATGGTCTATAGCATGGGGAGTTATATTTATACCATTTTTCTTATTCGGATTAAAATCAATAGGTAAAATAGTAAAGCAAGACCCTAAAAAGAAAGTATTATTAGCTTTATGTGGAGCATTTGTGTTTGTATTATCAGCACTAAAAATACCTTCAGTAACAGGAAGTTGTTCACATCCTACTGGTGTAGGTCTTGGAGCAATAATGTTTGGACCAAGCGTAATGTTTGTTCTTGGAACTATAGTTTTAATATTCCAAGCATTGTTATTAGCACATGGAGGAATAACTACTTTAGGAGCTAATGCTTTTTCAATGGCGATAATAGGGCCAATCGTATCATTCCTAATATTTAAGGCTTTAAAGAAAAAAGATGGAAATAATGCTATTCCAGTATTTCTTGCAGCAGCAATAGGAGACTTAGCCACATATACAATAACTTCAATACAATTAGCACTGGCTTTCCCAGACCCATCAGGTGGGGTAATGGCTTCAGCAATTAAATTTTTAGGAATTTTCTTTATGACTCAAATACCAATAGCAATAGCAGAAGGTATACTTACTGTAATTGTATATAATTTAATTACAGAAAACGGAGAAAAAAGCATACTAGAAAATAATGATAAAGGAGTTAAAGCTAATGAGTGCTAAAACAAAAACAAAAACTAACATATTATTACTTTTATTAGTAGTAGCTCTTATTATATTCCCATTACTTGTCAACTCAGGTGCTGAATATGGAGGAGCAGATGGTCAAGCTGAAAGTGAAATTACTAAGATAAATCCAAATTACAAACCATGGTTTAGCAGTCCATATGAGCCACCAAGTGGAGAAATAGAAAGTTTATTATTCTCTGCACAAGCAGCTTTAGGGGCTGGTGTAATAGGATACATATTAGGTCTTCAAAAAGGAAAGAGAAGTTAATCATGCTTATAATTGATAAATATGCATATACAAATAGATTGAGTAAAGTAAATCCAAACAAAAAAGTAGCCATAGGAGTAATTTTTCTGATTGCTTCTATGGTAATACAAAATATATTTATTTTAAGTGGAATTATGATTTTAATGAGTATTTTGGTTGTTTGTGTGGCTGGAATAGATTTAAAAAATTATTTAAAATTACTTAGAATACCAATGTACTTTTTATTTCTTAGTATAGGAATAACTCTTGTAAATATATCTTTTAATAAAGCAGATTTATTATTTAGTTTTAATGTAGGAATATCAAAGGCGTCTATTGACATGTCTATTCATGTGTTATTTAGAGCGATGTCTTGTTTGACTTGTGTGTATTTTTGTATACTTACAACACCTTTTAATCAATTAATATTCTTTTTTAAAAAACTTCATTTACCTGACACTTTTGTCGAGTTATCAATGTTAATATATAGGTTTATATTCATATTTTTAGAAGAATTTTCAGAAATATACAAGTCACAAGAGCTAAGATTTGGATATATAAATTTAAAAACTTCATATAAATCCTTAGGTATTCTTGGAAGTATGCTGTACAAAAGACTTATGACAAGGTATGATGATATGTGTATATCATTAGACATAAAATTGTATGATGGTAAATTTCACATAGTAGGGGATAATGATGTTTAAAATAAATAATTTAACGTATCAATATGAAAAAAATACCAATGCACTATTAAACATTAATATGGATTTTTCAAAGGGAAATGTTATAGGTATAATAGGTTCAAATGGTTCAGGAAAATCAACATTATTTATGAATTTAATGGGTATATTAAAGCCTACATCTGGAGAAATTCTTTTTAAAGAAGAAAAGTTAAAATATGATAAGAGAAGTTTATACAACCTTAGAAAAAATGTAGGTATTGTGTTCCAAGACCCAGAAAAACAAATTTTTTATTCAAAAGTATATGATGATATAGCCTTTGCAATGAGAAACATTGGTATGGATGAAAAAACAATTAAAGAGAGAATAAACAAAGCTCTAGTAGCTGTTAATGGAATAGATTTTATAGACAGGCCAGTACATTTTCTTAGCTATGGACAGAAAAAAAGAGTGGCAATAGCATCAGTTATAGCAATGGAAAATGAAATTGTATTACTTGATGAACCTACAGCTGGTTTAGACCCAGTAAGTACTAGGTCTATTGTAGATATAATAAAGGGATTAAATAAAAATAATATAAAAATAGTAATATCCAGTCATGATATGAATTTAATGTATGAAATATGTGATTACATATATGTATTGGATAAGGGGATTTTGATTGATGAAGGAAAGGCAGAAAATGTGTTTATAAATGAAAATAATATTATACAAGCTGGTCTAGAATCCCCATGGTTAGTAAAAGTACATAGAAATATGAATTTACCCTTATTTAAGAAAGAAGAAGATTTGTATAAGTATTGGAAGGAAAGAGAACTTAATACAAATAAATAATTAAGCCCTAAACCTATTTTAAAAAAATAGATTTATATATAATAACCCTTAACCTAGACCCCTTAAAGGTGCCTTATGATTCCCCAAATCATAAGGTTATTTTTTTTATTAAACAATGAAATAAATTATATGGAAAAATGTTATTTAATTGTAATATATTGGAAATAATCTATTAATATAATACATAATTATAATTTGAAGTAATTCATATTTTAGATTAAAATATATTTATGGCTGTTAACAGGAGGAGAAATATGAATTTAGATACATTAAATCCTGCTCAAAGAGAAGCAGTAGAAAAGACTGAAGGTCCAGTACTTATACTGGCTGGTGCTGGTTCAGGTAAAACTAAGGGATTAACAACAAGAATAGCATATCTTATAGAAGATAAAGGTGTACAAGCACCAAATATATTGGCTATAACATTTACAAACAAAGCTGCAAATGAAATGAGAGAGAGAGTTGAACAAAATATAGGTCCTGAAACTAAGGATATGTGGATAAGTACATTCCATTCTTGCTGTGTTCGTATACTAAGAAAAGATATAAATAAGATTGGTTACAATAGAAGTTTTGTAATTTATGATTCAGCAGACCAAGTTACATTGGTTAAAGACTGTCTAAAAGAATTAAATTTAAGTGATAAAGTGTTTGAACCAAAAGCAGTTATAAGTGCAATTTCAGGAGCAAAAGACAAACTTTATACTCCAAAGCAGTTTAAAGATATCAATATGGCAGATAATAGAATGGTTAAGATTGCAGATATTTATGCGCTATATCAAGACCGTTTAAAAAGAAATAGTGCACTTGACTTTGATGATTTAATACTTAAAACTGTAGAACTTTTCAAGGCTAATGATGAAGTGTTAGCATATTACAGAAGCAGATTTAGATACATAATGGTAGATGAGTACCAAGATACAAGTAAAGCTCAATATGAATTGATAAAATTATTAGCAAGAGAACATCAAAATATTTGTGTTGTTGGAGATGATGACCAAAGTATTTATGGATGGAGAGGTGCAGATATAAGAAACATACTTGAATTTGAGAAAGATTATGACAATGTACATGTTGTAAAGTTAGAACAAAATTATAGGTCTACACAAGTGATATTAGATGCAGCTAATAAAGTCATATCTAATAATATAGAAAGAAAAAGAAAAAAGCTTTGGAGTGAAAAAAAAGAAGGAGAACTTATAAAGATACAATTAACTGGTAGCGAAATAGAAGAGGCTGATTTCATTGCTGATTCAATTGCACAAATAGCTAGAAAAGAAAATAGACCTTATAAGGATTTTGCAGTACTTTATAGAGCAAATGCACAGGCAAGACCTGTAGAGGACGCTTTAAATAGAAGTCAAATTCCATACAATATATATGGTGGTACAAAATTCTATGAGAGAAAAGAAATAAAGGATTTGTTGGCGTATTTAAGAGTTATTCAAAATCCACAAGATGATATATCTATAAAAAGGATTATAAATGTTCCTAGAAGAGGTATAGGGCTTAGAACTATAGAAAAAATTGAAGATAGAGCTAACTTAAAACAGGAAAGTATATACTCAGTATTAATTGATATAGAAACAAATTCAGATATATCTACTAAGGCAAGGGCAAGTATAAGTGGATTTGTTGATATTATAGGGACTCTTAGAACTATAAAAGAAGTTTATCCTGTTAGCAAACTTATAGAAAAAGTCTTGGATACTACAGGATATATGGACGAGCTTGTAGAGATAAGAAATAAAAATGAAAAAGATTTAACAGGCAAAGGTGAAGAAGCTCAAGACAGAATTGATAATTTGAGAGAATTTATTTCTATAGCTTTGGAGTTTGAAAGTAGTAATGATGATACTTATGAAAATAAAGACTTAGAGACATTCCTAACAAGTATAGCACTTACATCTGAATCAAATGATGAAGAAGACAATGATAGGGTTTCGCTTATGACAATTCATACATCCAAAGGTTTAGAGTTCCCTGTTGTGTTTTTAACAGGTATGGAAGAAGGGTTATTTCCTATATCAAGAGCTATAAAATCTATGAGTGATTCACAAATAGAAGAAGAGAGAAGACTTTGTTATGTTGGTATAACTAGAGCTAAAGAAGAGCTATATATGTCATTGACAGAGAAGAGAACATTATATGGTAAAACAAATGTTGCAATAGCTTCAAGATTTATGGAAGAACTGCCAGAAGAATGTATAGAAAGATTGTACAAAGTAAAAAAAGAACTAAGCTATTCTAAAGCAAGTTATAATATGTTAGATAAATATACTAAAAAGTATATGAGTACTATAAGCAAATCTAAAGTTGCAGATAAAGTTAATGCTACAATAAAAGATTCTAATAAAGAAACTAATCCAGATGATATAAAACTTGGTTCTAAGGTACATCATCCTAAATTTGGGGTTGGGACAGTGGTTTCTATAATTGGTACAGATGTTACTATAGCTTTTGACCAACAGGGAATTAAAAAAATAAATAAAGAATATACAACACTAAATATTTTATAATGGAGGTAAATGAGGAATGGATAGTATAAACTTTGCTAAAAACTTAATAGACTTCATATATGATAGTCCGTCGTCTTTTCATGCAGTCGAGAGTACTAAGGAAATCTTAGATAAAAATGGATTTGAAGAATTAGTTTTGAATCAAAGATGGAATCTAAGAGTTGGTGGAAAGTATTATGTTACTAAGAATTTATCAGCTATAGTAGCTTTTGTAGTAAATTCAGAAGGTATAGAAAGAGATGGATTTAGAATAATAGGCTCTCATTCAGATTCTCCTACATTTAGTATTAAACCAAATGCAGAAATAGAAGCTGAAAAATCTTATTTGAAGTTAAATACAGAATGCTATGGAGGAGCAATATTAAGTACATGGTTAGATAGACCTCTTGGGATAGCTGGTAGAGTAGTTTTAAAAGGTGATAGTATATTAAAACCAAATGAAAGGCTTATAGACTTTAAAAAGCCAATTTGTATAATACCAAATCTAGCAATACATTTAAATAGAAGTATAAATGATGGTCACTCATATAATAAGCAAAAAGATATGTTACCTTTAGTTGGGATGTTAAATGATACATTAGAAAAAGATAATTTTCTTATAAAGCAAATAGCATCTAACTTAGATGTAAATATGGAAGATATTATAGATTTTGATTTATTTTTATATGAATTTGAAAAAGGAAGTTTAATAGGGGCTAATGATGAATTTATATCTATTGGGAGACAAGATAATCTTGCAATGGTACATGCTAGTTTGAATGCTCTTGTTAATACTAAAGGTCAACATGGTGTAAATGTAATGGCTGTATTTGACAATGAAGAAGTTGGTAGCTCTACTAAACAAGGTGCAGATTCAAACATGTTGTTAAATATATTGGAGAGAATTTGCATATCAATGGGTAAGGATAGAGAGGGATTCTTTGAGTCTATTTATTCATCTTTTATGATATCATCAGATTTAGCTCATGCTATTCATCCAAACATTCCAGAAAAGCATGACCCAACTAATAAACCAATAATGGGAAAAGGTCCGGTTATAAAGATAAATGCTAGTCAGGCATATACTAGTGATGGATATTCTATAGCTATTTATAAAAATATATGTAGAGAAGCTAATGTTGAGTATCAAGAATTTGTTAATAGGTCAGATGAAAGAGGAGGAAGTACTATAGGTCCAATATCTTCTACTCATATAGATATACCATCTGTGGATGTGGGAAGTCCAATTTTAGCAATGCATTCTATAAGAGAATTAGGAAATGTTGAGGACCACTATAGTATATATAAAACATTTAGTAAGTTTTTTGAAATATAAATATAAGATAAACAATTTGGAGATGAGACTATGAAATTAGGATTATGTTTAGAAGGTGGAGGAGCAAAAGGGGCTTATCAAGCAGGAGTAGTTAAAGCCTTGTATGATGGAGGAATAAATAAATTTTATTCGATTTCAGGGACATCAATAGGAGCAATAAATGGATATTATTTGTACACAGGGAATGTTGATAACTTGGAGAAAATGTGGACAAATATAAAAGATATCCAGAATGGAAATGTAAAAATAGTAAATAATACTGTGGATAATTCTCCTGCTATAGACAACCTAAGGGAACTAGATGATAGTAATATAGAAGAAATGAACTTTTATGTTAATTATGTTGAAGTTGATAATAAAGTAGTATCAGAAAAGATTGTTGACGTATCAAAAATGCCTCGTAATGAAGCCATTATCAGCATTTCATACAGTGGGTTGTTACCATCAAATCCAAACGCAACTCTTGGATTTAAAGAACAATTTGTGAAAGATGTGCAAGAAGGAATTTATGATGGTTTCAAATTAGATGGAGGTTTAATTAGGAGTGCATTAATTGAACCATTAATTGGGGATAATGTGGATAAAATTATTTTAATATCCACAAAATATAATTATGAGTTGCCAGAAGATATTAAAAAAGTATATGATGAAGATAAAATAATAGTAGTTAGACCTAATACTCAATTTGCTCCTAAAGACACGCTTAACTTTGATGATGAGTTTTGTAAAACTATTTATCAAGAAGGATATGAAATAGGAAAAAATATACTTGATAGACTTTAATTTAGAGTATAATATAATAAATATAATTATGTAATTTAACTAATGAAAAGGAAGGTAATAAATTATGGAAAATAAAAATCCTATAGTAACTATAGAAATGGAAAATGGAAAAGAAATCAAAATTGAGTTATATCCAAATATAGCTCCAAATACAGTTAAAAACTTTGTATCATTAGTAAATGAAGGATATTACAATGGAATAATATTTCATAGAGTAATACCAGGATTTATGATACAAGGAGGATGCCCAAATGGTACAGGAATGGGTGGTCCAGGTCACTCAATAAAAGGTGAATTTAGTGGTAATGGATTTACTAACAATTTAAAACATGAAAGAGGAGTCATATCAATGGCTAGAACTATGGCACCTAATTCAGCTGGTTCTCAATTTTTCATAATGCATAAAAACTCACCACACTTAGATGGTCAGTATGCAGGTTTTGGTAGAGTGATAGAAGGTATGGATACAGTTGATGAAATAGCATCAGTTAGAACAGATTCAGCTGATAAGCCACAAACTCCACAAGTTATGAAATCTGTTACTGTAGAAACTTTTGGAATAGATTACTCAGATGTAGAAAAAAACTAAAATTTATATAAAAACTAGATTTAGTTATAAATAAAAATTAAAAATATATATTACTTAAAAATGAGGATAAAGTGAAATGTTATTATGTTTTTAGACAAATACATTTCACTTTTTAATTTATTTGTATTGTGGAAATCTATATATTGTATGATTTTAACTAAAAAATAAAGTTTTATTAAAAAAATTTTATTATGATTGTTTATATATTTATTTTTAAATAATAATGTATTAAATAAATATATAAAATATGTGGAAAACACTTATTTCAGTATTTTTTAAACTTATTTTATTTATTCTATTTAACAAAAATAAAGTTTTTTATAATTTTTACTTATAAAAAAATATTGTTATGGTAATATATTCTATTTACAATTTTATAACTTTGGTTTACAATAATATAGACAATAAATCCTAAAAAACATAATAAGAAAAAAGTGCTTAATATTTTAGAAAGACTGGTTTAGTTTACACCAGCTAAGCCAGTCAAGGAATAATTTAAAGTGTAATATATAATAATGAAAAAGAACATGCTATTAGAAATTTCTAATGACATGTTCTTTTTTTGTAGAAATCAGCATTATTATATAAAAATTTAATACTATAAATTTTAATTATATTGTAACTAAGCATGTATTTTAAACATAGTATGATATAGACCCAAAATGGAGGGATTATAAATGAGAAATATTATACTTTATTTAAATGATGATACTTTTATATCTAAAAAATATCCAGATAAAAACTTTAGTAATTTAGATTATTGCTTAATAGGAAGTAAATGTTCAAATAGTTTTGTAAAAGAAAAGTTGATTACTTTTTTTAAAGTGAGAATACCAGATATATTAAAAGACAAAAGTATATTAAAAGCAGAGTTATTTATTCATATTGATTCAAATAAGAATCATATTTTTAAAGAAAAAGTAGATATTGAAATTAAAAGAATAAGTGAATATTATAATTTACGAACTATAACATGGAATGATAGAGTGTCTATGGAAAATATCAGGGGATATTTACCAATTGGGATAAGTGATACATCCAACTATATTTGTTTAAATATTACGGGAACTATAAAAGCATGGGCAATGAATAAATATCCTAATTATGGGTTAGCTTTATCTTTAAATTACCCTTATCAGATTCTTGAATTTACATCTAGTAGAGGTTGTAACAAACCGTATATACTTGTAACATTTGAAGATAGAATTATAGATAATTGTTATCCTAAATGTGAGTGTCCTCCAATTAGAATTACAGGTCCAATGGGACCAAGAGGAGCGACAGGAAGTACAGGACCAATGGGAGTAACAGGCCCAACCGGAAGTACAGGAGCGACAGGAAGCATAGGACCAACAGGCCCAACCGGAAATACAGGAGCAACAGGAAGTATAGGGCCAACGGGAGTAACAGGCCCAACCGGAAGTACAGGAGCGACAGGAAGTATAGGACCAACAGGAGTAACAGGTCCGACAGGAAATACGGGAGTGACAGGAAGTATAGGACCAACGGGAGCAACAGGCCCGACAGGAAATACGGGAGTGACAGGAAGTATAGGACCAACAGGAGTAACAGGCCCAACAGGAAATACAGGAGAAATAGGACCAACGGGAGCAACAGGTCCAACAGGAGTGACAGGAAGTATAGGACCAACAGGAGCAACAGGACCAACAGGAGAAATAGGACCAACGGGAGCAACAGGAGCGACAGGAAGTATAGGACCAACAGGAGCAACAGGTCCAACAGGAGCGACAGGAGTGACAGGAGAAATAGGGCCAACAGGAGAAATAGGACCAACGGGAGCAACAGGCCCAACAGGAGTGACAGGAAGTATAGGACCAACGGGAGCAACAGGCCCAACAGGAGCGACAGGAGAAATAGGACCAACAGGAGCAACAGGCCCAACAGGAGTGACAGGAAGTATAGGACCAACGGGAGCAACAGGCCCAACAGGAGCGACAGGAGAAATAGGACCAACGGGAGCAACAGGCCCAACAGGAGTAACAGGAGAAATAGGACCAACGGGAGCAACAGGCCCAACAGGAAATACAGGAGTAACAGGAGAAATAGGACCAACGGGAGCAACGGGTCCGACAGGAAATACAGGAGTGACAGGAGAAATAGGACCAACGGGAGCAACAGGACCAACAGGAGTGACAGGAGAAATAGGGCCAACAGGAAATACAGGAGCGACAGGAAGTATAGGGCCAACGGGAGTAACAGGTCCAACAGGAGCGACAGGAAGTATAGGACCAACGGGAGCAACAGGAGCGACAGGAGTAACAGGACCAACAGGTCCAACAGGAGCAACAGGCAATTCCTCTCAGCCAGTTGCTAACTTCCTCGTAAATGCACCATCTCCACAAACACTAAATAATGGAGATGCTATAACAGGTTGGCAAACAATAATAGGAAATAGTTCAAGTATAACAGTAGATACAAATGGTACGTTTACAGTACAAGAAAATGGTGTGTATTATATATCAGTTTCAGTAGCATTACAACCAGGTTCATCAAGTATAAATCAATATTCTTTCGCTATCCTATTCCCAATTTTAGGAGGAAAAGATTTGGCAGGGCTTACTACTGAGCCAGGAGGCGGAGGAGTACTTTCTGGATATTTTGCTGGTTTTTTATTTGGTGGGACTACTTTTACAATAAATAATTTTTCATCTACAACAGTAGGGATACGAAATGGGCAATCAGCAGGAACTGCGGCTACTTTGACGATATTTAGAATAGCTGATACTGTTATGACTTAAAACGTGTCTAAAATAATCTTAAAAACTATTTAGGCTTTATTTAAATGACAAAAGTATTTTTATATATTGAGTTTTACCTATTTTAGAATGAATAAAATAACAATAATAATAAAATATATTCATAAAAATTTTAAATTTATGGATTTTTATTTAACTTTATTATCAATATATATATATATATATATAATAAAAAACTGTCTCAAATATAGATTTGAGACAGTTTTCGTTATTTAAAAATTTTATATTATTTAAAATTTTTGATTGCAGTAGTTAAATTAGGGACTAATTGTTTTTTTCTTGATACAACACCTGGTGCAAATGTACCTTGAACACCTTCAACACCAAATGCGTTAGCAATTAAGCTGTCTTCTGCTTTATAGATTAAATAAGAACCTTCTTTGATTATATCTGTAACCGCAAGAATTAGTTTGTCATAATCAGTCGAATTTATATAAGATAAAAACTCATCTTTTTTAGCAAATATAGAGTCTATGTCTAAGGTAAATACTTGTCCAATACCAACTCTATGTCCACTCATATTAAATTCTTTAAAGTCCATATTTACTATTTCTTCTATAGTATATTCATCTAAAGAAGTACCGCATTTAAACATATCCATAGCGTATTTTTCCATGTCTACTTTTGCTATTTTACTTAATTCTTCACAAGCTTTCTTATCTATATCAGTTGTTGTTGGAGACTTAAATAATAATGTATCTGATAATATAGCAGATAAAAGAAGCCCGGCTATTTCATAAGGTATCTCAACATTATTTTCTTTGTACATTTGATAAATTATAGTACTATTGCATCCAACAGGCATAACTCTAAATGACATAGGAACATCAGTAGAAATACCACCAAGTTTATGATGGTCAATTATTTCAACTATGTTTGCTTGTTCAATTCCATCAGCACTTTGAGCATATTCGTTATGGTCAACTAAAACAACATTCTTTTTAGATGGGTTTAATAGATGACCTTTTGAAACTAAACCTAAAAACTTATTATCATCATCTAATATTGGATAAGATCTGAAGTTTGTTTCTAGCATAATCTCTTTTATTTCATCCATATAATCATCTTCTTTGAATGTAATTAAATTTTCTGTAGCTTCTATAGAGTCTAAGAAACTACATTGATTTATTACATTAGAAGTTTTATAATTGTCACTTTCAACAGAAACAACAGACACTCCATTTATCTTAGCAAGAGCTAGCAAATCTTTTGAAATCTCTGTATGATTAGTAAGTATTAAAAGTTTAACTTTTGTATCAATAGCATATTCAATACTATCATATCTATCTCCAACAATAGCTATGTCTCCTTCTTTTAAAGTCTCTATTAGAGTCTCCATTCCAAATGATAAAGTGACTACTCTACCTTTTATATCTTCACCACAGTCCACAAGAATAGTACCATTAAGGTTTTTACAAATGTTTGATAGTGATGTGTGTATAGTTGTAAAGTGTTGATGAAGTAGATTTTTAGCTATTTCTTTCATAGTAATGATACCAGCAAAAGTTCCATCATCATAAGTTACAGGTAGTGTTTTAACATTTTTTTCATCCATAAGGTTATAAGCCTCTAATATAGATGAAGTTGGTGTTAAAGGTACTACTTTATCATAATTTAAATCTCTAACTTGTATTCTAACATTATCTAAAATTTCAGGTGCATCTACCTTAAAGTAATCCAAGGCATATTTAGCTTCTTTTCTGATATCTCCTAAAGCATAAGCTGTTGCTTTTATTCCTAGTTTGTTCTTTAAATGTGCTAATGAAATTGCAGAACATATTGAATCTGTATCTGGATTTTTATGTCCGAAAACTAATAAACTCATTTTAATACTCCTTTCAAAACTTGAATATAATAATAATTGATAAAAATATTATATCAAAAGGTAGTGAGTATTTGTTGTAAAAAGAAAAAAATTTAGTGAAAAAATATTATATAAAATTTATTTCTTACATAAATACTACAAATTTAATATAAAAATTATTATTATATATACTTTTACCCAATCAAATATCGAATTAAATTTACTTTTATTTAAAATAAATTGATTAAATCTACCTGGGAAAAAATTAATTAATATGTTAATAAATTAAAAATTTATAAATATTTTATACTGTAAAAAATTTTGTATATATATTATCATTAAAAAATTAACGGTCTTAATATAAAAATTATTTATCTATATGAAAAGCATAATTATTACATATTGACTTAAAAATAACTTATAGAGATTAGAATAATTTTAGTTTATATATTTTTTAAAACTATACAGTTGTTATAAAAAGAAAAATTGCATACAAGTCAAAAATAAGTGTTATTTTATAAAAATACGACAAAAATTTTATTTACTACTTATACAAATAACATGCAAATAACATATAAAATTTAATAAGTAAAAAAAATGAAAGATATAAATTATCATTTTAGTATTTTATTTAGTCGAAGTAAATTATTCAAATGAAATATATCTCATTTAGATAAAAAATTTTAGTAAAAGTAAAAAAAAATAATATATTTGTTAAAAAATAAATTGACAAAATATTCAGAAAAAAAACTTCTTGACCTAAGAGAGTAAAATAAATAAAATCTAAGGTATAGAGATGAAATCTATAAAATTATTTTAAGTATAAGTTAAAAATATAGATGATGCATTTAAGATTTATAAAAATTAGAGATGCATAATTATTTTAGGGAGGTTTTTAGTATGGAGAAAAAAGAAAAGGTAGTAGAAAAATCAAATGTTGAAGTATGTAGTCCTGAAATTGTCAACAGTGTTGAAACATTAAGAATGAGATTAGAAGAAATTAGATTGGCACAAAAAGAATTTGCAACATTTACGCAAGAACAGGTAGATAAGATTTTCTTAGCTGCTTCAACTGCAGCTAATCAACAAAGAATACCTCTAGCAAAAATGGCAGTGGAAGAGACTGGTATGGGTATTGTTGAAGATAAGGTTATAAAAAACCATTTTGCCTCAGAATATATCTATAATGCTTATAAAGATACTAAAACTTGTGGTGTCATAGAAAAAGATGAAGCATTTGGTTTTACAAGAATTGCTGAGCCAGTAGGTGTTTTATCAGCAGTTATACCAACAACTAATCCTACATCAACTGCAATATTCAAATCCCTAATAGCACTAAAAACTAGAAATGGTATAATTTTCTCTCCTCATCCAAGAGCTAAAAACTGTACTATAGAAGCAGCTAGAGTTGTACATGATGCAGCAGTTAAGGCAGGAGCACCAAAAGGACTTATAGGTTGGGTAGATGTTCCTTCGATTGAATTAACTAATGTTGTCATGGCAGAGGCAGACCTTATATTAGCTACTGGTGGACCTGGAATGGTTAAATCTGCATACTCTTCAGGTAAACCAGCTGTCGGAGTTGGGCCTGGAAATGTACCTGCAATAATAGATGAGAGTGCAGATATAAAAATGGCTGTAAGTTCAATCTTAGTATCAAAATCATTCGATAATGGTATGATATGTGCTTCCGAGCAAGCTGTAATAGTACCAGAAAAAATATATGAAGAAGTTAAAAAAGAATTTAAATATCGTGGAGCACATTTCCTAAATAAAGAAGAAACTGAAAAAGTAGGAAAAGTAGTAATAATTGATGGTTCATTAAATGCCAGAATAGTTGGACAACCAGCACATGTAATAGCCAAAATGGCGGATGTAGAAGTTCCAAAAACAGCTAGAATAATAATTGGTGAAGTAGAATCTGTTGAATTAAATGAACCTTTTGCACATGAAAAACTTTCTCCTGTACTTGCAATGTACAAGTCTAAAAGTTTTGAAGATGCAGTTGCTAAAGCAGAAAAATTAGTTGCAGATGGAGGCTATGGTCATACATCTTCATTATATGCAGACTCTATAAATCATCCAGAGAGAGTAGAAAAGTTTGTAAATGCTATGAAGACTTGTAGAGTATTAGTTAATACTCCATCATCACAAGGTGGTATAGGTGATTTATATAACTTTAAATTGGCACCGTCTCTTACTCTTGGTTGTGGTTCTTGGGGTGGAAACTCAGTATCTGAAAACGTTGGAGTAAAACATTTGCTTAATATCAAGACAGTAGCTGAAAGGAGAGAGAATATGCTTTGGTTCAGAGCACCAGAAAAGGTTTATTTCAAAAAAGGATGTTTAGGTGTAGCAGCAAGAGAATTTAAGGATGTTATGGATAAAAAGAAAGCATTTATAGTAACAGATTCTTTCCTATATAATAATGGATATACTAAGAAATTAACTGATTTATTAGATGAGATGGGAATTAAGCATACTACATTCTTTGATGTAGCTCCAGACCCAACATTAGCTTGTGCAAGAGAAGGAGCTAAAGCTATGGCTGATTTCCAACCAGATTTAATAATAGCTGTAGGTGGAGGAAGTGCAATGGATGCTGGTAAGATAATGTGGGTAATGTATGAGCATCCAGAAGTAGATTTCCAAGACTTAGCTATGAGATTTATGGATATAAGAAAAAGAGTATATGTATTTCCTAAGATGGGTGAAAAAGCGTATTTTGCTGCTATCCCAACTTCAGCAGGAACTGGTTCAGAAGTAACTCCATTTGCAGTTATAACTGACCAAGATTCAGGTGTAAAGTACCCATTAGCAGATTATGAATTAATGCCAAACATGGCTATAATTGATGCTGATATGATGATGGAGATGCCACCAAGATTAACAGCAGCATCAGGTGTTGATGCTTTAACACATGCATTAGAAGCATATGTATCTATGTTAAGAACTGAACCAGCTGACGGTCTAGCACTACAAGCAGGTAAAATAATATTTGAATATTTACCTCGTGCATATAAAAATGGAAAGAATGATAAAGAAGCAAGAGAAAAAATGGCAATGGCATCTACTATGGCAGGAATGTCTTTTGCAAATGCCTTCTTAGGGATATGTCACTCTTTAGCACATAAATTAGGTGCATTCCACCATGTTCAACACGGTGTTGCAAATGCATTATTAATAAATGAAGTAATCAAGTTCAATTGTGCAGAAGCTCCAAATAAAATGGGTGCATTCTCACAATACAGATATCCTGATTGCATACAAAGATATGCTGAATTTGCTTCTTTTGCAGGTATTAAAGGAAGTACAGACCAAGAAAAAGTAGATAATCTTATAAAAGCAATAGATGAACTAAAGGCAAAAGTAGGTCTTCCTAAGACTATAAAAGAGGCTGGAGTAGAAGAATCTAAATTCTTAGAAAGATTGGATGCTATGGTTGAACAAGCTTTTGATGACCAATGTACAGGTGCTAATCCTAGATACCCATTGATGAGTGAATTAAAAGAGATATATCTAAAAGTTTATTATGGTAAATAATATCTATTGTGCAACATAGGTTCTATTGGGTTTGTATATAAATTATTAGATTTGAATATAAATAGAGTTTTATTAGAGATATGTATAAATAGTTATAAATAATAGATTATAACTTAAATTCTAAATGGAAATGATAAAAGGTCAGTAATTTAAAGATAATTTTGAATATATGTATTTAATCAATTAACTTTAAAATTAGTCGGAAAAATTTTTTATTACATATAATTTTAAAGCAAAATATATAAAAAACTTTATGAAAAAATTATAAAAATATTCAGAAAATTCTATTGACTAATTTATTTATCATGATATAATAAGTTTAGAAAAGAAAAAGAATTGGGGCCTATTAAGGCCCCCTTACTATTTTTTGATAGATTTATTTAAAATTACTTTCTCATTTTGATTTTTTATATTTACTATAGAGTCAGTATAATCCACTTCAAAGTTGGCAAAAGCAGAGAATAAATCTATATCTCTTAACAAATGAATTGTCATACATTGATTGTTCTTATTTAGCCTTAGAATCAATGCTCTTACAAATGGAAATTGTATTCTAGAATTAAATAAGTTAGAACCATCAGTATCTATATCTAAGCTACGATAATTAATATCTATAAATATATCTACATCATCATTTTCTTCTCTTATTATTCTGTAGTCGAAATCCAAGTCTAAATTTAAATTACCTAAAATCAATAACATTTAAATCCTCTTTTCTATAAATAGTTTTAGAGTGTTAGTTTAACTTAAGCTCTCCATCTATTATAGATATAACTCTGTCTGCTTTTCTAGCAATATTTTCATTATGTGTTATTATTATAAGGGTTTGGTTATATTTTTTTATAGAACTTTTTAGTAAATCCATGACTTCTTCTGTAGTTTTACTGTCTAAATTTCCTGTTGGTTCATCTGCTAGGATTATACTTGGTTTTGCAGATAAAGCACGTGCAATAGCAACTCTTTGCTGTTGACCACCAGATAATTGGTTGGGAAGATGATTTTTCCTTTCCTTAAGCCCCAATAAATTTATAAGGTCTTCAATATATTCTTTATCTATTTTTTTATTGTCTAACTTTAGTGGTAATTCTATATTTTCCTTTACATTTAATACAGGAATTAAGTTATACTGTTGAAAGACAAATCCTACTTTTTGTCTTCTATATCTTGCTAGTTCTTTATCTGAAAGGCAACATATATCTTTACCAGCAACTTTTATAGTACCATTACTTGGTCTCTCAAGACCACCTACTAAATGTAGAAATGTACTTTTCCCACTTCCACTTGGCCCAATTATTGCAACAAATTCACCTTTATTTATTTTTAAATTTGCATTCTTTAGTG
>OCKG01000030.1_pt1 | contig 129130 bp, 133 predicted proteins | sample 1480661 | NCBI WGS metagenome assembly OCKG01 (sample SAMN05301472, study PRJEB22388) | human gut metagenome | isolation source: Infant 1 DOL 16 gut | host: Homo sapiens | place: USA: Pittsburgh, Magee-Womens Hospital of UPMC | collected 2013/2014 | reverse complement strand
ATTGATTTCTGAATCGCTCAGCTGTGTGACTCGCCTTGCGACATGTAATAATATACCAAGATTTCAAGCATTGGTCAATCATTATTTTCACTTTTTTTAAACTTTTTTTCAATACCGATTATTATGATTGGTCTAGGTGTTTTCGTTCGTTTTTTACCCCCTTTCATCCTTTTTTGGCTATAGTTTATTAACTTTTAGCAAAATCTTCTAAATTTATCGTAATATATCAAGGATTTTGTCCTTTTTAGCAATTATTTGTTAAAATATGGAAAAGAGATTTTTTTATATATGGAGGAAATGAACGCTTATGAAAATTTTAGTTGCAGATGATGATAAAGAAATTGTAGAACTATTGAGTATTTATATTCATAATGAAGGATACGAAGTCGTGAAAGCTTATGATGGAAAAGAAGCATTATCCAAATTGCACACAACACCAGATATCGATTTATTAATCTTGGACATTATGATGCCAATCATGGATGGAATGGAAGTAGTGAAAGAACTTCGAAAAGAATCGCAAATTCCAATTATTATGTTAACAGCAAAAACAACCGATATGGATAAAATCAAAGGCTTAGTTGCTGGTGCAGACGATTATGTCACCAAGCCTTTTAATCCTTTAGAAGTAATGGCTCGGGTGAAGTCTATTTTACGTAGAAGCCAAATGCAATTAACCAAAGAAGAACCCGATGAATTAGAAGTCGGCCCATTAATGATTAATAAGGACTCTCACGAAGTCAAAACAATAGAAGGAAAAGAAATTCAATTAACCGCTCTTGAGTTTGGTATCCTCTATCTATTAGCTAGTCATCCAAATCGTGTGTTTAGTGCGGATGAAATTTTTGAGCGTGTGTGGCAACAAGAAAGTATTGTTTCTGCTAAAACTGTGATGGTTCACGTCAGTCATTTAAGAGATAAGATTGAAGAAGCAACTGGTGGAGAAAAAGTCATTCAAACAGTGTGGGGAGTTGGATATAAGATCGATGCTCGTTAAACCTAAAAAGATTGAAAAACAAAAACGAATTACCTTAACTTCTAAAGAAATCAGCGAGTTATTAGCAGAAGCAATTGTGACAATTGTTTTATTACTACTATTAAATGTCTCAATTATGTTCCTTTTAGGACAACTACTTAGTGAAAACTCGCCCTTAGCTGGTGTCATCTGGGCCACTAAGGATGCGGTCGCTAAAGAATTAAATACTGATTTGTTTTGGAGCTGGAATAAATTTGTCTTACCCATTTTCTTTTTAGTAGATGCAGCTGTTCTCTATTGGCGCTTAATTCGTCGCTACCATCAAATGCAATTGCGTCATATTATCAGTGAGTTACATTACATCGCTGATGGTAATTACAATCACCGCATTCCGTTTGAATTAAGTGGTGATTTAGCAAAAGTCGTGACGAGTATTAACGGTCTAGTGGATAGTACTGTCGCAGCCATTGAAGATGAACGGCGAATTGAAAAATCAAAAGATGAATTAATTACGAATGTCAGTCATGATATTCGAACACCGTTAACTTCTATTATTGGTTATCTGGGATTGATTGAAGATCGTCAATTTCATAGCCAAGAAGATTTACTGAAATATACGCATACCGCTTACGTCAAAGCGAAACAAATGAAATTATTAGTTGATGATCTTTTTGAATATACAAAAGTCCGTCAACCAAGTGTACCGATTCATACGACGACTTTTGATATGGCACAATTAATTGAACAGCTTGCTGCCGATTTTGAATTGGAAGCGAAAAAGATTAATATGCAAATCCAAGTAAAAGCCAATCCAGCTTCTTTAATGATGGAAGGCGATACGGAAAAACTAGTCCGAGTCTTTAACAACCTTCTTTCAAACGCTTTGAAATATGGCAAAGGTGGCCATCATATTGTGATGGAAGTAGACAAAGTCGGCACCGAAGCAATTATCGCTGTTCGCAATGATGGACCAGCTATTCCTAAACATTCTTTAGATCAGTTATTTGATCGCTTCTATCGTGTCGAAGAATCCCGATCACAAGAAACGGGTGGAACTGGTTTAGGTCTGGCTATTGCACAAAGTATTGTCGCTTTACATGGTGGATATATTTATGCGAAGTCTGATCAAAAGTGGACCTCCTTTATTATTCATCTACCCTTACAGCGTACCAACAAGAAATCAGAGAGTTAATTGACATCCCTGAACTTTTTCGGTATTCTATAGAAAAGAGAAAACTAAGAGAAAAAGTATTTATGGCACTGAATTCCAGAGAGTTTGCGGGGGTGCGAGCAAACATTCATCTATAAAGAAGTCCGTCTCTTCCAGGTGTCCAGCGAAATAAGTTGGAACGGTCTGCAGCCGTTATCTGCAAATCAAGGGCAGTAACATTACTGAACTTGGGTGGTACCGCGAGATTTCCAGTCATTTCGTCCCAAGAATATTTATTTTTGGGGTGAGATGGCTTTTTTGTTGTTTTCTACAACAGTTATTATTGATTATGTACTAATTTTAAGGAGGAAAAAATATGTTAGATGTAAAAATGATGCGTCAAAATTTTGACGAAGTAAAAGCAAAGCTACAAACCCGTGGCGTGAAAGAAGAAATCTTAGTGGAATTTCTGCGTTTAGATGAAAGTCGCCGTGATTTATTAGTCAAAGTCGAAGAAATGAAAAAATACCGGAATGATGTGTCTGCTGAAATTGCTCAATTAAAACGGAACAAAGAAGATGCAACGGCCAAAATCGCGGAAATGAAAGAAGTCGGCGGCAATATTAAAGCATTAGATGCAGAAATTAACGCTATTGACGAAGAGCTACGTGGGATCACAACTACTTTACCGAACTTGCCAGATGCTTCTGTGCCTGTTGGTGCTGGTGAAGAAGAAAATGTAGAAGTACGTCGTTGGAGTGAACCAAGAACTTTTGCTTTTGAACCAAAACCACACTGGGAAGTCGCTGAAAACTTAGGCATTCTAGATTTTGAACGTGGTGCCAAAGTAGCTGGTAGCCGTTTTGTTTATTACAAAGGCTTAGGTGCTCGCTTAGAACGTGCGTTATACAACTTCATGTTAGATTTACATGTTTATGAACATGGCTATACAGAAATGATTACGCCTTATATCGTTAATGACACCGCCATGTTCGGAACTGGCCAATTTCCTAAGTTTAAAGAAGATGTCTTCCAATTACAAGATACGGATTTAACGTTAATTCCAACTGCGGAAGTCCCTTTAACCAATTACTACAACAATGAAATTTTAGATGGCAAGGATTTACCGATTTACTTTACGGCCTTGAGCCCTTCTTTCCGTTCTGAAGCTGGTAGCGCTGGTCGTGACACACGTGGGTTAATTCGTTTACACCAATTTAATAAAGTCGAAATGGTTAAATTTAGTGATGCAGAGCATTCTTATGAGGAATTAGAAAAAATGACGAATAATGCCGAAGAAATTCTGCAAAAACTGGGATTACCTTACCGTGTCATGGCTCTTTCAACAGGTGACATGGGCTTCTCAGCTGCGAAAACTTATGACTTGGAAGTTTGGATTCCTGCTCAAGAAACGTACCGTGAAATCAGTTCATGCTCAAACTGTGAAGATTTCCAAGCGCGCCGTGCGATGATTCGTTACCGTGATGAAAATGATAAAGTCCAATATGCGCATACACTCAACGGTTCTGGTTTAGCCGTAGGACGGACAGTCGCTGCTATTTTAGAAAACTACCAAAACGAAGATGGCTCTGTGACTGTACCAGAAGTCCTAGTTCCTTACATGGGTAACCTAACAGTTATTAAATAAAGGGAAGATGAAGGTCGTTGTCTGATATCAGATAACGGCTTTTATTCTATAGGAAAAGGAGCCTGTAACAAAAATCCAAAGTGATTTTTGTTACAGGCTTAAAAATTGATAAACGGCGGAAACAGAAGCAACTCCTTCATTCTACAGAAAAAGAGGCAGACGTCGAAATGACGTCTGCCTCTTTTAAATTTTAAAAAAATCAGCTTTTATTTTATTGAACAGAATAGTTTGGTGCTTCTTTTGTGATTTGAACGTCATGTGGATGTGATTCTTTCAATCCGTTACCACTCATTTGAACAAATTGTGCTTCTTCACGCAACGCTTTCAGGTCCGCTGCACCGACGTAACCCATCCCTGATTTCAAGCCACCGATTAATTGGAAGACAATATCAGAAACGCTTCCTTTGTAGGCAACACGTCCTTCAATTCCTTCTGGTACTAATTTGTTTGCTTCATTGACACTTCCTTGGAAGTAGCGATCACTTGATCCTTTTTCCATTGCGCCCAATGAGCCCATGCCACGGTAAGTTTTGAAACGACGGCCTTGATAAATTTCAAATTCGCCTGGAGATTCATCAGTACCAGCTAACATACTTCCTAGCATTACAGCGTGTCCACCAGCAGCTAAGGCTTTCACGATATCACCAGAATATTTAATACCGCCATCAGCGATAATTGCTTTACCATATTCTCTAGCCACAGAAGCAGCATCATAAATCGCTGTTAATTGAGGAACACCAACACCTGCAACGACACGTGTTGTACAAATTGAACCAGGTCCAATACCAACTTTAACAACATCAACGCCGACATCATACAATGCTTTGGTTGCTTCAGCAGTGGCAACATTACCAGCAATTAATGTTGCTTCAGGGAACGTTTCACGAATTTCTTTAATTTTGCGAATAACGCCGGCACTATGGCCATGTGCAGTATCGATAACAATCGCATCCGCACCTGCTTCTAATAATGCTTCCGCACGTTCGAACGTATCACTAGTGACACCGACTGCTGCCGCCACAAGTAAACGACCATGTTCGTCTTTGGCAGCATTTGGGAATTCAATCACTTTTTCAATGTCTTTAATTGTAATTAAGCCACTTAAGCGACCTGCTTCATCAACGATTGGTAATTTTTCGATTTTATGTTTTTGTAAGATTTTTTCTGCATCTTTTAAAGATGTGCCAACTGGCGCAGTGACTAAATGATCTTTTGTCATGACTTCTTCGATTTTGATTTGGTAGTCCGTTACAAAACGCATATCACGGTTTGTAATAATTCCGACTAATTTACGGTTTTCCATTGTTTCTACAATTGGCACACCGCTAATACGGTAACGACTCATTAATTCTTCTGCATCCGCTACTAAGTTTGTTGGTGTTAGAAAGAATGGATCAATGATAACGCCGCTTTCAGAACGTTTGACTTTACGTACTTCGTCTGCTTGTTGGGCGACAGTCATATTTTTATGTACGACACCTAGTCCACCTTGACGAGCCATCGCAATTGCCATATTACTATCTGTAACAGTATCCATACTGGCACTCATCAATGGAATATTTAACTTGATATTTTTAGCTAATTGTACACTCATGTCTACATCATTTGGTAAGACATGGCTTTCTGCAGGGATTAATAGCACATCATCAAATGTAAGACCTTTTTTCGCAAATTTTGTTTCCCAATTTGACATTTTTTTGTCCACTCCTCGACTTAATTTTATATATGAAAATAACAGATAATACTAAGGAAGTCAACTAGATTTGTTTAAATAATCAATGAGGAATAAAGGACAAAACGCCAAAATCGGTTTGTCCTTTATTCAACTCTTCCTAATTAAGGTCCTACTTTCATCGTTGTTCTTTTATCTTGTGTTTCTTTTTTTGTTGTAAAAATCGGCTAAATCCAAAACCGCCGACAGAAAGCAAGGTAATCATTGTCCCTATTTTTTGCACTTTTGTTCTTTGGTAACGGATGTCGACATGTCCTGTACCAGATAAAGAAAGAGCGGCTAAGCCTCCTTGATTGGTTAGGCTCATTTTTTTAGCGCCCGTTTGGTTTTTCATTTGAATCGTGGCTTGATAGCCTAAGTAATAAATAAAAGGAACGGTCACCTTCGCTGATTGCTTCACCACTTGGTAGTCAAATGAAATTTTCCCATAAGGCATTCTAACATTTGTAATGGTTACTTGTTCTGCCGAATAATCAAGTGGTCGTTTTTTCTGTTTCAATAATTCCTGATAATTGATTTCATCTGGCAAATATTCATGGCCCGCACCGATATAAAAAGGCGCTGGCTGCTCATACTCAGCTTTTGTTAACAGGCGGCCTTGTTGTGACTGAATACTTTGATATTGATAAATGCCCAAATTGCTGACGGCAAGGAAAACCAACAAAGCCATGGTCCAAGATTTACGGAAAACGCCCCATTCGTCTTGTGCAATGAAAAAAGCGAGCATTACAGAAAGAATCCCTAAAAACCGCCAAGGAAACTGAATTGTATTTAAAGGCGTGTGGTTCAGCAAGTGCCAAGGAAAAAGCGTGGTAACCATCAATAAGAGTACCAGCGTCAAACCAATAAACCGTTTGTTCTGAATTTTTTTGCTGGCAAGCGAAACCACTGCTACAACAAGCCCCACAAACAAAAGGGTTCCTAGATTCGCTGTTTTCGCGTGAAAAACACTGCTCTTTAAACTATTAATGAAAAGAGAAACAATAGGATAACTTCTTTCGGAAATATAAGTGAGTGGATTGGACGTAACTTTAAACACTTGATTTTTCATTTGTTCAGCAACTGGTAAAAGATAAAAGGCCAGCCAAAGCAGTGTCAGACCTGCAGCCTTCGCTAATGCCCACAGGACCTCCTTTTTAAAAAACTGCTGCCAATAAAACAGAATGTATAACCCAATCCAAATAGAAACCATTTCAATAGAAATAAAGTGAGCCAACCCAATCCCAGTCATCGCCAGCGTTAACAACGGCCAACATTTCGTGGTTCCCTTTCGTAATAAAAACAGGCTCGCTAAGACCAACGGAAAAAAACTTAGCGCCAAAAATTCTCCTAACGCTTGGCGATTAAACAAGTCTTGCATGCGGTAAATAGATAAGCCATACAAAATGGCAAAGAGATAGCTTCTTTTTTTAGAGAGCGCCATTAATCGGCCTGCATAATAAGTAAGACTAAATGTTGCCAAGTTTACCGCAAACACAAAAATCGCCATACTAGCGACAAAGGAAAGCCCCAGAACACGCAAAAGCGCAGGCAAATAAAGATACGCATCTGGATAAAACAAACTAGAGGCATAGCCATAGCCTCCCAAGAAAAAATAATTGATTTTAGGAAACCAGTCGTTGTTTTTAATTGCTAATGCGAGACCTTCCACCCGATTTTGATGAAAGCGGAAATCACTTGCTCGTAAAAAATTCTCTTGAAAATAGACAAAATAAAGAGAAAGTCCACTTAATAAGAGAAAACTAATAAAAATGAGTAGCCGCTCGTGTTGACGGCACCAAGACTTCACTTGTTGTCCCATAAGAGGCTCCTTTCTTTAGCAAACTTCTGAAAACAGAAGCCTGGGACACTAGTTTTTTCGACTAATCCCCCAGGCTTTAACTGTTAAAACGCTCTATTGAGAGAGCGACTTTGCTTGTTGCAGTTTCTGCGTCAGCCGAGCGCCTTCACAATTGAGCGCGCGCCGTTTATTGACGTGTCATGAAACTACCTTGAATATTGTATTTTTTCTTGAAGAAATAGCGTGCTACAAAGGCTAACGCACCGATTACTAAAGCAATCATCGGATCTAAAATGGGATTGATCACTGGTGGCAGCATCGCTGAACCGGCGAAAACTGCAATCCACAAGAACATCCCACCAAATAGAATGGCGGTCGTTTTTAACCAACCAGGACGTTTGCTTTTGTCGCCACCTTGACGATCAAAACGGTAAACATATTTGTGCATTAGATAGAAAACATAACCCCCAGCCATCGCACCTAAGATATATGTGGTTAATCCGAGAGGCTGTGCGGTTCCTTTTGAAAATAGAGACATCGCCGCTAACATGATTGTTAATAAACCAAGTAATAGTAAGGTATTGTCGAGCCAAATCATCCAGCCCGCTGGTTCTTTAACTTCTGCTGGTTTATTTAAAATTGCTTCCGTCCGTTCTGAAACAGTGCCAAATAACTGACGGGCTGTTTTGCCTGTTTTTTGACCGGCTACTAATTCTGGCAAAATACCGTGTAGAGCCAATGCTAGCTCTTCTTCAGATAAATTAGCCGCTTTTAATGATTTTTTTAAGTCAAAAATGTATTGTTCATTTCTTTTAGTCAAATTCTGTTCTAATTGACGATTCTCAGCCACGATTGCTCGTAATGCTTCTGCTTCCATAGTTGTATCCTCCTCACCCTCATGTAGAGGGAACCTCTTTCTAAACGGCTGAATGGCCTTAAATATGTGGGCTTACCCCAAAACAAATTGCTTGTTGGGCATGGGTCTTTTCTTAAACGTTAAAACGGAACAACATAACATCGCCATCTTGAACGACGTAGTCTTTTCCTTCTAAACGAACACGGCCCGCTTCTTTGGCAGCTTGCATATTGCCATATTTATCTAGGTCTTCATAAGAAACAGTTTCCGCACGAATGAAGCCTCGTTCAAAATCACTGTGGATAATCCCAGCTGCTTGAGGTGCCTTGATTCCCTTACGGAACGTCCACGCACGAACTTCTTGTTCACCAGCTGTAAAGTAGGTAGCTAAGCCTAACAAATCGTAAGCCGCACGAATCAATTGATCTAAGCCAGATTGTTCAATACCCATTGCTTCTAAAAATTCAGCCTTGTCTTCTTCAGAATCCAATTCAGCAATTTCTTCTTCTGCTCGCGCACTAACCACGATTACTTCCGCATTTTCACTGGTTGCAAAATTACGAACTTGTTGTACATACTCATTGTTGTCTGGATCCGCCACTTCATCTTCTGAAACATTTGCTACATAAAGGACCGGCTTTGTGGTTAATAAGAAAAGAGATTTAACAATTTTCTCTTCTTCTGGCGTAAATTCAATCGTACGAGCAGATAAACCTTCTTCTAAAACTGGTTTAATTTTGTCTAAAACAGCTAATTCTTCCACCGCTTCTTTATCTTTTGCTTTCGCCATTTTAGCCACGCGAGTATAGCGCTTATTGATTGAATCTAAATCTGCTAAAATTAGCTCTAAATTAATTGTATCAATGTCTGCTAAAGGATCAACGAAATCCGCATCCCGATTTTGTTCACGCATGATATTTTCGTCATCAAAACAACGAACCACGTGACAGATTGCATCTACTTGACGAATGTGACTTAAAAACTGATTTCCCAGCCCTTCTCCTTTGCTGGCACCTTTAACAATTCCGGCGATGTCTGTAAATTCAAACGTTGTGGGAACTGTTTTTTTCGGTTTTACTAGTTCTGTCAAGCGTTGTAAACGGGCATCTGGTACTTCAACCATGCCGACGTTCGGATCAATCGTTGCAAAGGGATAATTTGCAGCTTCTGCTCCTGCTTTTGTAATTGCGTTAAATAGGGTCGATTTACCAACGTTTGGTAAGCCGACAATTCCAGCTGTTAGTGCCATTTGTTTTCCACTCTTTCTCTCAGTCTATTCTCTTTTCTATTAGAGGCATCAAAGCATTAGTCTGCTTTTTTCTCGATTACTTTTTTTAATTTTTTAGTAAAATCACGACGCGGCATCATGACAATATGCCCGCAATTCGTGCACTTGATTTTGATATCAGCGCCCATGCGAATGATTTGCCAACGATTTGCTTGGCAAGCATGCGGCTTTTTCATTTCGACAATATCGCCTAAATCATACATGTTCCAAGCCTTCTTTCTTCTCTTACTTATATAAAAATACCATGATTACAATACCATTTTTTAACGAAACTAGCAAAAGGATTTGTGACTTTCTATCTTACTTTCTCACCTTGCTTCTTATTCCTCGTCAAAATGAATATCTAAAATATCTAAAATCCTAGCCAAATCCGAAGAGGACAAGTACTCAATTTCAATTTTTCCTTTGCCTTCTTTTTCTTGAATTGCTACGGTTGTCCCAAATTTATCCATTAAACGGTCTTCACTTTCACGAATATAAATGGGTTTTTCTTTGATGGCTTTTTTCGCTTTTTTGCCCTTTTTGCCTTGTGTTTCGTTTAATTCAGCGACAAGTTGTTCTAATTGTCGAACCGTTAAATTGTCTTTAATACAACGATTAGCTAATGGTAATAGCTGTTCTTTGTTCTTCAAGCCTAATAACGTCCGTGCTTGACCCATTGACATGCTTTGTTTTTGAACCATTGCTTTGACCGCATCTGGTAAGGTTAGCAACCGTAAATAATTGGCAATATACGGGCGACTTTTTCCCAAACGTTCTGCGACTTCCGCTTGTGTTAATTTCAAATTTTTCATTAGCATTTCATAGGCTTCTGCTTCTTCTAGCGGATTTAAATCTTCCCTTTGTAAGTTTTCCAAAACAGCAACTTGCATCATGGATTCTTCATCAAATTCGCGAATAATTGCAGGAATTTTTTCTTTGCCGGCTAATTTAGAAGCCCGGAACCGACGCTCACCTGCAATAATTTCATAGCCTTTAACTGCCGATTTACGGACAATAATCGGTTGAAACACACCGGAATGTAGAATCGAGTTTGCAAGTTCTTGTAAAGAGGTTTCATCAAATGTTTTCCGCGGTTGGTAAGGATTGGGACGAAGTTCGTTTAATAGAATTTCTGTCACTTGTTCGTTCTTAACGTCGACATCTTCTAGCTTTGCGATATCTTGAAACAAGGCATCGATGCCTCTGCCTAAACCTTTGCCTTTATTCATTCTCCAACACTTCCTTTGCTAGTGCTTGATACACTTCGGCACCTTTTGAGCGAATATCATAGTCAATGATTGGTAAACCATGACTTGGTGCTTCGGATAAACGGACATTTCTTGGAATAATCGTGTCATAGACTTTTTCACGGAAATATTTACGGACTTCTTCAACGACTTCGGCACCTAAATTGGTCCGAGCATCGTACATGGTTAACAAGACCCCTTCAATTTTCAATTCAGGGTTAAAATGTTTTTGAACCAAGCGAATCGTATTTAGCAATTGACTCAAGCCTTCTAATGCGTAATATTCACATTGAACAGGAATTAGAATCGAATCACTTGCTGTAAAAGCATTGATTGTTAAATGCCCTAGAGAAGGCGGGCAATCAATTAAAACGAAATCATACATGTCTCTTACTTCATCAATTGCTAATTTCAAGCGCGATTCTCGAGCCATCATTGAAGTTAACTCAATTTCGGCGCCTGCTAATTGAATAGTAGCAGGAACAATATCTAAATTTTCACGGCTGGTATGTTGAACCACGCTAGTGATTGGTTCTTCATTTACAAGGACATCATACACATCGTGTGCGACATCTGGTTTAGGGACACCCATGCCACTGGTAGCATTTCCTTGTGCATCAATGTCGATCAGTAAGACTTTTTTGCCTAAGTTTGCTAAACATGCGCCTAAATTTACAGTGGTCGTTGTTTTACCAACGCCGCCTTTTTGGTTCGCTACAGAAATAATTCGTGTCATGTGTGTGCCTCCATCTTATTTAATCGGTTGTTTATTTGGTAATCCAGGTTTTCTGGGATATTTTTTAGGGGTTTCTTTTTTCTTTTGAATCACGACAATGTGGCGTTCGTCTGCCGTAATCGGCAAAGTAAAACCAACTTCTTTTTGAAATTGACCGCCTAATGTAGCGATTGCAGGTTTTGCTTCATTAATTTCTTCTTCACTTTTCGATGCTTTTAAGGCTAAAAAATAGCCTTCTTTTTTAACTAAGGGTAAACACAGTTCACTTAAAACATTCAACCGTGCAACTGCTCGCGCTGTAACGTAATCAAACGCGCCACGAAATTCTGCTTTTTGACCAAATGTTTCTGCACGATCATGATACAAAGAAACATTAGCCAAACCTAGTTGATTCACCAACTCTGTTAGGAAAGTAATTCGTTTATTTAAAGAGTCAACAATTGTGACATTTAATGAAGGAAAAACAATTTTCAAAGGAATACTTGGAAATCCTGCGCCTGCGCCAACATCACAAATGGCTTTGTCACTGGCAAAATCTTCAAAGAATGCCAACGAAACAGAATCATAGAAATGTTTCAAATAAACTTCTTTTTCTTCTGTAATGGCTGTTAAATTCATTTTTTCATTCCATTCTACTAATAAATGGAAATATTGGTCAAATTGTGTCATCTGTTGGTCTGTCAATTCAATGCCTTTTGCGGCTAATAGTTGTCTAAATTCTTCGGGTAGCATAAAGACTCCTTCCTTTTTTGTGAAACAGAAAAATGTTTCACAATCATCTTTTCCTACTTTAACGCAAATAGCAATTTCTTGCAATGCTTTTCGGAAGATTTTTGCCTGAATGATAAAAGAAAAATCCGCCTTTTTATGTGGTAAAAAGTCTCTAGCCATGGGCCAAAATGTTCAATTGGCGGCAACGAAAACCGCCTTTCTCTAAGATTAAAACAAGCCAATGTTTCATGTGAAACATTGGCTTGTTTTACTTACTATAATCATCGCACTTTATTTGTCGTTCTCTGCGGTAGTCGTATTCTTGGATACGGGGACTTAACCAACCTTTTTTGGCTGTTTTTCGTAATTGATGATCAAATCTCCCTGGTGGTGAACTATCTAGTAATTCATGGGTACGATTATTCCGATTTGCATAATTAAACGATTCACCATTCAAGACTTTTTCCTGGTATTCACTGTTTTTGGCCGCTTGATAATAGGCTGGATTACTAATTAATCTGCCTCGCCAGTCCTCAACTAACACATCCCACTGGGTTACAAAGGTCCCTTCTTCATTCAAAATAAACTCACTGTGAAAATTAGGCGTCAATCGTTTCTTATTAATTAAAGAATAAGATGCCCCCTCAGGGTATTTGTTATGCAAACGAGCAGAGCTTTTTTTCAGTTTCCGCCCGCCCATTCCTTGCGGCTTGGCCGCAAAAACATAACGTTTTAATGCCTGTTCATCGGTGTCCCCTTCTTGTTTAAAAAAATCGCGGATATACGTGATATTTTGACGATCAATATACATTCTCAATTGATGTATCTTTTTCGCTTTCTCTTGATTAAAGCTCCCAAGAAGACCTAACGGATAGGCTTTTTGAACTGTTTTTGCCAGTAAGTGCCAAAACGTCGCATGCGGTGCAATCGTCTTCGAGAAACGATAAGGTCCTACTAATTGCAACATGCCATGCTGATCCAACACTGCACCTAATTGCCATAAAAGTAACGAGAGCTTTTCTTGCGGACGATAAGCCGAAAAGCGAAATAATCGCTCATACGCTGAAGAGCCCACTTCTTCCACTTCAGAAAACAGTTCCGCGACTGCTGTTTTCGCTTGCTTAAGTGGCAAGAAACGCGTGTCTTTTATGGCGCTTTCCACTAATCCATAAACAGCTTGGCGGTCCCAGCCAGCGTCAATCGCCGCCTCTACACCAGCACTCATTGCTTGTTGTAATTTTTGCCAACGTCCCATCTTCTCGCCGCCTTTTTCTATATACTTCTTCTATAATGATAATCCTTTCCCCACAAAATGCCAACTGCTTAACGCAAAAAAATAACCCGCCCTTTGGGGAAGGGCGGGCGGAGGAGTTAAAAAATGAAAAAGTGTTTTGTTAGGGTTTTGTTTATCGGGTATGTTTAAATAATAGCCGTTAAATGTGAAGAAACTATGGTAAAAATGCGCCTTCTTTTCAACAAAATTTTGAAAAAGTCTCTTCAGAAATTAAGATTTTTTTGCGAAGTTGTATACTTTCTACCCCCATTCGATATATTATATATTTAATATTCATAAAATCACAAAAGAAATATACATAATAATGAATATTTATTCAACGGTTAATAAAACAACCAAAAAAGCGAGTGATTTACACTCGCTTTTTCAACTAAATTAAATGATTTTCTCTTAAAATATCACCGATATACGTATCCTCAAATTTCTTCACAAAGTGTTCAACCATTTTGCGTTCCACGAACGGCATATCCATTTCTGTTAATTTTTTCTTGTCAGATAAATAATAAACAGAGTTTGCTAAGACGCGCAAGTCGTATGCAGAAGCAAACACTTCTGGTACTCCGCGTTCAACCTCTAGCAATTGATATACAGCTTCCATCGCTGTCCGTACAGAATACTCTGTTGTAAACACCGTATCTCGTTCAGTATCTGCGAAGTTCCCAATGAAAGCAAGATTTTTAGAGCCGTTTGGTACAACTAATGGTCGATCGCCTGGTTCTCTTAACATAAAGTAAGAAGTGATAAACGGCATATACACCGGAATAGTGGTAGCCGATTCTTCTGAAATACGTTCAATTTCCCCTTCTGGGACCCCTAAATGATAAAGTAACTCTTGCGTAATTTCTTGGCCTGTACATTGTTCGATTGGTTTTTTAATATAATTTCCTGGTTTATTAGAAAGCAATCCATATACCCAAGTTATAGATTGTTGATCATTTTGTTCTTTGAAATGCGGTTGTCTATGCATAGCAAAACTCATCATCCAATTAGAGTCTTTGATAGTAATAATACCACCTGTGACAATTTTTCCTGTGCGTAATTTACGATGTGTTAACCGAGAAAGATACGGTTCAATATCGAAATTTTCCCACGTAATCGTTGCTGAGACAAACCAACTTTCATCTGGTAAATTTTCACAGAAAACTTCTGGGTGCCCAAATTCTGGGGATTGTTTTGCTAAGTTTTTCCAGAGATTCCAACTTCCCCCTAGTTCATGAGTAATTGGTGCTGGTGTATGATGATCTCCTTGCGTCGAACTTTCAGTAATTGAGCCATTCGTTACGAAGACTAAATCATTTTCAGTTAAAGGAATTTCTTTGGTTTTGCCCGCTTGTGTCAGCAATAATCGCCGAGCAACTTTAGTAGCTCCTTTGATGTCGACTTGGATATCATTGATCGTTGTTTCATATTGAAAGTCTACCCCTTGATTGGTTAAAAAGCTTAATAATGGTTTCACTAACGATTCGTATTGATTGTATTTGGTAAACTTCAAAGCTGTAAAGTCAGGCAAACCTTTGATGTGGTGGATAAAGCGCATGATGTAGCGGCGCATTTCAATGGCAGAGTGCCATTTTTCAAAAGCAAACATTGAACACCAATAGATCCAAAAGTTGGATTCAAAAAATTCTTCGCCGAAAACATCTTCAATTTTTTTGCCAATTAATTGATCTTCAGAAGTCATAAATAAATCAACGATTTCTTTTTGTGCTTTTTTGGATAAAGTAAATTGTCCATCATCTGGGACACGTTCGCCACGGTTATGAATAATGCGGCAATTTGAAGAATTCGGATCATCTAAATCTAACCGGTAAAACTCATCTAGGACAGAGGCATCTTCTACTTCTAATGATGGTACCGAACGAAATAGATCCCACAAACACTCGAAATGGTTTTCCATTTCGCGTCCGCCGCGAGTGACAAAGCCATCATGGGGAATAAATTTACCATCTAAAGAACCGCCAGACAGCGTGAGTTCTTCAAAAATGTGAATATTTTCGCCCTTCATTTGACCGTCACGAATTAAGAAAACAGCCGTTGCTAAACCTGCTAGGCCACCACCAACGATGTAGGCACTCTTGTCATCTACACCTTTTGGTTTTCTTGGTCGAGCAAATGCTTCATAATTTCCATTTGTGTATCTCATTCTCGTTTCCTCCTATCATTTGATACCCTCATCATACTGCTACCAAAAAAAATACCCAAAAGATAACCCTTTTTTTTAAGAAATTCTTTGACAAATAAAGGAAATTGTCTAATTTTTAAGCAAGTGAATAATCGTAGATGTTTCATGTGAAACAAAAAAAGAACGAGAAGAAAAATGACCGCTTTTTCTTCTCGTTCTTTTTATGTTAATTCTTTTACCGTTTCTACTCCAAAAACAGCAACCCAATCTTCCTGAAAATCAGTTACTGCTTTTTGAATGGCGGGCATTGCCAAGCCTTGTGTCACGAGTTCTGGTGCGATAGTGACCGCTTGCGCCCCCATTTGACAGGCTTGATTAACTTGTGCCACGTTTTTAAAACTAGCAGCTAAGATCTTACTCTTTGCGTTCGTCCGTTTAATTTCTGCAGCTAAATGCTCAATAACCTTTTGAGAATCAATTGTTAAATTCTCCATCCTATTATAATAAGGCGCTAAATAATCTGCACCTGCCGCAATCGCTAGATAACCTTGAAATTCTGTATAAATAGCGGTTGCTGTTATCCGATAATTTGCCTGCTTTAGTTGTTTGATGGCTGCCAAGCCTGCTTCATTGACTGGGATTTTAATGAATGTTTCTTGGCCTAATTGTTGTACAATGGTTTGGGCATCTTCTAGCATCTCTTCTGTCGTTTGACCGACCACTTGGACGTGCAAACTCGCTTGTCCAATCGTTTTTTTTATTTCTTTCATCTGCGCAAAGAAGTCAATTTTTCCTGCTTGCTTAACAATACTAGGATTAGACGTTACGCCTGCCAGTGGTAAAATTTTCTGATACTTTCGAATAGCCTCAAGATTAATTGTATCTAGCATAAATTCCATCTTTTACGTTCCTCCCTTAAACGATAATTATAGAATAGTGATTGTTGTACCAACAGTTATTTCAGGAATAGCTTTTTCTTCAACATATAATGTACCTGGTAATTCAGGTGTTGTTGCGCCATCAAATTTAATAGTAATGTGACCCAATGTGTCTAAATTAGTTAATACTACCTCGCCTACAGCGGTAATCTGGTAAGTTTGTTCATCAATCACTAACGTTTGCTTGTCCGTAATCGCTTCTGTGACTGGCTGAACCTCAATGTTATAACAATAATCTGCTAAAGCATCTGGTGCATCTTTTCCAAATAAGATGACCATTTTTTCTTCTTTAAATAATTCGGCTTCTGGTCCAATAGACTGAACCTTTGTTGTAAATACTGACATTTCCCATCCTCCAAAAAAATTTTTTAACTATACAATCCAAAACTTGCTAACCAAGCAACTAGTACTCGAGGGGCACCATTTAAGAAACGAGAATATAAAACAGAAGGGACCCCGACTTCAACGGTTTCGGCTTCAGCTTCTTCCAAGCCTAAGCCCACGGGAATAAAGTCGCACGCGTTTTGTGTATTAATAGCAAACAATGCTGGTAGAGCTAGTTGTGGCGGAATGTTGCCTTTTCCAATTTCCACACCAATTAACGTACCAATTACTTGGCTGATTACTGCTCCAGGACCTAATAAAGGAGAAAGAAACGGCAGAGAACAAATAAAACCAATAATTGTTAACCCCACAATGTTTCCTGCCAATGGCGCCATGATATTGGCAAAAAATTCACCAATTCCTGAACCTTGAATCACACCAATTAATAAAGAAACAAATGCCATAAACGGAATCACTGTGTTGATCATCGTTTGTACGCCTTCACGGGCTGATTGGTTGAATGTCGCTACAACTTTTCCTGCACCCATACCAATTTTCGCAACAAAACTTTGTTGTTCCGCTTTTTGTTCAGTAATTTTTTTACTTGTATCATATTTAAATTCTGTTTTTTTCGAGGTGGGCTTTTCTGTATCAGCAGCAGCTTCTTCTGATGTCAATGTAATCTGTTTCGGGCCTACAGCGGAAACATAAATTGTCTCATTAATGTATTGTGCTAAGGGACCACTTTTGCCAGTTGGAACAACGTTAATAGTAGGAATTCCTTTTTTAGGATAAATTCCGCAACGAAGAGTGCCTCCACAATCAATAATGGCTAATGCGATTTCATCATCCGGAATCGATGTCTTAAAACCATTGACCGCTTCCATTCCTGTCAATTCTACGATTTTATCAACGATTGCGGGTTTCTCGCCGCCACCTGTAATATAAATAAATTTATGTTTTTCTTCTGTCGGTGTAATCACTAAGGGCCCACCATAACCGCCATTTCCTTTAACTACCTTAATACTATTGTACGTCATCTCACCTTGCTCCTTTCTAATCTACAGCAATCTCTACTGTTTTACTAAGGGTAATTCCTTGTTGTTTGCAAACATAGGCGGTAGTGAAATCGGTAACCCAACCGCCAATAAAATTCATTAATATCCCTACAAACATATAGCGAATCGCTAGGTCCATCGAATTTAGTCCTAACGTATCAATCCCTTGCGCAATCCCTAACCAAACGAACAATTCACCAGGATTAATATGAGGGAAAACTCCATTACTGGTATGACAAAATTGCGCTTGTGCAGCATAATAGCTAGGTTTATAGTATTCTGGTAAAAATCGTGCCATCGTAAAGGACATTGGATTGCCTAACATAAAAGCGGATAAAAAAGGCAACACTAAATATCGCGTAACAGGATTTTTGGCAGAAAGTTTGGCTACTTTGGTTACTCTTTCTTCCCCTAGAAAAGCAATTAAAGTATTCATAGCTACCATTAACATCAAAACAACAGGTACGATGCCTGTCATCCAAGAAATAAATGTTTCTGCTCCTGTTTGGAAAAGGTGCATAAATCCTTCCGCAAATTTTGTAATATAAGACATTACTCGACACTTCCTTTCAATTTTGTTTGTACTTTATTTTTCCATAATTGCCATTGAATTTTGGCTCCATTAAGCGGCGTTAATGGTTGTGTTTCTTGATAATTGCCAAGCTCAACACGTAAGTAAATTTCTCGTGCATTTTCCATCGCTTGTTGGGTTAATTTATTTTCCTTTTGTACGAGTGGATGGTAATGATCCATATAATGAATATCCTCGTTCACGTACTGAGGTAAGGGATGAAATTTAGCTAAAACGGTGACACCTTGCATCTTTCTAGCGGCTAAGATTTTCCCTTGTGAATCCACAGCAAACAAGATAATCGTGCCTGCTTTTAACTTCCCTGCACGTCGACCAATCGCGACTTTCCCTAATTGTCGCAATTCTTGGTAGTTTTGATTAAAGTGTTTAATCTGTTTCATTCCCATAGCTATCTGAACGAAGTAAGCTGTTAAAAAAAGCGCCCCGAATACGTAGATAAAACTCATATGATAATCCCCTTCCTTTGCATCCACTCTTTAACCGCTAAAACATCTCGTTGCTTCCGTAATTCATTACGTAAACGTTCGTCTCCTGCGATTGTAAACAAGCGGTCATATAGTTGTAGTAACTCTGCTTCAACAGTGGCCGTCAGCTCTTCTGGAATACCCAACAGTAAAATAACATCAACTTTACCTTCTGGTGTAACCAGTGATTCTTCAAAAACCCCAATCGATAAAATAATCGTTGATAAGGCTTGGTTAATTGTATGGGGAAAGGCAATCCCCGATTCAAAAATAGTTGTTTGTTGATCTTCTCTAGTAAAAATTCGTTCGATAAATTGGGGATCTACTAATTTTTCTGCTTCTAAATCAGCAATCATTTTCTGGATATTCGCTCGGTAACCTTGAGTATTCTCTAATAATTGATAGGTCATATGAATATTTTGAGATTCCACGGAACGAATTTCTTTTGCTCTCTGCCACTCATTTCTGAGCCAAGTATCGTTAAATAAATTAGTTAAATGGATCATCGGTGTTTGTGGTCGAATATTTTTTAAGGGAATGGTTGTAAAAATAGCAAAATATTGATTCAATTCTCTTCTCTCTGCCTCTTCTTCAGAAAAATGGGCAATCTGGACGTCTGGACCCAAAACTTTTTCCAATTGCCGCTGAATGATCAAGGCCGTTCCATGACCTGTACTGCAGATTACAGCGATTTCTTTTTTGGCTCCCGCTTCATAGTTCCCTCTCAATGCTAGTTCAAAATACAAAGCGAGATACCCAAATTCAACCGTCGGCACACAACGATTCAACAAACGGCCCAATTCTTGCAAGCCAATCTTGGCTAATTCATAGGCCAAAGGATATTGTCGTTCAATTTCTCCATAAAATAAATCGTGACATTCCACATGAAAAACGAGTCGATTCATCACGTTTCTTAAATGATCTTTCATTTCTGAAAACAAGAAGTCCTCATCAAATTCAACAACAACTGAATGATGAATTTTTTTCATCATTTTTTGAAAATAGTCAGCTAAAAGTCCTTCATCAGTCAATAAAGAATTACGAATATGGTTTGTGTTGATGTTAAAAGGAAAGCTGATAAAGGAACGTTCCCATTGGCTTAACGTTACATTATAGGTTATTTCCAAGTGATACATCAGTTCTTCAATCTGCTCGTTATGACGAACATAATCAACATATTCTGGTGGTAGTTCCGTAATGAGTTTTCCAGCTAAAACACGCTGCAAAACAATTGAAACCACTCTTCGTAAAAGAAAACTATCTTGTTTCGCTAGTCTTGTTTCTTTGATTATTTTTTGTATCATTTGTTTGGTAGTTTCATGAAGAAACTGTTCTTCAAAATATTCTTGGACGTAATTCACATGAAGCAAGCGTAAATCAAACTCTTTTCCTTCTAAATGAATGCCACGGTTTGGCGTACCTACAACCGCAACCTGCCAAGGAGCAATCAGCTCTTTCATGCGCTTAATGTCTTTATTAACTGTGCCGCGACTAACGGCGAGTTCTTCGGATAAATCATAAGTTGAAATAAATTGATCTTCTTCTATTAATCGTTTGATAATGTAGGAAACACGCTTGCTTGAAGAATTAAAATCAGATTCCCTTTTTAGCCGTCCAGACAAAACCTCTTCAAAACCTTCAAAGTTATTGATTTCTAACTGAAAGAGATTTTCCTTCTGAATAATTTGGGCGATACCGATTAATTCATCATTCAATGTATCAATGTTTTTACGAACTGTTTGAGGACTTGCGGCTAATTTCTCTTGCAATTCCTGTAAGCTCATTCCTTTGTGATCAACTAGTAATTTTATTACTTGGTACCATCTATTTACTAGCGTCATTTAGTTTTCCCACCTCTATCCTCTTGTTTTACCTCCAGCTACGTTTGTGGTGATGCCTGTAATATAGCTTGAACGGTCTGATAAATAATAGCATACTAAGTCAGCGACTTCATGGAGTTTTCCGCTACGACCTAATGGAATCGTACTTGTTTTTGAATAACCTGCTCGCAATTGCTCCACAGAAATGTTTCGTGTATAAGCCAATGCTTCTTCGTATGCTAAAGTGCGCAAGCCAGTTTCTTCCATAATGCCTGGCGCAATCCCCACGACACGGACGTTTGATTTTCCTAACTCTTTAGCCCATGAACGTGTATAACTGCTGACCGCTGCTTTCGTTGCAGCGTAAGCACTTTGCCCTTCGGAGCCTTCTAATCCAGCTTCTGAAGACATATTAATAATGACACCTGCTTGTTTTTGTACAAGAATCCGGCCCACTGCTTGGCTCATTAGGTAGAGCCCTTTTTGATTGATGGCTACAATTTTGTCGAATACCTCATCCGATAATTCATAAGGCCCATGAGGATGATTTTTATCCACCAATAGACGTGGAATATTGATGCCGGCATTGTTTACTAGGCCATCTACGGTTCCAAATTTTTCAACCACTTGAGCGACACCTGCTTCTACTTCTGCTCGAGAAGTTACATCGACTTTCACAAAGAGTAAATGCTCATGTTGCGTTTCTGATGCTGAAATATCAAAATTAGCGACATAGACCTCTTGTGCTAACAAGCTTTCAACAATGCTGCGACCAATACCAGATGAGCCTCCTGTAACAATCACTACTTTTCCTTTAATTCCTAACCAATCTGTCATTTGTTCCACTCCTATCATTTGTTTGCGCTTTCAGTATAGGTCAGTTTGTGAAATTATTTAAGACAGTCTTTTTTTGTAGTTTAGAAAAAAGAGTAGACTAATTCAAAACAAAAAAGCAGTTGCTTCTTCACAATCAATCATCCGTGAAGAAGCAACTGCTTCAAATTTTTATTATCCTTGCACTTTCGCGATTTTTCCTTGTTCGATGTAGACCATCAAAATGCTAATGTCAGCGGGGTTCACACCGCTGATACGGCTTGCTTGGGCAATCGTTTCTGGTTGGATTTTTTGTAGTTTTTGTTTTGCTTCTGTAGCCAAGCCGTTAATCGCTTGGTAATCAATGTTTTCTGGAATGCGTTTTGCTTCCATGCGTTTTAGTTTCTCAACTTTTTCCATGGCTTTTTTAATGTAGCCTTCGTACTTGATTTGAATTTCTACTTGTTCAATCACTTTCGGATCGAGCGCCTCTTCAGGTGCGGGAATAAATTGAGCGACTTCTTGATAACTGATTTCTGGGCGTTTCAGAAAATCTCTAGCTAAAATACCGTCTTTTAAGCCAGCAGCGCCTTTGGTTTCCAAAAATGCTTGCACTTCTTTGGTTGGTTTAATCCGATGTTTGCCTAAGCGGGCAATTTCCGCTTCAACAGCCGCTTTTTTGACTAGATAGGCGGCATATTGTTCTTCTTTGACTAAGCCAATTTCATGACCCATTTCTGTTAAACGTAAGTCCGCATTGTCATGTCGTAAAATCAAACGATACTCCGCACGTGACGTTAATAAGCGATAAGGTTCGTTGGTACCTTTTGTAACTAAATCGTCAATCATGACGCCAATATAGCCGTCACTACGTTTTAAAACAAGAGGCTCTTTGCCTTGAATTTTCAATGCAGCATTAATTCCTGCCATCAAGCCTTGACCAGCAGCTTCTTCGTAGCCACTAGTTCCGTTCGTTTGACCTGCTGTATAAAGATTCTCAATGACCTTTGTTTCTAATGTTGGGCGTAATTGGTGAGGGACTACCACATCGTATTCAATGGCGTAACCTGTACGCATCATTTCTACTTTTTCTAATCCTTCAATAGAATGAAGCATTTCTGTTTGGACATCTTCTGGTAAAGAAGTAGATAAGCCTTGGACGTAAACTTCTTCGGTATTCAACCCTTCTGGTTCCAAGAACAATTGGTGTCTTGGTTTGTCTGCAAAACGAACAATTTTGTCCTCGATGGATGGGCAATACCGAGCGCCCACACCTTCAACAATCCCAGTAAACATTGGGGCGCGGTGTAGATTTTTTTGAATAATTTCATGCGTTGTTTCATTCGTATAAGTTAACCAACAAGGTTCTTGGTTTTGATTGTAGGCACTATCTGGCGTGCTGTAACTAAAGTGGTTGGGTTCTTTATCGCCTGGTTGTTCCTCTGTCACAGAATAATCAATCGTACTTGATTTTACTCGTGGCGGCGTTCCTGTTTTAAAGCGATCGATTTCTAAACCTAATTCTTTTAAATGATTGGCTAAACCAACGGAAGGTTGCGAATTGTTTGGTCCTGATGAATATTTTAATTCACCAATAATAATTTCGCCACGCAAGGCAGTACCGGCAGTAATCACCACTGCTTGACTACGGTATGCGGCACCTGTTGAAGTTACAACACCACGACAAACGCCATCTTCCACGATTAATTCTTCAACAATCCCTTGACGAAGGGTTAAATTTTCTTCTTTTTCAATGGTATGTTTCATTTCTGTCGCATAGGCATGTTTGTCAGCTTGCGCGCGCAACGCACGCACTGCTGGACCTTTACCAGTATTTAGCATCCGCATTTGGATGTAGGTTTTATCAATGTTTTTACCCATTTCGCCGCCTAATGCATCGATTTCTCGGACAACGACTCCTTTGGCAGGTCCACCAACAGAAGGGTTACATGGCATAAAAGCAACCATATCTAAATTAATCGTTAAAAGTAACGTTTTAACGCCCATTCGTGCGGCTGCTAAGGCTGCTTCAGAGCCAGCATGTCCAGCACCGACGACAATAACATCATATGATTCTGCTTGATATTGATTCATAAAAAATTCCTCTCTTGTCTTATTTTCCTAAACAAAATTGACTAAATAACTGTGTAATTAATTCATCTTGGACACTATCGCCGACGATTTCCCCTAAATAATCCCAACAACGGGTCATATCAATTTGAACTAAATCGACTGGCATACCTGCTTCGATGCCGTTAATCACTTCTTGTAACGAAAGCGCTGCTTGATCCAGCAAAGCAATATGACGTGTATTAGAAATATAGGTAGCATCTTTTTCGCCTGTTTGGCCGCCAAAGAAAAGATCAGCAATTTTCGTTTCTAACTGGTCTAAGCCTGTGTTTGACAACACCGAAACGGATAAAATTTCTTCTGCAGGGACTAATTCTTGTAATTCGTTAGGATCTAGTTTTGTCGGTAAGTCCATTTTATTTAAAAGAATAACGCGTTTTAAGCCTTTCGTTGCTTCCAACAGTTGACGATCTTCCTCTGTCAATTCTTCGCTTTGATTTAAGACTAACAAAATTAAATCCGAATCTGCTAACGCTTTGCGGCTACGTTCGACACCAATTCGTTCCACAATGTCTTCTGTTTCGCGAATCCCCGCTGTATCAATTAATTTTAAAGGAACGCCGCGAACGTTAACGTATTCTTCAATGACATCACGTGTCGTTCCAGCAATATCTGTAACGATAGCTTTTTCTTCTCGTAACAGATGGTTTAACAAACTGGATTTCCCGACATTTGGTCGGCCAATAATTGCTGTACTTAGACCTTCTCGCAAAATTTTTCCTTGTTTAGCGGTCGTTAATAATTGTTGAATCTGCGCTTTCACAAATTCGGCTTTTTCTAAAAGTAATTTCGTGGTTAATTCTTCGACATCATCATACTCTGGATAATCAATATTAACTTCTACTTGCGCTAAAGTATTTAAAATTTCTTGTCTTAATGAACGAATTAACGCCGACAAGTTACCATCCAATTGGTTCAATGCAACATTCATCGCTTTATCTGTTTTAGCACGGATTAAGTCCATCACTGCTTCTGCTTGTGAAAGATCCATTCGGCCATTTAGAAAAGCACGTTTTGTAAATTCCCCAGGTTCGGCCATTCGTGCGCCTTCACGTAACAGTAATTGCAGTAATTGGTTCACCACGACAATGCCGCCATGACAGTTAATTTCTACCACGTCTTCTCGTGTAAATGTTTTCGGTGCCCGCATCACAGAAAGCATGACTTCATCAATCAATTGATCGTTTTGCGGATCAACAATATGACCATAATGAATCGTGTGCGTGGGGACTTTAGCTAAATCTTTAGTGCCTGACCGATAAACTTTGTTTGCAATAGCAACTGCTTGCTCGCCACTTAAGCGAACAATACTAATCGCACCTTCACCTGGCGGCGTAGAAATCGCCGCAATTGTATCAAATTCCATTGTAGCTGATTGCATAATTAGCTTCCTTTCTTCATAACAACAAAAAAAGCGCCCACTCCTCCTGCATTAAAAAATTCAGGTTGGATTTAGCACTTTCACTGCTTGTTCCTTCGATTTTCTGAAAATAGAATAGCACATTTTATTCTATTTGGCAATTTTTCTTCATTAAATGGAACGAGAAAACGTATCATTGAGTGGGGAATTCTCAACAATACGTTTTCTCATCTATAGGAATTAAAGGAGAGAGCTAGTTTTTACGTTTGCGTTTGATGATTCCCATGCTCGCAAGGAATGCGACAAAGGCGCCAAACAAACTTGTTGTCACGGCTGAGGACTCTTTTTCACCTGTACTAGGTAAGTAGCCTGTTTTCCCGTGATTTCCAGTGCCATAACTGATGGTACTTAGTTTCGGATTGTAGCCACTACCATTTGTACCGAGGCCATTGCCTAGTGAACCTAAGCCAGAACCTGTTGTGCCTAAACCAGAACCTCCATTTGGATTTGAACCTGTGTTTGAACCATTCCCATTATTCCCACCAGTTGCGCCATTGTTTCCTGTGTTGCCGCCTGTATTGCCGTTATTTCCGCCAGTGTTACCATTGCCTCCTCCAGGATTCGTTGGGTCGGCTGGTGTCATGAAGGTTGTAGCCGTACTGTAATGTCCTGCGCCATCGGTAGCTGTCGCAAGTAAACTTTGTTGAGCAGTCGCTTGTCCCGCTGTTAATTGGATAGCGAAGTTGCCCTCAGCATCGGTGGCACCTACAGCAATCACACTTCTTAATAGTCGGTTACTAATTTGAATGATTCGGTTTGGTTCAGCTGTTCCTTTGATGAGGTAGCCGGCTTTAGACGTTCCTAAAACTGAAGAAACAGTTGGTGCCGCAATTTTAATTTCTGGTTCTCCCGTAATATCGGCTGGCGTCATAAATGTGGTTTTAGGACTCACATTTCCTTGTGTATCTGTGGTTAGTGCGGTTAACGTTTCTTTTTCTGTTGCTAACCCTGCTGCAATATGAACGGAGAAGGTGCCTCCAGTAGTTGTATTGCCACTTGCCAATAATTTTTCACTGCTATTGTAAAATTGAACCGTGACATTTGGATCAGCAGTTCCAGTGACTGTATAGCCATTGGCTTTGTTTCCTTCAACCTTCGTAATAGTTGGCGCCGCTAAAACAACATCCGCTGGAATAACGGCTGTAGCTGGTTGACTTTCATTACCAGCGCTATCTTTGCTAATAATCGTAATCGTTTCTCCTGGTGTCACTACGCCAGCTGGTAGAGTCACCGTATATTGGCCGGTTTCGTTAGCAGTTGTAGCAGCAATGATGGTTCCGTCTGCGTCACGGACATCAATAGTAGTTTTGGGCTCCGCCGTTCCAGTGATTTCGTAACCTTTACTAGAATTTCCGGTAATAGAATCAATGGTTGGTGTGGCTAAGTCGGCTGGTGTAGTTGCTGTAGCTGGCTGACTTTCTTTTCCTGTTGCATTTTTCGCTACGACAGTTATTGTTTCGTTAGCTGAGGCCTTCCCTGGCTCTAAAGTCACTGTGTATTTGCCATCAGTTCCAGTAGTTGCCATGCCAAGGACTGTGCCATCGGCGTCACGCACCTCAACTGTTGTACCAACTTCTGCTGCTCCTACTACTTGATAGCCTTTTGTCGTGCTACCAGTGATTTTGTCAACAGTAGGTGTCGCGACTGGTGCATCTGGATCAGCAGGTGTTTTGAAAGCAGTCGGATTACTTTCTTTCCCAGCAGCATCTTTCGCAATGGCAGTTAAGGCTTCGTTAGCTGTTGCTGTGCCCGTCGGAAGAGTGATTGTAAAGGCGCCAGCACCATCAGTTGTTCCCGTAGCAATAACTAAACCTGCTTCATTGTGAATCTCAATGGTGACATTTGGCTCTGCCGTGCCGGTTACTTGATACCCAGTGGCGGTTGTTCCTGTAACAGTCGTCACAGTTGGTGCTGCTACGGTTGCATCTTCAGGGACCGTCACTTCCGTTGGTTGACTTTCATTGCCGTCACCGTCTTTTCCAACAACTGTTAATGTATCACCAGGATTAGCGGCTCCCGCTGGAAGGTCCACAGTAAAGTTTCCTTGATCATCCGTTGTCGTTGTACCAATAATTGTTCCATCTGGGTTCCGTACTTCAATGGTGGTATTAGGGTCCGCCGTCCCAGTGATTTCATAACCAGTTGTTGAATCTCCAGTAATGTCACCAATTGTTGGTGTGGTAACATCAGCGGGTGTCATAGCTGTAGTTGGTTGACTCTCAAGTCCAGTATCATTTTTAGCAACTACATTCACTGTTTGTTTCGCTGTTGCTTTTCCTGAAGCTAACGTCACAGTATATTGGCCAGTCGGTCCAGTTGTTGCGGTACCTAAAACTGTTCCGTCTGTTGCACGAACTTCAATGGTGGTGCCAAGTTCAGCAGTACCTGTCACTTGATATCCTTGTGTTGTATTCCCAGTAATTTTGTCGACACTTGGCGGTGCCACTACTTCATCTGCTGGTGTTTGGAAGGTTGTCGGTGTACTTGGATTGCCAGCAGGATCTTTGGCTAACGCTGTCAATGTTTCATTCGCATTTGCCGTCCCAGCTGGAAGGTTCACGGCAAAGGAACCAGTCCCATCGGCAGTCCCTGTTGCAATCACATTCCCATCTACATCACGAATTTCGATGGTAGCATTCGGATCAGCGGTACCTGTCACCTGATAGCCAGCAACTGAATTACCTGTGACTCCTGTTACAGTTGGTGCTGTAACCGTAGCATCAGCAGGAACAAGGACTTCAGTCGGTTGACTTTCATTTCCCGCGTTATCCTTTCCAATCACTGTTAACGTATCCCCAGGATTGGTCGTTCCCGTTGGTAGCGTTACAGTAAAATCACCATTCGCATCAGAGGTACCTGTACCAATGACTGCCCCAGCTGGATCACGAACTTCGATTGTTGTGTTAGGGTCTGCTGTTCCTGTAATTTCATAACCCGAACCAGAGTTACCTGTGATGTTATCAACTGTTGGTGCAGTGACATCAGCTGGTGTTGTCGCCGTTGCTGGTTGACTTTCCGTGCCACTAGCGTTTTTCGCTACAACGCTCAGCGTTTGATTTGCTGTTGCTTTTCCTGGAGCTAAAGTCACTGTATATTTTTCATCAGTTCCAGTTGTTGCAGTACCAAGGACCGTGCCAGCTGCATCGCGAACCTCAATGGTGGTGCCAACTTCAGCAGTCCCTTTGACCTCATAGCCTTTTGTTGTACTACCTGTTACAGTCTCAACAATTGGCGTCGCCACGGGCGTATTAGGATCCGCTGGCGTTTGGAACGTTGTTGGCGTACTTTCTGTACCGCTGGCGTTTTTCGCTACGGCGGTTAATGTTTCATTGGCGCCTGCTTCACCTGCGGGAATGGTAACTGTAAACGCTCCTGTCCCATCGGCGCTCCCTGTGCCTATCACGGCACCTCCTGCATTTCGGATTTCAACCGTGGCATTGGCATCGGCAGTTCCTTTAACTTCGTAACCTGCCGTTGAATTACCTGTCACTCCTGTGATTGTTGGTGCGGTTACGGTTGTCTCATCCGCTGGCGTTTGGAACGTTGTTGGCGTACTTTCTGTACCGCTGGCGTTTTTCGCTACGGCGGTTAATGTTTCATTGGCGCCTGCTTCACCTGCGGGAATGGTAACTGTAAACGCTCCTGTCCCATCGGCGCTCCCTGTGCCTATCACGGCACCTCCTGCATTTCGGATTTCAACCGTGGCATTGGCATCGGCAGTTCCTTTAACTTCGTAACCTGCCGTTGAATTACCTGTCACTCCTGTGATTGTTGGTGCGGTTACGGTTGTCTCATCCGCTGGCGTTTGGAACGTTGTTGGCGTACTTTCTGTACCGCTGGCGTTTTTCGCTACGGCGGTTAATGTTTCATTGGCGCCTGCTTCACCTGCGGGAATGGTAACTGTAAACGCTCCTGTCCCATCGGCGCTCCCTGTGCCTATCACGGCACCTCCTGCATTTCGGATTTCAACCGTGGCATTGGCATCGGCAGTTCCTTTAACTTCGTAACCTGCTGTTGAATTACCTGTTACTCCTGTGATTGTTGGTGCGGTTACTTCACTAGTAGTGCCTGCAGCAAAATAAATGTTGGATACACCGTCTGCTGTTGCTAATAAATTAACGTCTAAAAGATCTGTTTGAACGACTGTTCCTACAAAACGAGCATCTAAATTATTGGATAAATTTTGAGGTGTTGAAACGGTAGTTGGTAAAGTAACCGTGGTTGTGCCTAGTAAAGAAGCATCCACTAACTCATTTACGCCTGAACCACCAACCGCTAATAAAGGCAAAGCACCTGAAACAGCCACGTTTACCGTGCCTTTGACAGGAAGCAAGGCTGCATTTATAGCTGCGGCGACAAGATTACTTGGGATACTGGTTCCTTTTGCCTCCAAAGCTTGAACTGCCGCATTCAAATCTTGTAAGATGTTTGAAACATTTTGGGCTAAAACTAACCCTAAACCATCACTAATCGGTGCACTAATGTATGAGCCGTCAGCTGCTAACGTTTCCGGAGCTGTAAATGAAGCAGCACCTAAGTTTTCAATGTTATTAACTAATTCCAATTGACGATTCACTTCCGTCAAATCAATATCAACACCAGTTAAATTCCCTAACGCCCCACTGGTAATTTGAGTAATGACATTGGTTAAATCATTGGCTGCATTCAAAACGGCAGTCAAAAAAGTAACTTTTGAAAGATCAATCGTGACATTGGTATTGATTGCTGCGTTGCCTGCTGCAGCTACATTTCCTCTTAACTCAGGAGGAACCACTAACACCGCTTGTTTTTGTCCACTAAACACAGCGGAAGCATCTGCTAAAGCGCCACCAGAAACCGTGAAATTAACTGGTTGATTTTGGTTTGCGGCTGTCCAACGATTACTCGTTGAAGTGCCACTGTCATTATTTGACGTAACATTTGATAATAGTTCGATATCCAAGACCGCTGCTGATGCACTGATTGTGCCAGAGGTAACAGCTATACTTACAGGGATTGCTAATGACGTAAATAATAAACCACTTGATATTGCTAAATTAAGCATCTTGCGTTTTGTCCATTTTTTATGCTGACTTTTCCGATTAAAATCCTCAACAATTTTCTTTTTCATCTGATCGTCCCTCTTTTCTTTAAAATAAACGATAAATACCAAAATCATTAGCTCCCCCTAGTTGTTCATCTCCCCCTTTAGCGATTTAAATGGATTTAACACCTGCAGTTTAGTACATTTCCTCAGCTTTTCAAAATATAATGCTGTGAATTTTTATATAAAAATTCATTTGATAACAAGCGTCCTAGATATGTTAAAAAACTCACTAATTCATTAGTGAGTTATTATACAATGAGAGGAAAATGAGGAAGTTTATACGTTTCTCCCCAATCATTAAAGATAAATAAATTATTTTATTATAACTTATCGTTTGATAAATCGATAATTAAATAACGGAAAATTTTTTTATTTTTTTGAGAAATTCCACTATTATTTTTTCTGCTTCTTTGACTGTTTTTATCAATTTTATGGCTGTAAGTCATAAAAACTTTACATCAAAAAAATGACTCTAATCTATAACAATTTTTTCTGTTTTTAAGATTTTTTTTATGAATTTTTTTATATTAAAAAAATTTCATAAAAAAAGGCGACAGCCGTTTTTGAACGAATGCCGCCTTTTAGATAAACAAAAACCTGATTCTAAAAGAATCAGGTTTAGGAAAAGCAAATCAAGATTCGCTTCAACTGTTTATCATCGTATTTGTATACTCTGATAAGAATGATTTCGTAATAAAATATACTGTGTTTCGTGGTATTTGTCAATCGCTTTCTTGAATTCTCTTGAGACCTTTCCATAAGCATATAAGGTCAAAATAACTGACCAAATCAGCGTTGTAACTATCTTTTTAATTAAGGCGTCAGCCAATTTAATTTCATTAGTTTATCTAAAAACACCACCAAAATTAAAGCATCTGCACTGCCACCAATACTCCAATTTTTTTCTTTGAATAAGTGATTCAATCTTTCTAAACAAAGGGTTCCCCGTAACGTTTGTGTCCCCCCTAAAGCAAAATATTCTTGAATTAACGGTTGATATATTTCAAAAATTTGGACATTTTGACTTCGTTTAATCAAATTCGTATCCTCAACATAGAGCGATAAATAAAGGAGCGTATCAATGAGTTTTTGTTGTTGTGTGCCTTGATGTTTTTGATAATAAGGCACTCCCTGTTTAAAGACAGCGGGATACCCTTGTTGCGCCTCTCCACGGATTCCAGTCAAGCCATACTGAACAAATAATCGTTCACCCCAAGTTAGTTTTTCTAGCTCATTCGTAGCGAGGTTTTCAAAGTCGGCCAGTAAGTCTTGCGTCATTGTTTGAAGCGTTTGTTGAAACAATTGTAAGGTGCAAGGGGTCTCCCAAATCATTAGACGACCACAGATAGCTAAAAAAATACCTAGAGAAAAAATCGCTCCTTTATGTGTGTTGATCCCTTCTGTTGCCTCAAACATCGCTCGTTCTGCTTCTAAACCAACTTGTCGAATCGCGCGAAATGTTGCCTCAATCGGCAAATGACGTAGCTCTGTCCCAGCTTGAACGAAGGTTTCAAAATAAGGAGTCAAAACCACACTACTTTCTAAAAAAGTGAAAACATCCATATCTTGATGGGCGCCTGCATCGACTGGATCCACCAAGCCTGGTTTATTTAAACAGGTCACTTCATAGAGTAGTGCCAATTGTGCTTGCTGCGCTAATTTACTCCTTGCTTGCTTTGTCATTGCCTTTTACGTCCCTTCTTCTGCCATGGTCTTTTCTTGTTTTATATAGTCTAGTACAGCATTAAAAACCGTGTCAACTACGCCGCCATCAAATACATTAGGTATGAATTTTTCTGCTGTGGGTTCTGAAATCATAGCGGCCAAGCTTCGTGCTACTGTCATTTGCAAACCGACATCAACTTTTCTGCCTTTCGCTGCCAATAACCCTTTAAAAAGACCTGGAAAAGCTAAAATGTTGTTCACCTGATTCGGATATTTGGAAGAACCAGTTGCTAATAAACGGACGCCATTAGCTTGGGCGAGGGCTGGTTCAATTTCTGGTTTAGGATTTGCTAAAGCAAAGATAATTGGGTCTTGGTTCATTGATTTAATCAGAGCTGGCGTTAGCACATCCGCTTCTGATAAGCCTAAAAAAACATCCTGATTGACGACAGCGGTGGCTAAATCTTTGTTTTCTACTGATGGTTTTATTACCTGTCGAAGCAAAGCACGTTGGTAAGGATTCAATGTCGGGTCTTCTTCTCTTAAAACACCTTGGCGATCTACTAAGGTGAGATGCGTAATCCCCGCTTGAATACATAACTTAGCGGTCGCTACACCAGAAGCACCAACTCCGTTAATCACCACACGTAATTCATTTAAAGGTTTTCCTTTAATTTTAGCTGCGTTGATTAGTCCAGCTAAAACGACAATGGCTGTGCCTTCTTGGTCATCATGATACACAGGAATGTTCAAACGTTGTTGAAGTTTTTCTTCAATTTCAAAACATTTTGGTGCAGAAATATCTTCTAGATGGATTCCTGCAAAACTATTTTGTAAATTTTCAATTGTTTGAACCATCTCGTCCACTGATTTTTGTTCCAGTGCTAAAGGAATAGCATCGACCCCCGCCAAATTTTTATAAAGTAAAGCTTTGCCTTCAACAATTGGCAAGCCCGCTTGCGTGCCCATATTGCCGAGACCCAGAACAGCTGACCCATCTGTAATAACTGCAATTAACTTACCACTAATGGTCCACTCGCGCGCTAATTCATGATTTTGGGCAATCATTAAACTCAATTCTGCGACACCAGGTGTATACATTTTGGCTAAATCATGATGGTTTAATACCGCTTCTGTTGCTTCAAGACTTAGCACACCAATATTTTTTTGATGAATTGCTAGAACTTCTTCTAACACATTGTCACTTCCTTTCACGGGCTGCCTTTTTTCTATTTGATGAAGCAAGGGTTTGAACAACCGTTATCGTCGCTCAAACCCTTGCTTCTTTATACATTTGCGGAGCACTTGCTCGTTCTATTCTGGCAAGTCAAGTTTGACTGTCACTTTCTGTAACGGTACATCGTAAAAAGGATCTTCACGACGGCCTAAAAAGTCTTTTCCTTGTTGTGGGAACATCGCATATAATAGGACATCCTCTTCAGATTTTGCGTATTGTTGGATTTCCTTTTCTAAACTATGCAACTCTGGTTTCAATAAATCCGCCGGTCGACAAGTGATTACCTCTTCATCCCCGATGATTTTTTGTTTAATCTCTTCTGCGATAGGTGCTGGTGATTTGCCGTATTCTCCGCGCACATAATCTTTGATTTCATTCGGTATTAAGGAATATCTTTCCCCAGAAATCACATTCATTAAGGCTTGTGTTCCAACCATTTGTGAAAGCGGCGTAACTAGTGGTGGATACCCTAAATCTGCTCTTACTTTAGGTACTTCAGCTAAAACTTCTTCATATTTGTCTTGTAAGCCTTGCTCCGTTAATTGACTTAATAAGTTTGATAACATACCACCAGGTACTTGATAAATCAAGGTTTTCGGTTCCGTATCTTTAACTTTAGGGTTTAAAATGCCTTCACTTCTAAAGCGATCACGAATCGGATTGAAATAGTCAGCAATCTCTGTTACTTTTTCCATATTTAAACCTGTTTCAAAGCCTAAATCTTCTAACGCAATGGCTACAGATTCTGTGGCTGGTTGACTCGTACCGCCAGCGAAAGAAGAAATAGCTGTATCGATGATATCCGCACCTGCTTCAGCAACTTTTAAATAGGTCATCTCAGAAATACCACTAGTCGCATGCGTATGCACCTCTAAAGGTAAATCAATGGCATCTTTCATTTTGCTCACTAATTCAAAACCAGTTTGTGGCGTCAAAACGCCTGCCATGTCCTTAATACAAATGGAATCCGCTCCTGTTTGACTTAATTCTTTGGCTAATTTTACAAAGTAATCGATGGTATGAATTTCACTCGTGGTATAAGAGATCGCTGCTTGACAGTGTCCGCCAGCTTCTTTTGTTGTTTGAATTGCTGTTTGTAAATTACGGACATCATTCAAGGCATCGAAAATACGAATAATATCAATCCCATTTTCAACTGATTTTTCGACAAAGGCTCGCACCACATCATCAGCGTAATGACGATATCCTAGTAAATTTTGTCCTCGTAATAACATTTGAAGTTTGGTATTTTTAACTTCTTTGCGAATTTGGCGAAGACGTTCCCAAGGATCCTCGTTTAAATAGCGGACACAGGAATCAAACGTTGCCCCGCCCCACATTTCTAATGCATGAAATCCTGCCTCGTCCATTGTTTTAATAATCGGCAGCATATCTGAGGTTGGCATCCGTGTTGCAATTAAACTTTGTTGTCCATCCCGTAGCACCGTTTCTGTAAAACGAATTTTTTTACTCACTTGGCTGCTCCTTTCGTGTCAAAATTATTTCTGTTATTTTTTCTTGCATTGCTTCAAGACTGTGACGTCGATTTCGTCCACAGACTTTCGCCTCTTCTTGGCAAACAAAACAGCGCCGTGGTGGCAAGCCTAAATCTCCTCGATGAAGGCTTTTTAGTTCCTCATTTCCCCATAAAACATCTAGGTCCACTAAACGACCATATGGATGTGTTTCTTCAATTTTGACCATTCTTTGTTTTAACTCTTGCGGGGCTAACGAAACCGCCAAATAATATTCAGGCCCTGTTTTTTCATTCCGGTAAAAATTAACAATCGGTACTTGATCCAGCAATTGTTGCTCGACTTCGTCAATTACTTCTAAAAAAACAGCCGTTAAGGTGGGCGAATTTTTTACTTCTCCAGGAATATTCATTGTGGCAGATAAGAGACTAGCTTCTGGTGCTGTTTCTAACAACTCCTTCTGTGTAGCAGCTCTTTGTTCGCGAGCATCCAACATCTCTAAAAGTGTTACTTTTTCCCCATTAAACATTGCGTACCACATCAATTAGACTACCATCTCGGTATTCAATTAACGCAACGACTTTGTCTCCATATTTAATTGGTTCCGGGGTGCCAACAATGTTGTAGGCTTTGTCTTTCAACTCTTCTAACGTAAACTGAGGAACATCTAAAGTTTTAAAACAATCAATTAAGTCTGTTCTTTTTGGATTGATTGCAATGCCGACTTCTGTTACTACGACATCGACACTCGTACCTGGTGTAACGACTGTATTTACTTGCTCAACAATTGTTGGAATCCGTCCACGAACAAGTGGTGCAATCACTAGACTCATTTTACAAGCCATACTTGTATCGGAATGTCCGCCAGAAGCACCACGGATAACACCATCTGAACCAGTAATGACATTTACATTAAAATCTGTGTCCACTTCTAAAGCAGATAAAATAGCTGTGTCTAATTGATTAATAACCGCCCCTTTGCTAAGCGGTGAAGCATACATATTGGCATCAATTTCATAATGATTGGCATTTTCCCCTAAAGAAATAGCTGATGGATGATCAAAGTCTTGGACGTCAATAATTTTTTCTACTAAGCCTTCTTCCAAAAGTTCCACCATTGCATTCGTAATTCCGCCTAATGCGAAACTTGCTTTAATACCATCTTTAAGCATTTGTTCTCTCATGAACCGCGTAACTGCTAGTGAAGAGCCACCTGTTCCTGTTTGGAATGAGAAGCCTTCTTTGTAGTAAGGAGAATGTGTAATTATTTTTGCGGCATATTCAGCAATCAATAATTCTTTGGGATTCTTTGTAAAACGTGTCGCGCCTTTGGCAATTCCATCTGGATCACCAATTGCATCAATTTCTACTACATAATCAACATCTGTTTGTGGAATACTAATAGGGGTATTAGGATATGGTACTAATGTGTCAGTAATGATGACCACTTGATCCGCATATTTTGCATCGACCATCGCATATCCAAGAGAACCACAGGTGGCTTTTCCTTTGGTTCCATTCGCATTTCCATAAGCGTCTGAACTTGGTGCACCTAAGAAAGCTACATCAATATGGATATCGCCTGCTGCTACTGCCCGTGCCCGGCCACCATGTGAACGAATCACCACAGGATTTTCCATGATACCTGCTGAAATAGCGGCGCCTACTTTATCTCTCAAACCAGAAGAAGTAATGTTGGTGACTACTCCATTTTTAATGTGTTCGATCAGAGGTTCATGAACATTTGCAATTGAACTAGGTGCAATCGAAATGTTTTTCAGCCCCATGGCGGCAATCTCGGCTAAAACTAAATTCATCACATAGTCTCCTTCACGGAAATGGTGATGGAAAGAGATGGTCATGCCATCTTTCAACCCTGTTTTTTCAATTGCTTCACGAATACTTCCTAAAAGTTTTGTCTCCCGAGGTTTCACTGGTTTAATTGCTCGGCTCGCTTCTTGATAAGCATCAATGTGTGCTAATTCTCCTTCATAAATGCCGTATTGCTCTGCATAAGATTGAGGAATGTCTTTGCCTACTTTATTTACTACCATGTCTATATTTCCTCCTCGGTAATTAATTTAGCCGCCAATGCTAACGCAATGACCCGTTCAGCTCGTTCAACAATTGGTTTATCAACCATTTTTCCATTTACGGAGATAACACCGGAACCTTTAGCTTCGGCTTCCCGAATGCCCCAGATTACTTCCTTAGCATTCTGGATTTCTTTTTCTGTCGGCGCATAAATAGTATTAACCAATGGGATTTGACGAGGGTTAATCACCGATTTCCCATCGAAACCTAGCTGTTTAATCAAACGAACTTCGGCTTCAAAGCCTTCCGTATTGTCTACATCTGAATAGACCGTATCAATAGCTGCAATCCCAGCTGCTCGAGCGGCATGTAAAATCATGCTACGAGCAAAGAATAGTTCTTGGCCATCTGGATGGCGGCGTGTTTTCATATTGGTAACATAGTCTTCGGCGCCTAACGCGATGCCAATCAATCGAGTTGAACTTTTGGCAATCGCGGGCGCATTTAGAACACCTTCGGCCGATTCGATAGCAGCCATCATTTTCGTTGTTCCTACGGGAATGTCATTTTGCTGTTCTACTTCTGTAATGACTGCCTCGACATCAATGATATCTTGGGCTGTTTCTGTTTTTGGTAAACGAATCACATCGACACCAGCTAAGACCATTGCTTCAATATCTTCTGCGCCACCGGCATCTAAAGCATTGATCCGAACAACAATTTCAATATTGCCATAATCGAAAGTTTTCAAAGCAGAATGGACTAAAACACGGGCAGAGTCTTTTTCTTTTAATGAAACTGCATCTTCTAAATCAAACATGATTGAATCTGCCCCATACAATGGTGCATCTCTTAGCATTGCTGCGTTCGCTCCAGGGACAAACATCATTGTTCTTCTTAAACGTTCCATGAGTCCAACTCCTTCCAATCATACGTTTCTTTTTCAGCGCCTCGATGTAAAACTGTAATCATCCGAGCTTTGATCGTACAATCTAATGCCCCTTTATCAATCGCCTTGACCGCAACGCCTTGGACATCTAAATGTTCCAAAGTTGTCGTAATCACCTGACGAATTTGATTGCCAAATTGTTTTTCGACACTACTTTCTAATTCAATGGTATTTTCTGTTGATTCAATGGGTTGGACGGTAATCATAATATCACTTGATTCTACTGTTCCTGCAGTAGCATTTTTGATAATCTTCACTTTCTTCACCTCATTAGTTTCTTGTGTTCTACTAAGTATTGATAACTTGTTGCTGGTAAAAACTTCTTGAGTGTCTCTTTGTCGCCTTCAGCCATCGCTTTGCGAACTTTCGTCGCACTAATCAGCTCTCCATCACTCGCTAATCGCGGGACAATGGTTAGCGTTATCGTTTGTCCGAAAACTTGTTGCATTGCTTGATTGTAGACAGCGGTCACTTCTGAATAAGGCTCTTCTCCCACATAACGTTGTTGAATTTCAAGTATTGGCGCAATTCTTTCTTTAAATAACGTTGCATCAAGCGTTGCTTGAATTGCAGCTACCTCTAATGGCGCTTTTTCTTTCAAAAAATAGGTAGGAAAAGTCGCAGACGAAACTAAGTAATCTTCTGTAGATAGGACTGTCACATTGGGTAAATGGGCTACCCCTTTTTGCACCATTGCGAAACGTGCTTCTTTTGAAAACAACGATTTATCTTCAGATAAAACAAACACATAAACGTGCGGACTTTCTTTGGCTGCTTTTTCGACTAAGTACTGATGGCCTTTCGTAAAAGGATTTGCATTCATGACAATGCTACTGGCTGGCCCTGCTTTTTTATGCTGTGTCAGGTAACCAAGATAATCGGCAAAATCTGGTTTGCCTTGCTCCATAAATAGCACCTCTTGATTCGCAACCACTTTTTGAAAGCCTAGCGACTGAAAAATTTGTTCATTTTTTGGTTTTGTATACAAAAAACTGTGTAATTGGTTTTCTTCTCTCAGTTTTTCAAGTAGATGAACCACCAATTGGGTTAACAAATTTTCAGATTGATATTTTTTACAAACGGCCACGCACTTAATCGTTTTGCCTGAAAGCGAGCCAGAGGCGATTAATGCTGTGTCATCATATATGCCAACGGTGTAATCAAGTGCTTCTGTCGTTTGCAATTCGGCTTTTTCCATTAATTCGCGCCAAGCTTGATAAGCTTTTTTATCTTTTTGCAACCAGATTCTTTTCATTGTATATACGCTGCTCACAGCAATAACCTCCTTTATTTTTTAATTGGAAATAATTTTGTTAGTAATTTAGACGCTAGATAAATGATAAATAAAACAACGAAAACGCCGCCCCAACCAAAACCTAACAGTTCAAAAGCAATTTTTAAATCTTCCATGTTAACAGACATGTATTCGTTCTCCTTTCCGTCCTATGTTAAAAAGGCTAATAGTAAGCCACCAGCAATTACAGAAGCGATTTGTCCTGAAACGTTGGCACCAGCAGCATGCATTAAAATAAAGTTTTGTGGGTCTTCATCTGTAGCCATTTTTTGAATGACCCGACTAGACATTGGGAAAGCGGAAATACCCGCAGCACCAATCATTGGATTGATTTTTTCTTTTCTAAATAAATTCAAGAATTTAGCAAAAAGCACGCCGCCGACTGAGTCCATAATAAAAGCGACTAACCCTAAGCCAATAACCATCAACGTATCGACTTTTAAGAACTCTGCATAGTTCATGCTAACGGAAATAGATAGTCCTAGCAAGATACTAATAATATTCACCAATTCATTTTGAGCTGTAATGGATAAACGATCCAAAACGCCACATTCTCTTAATAAGTTCCCAAACATTAAGAAACCAACTAATGGTAATGACACCGGCGCAATTAACCCTGCGACAATCGTAATAACAACCGGGAAAAGAATTTTCGCTGTTTGAGAAACTTCACCGGCCCGATAAGTCATACGGATCCGACGTTCGGCTTTCGTCGTCACTGCTTTAATCGCTACTGGTTGAATAATCGGAACTAACGCCATGTAGGAGTAAGCGGCAACCATTATGGCCCCCATGTATTTTGAATGTAAGGTATTTGCTACGAAAATAGACGTTGGGCCATCAGCGGCACCAATAATCCCGATCGAAGCAGCATCGTTTAAATCAAAACCTAATAAAACAGCCATAATAACTGTAAAGAAAATCCCAAACTGTGCAGCGGCACCAAACATCAACATAAACGGATTTTGTAACAATGGACCGAAATCAATCATTGCCCCAATCCCAATAAATAATAATAACGGGAATAACTCTGTTTTTATTCCAAAATCAAAAAGAACATTAAACGGACCTGGCTCGCCGCCAGCGCTCAATACGCCGGAATTAGGAAAGTTCACTAAAATCGTTCCTAAACCCATCGGTACTAAAAGTGTTGGTTCATACTCTTTTTTTATTCCTAAATACATTAATAGTCCACCAATCAGCATCATCACAATGCGTCCTGGTTCTTGGCCCATTCCTATAACACCTTGAATCAGTGTCTCCACACAAATCACTTCCTCTTCTTAAATTAATTCTAGTTAATTGTTATTAATGGTTCCCCTGGGTTCACAATTTGGCCTTGGGTAACATGAATTCCTGTTACCGTACCTGCTTTTCCTGCAACGATTTCATTTTCCATCTTCATTGCTTCTAAAATTAACAATGGTTGGTTCTCGGACACCGTATCACCAACATTGACTAATACTTTTAACACAGTTCCTGGCATTGGCGCAGGCATTGCATCTGCTCCTGCTGGGGCGGCTGGCTGTGCTGCTGGCGCTGGGGCTTCTTCAACAGCAGGGGCTGGTGTTTCTGTCGTAGCAACTGGCGCTGTTGGTTGTGGCGCAACAGGTGCTGGTTGTGGGACGCCACCGATTTCTTCCATCTCGACTAAATATTCTTTCCCATCAATTGAAATTTTAAATTTGCGTAACATAATGATCCTCCTCAAGGTTTTGTTTTGAAATTCTTTTGACAACTAGCTGAGACTCTTCTGAAAGCTCTGCAGCTATACTGGCTGCAATAATGGCAACTTCTTTTGCTTCTGGATTTCGTTTTGCGATTTTTTTGATAACAAAACGACTTTCTGGAAACTCTCCTGCTGCGATGGCAGTGGCCACAATACTTACCAATTGATATTCTTTTGGCTCAGCAGGAATATATGCTGGTATATCTATCCATCGCTTTTCCAAGTTATCCGCTTCACGTTGGATAACGCTTTCATTAATCTCGGTATCCTGCGTGTGTTGCTCTTTCTTGAATAAGGACTTAAATAGGCCCATATTGTCTCTCCTTTCACTAATTCTTGGTATACGTTCATTATAGAAAAAACCATTAAAAAACCTAGTGAAAACACTAGCTCAGATTGTTCTTTTATTGTTTATTTTGTGAAAAAAACTCTGTAAACATTGGTATATAAGCATTTATCAACCGTTAAGATTCTATTAATATTATATTAAGTTATTAATAAGAATTTGATTGTTGAATTGTTTTTTTGATGTTCTTTTTGTTTTAGGCTATTTATTCTCTGCGAAAGTTTGTATATTCTCACACTATAGACAAACACAAAAAATATTTTTTGTTGTAAACCAGAATACTGTGAAACATTTCTCATGGCTATTCTTTTTTATTAACACCGGTTGTTAACGCTTACAAAAAAGTTCTAAAAAAGAAAGGAAGAAAAACATGTTACTCACTATTTTAGCTTATGGTATGATTATCATCTTTATGTATGTAATCATGAAAAAGAAATTGTCACCGTTTACATCTTTAGTAATTATTCCTCTTATTTTTACTTTGATTGCAATTGCAACTGGAGTAGCGAGTCCGCCACCTGGTGCTGACGGTGTTGTCCCTGAAGTCAACATTGGGAATTTCGTCTTAGATGGGATTTCAACTACTTCAAAAACTGGTATTATGTTATTATTTGCCATTCTTTACTTCTCTATTATGTTGGATGCTGGTTTGTTTGACCCAATCACTAAAAAAATGATTTACTTTGCTAAAGGCGATCCAATGAAAGTCTTGATGGCTACTGCGGTAGTTGCTGCTGCTGTTTCCTTAAACGGAGATGGAACAACTACGACCTTGATTTGCTGTTCTGCGTTTATTCCCATCTACAAAAAACTTAATATGAAATTGATGAATTTAGGTGTGCTTGTTATCTTACAAAACACCATTATGAACTTATTACCTTGGGGCGGTCCAACAGCTCGTGCCATGGCCGTACTAGAAGTTGATGCCGACATTCTTTCTTATTTAGCACCTGGTATGATTTTATCTGTATTGTATGTTATCTTCTTTGTTGCTTATCGCATGGGGAAAAAAGAACGTGCTCGCTTAGGCGTGACAACGCTTACTGATAAAGAATTGGAAGAAATGACTATTGTTAACGATCCTGAGTTATTAGAAATTCGTCGTCCAAAGAATTTTGCATTCAATGGTATTTTAACGATTGTCTTAATCGGTTGGTTAGTCCTAAGTTCATTCGTTGGTCAATTAGGTTTGCCTTCGTGGATTGAAATGCCACCGTTATTATTATTCCTAGTTGGTACTTGTATCGCTTTAATGATCAACTATCCAAAATTAAAAGATCAAAGCAGCCGTATCAGTGCAAATGCTGGTGATGCTGTGCAAGTAGTTATCTTAGTTTTTGCTGCTGGCGTCTTCATGGGCTTATTCCAAGGTTCTGGTATGGCCAATGCCTTAGCAAATAGCTTTGTTAATATTATTCCAAAACAATTAGCCGGCGCTTGGGGCTTAGTGATTGCGTTCATTTCAGCACCAGGAACATTCTTTATTTCAAACGATGGTTTCTATTTCGGTGTCTTACCAGTCCTAGCAGAAGCTGGACGTTCTTATGGATTTGACAATATGTCTATGGCTTTAGCTTCCTTAATGGGGCAAGCGTTCCACTTATTAAGTCCATTAGTGGCATTTATTTACTTGCTATTACGTTTAACTGGTTTAGATATGGGCCAATGGCAAAAAGAATCGGCAAAATATGCCTTAGGAATTTTCGTTATTTTCGTTGTTACAATTGTTGCTTTAGGTCACATGCCTTTATTTATTCCACAAAATTAAACGTCGTCGCTGAAACCGTAGGAGTACCTTTTCTCCTCGGTTTTCTTTTCATTTTGTCTTTTCTTGCGTTATATTTTCATTTTTAATATTATATTTATTATCTATAAAAATAACCTATAGGGAGGTGCCTCATATGAATCCAACGGTTGAAGCAGTAAAACGGAACTTAGATTTAACTAGCAGTAAACCTCTAAAAATTTGTACCTATGAAGCCTTTAAGAAAACCATTATTTTAGGGGATATTCCTGCAGGTGAACGGATTAATGAAAAAGAATTTTCCGAGCAATTAAACATTAGTCGGACGCCCATTCGCTTTGCTTTACAAGAATTGGTCAAAGAACAATTGGTGGAACATATACCTATGGTGGGTATCGTGGTTAAAGGGATTAGTATGAAAGATGCTTATGAAATTTATGATATTCGTAAATCTTTGGACACTTTAGCAACCATTAAAGCCATGGAACTCATGACACCAGAAGATTTTGATGAATTGGAAGCCTTACTTCTCGAAGGAGAACAATACAATAAAAATAACCAAGTAGATGACTTACTACAGAACTTTTCAGATTTTAATTCCTTTATTTATACTAAGAGTCAGATGCTACGTTTAAAAAAAATTGTGACTGATCTCCATGCTTACTTAATCTATTTCAGAGATATTGCGATTCGTGCCTCAGAACGTCGTAGTATTGCCCTAGAAGAACATTGGTTAATTTTCCGCGGAATGAAAACAAAGAATATTGACCAGATCACACTTTTAACCCATGAACATCTAAATCGTTCGCTTCAATTTATTTTGAAAGAAATGGAACGTCGGCAAATTGAATAAGCAAAAAAGACCCGCAGTCGCTCGTGCAACTGCGGGCCTTTTTTCATTTTTTTTGTACGCAACCATCTGGCGTAAAGGTATAACCAATGCCCCAAACGGTCCGCAGGTAACAAGGTTCTTTCGGGTTTTCTTCTAATTTACTTCGTAAACGATTAATAAAAACCATAATCGTATTCGCATCGACATCCCCAGTACCCCAAACACTGCTATAAATTTGTTCTTTAGAGAATACTTGCTCGGGATTCTCCAGAAAAAATTGAATTAATTGAACTTCTTTCGAAGACAATGAAATAGGTAAATCCTTTTTAAATAGTTGATAACGACCATAATCAAAACGGAAATCGCCTACCTGTAGCTCTTCTTTTTTATAAACATTCAATTGTTTTCGAATCATTCGAGCTCGATTCAACGAAGCAATCACCTGAGCCTTAAAAACATTCAAGGAAAAAGGTTTCGTTATATAACTATCCACGCCCATTTCCAAGGCTGCAATAATATCCTCTTCTTCTTTTTTGCTACTAAAAAAGATAATTGGCACCAGTGGATATTTCTCTCTAATCATTTGGACTAAGTAGTAACCATCGCTGTCATGTTCCAAGTTATCATCTAAAATGAACAAATCAAAGGTAACTCTGGACACGATATCTTTTGTTTTTTCAATTGATTCACTTTGGTAAATAAGAATACCTGTTGATTGTAATGCTTTCCAAATCAAGCGACGAACTGCTGCATCATCATCTACAACCAGTATTTTCTCCGTACGCATACCTGTTGTTCCCCCTACGTCTCTTTACAAAACTTTTTCATTTGAATTTACTACTGGAGTAATTACTGATTATCATAACATAAAAAAAGAAACGGAGACGGCTAAAAAATCATTTAACTGGGAAAGAGCCTGGGACAAAAATCCAAAGTGATTTTTGTCCCAGGCTCAAAACCTGATAAACGGCGGGAACAGAACCAATACTACGCGTTGCTCCGATCTCAACAACTTCTAAGAGCTAAAGCTCTAAGAGTTGAAGGTCCTTCGGAAATAAGCCGAAATTGTTGAGAATCACGAAGAACGTAGTGATTCGATGATGAACAATACCTACTTGGTCTCCAAAAATTAAAAAGCAATTTTCGGAAATTCCTTCTTATTTCTCGGAGCTAAACGGTTCCGTCCCGACCTCTGTTTAAAAATACTTCTTAACTGGTTCAACCACTAAATACCGATAAGGTTCATCCCCTTCAGAATGGGTTTTGATTTGCTCATCTTTACTTAGCGTGTGATGGATTTGTTTTCTTTCAAAAGCCGGCATTGGTTCCAAGAAGACTGGCCGCCCAGTGCGTTTGGCTTTTTCCGCGGTGCGTTTCGCTAAACGTTCCAAAATTTCATGACGTTTTTCGCGATAATTTCCGACATTCACAACAATCGATAGCTTATTGCTTGCAATGCGGTGAATAAAGACTTGCGCTAAATACTGTAACGCATTTAACACTTTTCCGTGTTTTCCAATTAAGATACCTTGTTTTTCTGTTTCTAAATGGAAGATAATATTGCCATTCTCGCGCGCTATGCGAACCATGGCAGGGGCGTTCAGTTCATTTGAAATATTCGTTAAATACATCGCTAATTCAGTAATAGCAGCTTCGTCTTCCAGATTTTCTAAAGAATGTGTTGATTCCTCTGAGAGACTAGGAATTGCTTCGGTTAATTCCTCAACTGCTTCTTCCACTGCTGTTGCTTCATCGGCAACAACAATATCTTCCACTGTTTCTTCGACCGCTTCTGTGACTTGCTCACTAATCGTTGGTTCCATTGAAATTTGGGCAAGTTTTTTTCCTAGACCTAAAAATCCTTTTTTTCCTTCGTCTAACACATCAATTGTAACATCCTCTTTGGTTAAACCAAGTGCTTGTAAGCCTTTCTGCGTTGCTTCTTCGATTGTATTTCCTTCATAAATCGGCATCTGAACGACCTCCTTTATTTTTTCTTCCCTTTTTTCTTAGGACTTTTTGCTCGTTCAAGCGCTCGCTCCCGTGCTTTGGCTTGACGTGCTGCTTCCTCCCGCTCTTTACGGATTTTGAATGGATTGTTTAATAACAATGTTTGCCCTGTTTGGAAGGCATTTGAGACCACCCAGTAAAGAGATAAACTGCTGGCTAATGAAATCCCCATAAAGAAGATCATCGCTGGCATAACGTAATTCATAATTTTCAGTGAGGCATTTGTTTCTAGTTGGCTCATACTTGAAAGATACGTACTAGCAAACGTAAAGACAGCCGCTAAAATCGGTAAAATTAAATACGGATCCGGCTTATCGAGGCTTAACCACAAGAACGTTCCTTCTTTTAACTCAGGCACGCGTGAAATGGCTTGATACAAAGCCATCATGATTGGTAGTTGAACCAACAATGGTAAACAGCCAATGTAAGGATTCACATTATTCTCTGCATACAAACGTTGCTGTTCTTCTCGGAATAAGCGTTGTGTTTCAGGATCTTTTGAAGAATATTTTTGTTGCAAGGCCTTTAATTGCGGTTGCAACTCTTGTGTTTTACGCATACTCTTCGTTTGGAAATGCATCAACGGCAATAAAATAATCCGGATGACTAACGTAAATAGGATAATCCCAATTCCGACACTGCCGCCTAATGATAGGAACTTAATCGCTTGGGCAAAATAATAAACAATGTATCGATCCCAAATTCCTGTACTACTTTCACTTACGGGCGCGGTTCCGCAGGCGGATAAAACAAAGACTAAGGTCACTAACCCAGCCATTAATAATAAGCGCTTATACTTCTTCACTACTCAATTCCCTCTCTTACATCTAATATTTTAGCTAAATTTAACACATGTGTTAAATTAGCTTTCACTTCTTCAGACGATAACTTTTCCAATCCTGGACGTGCAATCACGATAAAATCAATTTCTGGAGAGATACGGTCTTTTAATTGAAATAAACTCGCGCGGATTTTCCGCTTCACAGCATTTCTTGTGACCGCGTTTCCAATTTTCTTCCCAACAGAAATCCCCACTCGAAAATGGGCTTGTTGTGGTTTCTCTAAAACGTACACCACGAAACGACGATTTGCACAAGATTGTTTTTTATTAAACACCTGTTGAAATTCTTTTTCTTTCTTGACACGGTAGGACTTTTTCATCGGCATCCCTTTGTTTCTATATTTTTTTACTTCTTAATAATAATAGCATATTTCCGCTCTTTTTTAGTAGCCTTTTCTATAGAATCCTGCTTTCTTTTATTGAAAACAGAAAAAGAACCCTTAGTTATCTTCACATCTTCCAAAAAATTATGGAGATAACTAAGGGTTCTTAGAAATTGACTGTTTAAAAGACCAGACCATCATTAAGCAGAAATAACTTTTCTACCTTTACGACGACGGCTTGCTAATACGCGACGGCCATTTTTAGTGCTCATACGTTTACGGAATCCGTGAACTTTTTGGCGTTTACGTTTGTTTGGTTGATACGTTCTTTTCATGCAATTACACCTCCTGAAATTGTAACTATCCATCAATATATAGACATACTTTGATAGTATAACGAGTAATAGGGTCTTTTGTCAATAAAATTTAAGAAATATTTCCTGAGAAAGATTCGTTTCAATTATCCACAAATTAAATTTTCCTGTGAGTAGCTTGTGGATAGTTTTCCACATTTTTTTCTGTTCACAGCCATTTTTCCACTAGTTTTACACAAAAAAACAGCCTGTTAAAAAGTTTTGCACAGGTGTTTTTTTAGCTGTTGATAAGTTATTGAAACATGATTGTGTCAAGCTTAATTATTCTCAACTTTTTGTGGATAACTCATTCAACAACCACTTTCTGCCGCAAGTGTCGACACTCTGTGGAAAACTTTTTTCACCCTTGTGTACTTTTTTTCCACATTGAACAATTGCTTGTGGAAAAAGTTTAAAAAAAATGCTAAAATCGACTATGCTCATTCTTTTAAGTTATCCACATTTTTTAGATAACCAAAATTTAAACATATAGGAGGTCACTGTATGCCCGACGTGGAAAGTTTTTGGCATAGCCTTGAAGAAGCCTATCAAGCGATTTTGTCGGCGCCAAGTTTTGATGCTTGGATTAAAACCACACGCCCTTTGAAATTAGACAACAATCAATTGTGGCTAGAAGTCCCTTCTGCAGTTCATCGTGATTACTGGGAAAAAAATCTTTCGGCAAAAATTGTCGAAACTGGATTTAAATTGACCGGTGCAGAAGTGATGCCCCATTTTGTTGTTGCCGATGAAAAAGACGCAGCACTGGCACAAGAACTCGAAGAACCTGCCGAAGAAGAAGTTGTTTTTAGTGAACAAAGTAAAAAAGCGATGCTTAATCCTAAGTACACTTTCGACACCTTCGTTATTGGTAAAGGAAACCAAATGGCTCATGCTGCAGCGCTTGTTGTTGCCGAGGATCCGGGTTCGATTTACAATCCCCTTTTCTTCTATGGTGGTGTAGGGTTAGGGAAAACCCATTTGATGCATGCCATTGGTCATCAAATGTTAGTGAATCAACCAGATGCCAAAGTCAAATATGTTAGTAGCGAAACGTTTACGAATGAATTTATCAACTCAATTCAAACAAAGACATCCGAACAATTTCGGAAAGAATATCGCAATGTTGACTTATTATTAGTCGATGATATTCAATTTTTGGCGGAAAAAGAAGCGACATTAGAAGAATTTTTCCATACCTTCAACGATCTTTACAATGAAAATAAACAAATTGTTTTAACAAGTGATCGCCCGCCGAATGATATTCCAAAATTACCTGAACGATTAGTTTCTCGCTTTGCTTGGGGTTTGTCTGTCGATATCACTCCGCCTGATTTAGAAACACGGATTGCAATTTTGCGCAAAAAAGCAGATGCCGAGCGTTTAGAAATTCCGGATGATACACTAAGTTATATCGCTGGTCAAATTGATTCCAACATCCGTGAATTAGAGGGTGCTTTGGTCCGCGTTCAAGCCTTTGCAACTATTAATGGAGAAGATATTACCACTAGTTTAGCGGCGGACGCCTTGAAATCTCTAAAATCAGTTGGTAGTAAAAATCAATTGTCCATCTTACAAATTCAAGAAGAAGTATCCAAATATTATCATGTGCCTCTTAAGGATTTAAAAGGGAAAAAACGAGTGAAAACAATTGTGGTTCCTCGTCAAATCTCAATGTATCTTGCTAGAGAAATGACCGACAATTCCTTGCCAAAAATTGGTGCCGAATTTGGCGGCAAAGATCATACAACGGTGATTCATGCGCACGAAAAGATTCAGCAATTATTGGAAAAAGATCCAGCGATTCAAAAAGAAGTCAGTGAAATTAAAAATTTATTGAACTCTTAGGATGTGGAAAACTAAACAAAAAAGAACAAAGTTATCCACAACTTATACACAAGTGGATAACTTAGTAAAAACAATGCTCTTTTGACTTTTCCACAGAATCAACATGCCCTATTACTTTTATTATTTATTTATATATAATATACAAAACAGTGGCATACAAAATTAGAACGTATTGAAAATACTTAAAAAGGAGTTTACATTATGAAATTAACGGTCAAACGAAGTGTCTTTTTACAAGAATTACAAACTGTTCAACGAGCAATTTCTTCTAAAACAACGATTCCAATCTTAACAGGTGTTAAAATTGTGTTATCAGAAGATGGCTTATCACTTACTGGGAGTAACGCGGATATTTCAATTGAAAGTTTTTTAAGTAAAGATGATGAAAAAGCTCAAATGACCATTGAACGCACAGGTAGCATCGTTTTACAATCTCGTTTCTTTGGCGAAATTATTCGTAAATTACCAGAAGATATGTTCACAATGGAAGTTCTAGATAACAATCAAGTTGCAATTACTTCAGGAAAAGCTGATTTTACGGTTAATGGATTAGATGCTGACAATTATCCGCACTTACCAGTAATTGATACTCAAAACCAAATGAAATTACCTGTTCATTTATTGACAAAAATTATTAGTGAAACAGGTTTTGCTGTCTCGATGCACGAAAGTCGTCCAATTTTAACTGGGGTCCACTTTATTTTAGAAAATCAAAAATTACTTGCCGTTGCGACAGATTCACATCGTTTAAGTCAACGTGTGATCCCGACAGAACAAGCAGTAGAAGACTTTAACATTGTAATTCCAGGAAAAAGTTTAACTGAACTTTCTCGTTCATTAACCAATGAAGAAGAAATGGTTGAAATCAGCATTATGGAAAATCAAGTGCTATTTAAAACAGAAACAATGTACTTCTATTCTCGTTTGTTAGAAGGTAATTATCCTGATACCAACCGTTTAATTCCAACTAGCCATAACACGCAAATTGAATTTTATGTACCAGAATTGCTTTCAGCAATCGAACGTGCCTCTTTACTTTCTCATGAAGGACGTAACAATATTGTTCGCCTTTCGATTTCACCAGATTCTGTTGTTTTATATGGAAATTCACCTGAAATTGGAAAAGTCGAAGAAGCGTTAAACTATGAAAATGTTTCTGGTGAAGCGTTGGATATTTCTTTCAACCCAGATTATATGAAAGATGCGTTGCGAGCGTTTGGCGATATGAATATTACCGTGAAATTCCTTTCTCCAATTCGTCCGTTTACATTGGAGCCAACCGAAACAGAACTAGATTTCATTCAACTAATTACACCGGTTCGTACAAATTAATCATGTTTAAAAAAGACCTTCGGAAAATCACTATGATCGCCGAAGGTTCTTTTTTGTCGTCTATTTAAAGCCGATAAACGCTGCTAGATAAGTTTTTTAAAACTAGAATAGCTTTTACGCTAATATGATTGTGAATATTTGAACTATCGTTTGACGAATAAATTCTGCTTTTTTTTTCGTGGATAAAGAAAAAAGCCCTTTAATTTTTCGTTTAAGAGCTGTTCATTTTTTTATGAACATATTTCCTAGTGAAAGAAGTTTACGTTGCTTAAAACGACGCTCAGACCTCTACAAGCTACTTTTCTTCAATGCCTGCCCTCTTCGTTTGTCTTTGAGTTACCCCAAATTGTTTTTTAGTTAAACGCTACTCGTCATTTCTGCCAAATCAGGCCCCTTTTTTCTCAAGAAAATATCAATTTCCGTTTTAAAATGCTTTTTAAGAGTTTTTTTATCCTAATAATATTTTCGGTCATTTAGAATTAAAATTGCTTAGAATGAAAATTAGACAGATAAATTTGTTTTCTCTTATGAAAAAGGGTATAATATATATGAGAACGTATTAGAAAAAAGAGGGATGCACATTGAAAAAAACGTTTGTTTTAGCAACTGAGTATATAACGCTTGGTCAGTTTCTTAAAGAAATCAACGTCATTGGTAGTGGCGGCCAAGCCAAATGGTATTTGGCAGACAATAGCGTGTTTGTTGATGGCGAGTTGGAAAATCGTCGCGGACGGAAACTTTATGCGGGCATGATGATTGAGATACCTGAAGAAGGTACTTTTTTTATGGTGAAAAACGGAAACGAGTCCGACGATGCGGCTGAATGAGCTGACACTTCAGCATTATCGTAATTATGAAACAGTCAGCTTAGATTTTCCAAAAACGTTAAATCTTTTTTTAGGCGAAAACGCCCAAGGAAAAACCAACTTGTTAGAAAGCATTTATGTTCTAGCAATGACACGAAGTCATCGAACCAGCAATGAAAAAGAATTAATTGGCTGGGAACAAGCAGCAGCTAAAATTAGTGGCGTAGTTGAAAAAAAGACAGGCACCGTGCCGTTGGAAATTTTAATTTCCAACAAAGGACGTAAAACAAAGGTTAACCACATTGAGCAAAAAAGGCTCAGTGCGTACATTGGGCAATTGAATGTTATTTTATTTGCCCCAGAAGATTTATCTTTGGTGAAAGGCTCACCTCAAGTCCGCCGGAAATTTATTGACATGGAACTCGGACAAGTGAGTCCTATTTATCTTTATGATCTTGTCCAATATCAGTCTGTTTTAAAGCAACGGAACCAATACCTAAAACAACTAGCTGAAAAGAAACAAACAGATACTGTTTATCTCGATATTTTGACAGAGCAGCTAGCTGAATTTGGCGGGAAAGTTCTATACGCTCGGTTAGGTTTTCTTAAAAAATTAGAACACTGGGCAAACTTACTCCATCAAAAAATTAGTCATGGACGCGAAACGCTCACCATTGACTACGCATCAAGCATCCCAATTGACAACACGGATCTTTCCTTAGAAGCACTTCAAAATCAATTGCTCCAACAATTAATGAACAATCGTAAGCGTGAATTGTTTAAAGCGAATACTTTTTTAGGCCCTCATCGTGACGATTTGCTATTTATTGTCAATGGTCAAAATGTTCAAACGTATGGCTCACAAGGTCAACAGCGAACGACAGCTTTAAGTATTAAATTGGCAGAGATTGATTTGATGCATTCAGAAACAGGAGAATATCCTGTGTTATTACTAGATGATGTCATGAGTGAATTAGATAATGAACGTCAAATTCACTTGTTAGAAACGATTGAAGGCAAAGTTCAAACGTTCTTAACGACAACTAGTTTAGATCACATAAAAGACAAGCTAACAGTTGAACCAGATATTTTTTATGTTCAACAAGGCAAGATAGAAAGGAATTCAGCGACATGACAGAAGAAGAAAAAAACATGAGAGAACGTGCGCAAGAATATGACGCTAGTCAGATTCAAGTTTTGGAGGGCTTAGAAGCTGTCCGGAAACGTCCTGGTATGTACATAGGTTCTACTAGTGGCGAAGGGTTACACCACTTAGTATGGGAAATCGTTGACAACTCTATCGACGAAGCCTTAGCAGGATTTGCTAAATCAATTCAAGTAATTATCGAACCAGACGATAGTATTACTGTTATCGATGATGGTCGTGGAATTCCAGTCGGGATTCAAGCCAAAACAGGTCGCCCAGCTGTGGAAACAGTGTTTACAGTGCTACATGCCGGCGGGAAATTTGGCGGTGGCGGCTATAAAGTATCAGGTGGCTTGCACGGTGTTGGTTCCTCTGTTGTTAATGCTTTATCGACCAGTTTAGATGTTCGTGTTTATAAAGATGGCAAAGTGTACTACCAAGAATATCGTCGTGGTGCGGTTGTTGATGACCTAAAAGTTATCGAAGAAACGGATCGCCACGGAACCACTGTTCACTTTATTCCAGATCCTGAAATTTTTACAGAAACAACCGTTTATGATTTTGATAAATTAGCAACACGGGTTCGTGAATTAGCCTTTTTAAATCGAGGCTTACACATTTCAATTGAAGACCGTCGTGAAGGACAAGAAGATAAAAAAGAGTATCACTATGAAGGCGGGATTAAGAGTTATGTTGAGCATTTAAATGCCAATAAAGACGTTATTTTCCCAGAGCCAATCTTCATTGAAGGAGAGCAACAAGATATTACAGTGGAAGTGTCAATGCAGTATACAGATGGCTACCACTCAAATATTTTAAGTTTTGCCAACAATATTCATACTTATGAAGGCGGAACGCATGAATCTGGTTTTAAAACTTCTTTAACACGTGTGATTAATGACTATGCACGTAAACAAAAATTGATGAAAGAAAACGATGAAAAATTAACTGGAGAAGATGTTCGTGAAGGCTTAACCGCAGTGGTTTCCATCAAACACCCAGATCCTCAATTTGAAGGACAAACCAAAACGAAATTAGGAAACTCAGAAGTACGGACCGTCACGGATCGTTTATTCTCAGAATACTTTACAAAATTCTTGATGGAAAATCCAACAGTCGGTAAACAAATTGTCGAAAAAGGCATGTTGGCCTCAAAAGCTCGTTTAGCCGCTAAAAGAGCCCGTGAAGTCACCCGTCGTAAAGGCGCTTTAGAAATTAGCAACTTGCCAGGGAAGCTGGCTGATTGCTCAAGTAAAGATCCGGAAAAATGCGAATTATTTATCGTCGAAGGAGACTCGGCCGGCGGTTCAGCAAAACAAGGCCGTAGCCGTGAATTCCAAGCCATTTTACCAATTCGTGGGAAAATCTTGAATGTCGAGAAAGCCAGCATGGATAAAATTTTAGCCAATGAAGAAATTCGGTCATTATTTACAGCTATGGGAACAGGCTTCGGCGAAGATTTCGATGTTTCTAAAGCACGTTATCATAAACTAGTGATTATGACCGATGCCGATGTCGATGGTGCGCATATTCGAACGTTGTTATTAACCTTGTTCTATCGCTTCATGCGGCCAATTGTTGAAGCTGGTTATGTGTATATTGCCCAACCACCACTATATGGTGTGAAACAAGGGAAAAACATCACCTACGTCCAACCGGGCAAACATGCTGAAGAGGAACTAGCAAAAGTGTTAGAAGAATTACCTGCTTCACCAAAACCAAGTGTTCAACGTTACAAAGGGTTGGGTGAAATGGATGATCACCAACTTTGGGAAACAACAATGGACCCAGAAAAACGATTAATGGCGCGAGTGAGTGTCGATGATGCCATTGAAGCTGACCAAATTTTTGAAATGCTAATGGGCGATCGTGTGGAACCACGTCGTGCGTTTATCGAAGAAAATGCCCATTACGTGAAAAACTTGGATATTTAATGTGTCGCAACGTTGTAAGAGACGCTAGAACATATATTTAGAGGGGAAAAAATTCATGAGTGAAGAAATTAAAGAAAACATTCAAGACGTCAATCTGACCAGCGAAATGAAAGAATCTTTCATTGACTACGCAATGAGTGTTATCGTAGCCCGCGCGTTACCTGACGTTCGTGACGGTTTAAAACCTGTTCATCGCCGAATCTTATATGGAATGAACGAATTAGGGGTAACCCCTGATAAACCACACAAAAAATCAGCCCGGATTGTTGGGGATGTTATGGGTAAATATCACCCCCATGGGGACAGTGCGATTTACGAATCAATGGTGCGGATGGCACAACCTTTTAGTTATCGGGCTATGTTAGTTGACGGCCACGGAAACTTCGGTTCTGTCGATGGTGACGGCGCTGCCGCTATGCGTTATACCGAAGCACGTATGAGTAAAATTGCTTTAGAAATGCTACGAGATATTAACAAAAATACAGTCGATTTCCAAGGAAACTATGATGATTCAGAACAAGAACCAGTAGTTTTACCTGCTCGTTTTCCAAACTTACTAGTTAACGGAACAACGGGGATTGCGGTGGGGATGGCAACAAATATTCCACCACACAATTTAAGTGAAGTGATTGATGCAACAAGTTTATTGATGGACAATCCTGATGTAACGACGAATGAATTGATGGAAGTGTTACCTGGACCAGATTTTCCAACAGGCGGTTTAGTGATGGGGAAATCAGGGATTCGCCGAGCATATGAAACGGGGAAAGGTTCGATTACAGTTCGTGCAAAAGTTGAATTGACTGAAATGCCGAATGGAAAAGAACGTATTTTAGTAACTGAATTGCCTTATATGGTGAATAAAGCCAAATTAATCGAACGAATTTCTGAATTACACAGAGATAAACGAATTGAAGGAATTACTGATTTGCGGGATGAATCTTCTCGTGAAGGCATGCGGATTGTCATCGATGTTCGTCGAGATGTGAGTGCCTCTGTTGTGTTAAACAACTTGTACAAAATGACTGCCTTACAAACATCTTTTGGTTTTAACATGTTAGCCATCGAAAAAGGCGTACCGAAAATTTTAAGCTTGAAACGTATTTTAGAAAATTACGTCGAGCACCAAAAAGAAGTCATTACTCGCCGGACGATTTTTGACAAAAACAAAGCAGAAGCACGGGCGCATATTTTAGAAGGTCTCCGAATTGCCTTAGATCATATCGATGAAATCATTGCCATTATCCGTGGATCACAATCAGATGACGAAGCAAAAGCAACGTTAATTGAACGCTTTGAATTTTCAGATCGTCAAGCGCAAGCGATTTTAGATATGCGTTTACGCCGTTTAACAGGCTTAGAACGCGACAAAATTGAAAATGAATATCAAGAGCTATTGAAATTCATTGCGGACTTAGAGGACATTTTAGCCCGCCCAGAACGCGTCATTGAAATCATTAAAACAGAGTTAAATGACGTTCGCACAAAATTTGGTGATGCACGACGCACAGAATTATTAGTAGGTGAAGTCTTAAGTCTTGAAGATGAAGATTTAATCGAAGAAGAAGAAGTCGTGATTACATTAACCAATAACGGCTACATTAAGCGGATGGCAAACTCTGAATTCCGGGCGCAACGCCGTGGCGGACGTGGTGTCCAAGGCATGGGCGTTCATGATGATGATTTCGTGAAAAACCTAGTTTCTTGTTCAACACACGACACGTTATTATTCTTTACGAACACTGGGAAAGTTTACCGAGCAAAAGGTTACGAAATCCCTGAATACGGTAGAACAGCAAAAGGAATTCCAGTGATTAACTTACTGGGAATTGATTCTGCAGAAAAAATTCAAGCGATTATTTCTGTTGAGGGCAAAGCGGAAGCAGGTAAATACTTGTTCTTCACAACCTTAAAAGGAACCGTCAAACGGACAGCCGTAACAGCCTTTTCTAATATCCGTAGTAATGGTTTAATCGCCATTAGCTTAAAAGAAGATGATGAGTTAGTTAACGTGGTAACGACTAATGGCAATCAGAAGATGATTATCGGAACACATGCAGGATACTCTGTCACATTTGATGAAAATACTGTACGTGATATGGGCCGGACAGCATCCGGTGTTCGGGGAATCCGTCTCCGCGAAAATGATTATGTGGTCGGCGCAGCGATTCTGGATGAAAATAAAGAAGTCCTAGTCATTACTGAAAATGGTTATGGTAAGCGTACAAAAGCTTCTGAATATCCAGTTAAAGGACGTGGCGGTAAAGGGATTAAGACAGCAAATATCACTGAGAAAAATGGTCCATTAGCTGGTTTAACCACGGTCAATGGGGATGAAGATATCTTATTGATTACGAACAAAGGCGTCATTATCCGCTTTAACGTTGATTCTGTTTCTCAAACAGGACGCGCAACATTAGGGGTTCGTTTAATGAGAATGGAAGATGGTGCCAAAGTGGTAACAATGGCTGTTGTAGAACCAGAAGAAGTGGAAGAAGAAATCGTTGAAGTTGTAGAAACAACAGAAAACGAAACAACATCAGAAACAGAAGAATAACATAAAAAAGTTTCGCCAGTTGGCGAAACTTTTTTATTGGGGCTTTTCAAAACTATTTCTTGCTTTTGTCCATCAATTAGCATATAATTAGAGATTGTGAACTACCTTTTTAGGTATGTTCTCCTTGCTCTTAGCCAACTAAGAGCCTTGAAGTCCATAGGGAGGTGAAAATCAATGAGTCAAGATACGAAGTACGAAATCATGTACATTATTCGTCCGAACATTGATGAAGAAGCAAAAACTGCTTTAGTAGAACGTTTCGACACAATCTTAAAAGATAACGGAGCAGAAGTTATCGAATCTAAAGATTGGGAAAAACGCCGCTTAGCATATGAAATGAACGGATTCCGTGAAGGCATCTATCATATCGTTAACGTTACTTCTCCATCAACAGCTGGCGCAATCAACGAGTTTGATCGTTTAGCAAAAATCAATGACGATATTATCCGTCATATGATCGTGAAGGTAGAAGCATAATTTGTTTCACATGAAACATTTATTGACGAAAGGAGATGTTTTGAATGATTAATAACGTTGTATTAGTCGGAAGATTGACAAAAGATCCTGACTTACGTTACACCGCGAGTGGTTCAGCTGTTGCGACCTTTACACTTGCTGTAAACCGTAACTTTACGAATCAAAATGGTGACCGTGAAGCAGACTTTATCAACTGTGTGATTTGGCGTAAACCCGCAGAAACAATGGCTAATTATGCCCGTAAAGGTACATTATTAGGTGTTGTCGGAAGAATTCAAACTCGTAACTACGAGAACCAACAAGGTCAACGTGTCTACGTAACTGAAGTGGTTTGTGAAAACTTCCAATTGTTAGAATCTCGTTCTGCTTCAGAACAAAGAGGAACTGGCGGCGGTAGCTTGAATAACAACGAAAATGGTTATCAATCACAAAATCGTAGCTTTGGTAATAACAATGCCGGTTCTGGATTTAATAACAACAACAATAGTTTCAATCCATCATCTTCTCAGTCGCAAAACAATAACGGTATGCCTGATTTCGATAAAGATTCTGATCCATTTGGTGGCTCAGGTTCATCTATCGACATTTCAGATGATGATTTACCATTCTAAACGAATTTGATAGGAGGGAACAAGAATGGCACAACAAAGAAGAGGCGGACGTAAACGTCGTAAAGTCGACTACATCGCAGCAAACCACATCGAATACATCGACTATAAAGATACTGAATTGTTAAAACGATTCATTTCAGAACGTGGCAAAATTTTACCACGTCGTGTTACAGGTACTGGCGCTAAAAACCAACGTAAATTAACGATTGCTATTAAACGCGCACGTATCATGGGATTATTACCATTCGTTAGTGACGAACAATAATTTTATGACAATTTCCAGAACCAAAGAGCTTGCTCTTTGGTTCTTTTTTATCTTGACTAGTGTTTCACGTGAAACATAACAAGGTTCGCAGAATGAAGTGTTTTGTGATAAAATAAAGGATGAAATAACTAGTGAATCACCAGAGCAATATGCTCGTTGGAACAAGTCGCCTCAAAGGTCTGCAGAAAGATTGGAGGCAAAAAAATGCAAAAGAAGAGAATTCAAAAAAACGGTTTCTTAATTGTTGTGGGTCTTCTCTTAGTAGAATTTCTCCTCTATTTCTTATTAACAAATAAATGGCTGCTATTGGCGGTAATTATCGCATTAGATATCTTTCTCTTAGTGGTTATTCGGCTGTTGATTAGAGATGTAGAAATTACGAACGTAGAAAAGATTCAAGAAGCAAGTTCCATTGCTGAACAATCGTTGGATTATGTTGTGAATGAAGTACCTGTGGGAATTATTACGTATAACGGGGAAACACGCGCGGTAGAATGGCTTAATCCTTATGCTGCTTCTATTTTTAATAAAGACAATCAGCTAACGTTAACCGCTAGCCAAGTGACGTCCTATTTAGAATTAGCAGAACGAAACCAAGATATCTTTACGATTGATGAAAATACCTATCGCTTTAGCGTCAATAAAGAACAACATACAATTACTTTTGAAGATATCACTAAAGAAAGTAATTTGTATCAAGAAAAAGTCGAAATGCAAACGGCTATTGGCATTGTGTCTGTCGATAATTATGATGATGTCACCGATACAATGGACGAGAAAGAAATTTCTTATTTGAATAGTTTCATTACGACGATGGTTTCTGATTGGATGGACCAATACAAAGTTTTTTATAAGCGAATCAACGCAGAACGTTATTTTTTCATTGCCCAATGGGAAGATATTCAAAAAATGATGGACGAAAAATTTTCTATTTTGGATACGATCCGTAAGGAATCAGCTAACCATGAAGTAGCCATTACGTTAAGCATGGGGATTGCTTATGGGGGGCCAACCTTAGATCAAACCGGGACCACGGCTCAAACAAACCTAGATACAGCTTTAGTACGTGGCGGCGATCAAGTGGTTGTAAAAGAAGCCAAAGATGAAGCGAAGCCGTTATTTTTTGGTGGAAAAACGGCAGTAACGACGAAACGTTCCCAAGTACGTTCTCGTGCAATGAGCATGGCAATTAAGGGAATTATTGCGGAATCAGCTGACATCTATATTATGGGCCATCGTTATCCAGATATGGATGCGTTAGGTTCAGCATTTGGTGTTGCTCGTTTAGCTTCGTTTAATAATCGAAAAGCGTGGATTGTTTTAGATGAAAATGAAATCATTCCCGATGTCAAAAGAGTGTTAGAGGCGATTAAAGAGTATCCAGAATTAGAAGAGCGCATTATTAGTCCTAAAGAGGCCATGAAGCGCAAGAAAGAAAGTAGCTTATTAGTTATGGTAGATTACCATAAACCGTCTCTATCGATCTCACAAGAGCTCTATGAGCGTTTTGATAAAGTGGTAATCATTGATCACCATCGACGAGGAGACGAATTTCCAGCAAAACCCTTGCTTTCTTATATTGAATCTTCTGCCTCTTCTGCTTCAGAATTAGTCACAGAATTGATCGAATACCAAAGTAATAGCGCAAATAAACTGCAGGCCTTTGAAGCAACCATGATGTTGGCGGGAATTGTGGTTGATACGAAAAGTTTCAATACACGAACGACAGCGCGAACATTTGATGTGGCTAGTTATTTACGAACTTGTGGAGCAGACTCATCTTTAGTACAATATCTATTAAGTTCTGATCTTACAAGCTATCTGGAAATGAACAACTTAATCTCTAAAAGCGAATATGTCACAAAAGATACCGTCGTTGTTGCAGGGAGTGAAGACAAAGAATATGATAGTGTCACAGCTGCCAAAACAGCGGACACATTACTTTCTATGGCAGGGATTAATGCAGCATTTGTCATTACCAAGCGGACGGATCAACAGATTGGCATTAGTGCTCGGAGTAATGGTTCAATTAATGTCCAAATTATTATGGAAAATTTAGGTGGTGGCGGTCACTTTACTAATGCGGCAGTACAATTATCAAACGTAACAGTAGCAGAAGTAAAAGAGCAACTACTTGATGTAATTCGTCAAAATATTAATGAAATGTATGAACAGGAGTGAAGGAAATGAAAGTCATTTTTTTACAAGACGTTAAAGGAAAAGGAAAAAAAGGGGACGTAAAAGAAGTGCCAACTGGTTACGCCCAAAACTTTTTAATTAAAAATGGTTATGCGAAAGAAGCCAATAAAGGAAGCATGAGTGCGTTAGCGGGTCAAAAGAAAGCCCAAGAAAAACATGAAGCAGAAGTTTTAGCACAAGCAAAAGAAATGCAAGCCTTTTTAGAAGATGAAAAGACTGTTGTAGAGATCAAGGCAAAAGCTGGAGAAGACAGCCGTTTATTTGGCTCAATTCCTTCAAAACAAATTGCAGAAGCCTTAAACAAACAATACAATGTAAAATTGGATAAACGCAAAATCGAATTAGCCAACCCAATTCGTTCTCTAGGTTACACTAACGTACCAGTCAAACTACATCATGAAGTTACAGCGAAAATTAAAGTTCATGTCGTAGCGGAATAATACAATCGATAAAAAAGAAGCCGATTTCTCCGGCTTCTTTTTTATGCCGAATAAATTACTCAAATTATTTTTATAATATTTAAAAATCAAATACATAAAACTTTAAATTAACTGAAGTATTATAATTTTATTAGTTGTGTATTTTTTAGAATTGAAAAGTGAACTAAAAATAGAGAAATCAGCAGAGAAAAAATGTACTTTTTTTAATGAAATTGTGTTAAAATGGATAGACTAAATGAACCAGAAAGTAAGACATCGTGGGAGAGAACAAAATGAATGAATTATTGCAAGATAGGGTACCGCCACAAAATATTGAAGCGGAACAAGCCGTTTTAGGTTCTATTTTCTTAGATGCAGATGTGCTAATAGAAGCGATGGAATATGTGGAACCTAAAGATTTCTATCGTCGTAGTCATCAGTTGATTTTCCAAACGATGATGACCTTAAGCGACCGAAATGAAGCGATTGATGTGGTAACAATCAAAGATCGCCTAGAACAAGAGAATTTGTTAGAAGATGTTGGTGGACTAAGTTATCTGTCAGATTTAGCTTTAGCTGTGCCGACAGCTGCCAATGTCATTTATTATGCAAAAATTGTTGAACAAAAATCGTTGCTGCGCAACTTAATCCAAACTGCTACAGAGATTGTAACTAAAGGCTTTGAGCAAGGTGAAGATGTTGAATCTATTTTGGATGATGCAGAACGAAGCATTTTAGAAGTCTCTGAAAAGCGGAATCGCAGTGGCTTTTTATCAATTTCAGATGTTCTAAATACAACTATTGCGAATATTGACCAATTATACCAAAATGATGAAGAGATTACTGGTTTACCTACAGGCTATCAAGCATTGGATAAAATGACTGCCGGCTTGCAAGCGGAAGAGCTAATCATTCTAGCGGCCCGTCCAGCGGTAGGGAAAACCGCTTTTGCATTAAATATTGCCCAAAATGTCGGCACCAAAACAGATAAAGCTGTCGCTATTTTTAGTTTAGAAATGGGGGCAGAATCATTAGTGAACCGGATGCTTTGTGCAGAAGGATCCATTGAGGCTAGCCATTTAAGAACAGGGCAATTATCTGAAGAAGAATGGCAAAACTTAATTATTGCGATGGGTAGTTTGTCCCGTGCGAATATCTATATTGATGACACACCAGGGATTAAAATTACCGAAATTCGTGCGAAATGTCGTAAATTAGCACAAGAAAAAGGCAACTTAGGTCTAATTTTGATCGACTACCTACAATTGATTGAAGGAACTGGAAAAGAGAACCGCCAACAGGAGGTTTCTGATATTTCACGTCAATTAAAAAAATTAGCGAAAGAATTAAAAGTCCCGGTTATCGCTTTGTCACAGCTTTCTCGTGGCGTGGAACAACGTCAAGATAAACGTCCTGTGTTAAGTGATATTCGTGAATCAGGTTCCATTGAGCAAGATGCCGATATCGTTGCCTTTCTTTATCGTGATGATTACTATGATCGTGGTGAAGGAGAAGACGGCGATCATGAGCCACCAGAAGTTGACAATGTTGTAGAAGTCATCATTGAGAAAAACCGTAGTGGTGCGCGTGGAACGGTCGAATTACTTTTCATTAAAGAATATAATAAATTTTCTTCGCTTTCGCCGAGGACAGAATTTTAAAAAACGAACTCATTTTTTGAGTTCGTTTTTTTGCTTATTAAGGGATTAAAATCAGAGAGTAAAACACGAACAATATTCGTATATTTTATTATTTTACAAAAACATAACTAAAAATGTTCGTATTTTTGACAGAAACGCTTTTGATTGTGAAAGAATATTCGATTTTTACCCTTGAAAGGGACTGGTTTTACTGGTACAATGATTCAGGACAAAAAAATTATGAACGAGGTGTTCGAATGTCATCAGTAGTAGTTGTTGGAACGCAATGGGGCGACGAAGGTAAAGGAAAAATTACAGACTTTCTAAGTGAAAACGCAGAAGTGATCGCTCGTTACCAAGGCGGAGATAACGCCGGACATACCATTAAATTCGACGGCGTAACGTATAAATTACATTTAATTCCTTCAGGGATTTTCTATAAAGAAAAAATTAGTGTAATTGGTAACGGCGTAGTTGTGAATCCAAAATCTTTAGTAAAAGAATTAGCTTATTTAAAAGAAAATAATGTTGCCACTGATAATTTACGCATTTCAGATCGTGCCCATGTCATCTTGCCGTATCATATTAAATTGGATCAATTGCAAGAAGATGCGAAAGGTGAAAACAAGATTGGGACAACGATTAAAGGAATTGGCCCAGCCTACATGGATAAAGCAGCACGGGTGGGAATCCGTATCGCTGATTTATTGGATAAAGAAATTTTTGCGGAACGTTTGAAAATTAACTTAGAAGAAAAAAATCGTCAATTCGTTAAAATGTTTGATAGCGAAGCCATTGAATTTGATGATATTTTTGAAGAATACTATGAATACGGACAACAAATTAAACAATATGTTACAGATACTTCGGTTATTTTAAACGATGCATTAGATGCTGGAAAACGGGTTTTATTTGAAGGGGCACAAGGTGTCATGTTGGATATCGATCAAGGAACCTATCCATTTGTTACTTCCTCTAATCCAGTAGCTGGTGGCGTAACTATCGGTAGTGGCGTTGGTCCATCAAAAATTAATAAAGTGGTTGGTGTCTGCAAAGCGTACACTTCACGTGTCGGTGACGGCCCATTCCCAACAGAATTATTTGATGAAACAGGAGAAACCATTCGTCGTGTCGGTAAAGAATACGGAACAACAACAGGACGTCCGCGTCGTGTCGGTTGGTTTGATTCAGTAGTTATGCGTCATTCAAAACGTGTATCAGGGATTACAAACTTGTCATTAAACTCGATTGACGTGTTAAGTGGTTTAGAAACGGTGAAAATTTGTACGGCTTATGAACTTGATGGTGAATTAATTTATCATTATCCAGCAAGCTTGAAAGAATTAAGCCGCTGTAAACCAGTTTATGAAGAATTACCAGGTTGGTCTGAAGATATCACTGGTTGCAAAACTTTAGCCGATTTACCAGCTAATGCTCGTAACTATGTGCATCGGATTTCAGAATTAGTTGGTGTGCGCATTTCAACATTCTCTGTAGGTCCAGACCGTAACCAAACGAACGTTTTAGAAAGCGTTTGGGCACAAATTTAAGCAGATTTTTAAGGGAACGTAAAGGATGGCTTATGCCAGTTCAGCCTTTACGTTCTTTTTTAATTTTATATAAAAAAGAAAAACTATGGTAAAATAAAAGAAAACATGAAGGGGGCAATTGTCCGTGAATTATCAATTAGTGACAGATTCTTGTTGTGACTTGCCGTATACATACTTAAAAGAAAACCAAGTACCTTTTATTAGCATGAATATTCAAATTGACGGGAAAGAATATCGCGATGATTTAGGCGAAACGTTTGATTATCAGAACTTCTTAACGGCCATTAAAAATGGAAGTATGCCCACTACCTCTCAAGTTAATGTAGGACGCTACAATGAATTTTTCCGTCCTTTTGTGGAGCAAGGGTTACCGGTAATTTATTTAGCTTTTTCATCTGGGTTAAGTGGCTCTTATCAAAGTGCGTTGCAATCAGTAGAGATGTTAAAAGAAGAGTACGATAATGTAGAAATTCATATTATTGATACAAAAGCAGCTAGCTTAGGTCAAGGGATGTTAGTCCGAGAAGCCATTCGATTACAAACAGATGGTCATTCATTAGGAGAAGTTGTTGCCTATCTTGAAGAGCAAAAAATGAAACTTCACTCGTGGGTAACGGTAGATGATTTAAAACATTTAGAACGTGGCGGACGGATTTCTAAAACAGCGGCAGCGCTTGGTGGCTTAATGAACATTAAACCAATTATTCGCGTGGATGCGGCGGGTAAACTAGCATCCGTTGGTAAAACTCGTGGACGAAACAAGTCCTTGCAAAAGATTGCGCAAGAAACGATTCAAGGCATTGTAGAGCCAATGAAACAAACACTATTGATTGCATATGCAGGAACGAAAGATGACGCGGAAAAAGTCAAAGAATTAATTGAAAAAGAAATAGAAGTTAATGAGATACTGATTTATCCTCTAGGCCCCACCATTACTAGTCATACTGGAATAGGTTGTATTGCTGTGTTTTCTTTTGGTGAAAAAAGAAAATAAAAAATGAGCCTGGGACAAAAATCACTTTGGATTTTTGTCCTAGGCTTAAAAATTGATAAACGGCGGGAACAGAAGCAACACTACGCGTTGCTCCGATCTCAACAACTTCTAAGAGCTAAAGCTCTAAGAGTTGAAGGTCCTTCGGAAATAAGCCGAAATTCTCCAAAAATTATAGAACAATTTTCGGAAATTCCTTCTTATTTCTCGGAGTTAAACGTTTCTGTCCCGACCTCGTTTTTTAATAATCTGAACTGAATAAAACGTCCATTTGTTTTTGAATTTCTGGGTTTTCCAAGAATTCATCATAGGTTGTTTCTGCCCGATCAATGACCCCTTTATCAGAAACAGCAATAATTCGGTTTGCTAATGTTTGGATAAATTGGTGGTCATGTGAAGCAAAAAGAATTGAACCAGTGAAAGCCATCAACCCATCATTTAACGCAGTGATTGATTCTAAGTCTAAGTGGTTCGTTGGATCATCTAAAACTAAGACATTGGCTTTGGAAAGCATTAATTTTGAAAGCATGACACGCACTTTTTCGCCTCCGGAAAGAACATTGACTGGTTTTAGTACCTCTTCACCAGAGAATAACATCCGACCTAAGAAACTACGTAAGAACGTATTGTCATCTTCTTCTTTACCAGCAAATTGACGTAACCAATCTAAAATAGTTAATGGCTCTTCAAAGTCTTTGCTGTTGTCTTTTGGTAAATAAGCTTGGCTAGTTGTAACGCCCCAACGAACAGAACCTGTATCGGGAGTAATTTCGCCCATAATCACTTTAAATAACGTAGTCGTTGTAATATCTGAGTCAGCGATGAATGCCACTTTATCATCTTTTGTTAAGTTGAACGAGATATTATCTAAGATTTTTTTGCCATCAATCGTTACAGAGACATTTTCAACTTGTAATAAGTCATTGCCGATTTCACGTTCTGGTGTAAAACCAACGAATGGATAACGACGAGAGGAAGGTTGAATGTCATCTAAGGTAATTTTATCTAACATTTTTTTACGTGACGTTGCTTGTTTTGATTTTGAGGCATTGGCGCTAAAACGAGCGATAAAGTCTTGTAATTCTTTGATTTGTTCTTCTTTTTTGGCATTAGACTGTGCTTGCAATTTTGTCGCTAGTTGGCTTGATTCCAACCAGAAATCATAGTTACCAACGTAAAGTTTGATTTTACTAAAGTCTAAATCTGCCATGTGGGTGCAGACTTTGTTTAGGAAATGACGGTCATGGGAAACCACGATAACGGTATTTTCAAAGTTGATTAAAAATTCTTCTAACCAATTGATTGAGCGGGTGTCTAAACCATTTGTCGGCTCGTCTAATAGTAAGACATCTGGTTTACCAAAAAGAGATTGAGCTAATAATACTTTGACTTTTTGACCAGCTGTTAATTCGCTCATTTTTTGATCATGTAATTCTTCTGGAATGTTTAGCCCTTGGAGTAAAACAGCTGCTTCAGGTTCTGCTTCCCAACCGTCAAGTTCAGCAAATTCGCCTTCTAGTTCTGCGGCACGAATCCCATCTTCATCTGAAAAATCTTCTTTCATATAGATAGCATCTTTTTCTTTCATTACTTCGTAAAGACGTTTATGTCCCATAATTACAGTTTCTAAAACAGTGTAGTCTTCGTAGTCAAAGTGATTTTGTTTCAGCGTTGCTAGTCGCTCATTAGGACCCATTGAAACCACGCCAGTTGTCGGTTGAATCTCACCTGATAAAATTTTAAGAAACGTTGATTTTCCTGCACCGTTTGCGCCGATTAAGCCGTAACAGTTGCCAGGAGTAAATTTAATATTCACTTCTTCAAAAAGTTTACGATCTGGAAATTGTAAACTTACATCATTAACAGTAATCAATTGTTTTCCTCGCTTTTAATATATTCTTGAACCTCTCTGCATTATATCGGCTACAGAACCTTTTTTCAAGGAGTTTCAATCTTTTTACAGAAACGAATAAAAAGGTGGGTTTTTTATAGAAAAAAAGACGTTTTTTTTAAATGTTTCATGTGAAACAGAAAATTTTTTCATGAAAGGGTTTTTAGTGTATTTTTTTAATGATACACTGTATCATGTAAATTAATTAGTGTATCGATTAAAGGAGCCATCAAAAATGAAGCGGATTGAAAAAATCTATCAATATGTTAAAGAGCAAACGAAGAATTTAACGCCAATGACCTTAACAAGTGATGCGGGAGTCACGACACAAGAAATTTCAGAACGTTTAAACATTCAGCGGACCAATGCTAGTAAAGATTTGAATCAACTCGTTCGTGAAGGGCGCTTGAAAAAATTATCTGGTCGTCCAGTAAAATATGTCGCGCAGGTGGCGTTTCAGCATCGTCCATTAACCAAGCCAGTTAAAAGTTATCGGGAAAAATCAATGGATCACTCCACAAAAACTTTTATCGAACCATTGGTTGAACCAGTAGTCACGACCAGTAAAACCCCAGAAGTTGAAGATATTTTCAAAAAAATTATCGGTTCAGCTGGAAGCATGAAAACGCCGGTTGAACAAGCCAAAGCAGCGATTTTATATCCGCCAAAAGGCTTGAATTGTTTAATTACTGGACCAACAGGTTCTGGGAAAACTTATTTTGCTCATGCCATGTTTCAATTTGCGAAGTTGAACCAAATTGTGGCCAAAGAAAAAGAGTTTGTGGTGTTTAACTGTGCAGACTATGCGCATAATCCAGAACTTTTGATGTCGCATTTATTTGGGTATGTAGAAGGGGCCTTCACAGGCGCTACGAAAGCGAAAGAAGGGATTATTGATGAAGCAGATGGCAGCATTCTGTTTTTAGATGAAGTACATCGGTTACCACCCGAAGGACAAGAAATGATTTTTTATTTTATGGATCACGGCGTGTACGCGCGTTTAGGTGAAACAGTGAAATCACATCATGCAGATGTTCGGATTATTTGTGCTACGACGGAGAATCCTACTTCTTCTTTATTGAATACTTTTGTGCGACGCATTCCGATTATCATTCAATTACCGAACTTCAGTGACCGTCCTGCGAAAGAAAAAATTGACCTCCTAAAAGTGATGGTTTCAATGGAAGCAGCGCGGATTCAACGGCGAATCTCTTTGTCAGAAGATGTGGTCAAAGCGTTAATCGGAAGTGTTTCTTATGGAAATGTCGGTCAGCTAAAATCGAATGTGCAACTTGTGACTGCGCGAGGGTTCCTTAATCAGATGGAACAAGAGGAATTAATGATTACGATGGACGAATTAACGGACAATATTAAAGAAGGCATTATGCAACTTGCCAGTAATCGAGAAGTATTGTCGGAGTTGTCGAAATATCTGGAACCGCAATTAGTGGTATCACCAAATGAATCTTTAGTAGCTATTCAGTCAGATGCCTATGAATTGCCTTACAATCTATATGAGATTATTGGAGATAAAGCGGCTCTCTTAAAAGCAGACGGATTGGACCAAGAACTAATTAATAATTTTATTACAACGGATATCAATGTTCATTTAAAATCTTTCTACAAAGATTATGGATTCACCTTTGATACAGAAAATAAATTGGCTGAAATTGTGGACCAACGAATTATTGATGTCACTAAGAAAATTTATAATTTTGCAGCGAAGCGGTTATCGTATTCGTTTCAACCCAACTTTATTTATGCAATGAGTTTACACATTAGTTCTTTCTTGAAACGCATCCAATTAGGCAAAGATCCTAAGCATCCTTTAAATGAAAGTATTCGAAATATGGTTTTAGATTATCCAACAGAGTTTGAAATAGCGAAAGAAATTAAAAATATTATTGAAAGTAGTTATCAGATGGAGATTCCTGAATCTGAAAGTTACTATTTAGCTGTTTTGCTCATTTCTTTAAGAGAAAATCCTGAGGCTGGCCGGATTGGCATTGTCGTGGCTGCGCACGGAAATAGTACCGCTAGCAGTATGGTACAAGTGGTTTCTCAATTGTTAAATGTTGATAATTTGAAGGCTGTGGATATGCCGTTAGATATGCCACCGAAAGAAGCTTTGCGTAAAATCGTTGAAGCAGTTGGTGAAGTGAATGAAGAGAATGGCGTACTATTATTGGTGGATATGGGTTCATTAAGTACGTTTTCAGAAGAAATTGTACGCCAGACAGGCATTGATGTGCGGACAGTAGACATGGTGACTACGCCAATTGTGCTTGAAGCGGCCCGCAAAACCGCATTAATTGATACACAATTGGAAACACTTCACGAGTCCTTAAAAAACTTTCATGGCTATGCCGATATTCGCCAAAGTGAAACGAAACAAATCATTGAAAATTGGAAAACAAGAGCAATTATTGCTATCTGCGCTTCTGGAGAAGGAACTGCGCGCCGAATGAAAGAGCTTATTGAGGAAGCTGTCTTGCCACAAATAGACTGGCATTTAGAAGTGATTCCTTTGTCCATTGTAAATATGAAAGAAGTCTTGCCTAAAATTCAAGAAGACTATGAAATTATTGCGACAACTGGGATTACCAATCCCAAAATTGGAGTTCCTTATATTTCCATGGAAAATTTCTTTTCCGGTGAAGCAGAAAAAATTATTCAGCAATTACTAGCAGAGCGGAAAGAAGAAGTAATGAATAAGCCGTTGGACGAAGCGGCAGCAAAAGAAATTTGTCTCAAATATATGGAGCAAAGTTTCACTTTTATTAATGGAAAAAAAATCATTGATCTGTTGTGGTCATTCGCTAAAAATATCCAAACCCAATTAGCGATGCCAGAAGAGTACACATTTTACATCAATTTGATTATGCACACATCAGGCATGTTGGAGCGTATTTTACGGAATGATACACTGACGGTTTCAGAAAAGGAACTTGGTCAATTGGTTCAAGAGCCAATTTATCCAGTGATTGTGGCCTCAATTGAGACTATGGAAGAAGCTCTTAATATGGATGTTCCAGCAGAAGAAATTTATTTTATCGCACAGTTAGTCAAAAATGCCCAGTGTATCGAAGATAAAATCACCGAAATTGACACACTAGATTAATACAGAAAAATCGATACACTATTTATTAGTGTATCGATTTTTTGATTTTCTTAAAAAAACCTATAATTTTCTAGGTTTCGAACCGATACACTAAAGTTGGCACGAAACTTGCTTATAATAAGGTGTCCCTTTTTACCTAAAATTTTTAAGTAAAAAGACAAAGGTCCTAACCTTTAAAAATGAATTTAAAGGAGCATTCCCGATGGTAATGGATATTCGTTTAGCTCGAATTGATGATCGATTAATTCATGGCCAAGTAGCAACTGTTTGGGCAAAATTGACGAACATTAATCGCATTTTAGTGGTTAGTGATTCCGTTGCTTATGACAATTTGAGAAAAGCCTTGTTGGTTCAAGCTGCTCCACCTGGTGTCAAAGTAAATGTCATCACTGTTCAAAAAATGATCGATGTTTACCCTGATCCTCGTTTTGATTCGTTTCGAGCCATGTTGTTATTCACTAATCCTTTGGACGTGAAACGAGTGGTCGAAGGCGGTGTACAACTAACTTCTGTGAATATTGGCGGAATGAGTTTCAGCACAGGCAAGCGAATGATTACGAATGCAGTTGCAGTGGATGCCAACGATTTAAAAGCATTTCTGTTTTTAAATGAACAAGGTATTGAATTGGAAATTCGAAAAGTCGCAGCAGACAGCCAAGTGAATTTGATGGATTTACTGAAAAAAGAGCGTAGCAAAGAAAATAACGCCAGCTGACGTTTATTTTTACAGACGAAAGACATTGAAAGGATGTGGTGGCCTAGGACCAACATCATTGCTTCATGAGCTGTATTGATAAAGGCAAGTGCTGATGTTGAAAAAAATCAAGAACTATTGAAATTTTTTCATTTATTTTTGTCAGAATCTGATTTATCTGATTTTTTTCAAAAAGTGAAAGCGTTTAGCAGTACAACCATGAAAAAAAACATCAATTATACAGGAGGTATAAAAATGGTAGGAATTATCCTAGCAAGTCACGGTGAATTTGCTGAAGGGATCTTGCAATCTGGTGCAATGATCTTTGGCGAACAAGAAAATGTAAAAGCAGTTACGTTAATGCCTAGCGAAGGTCCCGATGATGTAAAAGCAAAAATGCAAGAAGCCATTGCATCGTTTGACAATCAAGACGAAGTACTATTTTTAGTTGACCTATGGGGAGGAACACCATTTAACCAAGCGAACTCATTGTTAGAAGATCATAAAGACAAATGGGCAATCGTTGCAGGTATGAATTTACCAATGGTTATTGAAGCATATGCTTCTCGTTTCTCTATGGAATCAGCACAAGAAATTGCGACACACATTCTTGAAACAGCAAAAGATGGTGTCAAAGTTAAACCAGAAGAGTTACAACCAGCAGAAGCACCAAAAGCTGCTGCGACAGAAGATGCACAGCCAAAAGGTTCGTTACCACCAGGTACAGTTGTTGGCGATGGCAAAATTAAATTCGTGCTAGCACGTATTGATTCACGTTTATTACATGGTCAAGTAGCAACAGCTTGGACAAAAGCAACACAACCAAACAGAATTATTGTTGTTTCTGATGCCGTTGCAAAAGATGACTTACGTAAGAAATTAATCGAACAAGCAGCTCCTCCAGGAGTAAAAGCCAATGTTATTCCAATCAGTAAAATGATTGAAGTAGCGAAAGATCCACGTTTTGGCAATACAAAAGCATTATTATTATTTGAAAATCCTGAAGACGTCTTAAAAGTGGTTGAAGGCGGCGTAGAAATCCCAGAAGTAAACGTTGGTTCAATGGCTCACTCTGTTGGAAAAGTCGTTGTAAGCAAAGTATTATCAATGGGTCAAGAAGACGTTGATACGTTTGATGAATTAAAAGCCAAAGGCATCAAATTTGATGTGCGTAAAGTGCCAAATGATTCAAAAGCGAATATGGACGAAATTTTGAAAAAAGCAAAAAATGAGTTAGCAAACGCGTAACTCGCCAAATACAAATCAAAATAGGAGGCTTATCATGTCTGTTATATCAATTATTTTAGTTTTACTCGTTGCCTTTCTAGCTGGTATGGAAGGGATTTTGGATGAGTTCCAATTCCACCAACCGTTAGTAGCATGTACATTAATCGGATTAGTTACTGGTAATTTAGAAGCCGGAATTGTTTTAGGTGGTACTTTACAAATGATCGCGTTAGGTTGGGCAAACATCGGGGCTGCCGTTGCACCGGATGCCGCTTTAGCATCTGTTGCCTCAGCAATTATTTTAGTTTTAGGTGGCCAAGGTGTTAAAGGTGTTCCTTCAGCGATTGCCATCGCAGTTCCTTTAGCGGTTGCAGGTTTGTTCTTAACAATGATCGTTCGGACAGTTGCGGTTCCAATCGTTCACATGATGGACGCGGCTGCTGAAAAAGGCAACATTAAACAAGTTGAAATGTTACACATTTTCGCTGTATGTTTACAAGGTATTCGTATTGCGATTCCAGCAGGTGCGTTACTATTCATTCCTGCTGACACTGTTCGTAATTTCTTAGAATCAATGCCAGCTTGGTTAACTGATGGTATGGCTATCGGTGGTGGTATGGTCGTTGCCGTAGGTTATGCATTAGTAATCAACATGATGGCAACAAAAGAAGTATGGCCATTCTTCATTATCGGTTTCGTAGTCGCAGCGATTTCTCAATTAACATTAATCGCATTAGGTGCTTTAGGTGTCGCTTTAGCTCTTATTTACTTGAACTTATCTAAAATGGGCGGTTCTTCTAACTCAAATGGCGGAGGCAACTCTGGCGACCCATTAGGCGATATTTTAAACGACTACTAATTCTGAAGGAGGAGCAAAGAAAATGGCAGAAAAAATTCAATTAACTAAAAAAGATCGTTTAGCTGTAGCTTGGCGTTCAACATTTATCCAAGGTTCTTGGAACTATGAACGTATGCAAAACGGCGGCTGGGCATTCTCAATGATTCCAGCAATCAAAAAATTATATAAAACGAAAGAAGAACGTTCAGCGGCGTTAAAACGTCACTTAGAGTTCTTTAATACACACCCATACATTGCCTCACCAATTCTTGGTGTAACATTAGCTTTGGAAGAAGAACGTGCCAATGGCGCACCAGTTGATGACGTAGCGATTCAAGGGGTTAAAGTTGGGATGATGGGTCCTTTAGCCGGTGTCGGTGACCCAGTTTTCTGGTTTACTGTTCGTCCAATGTTAGGCGCTTTAGGTGCTTCCTTAGCAATGGGTGGTAACATCTTAGGCCCAATCTTATTCTTCGTTGCTTGGAACTTAATTCGTTGGTCATTCATGTGGTATACACAAGAGTTTGGTTACAAAGCAGGTTCTAAAATTACTGATGACCTTTCAGGTGGTTTACTACAAGATATTACAAAAGGTGCTTCTATTTTAGGGATGTTCGTACTGGCCGCATTAGTTCAACGTTGGGTATCGATTAAGTTCTTACCAATTGTCTCACAAGTTAAGTTAGACAAAGGTGCTTATATCGAGTGGGATAAACTTCCTGCTGGCGGTGAAGGAATGCATAAAGCCTTTGAACAAGTGAACCAAGGCTTGGCGCTTTCACCAACGAAAGTTACTACTTTACAAGATAACTTAGATCAATTGATTCCAGGTCTAGCACCATTACTACTTACATTCTTATGTATGTGGTTATTGAAGAAAAAAGTTAGCCCAATCGTTATCATTCTTGGTTTATTCGTAGTCGGCGTTGTCGGCCACTTAATCGGCTTATTATAAGAATGACGAGGTCGGGACAGCACCGTTTAGCTCCGAGAAATAAGAAGAAATTTTCGAAAATTGCTCTTTAATTTTTGGAGAATTTCGGCTTATTTCCGAAGGAGCTGGTTCTGTTTCCGCCGTTTATCAGTTTTTGATTCTGGAACAAAAAAAGCGGAAGAGAAGTCGAGAAACTTTTCTTCCGCTTTTTTAAACAAAGATGTAATTTTGTTTGTTTCGATCAGGAAAGAAACGTATAATAAAGAGGAATTAGTCGAATGAAATGGAGCAGATAACATGGTACAATCATTAAACACAAAAGTTGATTTAGTTATAGATGCGACGGCATTTACAGGATTAACAGATTATGGACAAATTATGATAGGTGACCGCGGGTTTGAATTTTACCATGCCAAAGATCCACGTAAGTTTATCCAAATTCCGTGGGAAGAAGTCGATTACGTGTTGGCTTCAGTAATGTTCAAAGGAAAATGGATTCCTCGTTATGCGATTCAAACCAAGAAAAATGGGACGTATACGTTTGCTTCAAAAGAGCCGAAGCGAGTGTTACGAGCTATTCGTGAATATGTTGATCCAGATCACATGGTCCAATCTTTGAGTTTCTTTGATGTCATAAAAAGAGGGATCCTCTCGATTGGGAAAAAGAAAAAATAATTTATAACTGTTACTTTTTTATAAACTAGATGAAAAAGTAGCGGTTTTTTTGTGGGATAAATTGACGGAAAGCAATGGTGATGTTACTTTTATTTATACAAAAATGTCTGAATTTTATACAAAAAAAGATAATTAATGTTTTTTTGTTTTTTTAAATATGTTTATTGTAAGAGTAGTTTTTATAAAATATAAAAAATATTTGACAACATATAAAATAGTAGTAACATAATAAGTGTAATAAATTATTTTATAGAGGAGTGAGTGTCATGGAACAACGACAACATCATGGAATAGACTGGGGTTCATTAGTATTAGGAATTCTATTTGTTCTGACTGCATTAATTTCCTTCCAAAATCCTGCCGGTAATTTAATTGCCATTGTGATGGTTTTTGCGATTTTTGCTATTATTAAAGGGATTTTCGAAATTTTTGTACGTAATCGTATGAAAGAATTGCTAGGCTACAAAGCTTATGCACCAATCATCTTAGGGATTATTGATATCCTAATTGGTGTTTACTTATTGTTTAACTTAAATATTGGTGTCGCTGTGTTACCATTTGTTTTTGCAATTTGGTTTTTATTCGACTCAATTTTCGGCTTATTTACTTTAGATTTTGCTAAACGAGTAAGCACAGGTTACTTCTGGTTCACATTAATTGTTGATGTTTTAGGGATTATCTTAGGTGTAATGTTATTATTTAATCCATTGTCTTCAGCATTAACTTTAAGCTTCTTAGTTGGCTTTTACTTTATGATGTTTGGTATTAGCAATATTGTATATGCTTTTAGATAAAAGAAGTAAAAAAACAGGTTTTCCGAAAAGGAAAACCTGTTTTTTTTTAATAACGACGGTGGCAGTTGCCATTATTTCCCGAAATTGTTCGAACAAGCCACACGATAATCGCTACGGGAACTAAAATTTTTACTGCTAGCCACAATAAGCTTCCCACGATACCGACAACGGCACTAAAGAGTGAACCGACAACTAAAAATAAAAGGACCACTAAAAGAATATTTATAAACATTGGTCGTTGATTATTCATACGTACTACCTCCAAATTTTTCCTGTTTTCTATATACAGAGTATAGCAAGAATGCGCAACAAGCACCTCCATCGGAAGGCTGATTTTTTTCTCTGGCGAATGATGGAGCCGCTGTTGGTTATTTTGGACTTTCTGATTGAAATAATCAGAATATTCTGGTGTATAATTATAAAAAAGGATTTAAAGTGAGGGATTGGATGACGACTGAGGGATTAATCGCTTTGTTAGAAAAGAAACGAAATGATTTAAGTAAAATTGAAAATCAAGTACTGGATTATATTTTGACGCATATGACGGAAATTAGTTCACAAACCATTTATGAGGTGGCGCAGGCGTTGTTTGTTTCAACAGCCACTATTTCTCGGACAGCCAAACACTTAGGTTATCGAGGCTTCCAAGAATTAAAATATGCGATCGTCCAATCGGTGCAGAGCGAGAGCACAGAAAGCGATAGTCGTAGTTTTCAAGCCATTACGCAACAATTGATCGCCAACGTGCAAGATAGTTTTCAACAGATGGATGAAGCCAAAGTCGCGGAAATGCTAAAAATGATTGAGTGCGCGAATACGATTGAAGTGTTCGGTGTTGGTGGCAGTTTTCCTATTTGTACTGATTTTGCACGAAAGCTAACATTTTTAGGAAAAAAAGCCTATGCACGATCTGATTGGGATGAACAAGCGGCAGCAGTTAAGAATCTGGATGGACAGGATTTAGCCATTTTTGTCAGTTATACAGGAGAAACTAAGGGGATTTTAGCGTATGCACGTGTAGCGCAGGAACAGCAAGTGCCGATGATTAGTTTGATTTCGACTAAAGGAAGCACCTTGGAAAAATTGTCGACGACGACGTTATTTGCCAAAGGGACGACACGTTATCATCAGCGCGTGGATTTAAGTTCAAGAATTGCTGTCATTTGTTTGTTCGATACGGTTTTATTAATGTACGCAGAGGCAAAGCAGCCGCGGTAATTTTATGCAACACCATACTAAATGATGTAAGGGGATACAGAAAAAGTGTAGCCTCTTTTTTCTTTGTTTTGGGCTAGTTATAATGAGGGCAATGAATGTAAACGCAATCATTTTTAGTTTTGTAAAGAATGAATGGAGGAGTTAAGAAATGGCAGTAAAGAAAAAGAAAGCGACTTTCTGGGAGTTTTTCCAAGGATTAGGCAAAACGTTTATGTTGCCAGTGGCTTTATTAGCTTTTATGGGGATTTTGTTGGGATTAGGAAGTTCTTTTTCCAGTGAATCTATGATTGAAACAATCCCGTTTTTAGGAAAGCCCGCAGTAAAAATTATTTTCCAATTTATGTCGACAATTGGTGGTTTTGCGTTTGCCTATTTACCTGTCATGTTTGCAATGGCCATTCCGTTGGGGTTAGTTCGGAAAGAAAAAGGAATTGCTGCGTTTTCAGGTTTCGTAGGCTATACGGTGATGAATTTAGCGATTAATTTCTATTTAGTGCAGACGAATCGCCTCGTGGATCCTGAACAGTTGCGGGAAGCTGGCCAAGGAATGGTTTTTGGGATTCAAACGATTGAAATGGGCGTTCTCGGTGGAATTATCGCGGGGCTTATTGTCTATAAGTTGCATAATCGATTTTATACGGTGCAACTACCAGATAGTTTTGCCTTCTTTTCTGGCGCACGGTTTGTGCCAATTATTACTTCATTAGTGATGGCCTTCGTGGGCTTAGTCATTCCGTTAGTTTGGCCACTTTTCGCGCTAATGATTATGGCGATTGGCCAACTTATCCAACGTTCTGGTATTTTTGGGCCTTTTCTGTTTGGGTCAGGGGAACGTCTACTGTTACCGTTTGGGTTGCATCATATTTTGGTTTCCATGATTCGTTTTACTGAAGCAGGGGGTTCAGCGGTGGTGGCTGGCAAAGAAGTGTTTGGTGCGTTAAATATTTTCTATGCAGAATTGCAAAATAATTTACCGATTTCACCAAGCGCAACAGCTTTCTTGTCACAAGGGAAAATGCCGACCTTTATTTTTGGCTTACCAGCGGCGGCGCTTGCGATGTATCATACTGCAGCTCCGGCGAATCGACATAAGATTAAAGGCTTACTCCTTTCAGGTGTAATTGCTACGGCTATCACTGGCATTACAGAACCAATTGAATTTTTATTCTTATTTATTAGTCCATTATTATGGCTGTTTCATGTCATTATGACTGGTCTAGGTTTCATGGTAATGGCTTTATTGGGTGTTGTGATTGGAAACACTGATGGCGGGCTACTGGACTTTGTTATTTTTGGCTTGTTACAAGGAACTTATACAAAATGGTGGTGGGTTCTCATTGTCGGCGCTATCTGGTTTGTTGTTTATTATTTCGTCTTTAAAACAGTCATTGTAACCTTTGATTTAAAAACACCTGGACGAGACAAGGTCTTAGATGAGACTGAATATACCGATCAAGAAGTTCAATATAAGAAAACGGGTGGCTATGATGCGCCTGGGATTTTAGCGGCTTTGGGTGGGCAAGAGAATATTCAAGCTATTGATAATTGCATTACGCGTTTACGTTTAGTGTTAGCAGATGCTAATAAAGTAGATGATGACAAATTAAAGCAATTAGGGGCTTTAGGCGTCGTGCATTTAGATGCGCAGAATGTGCAAGTGATTATCGGAACCAAAGTGACAACGGTCCGTAATCAATTAGAGATGATTTTAGGTTAGAAAAAAGACAGAAGGTGAAGAGTGTGTCGTTTGATAAAGCAATTGATCGACGAGGAACGTATTGTACACAGTGGGATTTTGTAGAAGACCGATTTGGGGAAGCGGACTTGCTTCCCTTCACTATTTCCGATACGGATTTTGCTGTGCCAGAGGCAGTTCTGGCAACATTACAGGAGCGTTTGAAACATTCCGTATTTGGCTATACGAGGTGGAACCATCCGCAATTAAAAGAAGCAATTCAAACGTGGTACCAGACAAGATTCCAGACGAAGATTGAAGAACACTGGATTATGTATACCCCGACCGTTATCTATGGGATTTCTGCGTTGATCCAATTATTAACTAATGAAGGGGAGGGCATTATTTTACAAACACCTGCGTATGATGCATTTTTTAAAGTTATTCAGGAAAATAAGCGGCAAGTAGTGGCAAATGAACTGCTTTATCAAGAGAAGCGCTACAGCATTGATTTTATTGATTTAGAAAAAAAACTAGCGCAACCAGAAAATCGCTGTTTGCTTTTATGTTCCCCGCATAATCCAACAGGACGTGTTTGGGAGCAATGGGAATTAGAGCGAATGGTTTCATTGTGCCAACAGTATGATGTGTTTTTACTTTCTGATGAAATTCATATGGATATCGTTAATAAAGGCCAAGTTCATCGACCAATTACGCAATTTGGTTATAAAAAATCTGCCATTATTACCAGTGGCACGAAAACCTTTAATTTTCCAGGGCTGATTTTTGCTTACGCCCTAATTCCAGATAACGAATTACGTGACGCTTTTCAGCTCAAATTAAAAAATGCCGATGGTTTATCATCAACAAGTATTTTGGGAATGCTAGCAACCATGACGGCCTATCAAAAATGTGGTACTTGGGTTGACGAGTTGAATGATTATTTAGCGGAGAACCAACGTTACGTGAAAGATTTTTTACAGACATATTTGCCAAAAATTAAAGTGACGGAGCTGGAAGCCACTTACTTAATGTGGTTGGACGTATCAGCGGCAGTTCCAGATGTGGCCCGCTTACAAGAGGCTTTAGTTTCTGTGGGGAAAGTCGCCATTATGGACGGCTCAATTTATGGCGGTAATGGACAGCGATTTTTACGGTTAAATATTGGCTGTTCGCAAGCAAAACTACACGAGGGACTTGAAAGGATGCGCCAAGGTTTTGAAGCTGTTTTACAAAAGGATGGCACAACATCAGCGCTTGGGAATAATTGAGAAAAGATAGCATTCCGAAAATGGTTGCAGTACAATGGAAAAATAGAAACAAATAAAATAACAAAAAGTAACAACTTGTCATTTACTGGGGGAAAAGAAATGAAAACAATTAAAACAAAGCAAGCACCACAAGCAATTGGGCCATATTCACAAGCAAAAATTGTGAATGGTTTATTGATTACTTCTGGTCAGATTCCACTGGATCCTGAAACAGGCAAGGTGGTTGGGACAACGATTAAAGAACAAACCAATCAAGTACTGAAAAATATTCAAGGGCTTTTAACAGAAGCTGGTAGTGATTTTGCTCATGTAGTCAAAACGACATGCTATTTACAAAATATGGCGGATTTCACGGCATTCAATGAAGTCTATGCTGAGTATTTTAGTGCGGAATATCCTGCACGCACAACGATTGAAATCTCTAAATTACCGATGGATGTGTTGGTGGAGATTGAGATTATCGCAGAAGTAGTGGCGTAAAAAATACAGTTAAAAGAGTGAGAAAAAATCGTCTTAGATTTTTTTCACTCTTTTTTTCAATAAAACAATACGATTCAGCCAAAATGTCTAGCCGTGCTGGAAAATTTTCAGCAAATAGGCTACCATGGAAGAAAATCGATAAAACGAAAGTTAAATGAATAGAAAAGAGATATGAAAGAGGCTATAAGATGAAAAAAAATATTAGCCAACTAACGCAGTGGTTGAAAGAACACAGTTTATTATTGAAACTAATTTTTCTTGGTTCTGTATTAGTTTTCGTGGCTAACCAAGTGACACATATCGCTCAAGGCATGACCTGGGCGGATATTTTTTCCACGATGGAACAACAAAGTACGGGACGTTTAATTGGTATGGTCTTGGCAGGACTGTTAGGGGTTATTCCAATGCTCCTTTATGACTATGTAGTCGTTAAATTATTGGAAAAAGAAGGTAAGCCACCAATGAAACGAATGGATTGGTTAACTTCGGCTTGGGTCACTAATACCATTAATAACTTAGCGGGTTTTGGCGGCGTGGTTGGGGCAACGCTACGGATTAATTTTTACGGAAAAGATGTACCGCGGGGCAAGGTTGTAGCAACGGTCTCAAAAGTTGCTCTGTTCTTGATTTCAGGGTTATCTATTTTATCTTTTGTGGCGTTTGTTGATTTATTTTTTATTCGAACCCAAAATGTTTTTCGTGAATATTGGGTTTGGTTATTATTGGGCAGCCTGATTGCGCCCGCGCTCTGGTTTTTCACGTATTTAAAACGGCGAACATTGTTTAAAACATTTTTTCCAAAAGCGGTGCTCCTTTTATTCGGCGCTTCATTAGGTCAATGGCTAGGTGGAATGTTTGCTTTCTTGATGATAGGTCGCTTGATGCAGGTGCCAGTTTCGATGGTTTCTGTTTACCCAATGTTTGTTATCGCTACGTTGATTGGGATGTTAACTATGGTTCCTGGTGGTATGGGAACGTTTGATGTCTTAATGATTTTGGGCTTATCACAATTAGGGATTGATCGATCACAAGCGGTCGTCTGGTTGTTGTATTATCGTTTGTTCTATTATGTGACGCCTTTTATGACAGGAGTTATTTTGTTCTTGCAACAAGCAGGCATGAAAGTTAATCAATTTTTTGATAATTTACCTCGGTTATTTTCACAAAAAGTGGCGCATTTTATTTTGGTGGCGGCGTTATATTTTGCAGGAATTATGATGGTTCTATTATCGACTGTGACGAATTTGTCGAATGTCAGTCGTTTATTCCAAGTGTTACTTCCCTTTTCTTTTAATTTTTTAGATCAAACATTGAATTTATTTGTAGGATTCTTGTTATTAGGTTTAGCTCGAGGCATTTCTATGAAAGTGAAAAAAGCTTATTGGCCTACAATTATTTTACTAGGATTTTGTATTGTAAATACGGTGGCACGAACGACTTCGTGGCAGTTAATTGCTGTTTATGCCGTTATTTTATTGGCGGTTATTTTGGCTCGTAAAGAATTTTATCGTGAAAAGTTTGTTTATTCATGGGGCGCTTTAACGGTAGATAGTATTTTGTTTGGCTGCTTGTTTATCGGTTATGCGGTTGCTGGCTATTACGCCGCACGACCAGCTGGTGGCAATCAAGTTATCAATCACTTTTTGTTGTTTCCGTCAGATGATGTTTGGTTTAACGGATTGATTGGATTAAGTATTTCCTTGATTGGTTTATTCTTTTTGTATCAATATTTAGCCGAAACAACTGTTACTTTAGGTGAGGGGTTTGAAGAAGCGCGGTTGACACGCTTTTTGGAAAAATTTGGTGGCAACGAAGGCAGTCAATTTTTGTATTTAAAGGATTATGGTCATTTTTACTACCAAGAAGAAGGCGAAGATCAAGTACTTTTTGGGTTTCAAATGAAGTTTAATAAATGCTTTGTCTTGGCGGATCCAATTGGGCACCGAGAGAAATGGACAGCGGCGACACTGGCGTTTATGGATCAAGCTGATTTGTTAGGTTATCAATTAGTTTTTTATCGTATCTCGGAAGAATATGTTATGAATCTTCACGATTGCGGCTTTGAATTTATGAAAGTTGGGGAAGAAGGCTTGATTCAATTTGATGAGCCGTCAACAGTGAATCAAACAGCCTGGACGGAAACAGTGACTGAAAAAATAGCAGCAGAAGCAGCGGATTTTCAGTTTGAATTTTATCCCGAAACGATTAGTGATGCCTTATATCAAGAGTTAGAACGAGTTTCTGCGGACTGGTCACGGAATCAAAAAGAGCGCTACTTTATTGGTGGACGGTTGGATCCCGAGTATTTGAAATGCAGTAGTGTGGGCTTGGTGAGACAGAAACAAACGGTCATCGGTTTTATTACGGGAAAAGAAATGGAAAAAGGCAAAAGTATTTCGTATGATTTGTTACGTATTCGTTCAGAAGCACCTGCTTTTACTAGAGAATATTTGTTCACTCATTTTATTGAAACCTATCAACAGCAGGGCTATCAATTAATTGATATTGGGATGGCGCCGTTGGCTAACGTAGGGGAGAGCAAGTACTCTTTCTTAAAAGAACGCTTTGTTAATATTTTTTACAAGTATAGTTATCAAATTTATGCGTTTCAAGATACACGCAAGCGCAAAGAACAATATGTCACTAGTTGGCAACCTCGTTATTTTGCTTATCCTAAGCGGACCAGTGTACTCTTTGCTTTTGTGCAACTTTCCTTGTTGATTACGAAAGGAAGACATCAAAGTGTTTCGCTTGTGGAAGAAGCAATGACTGAAATTTAAAAAAATCACGCGATGACTTAGCCATCGCGTGATTTTTTATTTGTCTTCTTTTTTACGGTTTCGTCTAGCAGGAATCAAGGTTACGTATGCAACGAAACCACCAGTACATAGAACGAATAACACGATGCCAGGAATCAATCCTTCTGGTAAATAAGAGAACTGAATAGTATGGGTTCCAGCGCTGACAGGAACGCTTAGAAAGGCATCTTTAAAGGCTTTTGGGGTAACTTTTTTGCCGTCAATTTTGACACGCCAACCTTTGTCATAAGGAATTGTAGTGACGAGTACTTGATCGTTGTCGGCGGTAAAAGTACCTGAAGCAGAGCGTTTGCCAGTGGTTAAATCAACGCCTTTTTCTTGTACGGCGGAAATGGCTTTTTCAAATGCATTGGTATTTAAGCCAACCACTTGCGGCTGAACAAAACTTACTGCTTTGGTTCCATAAAAACTTACTTTGAAGTTAACAGTTGTATCTTTGGGATAGTAACCTAAATTATAATATTGGCCAGTAATGCCAATTTGTGATTGCTGACTTGAGCCGTTCACGGTGACCGTCGCAGTGGAACTTTCCAATTGAGCAAAATCCGTTGGGAATAAACTCAAATAAGCTTGCGTATTGGCGGGCACATTGACTGTATAAGAAATCTCTTTGGCTACGTTATGTTGTTTCTCCGTAAAAGTTACGCCAGCTGTATTTTGCGTAATTGTCACGTTATTTTGAAGCGTCATCGTTGGTTGATAAAAGGTAAAATACCGTTCATTGGTATTGGCTAAAGCATTTAGTAAATTTGTTTGACTACCTAAATTATCATTGAGAGGTTGCCGGACATTGTAAATCTCTTTGTTTGCTAAAAATCCTAACGGCAAAGCATTTTCGTTACGATAAAGTTGATATTTACCAGCAGCAGCTTGTCGTTCAAAACCGAATTTCATTGGATTGTTTTCAGCAATATTGTATTTAATGCCCATCAAAGCATCCATTAACAAGGTATTATTTTGGTAACGAATATTTAAATTCGTGCCTCGTGAGCGGAAACCTAAGGCGTTTAGGTATGTTGAAGAATGTCGGTTCCGTACGGAAGAAAACATGCTAATGCCACTGTAGCCATAGTTAATGCCGTCATTGGCCGAAACACCATTTAAATTTTCCAAGCGGTAAAAGGTATCATTTTCTTTTTTTGTCTGATCGACTAGATTTTTTAGGTCAGGATAAGGTTCAGAATACAAGCTACGTGATGCGTAGTTCCAATCATCTAAAATACCAGTGACCATCGCCCGTGTGTTAATGATTGCTTCACCAGAAACGAGCAGCAATAACAAAATCACTAAGTATTGCATAGGCGCTTTTTTCAATTGATAAAAAGCAATTCCGAAAAAGTATAATAGTAAAAAAGTTGCTGTTAGTACGAAAGAGGTTAAAGTCACATACGTATAACTAGTAGCACCTTTTGTGCCCATTGCAAGAGCAAAAATTGCTAAAAGAATCAAAATCAAGCCGCTTAAGACGCCGAGATCATCCTTTTCAAATTTCTCCCAACCATAACCTGCAAGCAAAATAACTAAGAATGAAAAGAGGAAACTATAGCGGAAAAGAAACATGTTCGGCGCATGCATACCGTGCCAGAATAAATTTAAGGGCGTGATGTAAAAGCTAGCAATCAATAGGACAAACAAACTGCCAAAAAGTAGTTTGTTTTTCAATGGAACTTCTTTCGTAACGAAATAGAAGAGACAAAAAATCAAAGGCAACAACCCAATGTAAATAAAAGGAATGGACCCATATTTGGTTGTATCGTAAACGCCAATCATATTTTTCATAATAATATCTAAAAAGGCAGTCGCTTCTGTTTTAAAGGTTGTAATTTCAGAAAGAGTTTCACCATTGGTTCGTAAATCTAAGACAGCAGGTAAGACCATAATCATGGATGCTCCACCAGCTAAAAGAGAAGTAGTAAAATACGCAACGATTCGAGATTTATATCGTTGCCAGTCTGTAAACGTTCGTGCAAAATAGTACAGGAAGGAAAACAACCCAATCATAAAGCCAAAATAATAATTGGTAATGAAAAGCAAGAAATAACTGACAAACAATAATGTCGGCTTTCGTTGGTCCATTAAACGATGAATTCCTAAAATTACGAGTGGCAGATAAATAAAGGCATCCAGCCACATAATTAATTCTGAATGGGCCACAATGAAGGACATTAGCGCATAAGACACACTTAAAGTCACATGGGACCATTTAGGAATCTTAAAGGTTTGTTTTGCCAAGAACCAAAAACTCAAGCCAGCACTCCCAATTTTCAACAACGTTAGGAAATAGAGCGCATCAGGCATGTTTTGATTGTTAAAGAAAAAGACGAGCGGCGTAAATAAGCCACCAAGATAATAGGAAATTAAGGACAAGTAGTTTAATCCCAAAGAAGCATTCCACGTATAGAAAAGACTTTGTTTTCCATGAAGAACATTGTTAAAGCTTGCGTGAAAGTTTGAAAATTGAGAAAAGGCATCGCTGGCTAAAACACTGCGACTACTTCCTGGATAAATCCCAATACTCAAATAGATAATTGCCATAATTAAAAATGGAATGAAGAAACTGGCTAACATATAAGGCCAGTTGTTTTTTAAAAACTGCCTACTTTTATTTTTCATAAATAACCTCACCTGATTTTTCGAAAGTACCTATAGTTTATCATACTCTTTATTTGATGTACCAATAGAAGAAAAACTTTAAAATTTTATTAGGATCCTAAGGGTGGAGTGAAGAAGAATTAGTAGTAAGAGATTGACATTCAAATGCTAAATCACCAGATTAAACAACGAATATTCTCCGAAACGAATATTCTCCGAAAAATTGCTGAAAACACCTTGTGGATAACTTTGTGCATAACTCTGTTGAAAACCACAAAAGAGCTTTTTATCTCGGTTTATCCACAAGGATAAGTTTTCGAGTTGCTAAAAAAAATAGACGTAAGTTCAGAAGTCCTGCTTGCTAAAAGTAAAGGAACCCATAAAATTGAAAGAAGATGAAAACGTTATTAAAACAACGTTTTCATCTTCTTTTTTCTAGAATTTACAAAGATTTAATGTCGAACAAATAAGCACTGTGGAAAAGTTTTTTGGAAAAAACAAGAAATTTCATCCACAAAGTTTTCTGTGGAGAATTTAAAAATGCTTGTCAAGCTTTTTTTGAAAAAATGTGGATAACTTTTTAAAGACACGCTTTTTTCCATTTGCGAATTTGCGTTCGGAAACTAGTAAAAGGGGCAACGCTATTAATGTGAATCCATTTCCAAAGAGGCCATTGTGCTTTGGTGGTCGCCCAAGCCCGTTGTTGAGGTAAAAATAATTCATCTTCGGAAAGCGAGGCAATCCAATGAAGTAATTTTTCTAAGATGTCTTGCAACGCAATCAGCTGACTTTCTAAACTCATTTGTCCATAGGTTTGATAAAATGATTGATAGAGAGCGCCCAGTTGATTCCATTTATAACCTTCAGCTGGCGTTTGAACGGTCAGACCACGTTGTTCTTGTTCTTCCCAAGAAAGCAGCAAGTTGAGCCAGCCTAATTGATAGGCTAAGTTCTCTGAAGGTGTTTTAGCTACTGTTTCAATTCGGTGATCTTTAAGTGTTTCAGGAATTTCTGCAAATTCAGCTAAATATTTTTGTGAAGCTATTTGAATGGCCTCAATCAAGGCTTCTTTTGATTCATAGGTTCGCATTCTTCGGCTAACGTCCTTTCTTGGTAGGATCTGCTTGTTTTTCATGAGTAATTTGAGTGACTAAACCAAAAGGATCTTTCACAATCGCATAAAATGTTGCAAATTCATTTTCAATTGGTTCTTGGATAATACAGGATTCGGGATGGCACGTGAGTTTTTCAAAAATTGTTTTGGCAGAGTGACGGCTGTCGACGGTTAAGCTGAGGGTCAATTGTTCTGTGGGCGTGGTATTCATTCCTGCAAATAAAGGATTATCAGCTAGTTGTAATTGAAAAGTGTCCATTTGTAAAATCGAGTGAGAAAGCCAGTGTTCTTCGCCAGCGGGAATGGTCAAAGAAGGATTTAAGCGCTCTTTAAATTCTTGATTAGTAATTTTAAAAAGAATATCACCAGCAAAGGCTTCTTGGTAAAACGTCAAGGCTTCCGTTGCTCGTCCATTTAAGACCATAAAAAGGGCAAATTGTGTGTTTTTCATTGTTTGAACCTCCTAAGATTGATAAGATAAGCATAACAATAAAAGGTGTCAAAAAGTGACACCGATGGAGGGAAAAATGAAAAAATCAGAACGTTTAAATCAGGAACTTTTTTTCTTGAGAACCCATCCTCAGTTTAATTTAAATCAGTTAATGAAAACTTTTGGGATTTCTAAAAGCACAGCTTTGCGGGATATTGAAGCTTTGGAAAATTTAGGCGTGCCGCTATATGTGGAGAATGGTCGTTATGGTGGCTATCGAGTTTTAAACAAACCGTTGTTGCCGCCGATTTATTTTAATGAAAACGAAGTGTTAGCGATCTTTTTTTCGTTACAATTACTGAAATTAGTCGCAGAGTCACCGTTTGGTCATTCCTATCAGCAGATTAAGCAAAAATTATTGCATTCTTTAGATGAACCAACCCAATTTAAAATCAGTCAAATGAGTAAGGTCGTCTATTACGAAGGAATTGAACAAGTAGAAGCACCAGGCAATTTAGAGCAGCTGTTTCATTGTATTTTGGCGCAACAAGTAATTCAGTTTAACTATACCAGATATGAAGCAACAACGAAAAAAATCTTACCAACCCGGTTAACTATTTTAGAAGGGTATTGGTATTGTTCAGGCTATGATGTGACTAAAAAGGCTTGGCGTACTTACCGCTGTGATTTTATGGAGGCTATTCAGCAGTTAAACCAAACACTGGATTTTACGAATGAAGAATTGAAAGAATCGTATCGCCATCAACAAACGACGGCACGTACGATTCCATTTAAAGCAATCATTACAGAAAAAGGCAAAGAATTTTTTTATAAACATCGCTTTGACAATATTCAGTTGGAAGAAACGCCCACGGAGTGTTTTTTAGTTGGACAGATTCATCCAACAGAAACACAATTTTTAGCCAACTATTTTATGGGCTTTGGTGAAGAAGTGACAATTTTAGAGCCAGTCCAAGTGAAACAAGCATATGTAGAAAGTATAATGAGGATTCAAAAAAAATATCAAGAATAGATTGTGGAACTGTGAACAATTCCATGTGTAAAGATGCACATTGGGGAGGAGAAAGAAAAACCCTTGATTTTTAAATCAAGGGTTTTTCTTTCTAAGAACGTGCTTGCCCATTTCCATAAATAACATATTTTGTCGAAGTAAGCTCTGCTAGACCCATAGGTCCACGGGCATGTAATTTTTGCGTACTAATACCGATTTCGGCGCCAAATCCAAATTCAAAACCGTCCGTGAAACGAGTTGAAGCATTCGCATAAACAGCGGCTGCATCCACTTGTTGTAAAAATTGTTGTGTGGCAAAGTAATTATCACTAATAATACTTTCGGAATGTTTTGTATTGTAGCGATTAATATGCTGGATGGCTTCGTCTAAAGAATCAACGACTTTCACTGCTAAGATAAAGTCGAGAAATTCCGTTTCCCAATCTTGTTCAGTCGCTGGAATGGCTTCTTCAAAAATTGCTAACGCACGTTCATCTGCCCGAAGTTCCACGTGAAACTCCTTCAAGGCTTTTTCAATTGTTGGTAAAAAGGCTTCAGCCACTTCTTGATGAATTAATAACGTTTCGGCGGCGTTACAGACAGAAGGACGTTGACATTTAGCATTGACAATAATTTCAGTTGCCATTGTTAACTGGGCGTCTTTGTCCACGTAAATATGACAATTGCCTGTGCCCGTTTCAATAACAGGAACAGTGGCCGTTGTCAAAACAGTTTTGATTAAGTTGGCGCCGCCACGTGGAATGAGGACGTCCAAGTAGTCATTTAAGCGCATAAGTTGTTGGGCTGTTTCTCTAGAAGTATCATCAACAAATTGAATGAGATGGGGAGAAACGGCTTCTTGTATTAGCGCTTCTTGTAAAATTGTCACCAATATCTGATTGGAGTGAAACGCTTCTTTTCCGCCTCGAAGAATAACAGCATTTCCCGATTTGAAACAAAGGCTAGCGGCATCTGTTGTCACGTTTGGCCGCGATTCATAAATAATTCCAATAACACCTAAAGGCACGCGTTGTTGCCCAATTAACAGCCCCGCTTCATTGCGCCACATTTTATCTACTTCCCCAATTGGATCGGGTAAAGTAGCGACTTGGCGCATGCCCTCGGCCATCGCTGTGATCCGTTCTTCTGTTAAACGTAAGCGGTCTTGCATTGTTTCAGAAATTCCGTGGGTAGCGGCTTGCTCTAAGTCTAATGCGTTTGCTTGTAAAATGCGGGGCGCATTGGCTTCAATGGCTGCGGCCATTTTGTTTAACAAAGTATTTTTTTGACGAGTATCCATCAAGCCTAGCGTATAAGAGGCTTCTTTAGCTTGTTGCCCTAGTTGCTTTAAATCAGTCACTTTCATGCCCTCCTTTAATAAATAACGTACCGATATCTTTTCCTTCTAAAATTTCAAAGATGATTTTTGGCTGCTTTCCGTTTGCTAAAATCATCGCCTGTTGATTAGCTAACACACGTTCAGCAGCTTTTAATTTACTAGACATCCCACCAGTGCCAAAGCGGCTCCCCTTACCACCGGCTAATTGGAACAAGTCTTTATTAATTTCATTGATTTCAGAAAATAACGTGGCTTCTTTGTTGACAGTAGGGTTATCTGAAAAGAAACCATCAATATCTGATAACATAACTAACAAGTCAGCTTGAACAATTTGGCAGACAATGGCTGACAATTGATCGTTATCCCCGAACTTGGTTAAGTGATCCAATTCTTCAATTGCGACAGTATCATTTTCATTGACGATAGGAATAATATTCATTTTTAAGAGTTGTTCAAAAGTATTGGTAACATTATTGCGACTTTCAGGATATTCAATAACATCACGAGTTAATAAAACTTGTGCCATTTGTTGGCTATAGGTTGAAAACCGCTGATTATAAATGTTCATTAATTCTGCTTGGCCGACTGCAGCGACTGCCTGTTGTTCTGGAATTGTCGTTGGGCGCACAGATAGATTTAATTTATTCAGTCCGACACCAATTGCGCCAGAAGAAACTAAAATAATTTCTTTGCCTTGGTTGCTTAAATCACTCAAAGTAAAGGCTAATTGATCAATTGCTTTTAAGTTAATATTGCCATTGGGATAAATCAGAGAACTGGTTCCGACTTTGATCACAATTCGTTTGGCCTGTTGGAGTTTGTTTCTCATAAGTGCCTCGTTTCTTTTTACAGTAAAATTTGACACTCATTATAACAAAATCAGCGGCTACTAGAAAGTGCTAAATAATGAATAGTAAAGAAAGTTTAATGAAAGTGTGAACTTTTTGAGGGAATCTTGGGACTTTTTGGGATTTGGTCTGTTTATTTTAAGAGAAGATGATAGACTAAAAGAAGGAAAATAAACAAAAATTCTCCTCTTTTTTGCGTAGTCTAGATTAACTGGGCTTTTAGAAATGAGAAACTTACTAAAAACAACCAGAGTATCAGAGATTATGGTAAAATAGGAGTAGTTTAGACAGTAGGGGAGAATGAATATGAAACAACGTGGTTTTGAGATTATTTCTAAGTATCAAGAAGAGGGCTTGAGTGTCCCACAACGAGCAACAAAAGGTGCCGCTGGGTATGATTTTCAAGCAGCCGAAACGGTCGTTGTACCAAGTCTTTGGAAGTTACAACAAGCTGGAGAAAATCCTAAACCAATTTTAGTTAAAACAGGAATTAAGGCGTATATGCCTGATTCTGAATATTTAGAATTGGTGAGTCGTTCTTCGAACCCGCTAAAACGGTTCCTACTTTTAGCGAATGGTGTCGGAGTCATTGACAGTGATTATTATAATAACGAGAATAACGAAGGACATATCATGTTCCAATTTTTAAACTTTGGATATGAAGATGTTGTCATTGAAAAAGGTGAACGAATTGGCCAAGGGATTTTTAAGCCGTTTTTATTAGCGGATGATGACCAAGTCGAGGCAGAAAGAACGGGCGGTTTTGGTTCGTCTGGACAAAAATAAAGCCCATTTTTTCAGTAGGCAACGTTATTCAAACCATTTAATAAATGTTAAAATAAACAACAGATAAGGAGATTCTACATGGCAAAAAAAGCAAAAGTTCAATTTGAATGTCAAAGCTGTGGGTATGTGTCTCCAAAATATCTCGGCCGCTGTCCTAATTGTGGACAATGGAATTCGATGGTGGAAGAGGTTATTCAAGATACTTCTGATCGTCGTGCTAGAGTAAGTTTGACTGGTAAAAAGACACAACCACAACGGCTATCTGAAGTCGTACCTAAAAAAGAGCCTCGTGTAAAAACTGAATTAGTGGAGCTGAATCGGGTTTTAGGTGGTGGCGTTGTCCCAGGTTCGTTAGTTTTAATCGGTGGCGATCCCGGAATTGGTAAGTCAACATTGCTCTTACAAGTATCGCAACAATTAGCAGCCACAGGTGGCACGGTTTTATATGTTTCTGGTGAAGAAAGTGCTGAGCAAATTAAATTACGAGCGGAGCGTCTAGGCACCGTCAACGAGACATTTTACTTATACGCAGAAACAGATATGCACGAAATATCACGAGCCATTGAAAAATTAGAACCAGATTATGTCATTATTGACTCGATTCAAACAATGACGCAGCCAGATGTTACCAGCGTTGCTGGTAGTGTCAGTCAAGTCCGAGAAACAACTGCCGAATTATTGAAACTGGCAAAAACGAATGGGATTGCCATTTTTATTGTCGGACACGTAACGAAGGAAGGGTCTATCGCAGGGCCACGGATGTTGGAACATATGGTAGACACGGTTCTTTATTTTGAAGGAGATAAGCATCACACCTTTAGAATTTTACGGGCTGTCAAAAATCGGTTTGGCTCAACGAATGAGATTGGTATTTTTGAAATGCAGACACATGGATTGGTTGAAGTTATGAATCCTTCTCAGGTCTTTTTAGAAGAACGTTTAGAAGGAGCCACTGGGTCTTCGATTGTGGTAGCAATGGAAGGTTCACGCCCCATTTTGGTGGAAATCCAAGCGTTAGTTACCCCAACGATGTTTGGCAATGCCAAGCGAACGACCACCGGGTTGGACTTTAATCGCGTTTCTTTAATCATGGCGGTTTTAGAAAAACGGGCAGGCCTTTTATTACAAAACCAGGATGCGTATCTAAAAGCGGCTGGTGGAGTCAAAATTAATGAACCAGCTATTGATTTAGCGTTAGCAATCAGTATTGCTTCTAGCTATAAAGAAAAAGGAACCTCATCTTCAGAATGTTTCATTGGTGAGATTGGTTTAACTGGTGAAATCCGCCGCGTGAATAGTATTGAACAACGAGTGCGTGAAGCGCAAAAACTAGGCTTTACAAAAGTCTATGTCCCTAAAAATAACCTTGGTGGCTGGGAAGCGCCTGAAGGGATTGAAATTATTGGCGTTTCAACAATTGGTGAAACGTTAAGAAAAGTTTTTAAATAATGAAAGTAGAAATAATCCGTTTAGGTTGTTGGTGGCGTATGATTTTTATACGCCCCACAACACTAGACGTCTTTATTAAATAAACGAGGAGGATGGCTATATGCAAAAACGAATCATCACGTTGCTGATGATCATTGCTGGTGCAAGTTTAGGAATTTCTCTTTTCCCCATGGCTTGGGAAATGGCTAAGCAAGGCAATAACAGTTGGTTAAACAATAACTTTACGAACGGATTAATCGGTGCAATTATTTTCTTTATTTTATCTTTAGGGTTAGCAAAGTATATTGTTTCCGCTGTCAAAAAAATCGAAGCAGCTTTAAATGAAATGAGTTTAACCTATTTATTATTTGGAAGTATTGGTGCCATCATTGGTTTAACAATTGGCGTCATTATCTCCATTCCAATGTACAACTTACAAATTCCTGTCGTGAATAGTTTACTACCAATTCTAGTTATGATTATTCTGGGTTACTTAGGTTTCCGAATGGGAACAACACGGATTGAGGAATGGAAAAAAGTTTTCACACCTCGCCAAAAGAAAGCAAATACGGAAGACGCCGAAGGACAAATGTTGGAACGTAAAGTGGAAGACAACTTCCATAAATACAAAATTTTAGACACCAGTGTCATCATTGATGGCAGAATCTACGATATCGCGAAAACAGGATTTTTAGAAGGTGTTTTGCTCATCCCTAACTTTGTTTTATATGAATTACAATACATTGCTGATTCTGGAGACAGTTTAAAACGGGTGAGAGGTCGTCGTGGCTTAGATATTTTAAATGCTTTACAAAAAGAAGAAGGTATCTCCGTTGAGATGTATGACGGAGATTTCGAGGATATCTCTGAAGTAGATAGTAAATTAATCAAATTAGCAAAATTATTAGATGGCGTGGTTGTGACCAATGACTACAACTTAAATAAAGTCTCTGAATTTCAAAATGTGCCTGTTTTAAACATTAATGCTTTAGCTAATGCTGTGAAACCAGTGGTGATTCCAGGTGAAACGATGAATGTGATGGTTGTAAAAGCTGGAACAGAGCGTCAACAAGGGGTCGCTTACTTAGATGATGGCACAATGGTTGTGGTTGAAGATGGCCAGCATTACATGAATGAGCAAATCGAAGTGGTCGTCACAAGTGCTTTACAAACCGCAGCTGGGCGTATGATTTTTGCCAAACCGGCGCATGCGGGTCGCGGGATTAATGATCGCAAGGATAACCATCCTAAAAACGATAAAAATTAAGCAAAGTGAGGACTTAGTATGATTCGAATCGGTCAAGGTTTTGATGTTCATCAATTAGTTCCGCAACGACCTTTAATTATTGGTGGGGTTACTCTTCCTTATGAAAAAGGTCTGTTAGGGCACTCAGATGCCGATGTTTTAACACATGCAATTATTGATGCAATCCTTGGTGCCGCTGGTCTGGGTGATATTGGGCAACTGTTTCCCGAAACCGATCCGCAGTTCAAAAATGCGAATTCTGTAAACTTATTAAAAAAAGTAAATGAAAAAGTTGGGCGGTCGGGCTTTACTATTGGCAATATTGATTGTACAATTTTAGCGGAAGAGCCAAAGATGAGCCCATACTTGGCAGAGATGAAAAAGAATCTAGCCGCGAGTTGCCACTTAGCGGTCACACAAGTGAACATTAAGGCAACGACCATGGAAACGATGGGCTTTGTTGGTAAAAAAGAAGGAATCGGCGCAATTGCCGTTGCTTTATTGGAAAAATAACTGAAAACGACGTTAAACCGTCTGTTTTTAAAAAATGGAAAGAGGAATGAACATGACGAAAGTTCGTGTGCGTTACGCACCAAGTCCAACTGGACACTTGCACATTGGGAATGCAAGAACAGCATTATTTAACTACTTATTTGCCCGCCATAATGACGGAGAATTTATCATTCGTATCGAGGATACCGACCAAAAACGGAACATCGAAGACGGCGAGAAAAGTCAGTTGGAAAACTTAGCATGGTTAGGGATGGAATGGGATGAATCACCTGCTCATCCGGGAGAATATGGTCCATATCGTCAATCAGAACGTAAAGAAATTTACCAACCATTGATTGATCAATTATTAAGTAGCAATCGTGCGTATAAGTGTTATTGTACGCCAGAAGAATTAGAAGCAGAACGTGAAGCACAACAAGCTCGTGGGGAAATGCCTCACTACGCAGGCACTTGTGCGAATTTAACACCTTCTGAACAAGCAGCCAAAGAAGCGGCTGGTCTAGAACCAGTGATTCGTTTCCGTGTGCCACGTAACACAGAATACAAATTTGATGACATCGTAAAAGGTGAAATTACTTTTGAGTCAGATAACATTGGTGGCGATTTTGTCATCCAAAAACGCGATGGGATGCCAACGTATAACTTTGCCGTTGCAGTAGATGATCACTTAATGAAAATTTCTCACGTTTTACGTGGCGATGATCACATTGCGAACACACCAAAACAATTAATGATTTACGAAGCGTTTGAATGGACACCACCTGTCTTTGGCCATATGACCTTAATCATTAATTCAGAAACTGGCAAAAAATTGAGCAAACGTGATGAAACAATTTTACAATTTATTGAACAATACCGTGAATTAGGTTACTTACCAGAAGCCATGTTCAACTTTATTGCTTTACTAGGATGGTCTCCTGTTGGCGAAGAAGAAATCTTCTCACAAGAAGACTTGATTAAATTGTTTGATGAACAACGCTTAAGCAAGTCACCAGCGGCCTTTGATGCGAAAAAATTAGAATGGATTAACAATCAATACATGAAACAAATGGACTTAAGTGAACTAACAGATATGTGTATTCCTTATTTAGTCGCTGACGGTCGTGTTGAAGAAAATCCATCTCCTGAAAAAATCGAATGGTTAAAACAATTAGTTAGCTTGTATCAACCACAAATGAGTTATGCAGCTGAAATTGTGGAACTATCAAACTTGTTCTTTAATGAACATCCAGTTTTAGATGATGCTGCGAAAGAATTCTTGCAAGGAGAAACAGTGCCAACTGTGTTACATGCGTTTAAAGAACAATTAGAAGCCTTGGACGTTTTCGATGTGCCAAGTATTAAAGCAGCGATTAAAGCCGTCCAAAAAGAAACCGGCGTTAAAGGAAAAAACTTGTTTATGCCAATTCGAATTGCTGTTTCTGGACAAATGCATGGTCCTGAATTAGGTGAAACTATCGAATTATTAGGCAAAGAAAAAGCATTAGATCATTTAAATAAAGTGTTATAAAAACACAAAGAATAGAAGAAGTAGACAATCAGATGGATTTCAGAGACGCTGTGGGTGGTGAGAACAGCGAGCATCTTTTGTCGAAATGCATCTATGAGTGGCTTCGGTGAAAAAAGTAACCGAAGACGTCGGCAGGCGTTAACTGTATCGAGGCAAGAGCTAGTTCTTGTGAAGAAAAGTGGAACCACGCATGGGCGTCTTTTAAGCAACGTTTTTTTGTTGCTTAAAAGACGTTTTTTATTTTTGTATAATAGAAAGGAGTTCACCCTATGAGTTGGTTGAAACGTAGCGTCGCAGCTGTTAAAAGAAACGATCCTGCAGCGCGGACCACACTAGAAGTTCTTTTAACGTATCCTGGCTTGCACGCCCTGTTTTGGCATCGCTTGTCTCATTTCTTATATAGGCATCAGTTGTTTTTGTTGGCGAAGATTCATGCACAATTTTGGCGTTTCATAACGGGCGTAGAAATTCATCCCGGAGCCACAATTGGTGCGGGAGTTTTTATCGATCACGGCATGGGCATTGTGATTGGGGAAACCGCGGAAATAGAAGAAGATGTTGTTTTGTTTCACGGAGTGACGTTAGGTGGGACCGGTCGTGATACGGGTAAACGCCATCCAACAGTGAAAAAAGGAGCGATGATTTCGGCACGAGCTCAAATTTTAGGGCCAGTTGTGATTGGTGAACGTTCAAAAATTGGTACGGGTGCTGTTGTTATTTCAGACATCCCAGCAGATGCCACAGCTGTGGGTGTTCCTGCGAAAGTCGTTCGTCTAAATGGTAGAAAGGTGGAAAAAGGGCATGATTAAAATTTATAATACATTGACCAGAGAAAAAGAAGTATTTACGCCAATTGAGGCGCATAAAGTTCGGATGTATGTCTGCGGACCAACCGTGTATAACTATATCCATATCGGTAATGCGCGCAGTGCGATCGCCTTTGATACGATTCGTCGTTATTTTGAATATCGTGGGTATGAAGTGAATTATGTCTCGAACTTTACAGATGTCGATGATAAAATTATCAAGGCAGCCAAAGAATTGAAAATTACTGCGCCGGAAGTGGCGGAGCGTTTTATCAAAGCCTTTGAAGAAGACACGCAAGCATTGAATGTCCAGCCAGCAACGTTACATCCTCGGGTGATGGACCACATGCCTGATATCTTAGCTTTTATCGACGTTTTAATTGAAAAAGGTTTTGCTTATGAGGTCGCAGGTGATGTGTATTATCGCACCCGTAAATTCCCTAATTATGGTAAATTAAGCCATCAATCGATTGATGAATTAGAAGTGGGGGCAAGTCAACGAACTGGCGTTGAACAACAATTAAAAGAAGACCCATTGGATTTTGCTCTTTGGAAAAGTGCCAAAGAAGATGAAATTTCTTGGGATTCTCCTTGGGGTAAAGGACGTCCCGGCTGGCATATTGAATGCTCTGTCATGGCGACAAAACACTTGGGAGAGACGATTGATATTCATGGCGGTGGACAAGATTTAGAATTTCCACATCATGAGAATGAAATTGCACAGAGCGAAGCCAAAACAGGCCATACCTTTGCCAATTACTGGATGCATAACGGCTATGTCACAATTGGTGAAGACGATGAAAAAATGAGTAAATCCCTAGGTAACTTCATTACTGTTCATGAAATGATTCAAAAAGTGGATCCGCAAATTTTACGTTTCTTTATGTCCACCACCCAGTACCGTCGCCCGATTCGTTATAGCGAAAGCACTCTAAAAGAGGCAGCAGCCAATTATCAAAAATTGAAAAATGCGTTTGAAAATTTACGTTTTAGACAAGCAGATGCGGTCGCAAGTTTGCCAGAGGATGAACACTATTTAGCGCAATTAAACGAATTAGAGCAACGTTTTATTACGGAAATGGATGATGATTTCAATGCAGCTAACGGGATTACGGTCGTTTATGAATTAGCGAAGATGATGAATCAGTACAGTGAACAAGCGACAGTTTCGGAACCAGTTCTAGTGGCGATGGATAAGCTTTTCAGTGGCTGGTTAGCTATTTTTGGTTTATTCTTTAAAAACGAAGAATTAGTGGATGCACAAGTAGATGCGTTAATTGAAGAACGGAACCAAGCACGGAAAGACCGTGATTTTGCCCGAAGTGATGAAATCCGCGATTTATTAAAAGAACAAGGCATTGTTTTAGAAGATACTCCGCAAGGAACGAGATGGAGAAGAAGTGAATGAGAGATTACAAACAATTAAACGGTTTAGCTTTGGCCTATGTTGGCGATGCGATTTATGAAATTTACATTCGTGATTATTTAGTTTCCTTGGGACAAACGAAACCGAATGTTTTGCATCGCATGGCGACACACTACGTGTCAGCAAAAGCCCAAGCAAGCTTAATGCAAGCGATGTTAGCGGGAGAAATGCTAACGGAGGAAGAAGAAGTGATGTACAAACGCGGTCGGAATGCTAAAAGTCACACCTTTGCCAAAAATGCTGATGTGACGACCTATCGGGTAGCGACCGGTTTCGAATCCTTGATGGGTTATTTACATTTGACACAACAAAAAGAACGTTTAGAAGAATTAATTAACTGGTGTATCAAGAAAGTAGGTGAAACCAATGAAAAATGAAAAATCTCGTCCTTTTAAAAAAGGTAAGAAACGTCCAGAGCGTTCAGATAAGCGTTCAAAAGAACGGAACCCACGACCAGCGACAGCAGGTGCTGATGGAACCTCAGAAGAGCTAGCAGATAACTTTGTCTTTGGTTTCCATGCCACTGTTGAGGCGTTGCAGCAAGGACGCGGGAATAAATTGTTTTTACAAGAAGATGCTCGTGGCGAGAAAATTGAGCAATTAAAACAAGCAGCGAAAGAACAGGCGGTTCCAGTCAAATGGGTGCCTAAAGCAAAATTAGATACGATGAGTGATCACGGTGTGCATCAAGGCATGGTTTTAGCAATCACAGCGTATCAATATTTAACTTTAGAAGAATTATTGGAACAAACAAAAGAAAAGACAGCAACACCATTTTTCCTAATTTTAGACAGTCTAGAGGACCCACATAACTTTGGCTCAATTTTGCGAACAGCTGATGCGACAGGCGTGGACGGTATTATCATTCCGAAACATCGTGCAGTGGGAATTACACCAACCGTAACCAAAGCGTCAACAGGGGCCGTGGAACATATTCCAGTGGCTCGTGTAACGAATCTAGCGCAAAGTATTGCAACGCTAAAAGAGAATCAATTTTGGATTTTTGGTACAGATATGTCTGGAACGGATTATCGTCGCTGGAATACACAAGGCGCAATTGCCTTAATCATCGGAAATGAAGGTCGTGGCATGAGTCAAGGTCTTCATAAAGAAGTGGATGAATTATTAACGATTCCAATGACTGGACACGTTCAAAGCTTAAACGCTGGTGTGGCTGCAGGCTTGCTAATGTATGAAGTCTATCGTGGCCGCAACCCATTATAGAAGAAGGCGATTGTATGAAAAAACAATTGTTAATCGTTGATGGCTATAATATGATTGGTGCTTGGCCAGAATTGGTCCAGTTGAAAAAGCAAGAGCGTTTAGAGGATGCGCGTGAACTGCTTCTTAGTCGTCTGTCCAATTATGCCAAATATGAAGGGGTGGAAATCATTGTGGTCTTTGATGCCCAACTAGTCCCAGGCATTCAGCAAACGTACAAAAAGTACCTTTTGACCGTGGTTTTCACCAAAGAAGATGAAACAGCAGATAGTTATATTGAACGTCTAGCTGGTGAAAAAAATGATCGTTTAACGCAAGTAACAGTCGCAACGAGTGATTTGGCTGAACAATGGGTGGTCTTTTCACAAGGTGCATTGCGGACTTCGGCCAATGAACTTTACAAAGCTGTCCAGAAAACAGAAAAGACGATTGCCATTCATGCAACAGATATCCATTTCCAGCAATTTCGTCGAAATTCTCCATGGAACGTGGAGCAGTTATCAAAACTTTCTGAGAAGCTAGAAGAATTGTCTCAAAAAAAAGATTAAACAAATGTTCGCTTAAGTCATAAATTTCTAACATGCTATGCTCTCCTAAATCATTCGATACGTTTATCGAAAAGGAGGGCTTTTTATGTTAGAACAGATTCAACAAGCATTAGCAGGAGACCAAGAACAATTTCAAGCCTTATATGGGCAATATCAGCCAGTGATTTATAAGTGCATGAAAAAATACTATTTAAAAGATTATGATACTGAGGACTGGCTTCAAGAAGGGCGAATTGTCTTCTTTCGGACGTTAGAACGATTTGATTCAGAAAAACAAGCATCATTAGGAAAGTTTTTTAAACGAAATTTTGAAAATCACGTACATAGCTTAATTCGCCATCAATGCGCCTATAAGCGGCGAACAGATACCTTGTCTATTTCTCTGGAACAACGATTAGAAAGCGCTGGTGAAGAGTTAGTGGACTATTTAGGGACAACGGCCACCGACCCATTAGGTCAATTAATGATTCAAGAAAAATTGGCAGCTTTTCCGACACGTCTTTCCTCGTTGGAACAACAAATTTTAAACGCATACTTAAAAGGCTACACGTTAGAAGAAATCGCTAAAGTACGTGGGGGAACTTTTTCAGCTGTCCGAAGTGCCTATGATCGTGCCAAAGCAAAAATGAAATATACATTAGAAAATGAATAAAAATTCGACAAAACAGCCGGTTTGTCGAGCAAAAGTAGTTGCAAACAGACTTCTAGTATGATAAACTTGAAATTTTTTAAAAAAAGTGATATAATGTTTCTCGAGGTGAATGCAATGCCAACAACGTTATCGTCAATTAAGAAAGATTTGGAAGGCCGTATCGGCAGTGAAATTATGTTAGTTGCTCAGACTGGAAGAAAGCGCCAAACAGAACGTAAAGGAATCTTAACGGAGACTTATCCATCTGTTTTTGTTGTTGACTTGGATCCAGACGAGAACTCATTTGAACGTGTATCTTATAGCTATTCAGATGTTTTAACACGCACCGTTGAAATCGAATTCATCGGTCAAGCCGTATAATTTAGAAAGTCCGCTTAGGAGTGAAGGAAGAGCCCTTCGTTCCTAAGCTCTTTTTAATTTCAGCCATCTGTCGTCAGAGAAAGAGCAATCTTCGGTGTACTTCTTCATGGACATATGATAGAATCTAAAAGATTAAAATGTTGGTAGACAAAAGATTAAGGAAGGTGAATCAGGGAACCGATGGAAATAATCGAACGAGCTCCTGCGAAAATTAATCTTGGGTTAGATGTTCTGCATAAACGTGTGGATGGCTATCATGAAGTTGAATCTATTTTTGCAAGTGTAGATTTAGCCGATCATTTAACTTTTGAAAATCTAGAAGAAGACATCATTCGTATTGAAACGGACAGCTCTTTTTTACCCGTGGATCGACGGAATCATGTCTATCAAGCAGTTGACTTATTAAAGCGTACCTATAATATTCATAAAGGAATTAAAATATATATTGAAAAACGTATCCCCGTGGCAGCTGGTTTAGCAGGGGGGAGCAGTGACTGTGCCGCAGCATTACGAGGCTTGAACAAACTGTGGAATCTGGGGTTGACGATGGACGAACTCTGTGAAATTGGTAGCCAAATTGGTATGGATGTTCCTTATTGTTTAAGGGGCGGAACAGCCTTTGCAAACGGACGTGGGGAGAAAATTGAAGCATTACCGACCATGCCTCAATGTTGGATTGTGTTAGTTAAACCAAGAATTAGTGTATCTACTAGTACCGTTTTTAATGATTTAGCGGTAGATGAATTGCACCATCCAGATATTGCTGGACTAAGAATAGCTATTGAAAATGGTGATTATACTGGGATGACCCAGACGGTCGGCAATGCGTTGGAAAGTGTCACGATTGCCAGACATCCAATCGTGCAACAAATCAAGGATCGCATGCTGAAGTACGGCGCTGATGCAGCGTTGATGAGCGGCAGTGGACCGACAGTCTTTGCTTTATGTGAAAAGAAAACACGAGCACAACGGATTTATAATGGACTCAAAGGCTTTTGCGAAGAAGTTTATTTGGTTCGGACATTGAAATAAATAAAAAACAACAGAGCGTGGGACAAAAATCCAAAGTGATTTTTGTCCCACGCTCTGTTGTTTTTTTAAATTTATTCCTTGACGTCCCGTGATCCATTTGGTACATTATTCCTGGCAAATCGTAAATATTACGGTTTATAATAGGTAAATCGAAAAGAGGACAGAACATGACGAAAATCTACCGCCGTTTGATAATCGGCGTTACTTTAGCAATCAGCGCTTTTCTTTTAGCTAGTTGTGGGCAAACCACACAATCGCCAAAAGAGAAGAAAGAGCTCACGGTAATGACTACTTTTTATCCGATGTACGACTTCGCAAAACAAGTCGTTGGTGATGAGGGAGAGGTTGAGCTGTTGATTCCAGCTGGAACGGAACCACACGATTATGAACCAAGCGCAAAAGACTTAGCGAAAATTACTGATGCGGATGTCTTTGTTTATAATAGTAAAGAGCTAGAAACTTGGGTTCCGAATGTTATTGAAAACTTGGACACGAAAAAAGTTTCAATCGTGGAAGCCAGTCAATCCATTCAATTGATGCAAGGAACAGAAGAGGAAGAATCTGGCGAAGAAGGTCATGAAGGCCATAACCATTCTCACGAACTGGATCCGCATGTCTGGTTAGATCCCGTGTTAGCGCAAAAAGAAGTGATAGCGATTCGGGATGCGCTTATCAAAAAATATCCTGAGAAAAAAGCCGTATTTGAAAAAAATACCGCTGCTTATTTGGAAAAATTGACTGCGCTAGATAAGGAATACCAAGCTGCATTTGCAGGCGCTAAAAATCGGACCTTTGTGACGCAACATGCTGCATTTGGCTATTTGGCAAAACAATATGACTTGACCCAAGAACCGATTGCTGGGATTTCTCCAGACCAAGAACCTTCGCCAAGTCGTTTAGCCGAATTAAAAAAATATATTAAAACAAACAATGTTTCTGTGATCTATTTTGAAGCATCGGCTTCTACAAAAGTAGCCAAAACATTGGCAGATGAGACAGGCGTCGAATTAGCCGTATTGAATCCTTTAGAGAGTTTAACTCAAAAAGAACAAGAAGCAGGCGAGAACTATGTGTCTGTCATGAAAGAAAACCTCGCCGCTTTACAAAAAAGCATTCATTAATCTGGCAACAGAAAGGAGCCAACTTATGCATTATATTGAAGTCGAAAATTTAACCTTCTATTATGATGATGAACCTGTTTTAGAAGATGTTTCTTATTATGTTGATCCAGGGGAATTCGTTATTTTAACAGGAGAAAATGGCGCTGCCAAGTCAACGCTGATCAAAAGTACTTTAGGGTTATTAAAACCAACAAGTGGCAAAATTACGGTCGCTAAAAAAAATAGTGCTGGTGAAAAAATCAGCATTGGCTACATTCCACAACAAGTCGCTTCTTTCAATGCGGGCTTTCCTAGCACCGTCATTGAATTAGTACGTTCAGGTCGGTTTCCCAGAAATCGTTGGTTCAAACCGTTGACGAAAAAAGATCATCTTCATGTGGAAAAAGCTTTGAAATCAGTGGACATGTGGGAAATGCGCCACAAACGAATTGGCGAGCTTTCTGGCGGGCAAAAGCAACGAATTAGTTTAGCACGAGTGTTTGCGACTGATCCAGATTTGTTTATTTTAGATGAGCCAACAACAGGTATGGATGAACAATCGCGAAACGAATTTTATCAATTGTTGCAACACAGTGCGCATGAACATGGAAAAGCTATTTTGATGATTACGCATGATCATGAAGATATCAAAACCTATGTAGATCGTCAAATTCGTCTTGTCCGCAAAGAAGATTCGAAATGGCGTTGCTTCCATATGAGTGAAGAATCGTATACGTAAATTTTCCAATAAAACGTTATCTGGCTCGATAATAACGAAAGCCTAGGAACAGCTTAAAGAAATGTTGGAAAAATTTAAAAAATAAGCAGGAATTAAAAAATTAATTCGCTTAAACGTCGCTACAATGGTAGTGTTCATTTTAGCGGTAAGGAGTGAATCGTATGGCAGAAATGCTTTCTTATGCATTTATGCAAAAGGCCTTTTTAGCAGCACTGTTTATCTCAGTGATTGCCCCAATGCTCGGCGTCTTTCTAGTTATTCGCCGACAATCTTTAATGGCAGATACCCTTTCACATGTGTCATTAGCCGGTGTGGCACTAGGCTTCTTTTTTAATTGGAATCCTAATTTAATGACCTTAATTGTCGTGATTGTGGCTGCAATCATTCTAGAATATTTACGAATGATTTATAGCACCTATTCAGAAATTTCGATTGCTATTTTAATGTCAGGCGGTTTGGCTTTGGCGTTAGTTTTAATGAATTTAACAGGAGGCAATTCAGCTGCTAGTATTCAATCGTATTTATTTGGTTCCATCGTCACGATTACGTGGGATCAAGTGGTTATGTTGGCAATTTTATTCGTAGTTTTAGTTCTATTGTTTATGTTATTTAAACGCCCAATGTATGTTTTAACATTTGATGAAGATACTGCTCATGTTGATGGGCTACCTATTCATTGGATGTCGATGCTTTTTAATGTAATTACTGGTGTGGCGATTGCTGTGATGATTCCGATCGCGGGAGCCTTGTTAATTTCAGCAATTATGGTCTTACCAGCTGCGATAGGTATGCGAATTGGTAAAGGCTTCAACACGGTAATCATCATCAGTGTGTTTATGGGCTTGATTGGCATGCTAACAGGGTTGACTAGCTCGTATTATTTGGAAACACCACCGAGTGCAAGCATTACCCTAATTTTTATTGGTTTATTCTTATTAGTCAATATTTATCGCCGAGTGGTTGTTATGGTCCAACGAAAACAAAAAATGCAAAGAAACTAAGGAGAAAAACGAAAGTTTTTCTCCTTTATTTCTTTTTTTTAAAAGAAATGGCGAACTATTTTCAGTTATTTGAAAAAAATCCTCGAATTTTTCGGTTAAACCCCTTATAATAAGGAACGATAGAATGAAAAGGAGTGACGAATTTGAAAATTCGGAGAAGTGAACGATTAATCGATATGACCCAATATCTTTTAGATCATCCCCATACATTGGTTTCTTTGACATATTTTGCTGACCGATACCAATCTGCCAAGTCTTCCATTAGTGAAGATTTAGCAATTGTTAAAAAAACATTTAAAGAACGTGGAACAGGTATTTTAGAAACGATTCCAGGCGCTGCAGGCGGTGTCCGCTTTATCCCTGAAATTCCTTATGAGGAAGCGGAGCAGTTGATTATGGATTTGTGTGATCGTTTGTCAGAACAAGATCGCTTATTACCTGGGGGTTATGTTTATCTTTCAGATTTACTTGGGGAACCGAATTTATTAAGACAAGTGGGCCGGATTATTGCTTCTAAATATTTAGGCAAACAAATTGATGCGGTAATGACCGTTGCGACCAAAGGAGTGCCAATTGCGCAAGCTGTGTCTTATTACTTAAATGTTCCGTTTGTGATTGTTCGTCGCGATTCTAAGATTACTGAAGGTTCAACGGTGAGCGTGAACTATGTATCAGGGTCTTCAGAACGTATCGAAAAAATGGAACTTTCAAAACGCAGCTTAAAACGCGGCTCAAAAGTTTTAGTCGTGGATGACTTCATGAAAGGCGGCGGCACCGTCAATGGTATGAAGAGTATGATTGAAGAATTTGAAGCAGAACTTGTGGGCATTACTGTTTTTGCTGAGTCAAAATTCAATGGCCGTCGTGCAATCGATGACTACACTTCGCTATTATATGTGGAAGATGTGGATACACAAACAAAAACGATTAGCGTAGTCCCAGGAAACTATTTCACAGAGAAATAATTTGAAAAAGAACCTGAAAATGGTCCATTCCATTTTCAGGTTCTTTTTTTCTGTTTTATTCCTTTAAAAAAAGATGAGAAAATAAATTGGTCTACCTTTTAAATGCCTTATTTTGTTGAAAAAGACAAAAGAGTAAGATAAACTAGAAAAGGTATAATGAGGACGATTTAGAAGAAAATCAAACAATTTAGTTAATTTGAGGTGGCAAACGTGGAAAATAGATACGCAATTATTTTAGCAGCTGGTAAAGGAACACGCATGAAATCTAAACTTTATAAAGTATTGCATCCAGTTGCTGGTAAACCAATGGTCGAACATATTTTAGATCAGGTAGAACAAACAGAACCAACAGAAATCGTGACAATCGTTGGACATGGGGCGGAAATGATTAAAAGCCATTTAGGCGAACGTAGTCAATATGCCTTACAAGCTGAACAATTGGGAACTGGGCATGCAGTCATGCAAGCACAAGAGTTATTAGGTGGTAAACAAGGAACAACATTAGTTATTACAGGGGATACGCCGTTATTAACTGCGGAAACCTTGAAAAATTTATTCGATTACCATCAAGGTAAGAATGCAAGTGCGACTATTTTAACAGCGCATGCGGAAGACCCAACAGGCTATGGTCGAATTATTCGTGACCATGTGGGCATTGTAGAACGAATCGTGGAACAAAAAGATGCCAGTGAAGAAGAAGCACGTGTTCAAGAAATTAATACAGGAACCTTCTGTTTTGATAATGAATCATTGTTTGAAGCGTTAGCGAAAACAGATACAAACAATACACAAGGGGAATACTATTTAACAGATATCATTGAAATTTTGAAAAAAGAAGGCAAAGCTGTCGCTGCTTACCAAATGGCAGACTTTGACGAAGCAATGGGTGTAAATGATCGCGTCGCTTTATCCACTGCTAATAAAATTATGCATCGTCGTTTAAATGAAATGCATATGCGAAATGGTGTTACATTTATTGATCCAGATACAACGTATATTGATGAAGGTGTGGTAATTGGTTCAGACACAGTCATTGAAGCGGGAGTCACTATCAAAGGAAAAACAGTGATTGGCGAAGATTGCTTGATTGGCGCACATTCAGAAATCGTTGATAGTCACATCGGCAATCAAGTGGTTGTTAAACAGTCTGTGATTGAAGAAAGTGTGGTTCGCGAGGGGGCCGATGTGGGTCCGTATGCACATTTACGTCCTAAAGCAGATGTGGGGGCAAACGTACACATTGGTAACTTCGTGGAAGTAAAAAATGCAACAATCGATGAAGGAACAAAAGTGGGCCATTTAACATACGTTGGTGATGCAACATTAGGCAAAGATATTAATGTCGGTTGCGGCGTTGTTTTTGTTAATTATGATGGCAAAAATAAACACCAAACAGTCGTGGGTGATCACGCGTTTATTGGCTCTGCAACGAACATTGTTGCGCCAGTCACGATTGGTGATCATGCGGTGACTGCTGCTGGTTCAACTATCACAGAAGATGTCCCTTCAGAAGATTTGGCGATTGCCCGGGCACGTCAAGTGAATAAAGAAGGCTATGCTAAAAAGTTACCTTACATGAAGGATTAACCTCAAATAAAAAAGAACGCTCTTTTGCTTAAGCAAAAGAGCGTTCTTTTTCCTCCTTAAAGACTAGACCAATTGCTGCTAATATTTGTTTAGAGGCATTCAAGGACTAGACCAATGCTGTTTATTCGGTATTTTTAGTTATTTTTTTCAAAAAAATAGTTTTTGTTCTGCTTTTCCAATATAAAAAGACTTTCTTTTTTATAAAGTTCGTGTTTTGGTCAAAATTACTATTTTTTTCACAAACAAATCCGCTGTATTGTCCAAAAATAAAAACAATTTACAGGAAAAACATCTTATTTTAACGGAATTTACTGTTTTTTATTTAACGGATATATTATGATAGGAAAAGAAGAGCAGCGTGATGGGGGAAGGCTCTTTTTGTTGTTTGTTACTTTGACAATTGTTTGTTGCAAATGGGTTGAAACACAAGGAGGAAATTTGTGAAAAAGTTGAGCTTTAAAAAAGTGAAGTGGGGCATGCATTTTTTAATGGCTGTTGCATTGATAGCGCCAAGCGTTACTAGTAGGACAGTTCCTAAAAGTGGCTAATTTTTTGTTAAAAAATTAATTGTTATTTTGCCATGAGGGTCTACAATTAAGTTTTTAAGTACTGATCTCCAAACAAACCTTTTTTCTTCTTCATCGAAATCACGATAAGTACTTTCTATATTTTTTTTAAACCAATTTGATTTAAATACTATAGTTTCCTTAGGCTTGACTTGAACAATCATCTGTTCAAGCTCTTTTCTATCTTTCTTATATTCGTCTAAACTTATAACCTCATTAAGATACGCTTTTTTTAACCGTTCTATTTTCTTTAGTACTTTTGAATTATTGTTTTTTTCAGGAGCAGAAACTGCTATCTTCTTCTGTTTAGCTTCAAAGTTTTCCGCGTCTGCTTTAATGTTGTTTAATAAATACTCTTCAAGTATCTCTTCGGGTATATTTATCTTATTTGGGCATTTATTTCTTTTATAAGTGTTTCCGTTACAACGGTATACTTTTTTTGTATAATACATCACTGTGCCATCTTTTTTAATATATTTTCTTTTTCGATAACGTCCAGTCATTTTTTTACCGCAACAACTACATACTACCAGTCCTGAAAAGATATAAGTACGTTTTGCTATAGATGAAATATTTTTATCTAATAGATTTTGAACCTTCTCAAAGGTTTCCTTATCCACTATGGGAGGACAATAATTTTTGTTACCAGAAACTTCACCTATATATTTTCTATTCCTTAACATGTGCTTGATTGTTCGAGAACTTCTTGTAATATCATATTCATTGAATAGATATTCAACAGTTAGGCGTATACTGTTGTGAATAGAATAATGTTTAAAAATATCTTTTGCGATAGGTGCATTTTCGTTAGGTATTAACTTCTTATCACAGATTTTATAACCAAAAGGAACGCTACCAGTTACCACTTCTCCCTTTCTAATTTTGTTTTCAAATACTGCTTTGATACGTTCAGACGCCATTTGTGCTTCTAATTCAGCAAAACTCATTGACTGATTAACAAAGGAACGTCCATAAGCAGTATCAGTATTGAAAAATGGTTGTGAAACGGCAAGCCATGTTACGCCAGAATTATCTAATATTTCTTGAATATTTAAGTAATGACGTAAATTTCTAAACCATCGATCTAATTTGGTAAACAAAATAATATCTATTCTGTTCTTTTTTATATCTTCTAATAAGCGTTGAAATTCATCGCGGTACAATTTTTGTCCTGAAATGCCGTCATCAATATACGTGTCAATGATTGTCAAATTGTCTTGAGTACTTACATAATCTTTTAAAGTAGCTATTTGTGCGTCTAAACTATCCCCGTGTTTTGCTTGTTGATCAGTAGAAACCCTAATGTATAACGCTGCTCTCTTTAGCATAAACGAATCCCCCTATCTTATTTAAAAACTACTCTTGGTCTTTCTCAACATTAAGCTTGTTTAATTGTAAAAATAACTGAGCATAATCAGATTTAAGCTCTTGGTATTCTTTTTCAGTAAATCTGTGACTAGGTCCTGTACGTAAATTTAAGTTAATATATTCAATATTCAACTCTTCGCAAAGTCTTTTTTCTACTTCATATTTATTCATAATATCCCTCCTTAGAGAATGTATGTTCTTTTTTTGTAAGAAGAAAAGTCCGAGGGTTAAAATTTATATTTATTTCTTAGCTAACCACGAACTATTCTTCTATAAATTATTTTTTTAAACAGATTGGTCTTTAATAGAATACTTTTAAGTCTAATACAAAAGTTCTATAATATAACTTTTCCAATAATTCTAATTTTTTCATTTTCTAAAATTCTATCTTCATATTTGGTATTGATTGATCTCAAAATAATTTGCTTATTTGAGTAGTCTTTAATTACTTTCTTACATGTAACACCATCATTATCAATTTCTACGATTGCAATTTCACCATTTTCAACATCACATTGTTTTTTATAAAAAACAATGCTTCCATCTTTAATTAGCGGTTCCATTGAATCTCCCTGAATATTAATAGCACAATCTGCTCCTTCCGGCACGTGTGCGAAAGAGTGCTGTTCAACGTCTATATCTCCATATTCTAGAACTGCAGGGTTTGCTGCGGTCTTTCCTACCAATGGAACAACTTTTCTATTGCGTGATTCCGTTTCAAGAATTTGCTTATCTAATTCTTTCTCGGCAAATATTAATACATTTTTTTGTCTTTTAGTTTCTAACTTAGCTGAGGTTTCGTTTATTTTCGTTAAAATTTGAGAAAGTGGTTCTTCTTCAAATCCTAATAGGTATTCTGGGCTTGTTTCTAAAGCATTGGCAAAGTCAGATATCTTATTAACAGGAAATTGTCTTGTTCTATTTTCATAACGTGACATTGCGGACTTAGCTATTCCAACTTTTTCTGCTAATTCAGTGGATGTCATTTTTTTCTGTTTACGCAAGTTTGTAATTAATGTCATAATTTCATCATTCGTTCTCAAATTATTCACCTCCTAAAGAAATAATACTAATAAAGTTCCCAATAGTCAACAAAAAATGTTCTTATTCGGCACAAATAGTTGACATTCGGGAATCACCGATATATCATTAAAGCACATTCATGAATGAATAAATGTTAGGAGGATTATAAAAATGGAATTTGACTTCAACCGTTTAAAAGCTGAGAGAATCGCAAAAGGGTATTCTCAAGAAGAATTAGCAAAGAAATTACAATGGACACGAAGTGTATATACAAAACGTGAAAATGGTACAGTTTCATTGGGAGTTGACGAACTAGCAAAAATAGCAACAGCATTAGAAATGCCAGAATCTAGAATATCTATTTTTTTTACTCGTTAAGTTCCCGAATGTCAACAACAGAGGAGGGAAGTGTGATATGAATCAAAAGTCGTCAGAAAAAGTAGATATCGATTTATTGGCACAAGCTTTTGCTGATGTTTTAACGCGACGTACTGGTATACAACATGTTTGTAAAATAAAAAGTAAAAGTGAATCTAAGAAAAGTGAAGGTAACAGTTATCAGAAAGAAGCTAACTAAAAATGAAGGGAGAAACAGAATATGCAATTAGTAATAATGAAAAATAAACAAGTGGTAACAAGTAGTTTACAAGTTGCTGAAACATTTAGAAAACAGCATAAACATGTTTTAGAAGCCATTGATGAATTAAAGCAAGGGCTAGCCGAAAATTCGGCAGACTTATTTTATGAAGATATATATGTTCATCCGCAAAACAAACAATCTTATCGCCAAGTTATCATGAATCGCGACGGCTTCACTTTATTAGCAATGGGGTTCACTGGTCAAAAGGCATTGCAGTTCAAACTGAAATATATTGAGGCTTTTAATCAAATGGAAAAAGAAATTCAACAGCCCAAACTACCAACTTCCAAAAGAGAACTAGCAATGCTTGCTTTATCAGCAAATGAAGAAACAAATGAGCGTGTAGATAATATTGATAAACGATTAGTAGATATCGAAGAAAATAAACTGATTAGCACTGAAGATAAAGGGACGATCGATAGCAGAGTTAGAAAGAAAGTGTACTACTTATGCAAAGAACAACGCTTAAGTCAAGAAGCAAAATCAATGCTCTTTCAAGATTTGGGATCTAGCATAAAACGACTGTTTAATGTTCCTAATAGAGGTCGCATTAAGGATAAGGATTTCCAACGTGTTCTTGAATTTATTGATAACTGGCAGCCGTCATCTGTTACTAAAGAACAGATTAAACAGCTTGAATTAGAAATGTTCTAGGAGGTAAATAATATGAGAAAAATTTATAACTTAAGAAGAATTGCAGTACTGCTTATTGTTTTCGGATTGGGTCTGCTAGTGGGTGGAAACTTTAATCCAATCATCCAAAATGTGTATATTGGATTGTTCATTATTTGGACATTATTTTATGACTTAGCTCTTGAAGATAGAGAGGTAAATAAATGACAAGGAAAGAAAAACTACAACAAACGAAAAAACTTGCTGATTTATGGTACCAGCAACAAAAAAATCAAATATACATTATGCAACAAAAAGAGAGAAGGGAATTTAGATGTTTAAAGCAGTAGGAAAAGATAGTTTGAAAATTTACGTGGTTGAGGATACGAAAGCCCTGGTATTTCAAAAGCTTAAAGAAAAATATCCAGACACTGCGATAAATAAGGCAGTATTTCCAGAAGCGTTATTTATCCAAGAAACAAAAAAGTGACTTCCGCCGGCAAGCAAAAAGTCACAAACAAAATTAATTGATAGGAGAATTATAGCATGAGAGTGGAAGTGGATTCAATGCAAAGAATTGTCTTAATTGATAATCATTCACCTTATGGATCACTGATTTTTGAAAAGGATGCTATTAATAATCATGTTGCTGTTTACCAAGATAGCGAAGATGAAGAAGTTAGAACAGTATTCGAGAGTTTAGATGAAAGTGCTTATTTTAATCAAGTTGAATTAATCGAAGGACTTCAAAAAGTTATTTCATTACTGAAAGAAGGGGAATAAATGAACGAGAACAGCGAAAATTTAAAAGAATTGTTTGATGGGATGTATAAGCTAAAAAGCAAATTAATTCAACCAAGATTTGACGCAGAAGTTGCCTATACAACGAAAAAAGGTCCAATGAATTTCCAATATGCAACTCTAAAAGCGATTGAAGAAGCAATTAGAAAAGCTGCACAAGAATCCGAAAGCGGAATTGATTTTCAACAAAATGTCGTCAATGAGAATAATGCGTTAAAAGTCACAACAATTATTACTCATGTTAGCGGTCAATATATCATTCATGGACCTTTTGAATTTCCAAACAGTGGCACTAATCCGCAAGGGCTAGGAAGCTTAACAACTTATGCAAGACGTTACTCTTTGTCTGCTGCTTTTGGAATTGCTGCAGATAAAGACGATGATGGCCAAACAGCAGCTGAAAAGAACAGCGATACTTCAAAAGTTGATTTGATTAGCGGTAAACAGTTAGCTACGTTAAACGATCATATCCGACAACTTTCTGAGTTATCGAATTCTGAACTTGACTATGTGCGGAATGAGCTAAGTAAAGAATTGAATGTAGATGTCAATGAAAATATGCCAGCTAGCATGTTCAAGAAAGCTATGGAAGTTCTGAAGCAATGGATACAACAATTCCAACCACAACCAGAAGAAAACATTACATGGGGGCAAAACTAATGACAAACGAATTAACAACAGAATTGCAGTTTAGTGTTGATTTTAAAGCCAGTGAAATTACCATTCAAAACGAAGTGCAGCTAGCTTCGATTGTCGACAGTGCTGTTGAACATTATTCAACAATGATTTTTACAGATGAGAATATTCCCGACGCAAAAAAAGCTAGAGCAGATTTGAAAAAAGTATCTGATTTACTAGAAAACCAACGAAAAAATATAAAAAAAGAATACAGTGAACCTTTAAAAAAATTCGAGGACAAAATAAAAAAATATACTGGAAAAATCAATCTAGTGCGCTCAAGCATCGATGAAAATATTAAGTCTTATGAAGAAACCGAACGCAATAAACGAAACGAAAAGCTTCAAGAAGTAATTGCTGAAATGTCTGAAAATTATGGTGTTGATATCAATGAATTTAAAATTTCGGATTCATGGTTAAATAAAACATCTTTCACTGCTAAAGGTGAATTAACCAAAAAAACTATTGAAGAGATCGCAACAGTAATGTATTCAGTAGCAAAGGAAAAAGAGCGTATCAAAAACGATAAGCTCATTGTTGAAAATTATGCTAAGGCAGTTGGTCTTGACTCGTTTTCTTGGGTCGCATTAATCGATAAAGGGTCTACTGCACCAGAACTGATAAAAGAAATCGATTCAGCCGTTGCTTTAAAAAAAGAACAAGAAGAACGTGAAAGAGCAAAAAGAGAACACGACGAAGCCATGGCTGCTTTGAAAACTGAAACAATCAACAATAAAACGGTTGACACTGCGACAGGTGAAATCATCACGGAAAAAGCGCCAAAAACCAGCAAAAAACAACAAGAGAAAACAGTTACGTTAAGACTAACAGCAGAGCATCAAAAGTTAGTTGCTTTAAACAATTTTATTATTAATAACGGGATTCAAGTGGAAGTGATTGAATGAACCTGAACAATGTTTATTCTGCTGTTATTAAGAGTTTGAAAAACAACTCAATAACAGCAGTAATAAACGAAGCAATAAATATTGAACGATTAAAAACCATGTATTTTGATTATACAGGGCCAAGAGAAGTTGAAATAAGATTTATTGATCCGAGAAAATTTAGTGTTGCCCAACGTCGATTTATCTTTGCAATGCTAGAGGATATATTCTCTTTCACAGGGCAAGAAACGGAAGTGTTAAAGGAAATGTTCTATCTCAGGTTTGAAGCGTTACAAGGCTATGAAATTAGCCTCAGAAACGACTCAACGAACACAATGGACGATGCAACCATTTTAGCGAACATTATCTTGAATTTCATCTTTGAAAATAATATTCCATTTCGCAATGGGTACGATATTTTACCTGCTAATCAGGAATATTACTTTTACAAATGCATCACTAACAGAGTTTGCTGCATATGTGGCAAAACTGGTGCAGACATTGACCATTTTGATAAAGCTCTAGGTCGGCGGAAAAGAAAAAGTGTGGACCACACAGAATACACTTACGCTGGTTTGTGCCGATGCCATCACACAGAAAAACACAACATTGGTATTACAGCATTTAAGAAAAAATATCATGTTAAAGGAATTAAATTAAATCAAGATACCATCAAGAAATTACACATTGGAGGGTAAACATGGCAGACAATAAAAAATATTACTATCTCAAACTCAAAGATAATTTTTTCGATAGTGATGAAATGATTGTGCTAGAAAGTATGCCCGATGGTTATATCTATTCCAATATCTTATTAAAACTTTATTTAAGAAGTTTGAAATATGAAGGGCGCCTAATGTTTAACGAAAGGATACCATTCAACTCAACAATGCTATCACAAGTGACGAGGCATAGCGTTGGAGATGTCGAAAAAGCAATACAGGTTTTTAGAGATTTAGAGCTCATTGAGGTTTTAGATAATGGAGCAATTTATATGTTAGATATCCAAAATTTTATTGGAAAATCTTCAACAGAAGCAGATAGAAAAAGGGATTATAGACAACAAATCAAGAAAGAAAAAGACAGTCTGTTGCTTAATGATGTGACAAATGTAACTACAAACGTCCGGACAAATGTCCAAAAAAAGGGTAACAAATGTCCGGACAAATCTACACCAGAGATAGAGATAGAGTTAGAGAAAGAGTTAGAGATAGAAAAAGAAGATTCAAAACCTTCTCGTAAATATTCTAACGAACATTTACGCCTTGCTGAAAAGTTAAAAAATAATTTAATCAATGATTTTCCAAGTGAAATGAAAAGAGCCAATATTGAAAAGTGGGCTGATACGTTCAGGTTAATCGAAGAACGAGATCAACAGACTATTGCAGCAATTGACTATGTTCTTGATTGGTTACCGACAAATTCATTCTGGTTCGGAAACATTAGAAGTGCTTCTAAGCTAAGAACGCAGTTTGAAAAACTAAAATTTGAAATCAAAAATGAAAAGGAACGTGGCCAACAAAGAGCGACTTACCAGCGTCAAAATGTGAGGGTTGAAAATTTACCAGAGTGGGCAAAAGAACCCAAAGAAAATACTGAAAAAAAGCTTTCGCCTGATGAGCAAGCAGAATTAGACAGACAAATCAAAGAATTCCTGGAGGGGAAATAAATGAACGACAATAAATTATCAAAACATTTAAAACGAGCCGTATCTAAGTTTGAATCAAGACCAATTTTAAGATGTGTCCATTATGATGCAAATGGAAGCATAGCTGCAACAGACTCTCATAGATTATTGCTAATCGAGAACTTCCACAATCACAATAAAGAAATTAACCAAGATATCAGAACAATGGAAATACTCGACGCACCATATCCTGAGCTTGGCCATCTTATACCGAATAAGGCAAAATCAAAAATAAAAATAACAATAAGTTTGTCAGTTTTATTAAGAGCAGCAAAGGCATTAAACACAAATACAGATGAAATAATCGTGATGAAAATTGAACAAGGTAAAATTACTTTTACAAACTTACACGACGAAAAAATATATGGTTCACCAGTGAAAATTGAAGTGAATGCACAAGTTGTTGGTGAATCAATGAAGTTAGGTGTTAATTCACGATATATCATTGATGCCTGTGAATTTCTATTAGATGCAAAAGAGAGGTATGCCGTTGATGATACTGTAATTCATCTTTATTCAGAAAATAAACCATTTACGCTTGAAATCAAAGAAGGTAAGTATCTTTATCTGGTAACTCCAGTGAGACTGAATCTGCCTGACGGAGGTAAATAGATGACTGATGTAAAAGAAAAAGCACTAGTTATTATGCTTAAAGAAATGGAAAAAGAGCACACAAAAGCTGAAGATAAAATTCATAATTGGTTATGCGATCAAGAAGATGAAGAACTATTTAAAGGGGTTCTGAAACAAGGTAAATCAATCAGCAATGCTCTAAATTATTGTGGACATAAAGCTCGAGAAATGGCTATGAAAGGGGTAGCTATTGTAGACGATTTAGAAGTTTTTGATTGGGTAAAAGAATATTACCTATCAGATGAAACAAACGTCAAACAAGAAACGTCACAAGTTGCAACATCAATTAAATCTAAAAATAAACCTGTCAAAGATAAGAAAAAGTCTAAAGAAAAACCAAAAGCCAATAAACCAAAAATCAATGAAGGATTGCAATTAGATTTGCTTGATTTTCTATGAAAAAGAATGCTGATTGGTACGTTGAGAAGAAATTAATTCCTCCTAAAAGTTTTTTTAACTGGTGTGAATCACAAATACCGATTTATAAGTGGTCCAACAAAAATGAAGTGATCGTATCTTCTGACAGAAAATTTGGCCATGTTATAGAAAAAAGGTTAACAAAAAATTCAAGATTAACTTTTGTAGATAAGTTTTATTCATTCGCAATAGTACTTGTTACTTCTAAACGAATCGAGGTTCAGTCTTATGGCTATTGGTTAGATATTATTGACGGTAAAGAAAGCCTAGAAAGCACGTTGGTGAATTTTGAAATTTTCGATAATGATGAATGTGTAAAGATAACAAAATGGGGTAAAGGATATGTTTTTGGACTTACTCCAAATTATGGAGGAATGAGTTCGCCTTATCATGGAACAATTTTTTATAAAAATAATTGGGAGACAAAAGTAAAAAAGATTTCGCCATTAAAATATTTAAAGTTTAAGTATGATGACATTCAAATTTATGAATTAAGAAACTGGTATCAATATCGCTTTGAAATTGAATTTTTGCAGAAAATAAATGCAAAAAAACTAGTAGATGAAGTGATGTATCCGAAGTATTCATATCAGAATGGAACATATAGAAAAGGTGTAGATATGCGGACCTTGAATAAGAAATGGCTGAAAGAAAATAAACAATTTTTCAAAAATTCTAACCGAGATTTTTATGAATTCGAATTAGAAAAACGGATAAAAAACCGGAATGGAAAGGTCGTACCTGGTATTGAAAAGTTCTTGGATTATCATGCCATTAACAAAATTCCGAAAGGTATAGGAATGGTTAAATTTCAGAATTGGGTTATTAAAAATAAAATCAATATGCTTTACTACTTCGACTATCTGAATATGTTAAAAGATTTAAATATAGATCCTACAGGTGATGCTAATTTAATTATTCCTAAGGATTTAAAAAAAGCACATGATAATGCTGTGGAATTGCTGAATCAATTAAAAATCGAACAAAAGAGAAAAGAAAATGAAAAACTACAGCAAGAGTACGAGGAAACGTTGGTCAAACGCTTAAAACTAGAAAGAGTTGTTGGTAATTATGAATTCAAAATACCTCGAGACATTATCGAAATAATCCAAGAAGGTAAAGCATTACATCATTGTGTAGGTGGTAGCCATTACATTGAACGTCACAGTAAGGGGCAAACAACTATTGTCTTTGTTCGTAAGAAGAACGACACAGAAACGCCGTTTTACACCTTGGAATATCAAAAAGGGCATATTGTTCAATTGAGAGGTAAACGTAATCAGAGAGCCTCTCACGAGGTAGAAACAGCTAGTGAGAAATGGATTGAATTAATAAAAAAAGAGGTGATATAAAAATGCCTTACGTTGTAAAAGTAACTGCATATTTGGATCAACATGGGAATCCTGTATCAAATATAAAAGATGCTAAATTTTTTGAAAAAAAGGCGATTGCAGAAAGTGCTGCATTTGTAACAGATGGAATTATTAAAGAGGTTAGCAAAGTAATAGTTATACCTAAAAAAAATAAAATTTTGAAAACAAAAACTGAACCAATTAAGAAAGAAAAAAGCACTAAAAGCAATCAAGTTTGGATGAAAGCGAGTGAAGAAGATGATTCCAAAGTTTAGAGCAAGAGATCAAAGAGGTAACTGGCATATTGGCCTTTTAACTTTTATGTTTGGCCAGTATGCCATCGTAAATGAAGCAGATGAAAATTCGGTTTATCTGATTGATAAGGAAACAGTCGGACAATCAACTGGATTGAAAGGCTATATGTCCGATTCTTATAAAGACAATGAAGAAAAAAATGTTTTTAAAGGCGACATCATTGATATTTTTTGGGAAGAGTGGCCGATGGGATATTACCAAGAAAATCATATGGTTGGTGTAGTTGATAAAGACGAAACAGGAACAGCATGGATAATCAAAGATGCCAAATATGAGTATGACACTCCTAAGCAAATACCAAACGAAATTGATGGTATTCCTGTATCAATGAGTTTGCCAGATGCAGAAGACTTAGAAGAAATATTCTTGCATAATTTTAATTTATCGTCTAGCGACATAACTATTTTAGGTAACATCTATGAAAACCCAGATTTATTGGAGGTCAAATAAATGGCGATTAAAGGAAGAAGCAAGTTTGACTTTGAAGTGTTTAATGGAGATTTCAATAATTGGATGGGCTTCAATAAACAAAAATATTCCAGGGAACAAGCAATAGAGGAATGGCGGTCAGAACTAATGCTTGACGAAAGCACACCTTACATTGTTGAAGATGCATTTGTTAGATATCGTTTCGGAGTAGACGAAGACAATGAGAACCGTAGTTGCTGGTGGTTAGAATGGCGAGATTGTGGTCATAGGTCTGTGCCTGTTTGGTCCATTAGAACGCCTTTTCCGTGGGAATTGGAGGGAACAGAATGAGTAAAAAACAAATACTAAAAGGTTGGGTCGCTAAAATAGGAGATTGTGATCCAGCAATCCATTTATTAAAAAGCTTGATGCACAGACAAGATTATAACGAATTTGATCTAGAAAATAGAAAACTCGGTAGTTTAATTTTGAACGCTTTGTCAGCTTTAGGATACGAAAATATTTCAGATGAAGAGGAAGACTTTGAAAATGGAATTAATGATAAACGTGTTGCTGAAAATGTAATAATGCAACTATACGCTAGTGACAAACAAGAAAAATTAGAAAGCATTAAAGAAAAAGTGGTATTGGACAGTATGGGATTGTTAGAGTTTCAAGAGAACTGGTATGGCTACAGTACATGGACGATTGAAGGTTATGAAATAGAAACCTTTACGCTAGGTGGTCATAATTTACTTGAAATATTAGAAGGATTAGAAGGTAAATTTATTTATTTGGTTATCGATCGATTTAAGGAGGAAGAAAAATGAAATTTTACGAAATGAGAGAACCTTATTATGCATTAATTGCTGCTGAAGATGAAAAACAATGTTTAAAATTTTATAAGGATATTGTTTGCGAAGTGGAAGACGAAAAAGAATTTTTCGATGATATGAAAATAATTGATAAATACGAAGCGTTCAAAATGCTTGCTAAAAGTCATACTGAAGATGGTGGAGAATTGGGTGCAGAAGAAGCTTTCAATCAATTAGAAAATCTTGAAGAAGACGGCGAAGCATTGCTGATTGACAGCGGTTTGCTTTAGGAGGTATCGGAATGAGTATGAGCATTCAACCAGGAGACAAAGTAAAGTATATCGGTAAAGGAGTTCCCAAATATACTGGGAAAATATTAGAAGTAGAGAAGGTAATTCCGTTAGGCTGTATTCTTTTATTTCCAGAAGAAGATAGAGGATTAATAGGATTCGAGGGGCTCGGCGTATGGAAAAAAGAATCGTTAATCTGTGGATTTGATGAAGTGGAGGAACAGCGATGAAAAAAAGTGGTCTCAAAATCGGAGAAATTGAGTTCTCTGAAGTTCACTCAGGTGGTGAATCAAGCATTTTTTTCAGTGTTTTAGATGGAGAGTTAGCGATATGTACAACGAATTCAGCAGATGAAAGTCAACATGATTTTACCATTCCTAAAAATGAGTGGGAAATTATTAAAAGAGTTATTGATATAAATTTTGCGTAGGAGGAACAGCGATGAATAAACAAGAATTGATAGACATATTAGAGAATTTAGAATGTAGCACAGAAAGTTTAAGCTATGACAACGGTTATGAACAAGGCGTTTATGATTCGTTGTCGTACGTGATACTACTAGACGAACCGAAAAAAGTCGTTGTTCCGAAGTTCGTGGCAGAATGGATTGAGTATGCCAAAAAGAAAGGAGATAGTCTAATTGATTCGTTCAATCCGTGGGATCTTTATGGTGCAGAATATATCGATGCTACTCGATGGATCGATAATAATCAAGAAACGTTTGCTCTTGCTTGGGTCAACGGCTACGAAGTCGAGAAAGAGCAATTGTATTATGTTTTTGACACGACAACAAAACAATATTTAGGTGTAGATAAAGTTTTAAACAAAGCGTTCTGGTTATCGTCTCAGAATAGTGGAGCAAGAACACCGCTAACTGAACAAGAAATCAAAGCAATTGACGAGCGTTACTGGGATTTTGCTGTGAAAGTGGAGGTAGAATAAATGAATACAAGTAATTATACAGGCGTCGCAGAGAACCTAATTCAAAGCTTTGGAAGTTTAGCAGAATCAATCAGAAAAGGATTTGGAATTTTTAGTGAACAAGAGAACCGACGAATTCACTATTTATGCAGTAAGGGGTTTTCTCTTGAAGATGCGAAGATCGTTACTAAGTTGGAAAACGGGTATACCGTTTCGTACAAAGAGTTAAAACGATTTGCAAAGTTATTATGATTAGGAGGCTGAATAAATGGAACAACTCTTATTAACAAAAACTGGTGAAAACGAAATCGGTATAAATGCTACAGGAATGGATGATAATGAAATTGTCTTCACGTTAGCTGCTGCTTTAATTGGATACAGCAAGGAATTGGGACTAACAGAAGCAATACTAAACGAAAGTATGTCCGTGCTGTGGAAAGATGGTGAATAAATGAAACGCAATTGGAAAAGAGTAATAAATAAAGTTAGTGGCATTGCAATAATGATTCTTGTAGCAAAAGCAGCCGTGAGCTATTTCGTGTATAGCAATGACATAACAAGCAGTGACCTCGTTTATTTCCTTTCATGCTCATTTATTTTGGGGTTAGGGCTATATTTAGGAGGTTCAAGTGTATGAGTTATCCAGAAGTTTATATCTTAGGAAGGCAAGTCGATGGCGTTTATGTTGAGTATTCAGAACCATATCTTTCAAAAAAAGAAGCTGAATTTGATAAGCATCACTATGAAATGGGCCAATCAATGTCACATGATGCTGGCTCTTGGAAAATTTTAAAGTATGGCAGACCAATTACACTGGAGGTGCAACATGGGTAAGAAAAAATCAAAAATTAAAAAGAAAAAGCGTCGCTTGCAAGAAAAGGCAATTGCAAACGGCACTCAAAATTCTAAAAAATAAAAAAAGTCGGAATCGCTCCGACCAACCACATTGATATTATAACATAAAAGGAGCGATTTAACTTGATTCAATTGTTAAAAGAAGTTGATTTCAGTCAGACTAGAGCCAATGCGAGAGCCGTGTTGAAAAATTTTAGACGTTTGGACCGAATAGCTGGTCGTTCCTTAGTAGATGTTCGGTCGCCAATAATTACAGACATGCCCAAAGGTATAAGGCATGGCAACAAAGCAGAAGATGCGTTGATCCAGATGATTGATGTTGAAGCAGAACGTGATGCAATCCTAACGACTTTGATGTCATTAAGCATAATAAGTCGTCAAATTCTTCACTACAGTTTTTGTGTGCAGGACCATTACTCTAATTACAAAATCGCCAGAGAAGTCGGCTATTCTGAAAGAAGTATTCAAAGAATGAAATCAGAAGCTTTGATTGAATTCGCGGAAGCTTACCGAAATGGAAAAATAATTGCATATAAATAATTTTTGGCGGTTTTTTGGCGGAAAGTTGGCGGTTTTTATCAGTATTTAGTTGTTATTATGGTAGTGTCGAAAGATAAGTAAACGAGGTAAGGCATGCATTACCTATCTTAGCTCCGTTTCGCTTATCTTTTGAGGCTGCCTATAAAAAATAAAGAATAAGGATGTGGAAAGTCCAGTTCTTTTGGTCTCGTTTAGTCGTAGGTAGCAAAAATTGCAATAAACTTGGCATGAAGCTTACACGTAGACGTACGCTGAAAGCACTTGTCAAGATAGCGCTATGTAAGTTGCAATGGTCACTCACAAATCATGCGTTCTCAAACTAAAGAAATGGGGTGTAATTCCTCTCTCTTTTTCTACAGATTTGTGAGTGTTAATGGGGCATAGCTTAACTGGTAGAGCAGCGGTCTCCAAAACCGTTAGTATAGGTTCGAGTCCTATTGTTCCAGTAGGTAGCATAGCTACTTAAATAAAAAATCGTCAATCATTCAAATGTAACTACCTTTACGGTCGAATGATGGCTAAGATTTTCCCTCCTATCCTAGACTGCACTTTCACCGTGCAGTCTTTTTTGTACATAAAAAAGCCACTAGATTATGGGATCTAGTGGCTAGGTAGCATTCGTGCACAATATTTTTTGATTGCTATTTACAAAAAGGAGTTGCTACCTATGAATAGTATATCAAGAAGTGATTTATTGAATCAAGTACATAAAAATAATTAGGAGAGAGAACATGAAAAACTATTGGTATGTATCGTTAACACATAGATATCCACAGCCGAACCGCTCAACTGATTCAATGCGCGTTGTTATGTCTGTACAGATAAAGAAGAACGCTTCAATTATTGAAATGACGAGAGAAGCCACGCCAAAGGAAATTGATGCGTGTAAGCTAGTTTATTGTGGGCATGGCTATTTTGATGAGAAGAACATTCAAGAAAATATCAAGCGAAACATGAGGGATTAGAAATGAAATTTAAAAAGATGAAGTTATCAGAACTACATCCTGCCGAATACAACCCTAGAGTTGAATTAAAGCCAGGTATGGCAGAATATGAAAAACTTAAACAATCAATTTTAGAATTTGGCTTTGTTGACCCTCCCATTTTTAATAAAAATACAGGAAACTTGGTTGGTGGACATCAACGCGTTACTGTTGCAAAAGAATTGGGCCTATTTGATGAGATAGAGGTTTCTGTGGTTGATTTACCATTGGATAAAGAGAAAGCTCTAAACATAGCTTTAAATAAGATTTCTGGAAATTGGGATGAAGATAAACTAACAGAATTGCTTAATGAACTAACTGCAGATAATTTGGAGTTAACAGGGTTTGACAACGAAGAATTAGAAAATTTAATTGAAAGTACTGACATACCAAATTTTGAACCAGGTAGTATTGATGACCAAGGAGACTTGACGAAACTTGAACCGAAATTTGTTAAATGCCCTTGTTGTGGAGAGGAGTTCGATTTAAGAGATGTTGAAAGTTGATTGGGCCACTCATGAAGCTACAAAGTATGCTTGCACGCACTTTCATTACAGCAAAAGTGTGCCTGTTGGAAAGCTCATTAAAATAGGAGCATGGGAAGATGGCCAATTTATAGGAGTAGTAATTTTTAGTAGAGGTGCAAATAAAAGCATAGGAAGCCCATATGGATTGAAACAAACAGAATGCTGTGAACTAACTAGGGTTGCTTTAACCAATCACAAGTCGTTTGTATCTGAAATTTTGGCCAAAGCAATTAGGTTCCTAAAAGAATTTAATCCAAGCATGCAATTAATAGTAAGCTATGCAGATACAGACCAAAACCATCATGGAGGTATCTATCAAGCAACAAACTGGATATATACTGGAAAGACAGATGGAGAACGTTATTTCATTGTTAATGGAAAAAAGACACATCCTAAATCTATTCATGCCAAGTATGGGACGGGGTCTCAAAGGCTAGAATTTTTGCATAAACATGTGGATCCAAAAGCTTCCATTTATGAATCAAAAGGTAAACATAAATATTTAATGCCACTAAATAAAAAGATACGTAAAAAAATCATTAAATTATCAAAACCTTATCCAAACGCTAAATAAAAAGAGACAAGTGCGCTAACACTTGCCTCAATTCAACGAGATACGAATACCCCGAAGACACAGAGAATTCCCACGCGTGGATTTTCGACACCCTCCGTGTCTTTTAGCATTATATAATAGTGCGAGGTATTCTACAATGGAAACATTTGATTATGAAGTTCAACAAGCTTTAGAAAAGCAAAAGGTTGCGGAAGAAAACAACAAGATTATCAGGGCTGCAAAGGCTCAATGGATAAGCAACTTTAAAGCAGGTCAGATTAAATTGAATACAGTTAAGGACCTAAAAGACTTAATTGAAATTGAAAGTCAGTTAAAAGAATTATGATTGTAAATAATTGAAAACAAACTCAACTATTGAAGCGAAAAGCGAGGTGGTGTTAATGGATGGCTAGAAAAAGAGACCCTCGTCGTGATGAAGCTAAAAAAATATGGCTAGATTCAGGTGGTAAAAAGGTTCTTAAAGAATTAGCTAGTGAACTAAATGTGTCTGATTCTCAAATCAGGAAATGGAAATCTGTTGATAAATGGGCGGAGGAATTAAAAGGTAACGTTACTAAATCGAATAGTAACGTTACCAATAAAGGTGGAGCGCCATCAGGTAATAAAAATGCTAAAGGGAACAAAGGTGGTTCTCCTCCTAAAGGTAATAAGAATGCTATTAAAACTGGCGAATATGAAACAATATTTGCCGATATGTTATCTGACGAAGAAAAGAACATCTATTCTAATATGAATGATGATCCTTTTTTTATTTTGGATGAAGAAATAAGAATCCTGAAAATTCGCCAATATAGAATGCTTAAACGCATAAAAGATGCAGAGGCTGGCTTAAATGATGAAGAAGTTGAACGTTTGCAGCAGCTTCGGAAAGTTAAAGAGCCATCGGTAATTGATGGGAAAATGGTTACTGTTAAAAGAGAAGTTTTGAAAGATGTACAAATAACTCGTAAGACATTTAGAAAGTTAGATGACATCTTAGCGATTGAAGATGCTTTAACACGAATTAGCAATCAGTTAACTAAAGCAATAAAACAACAGGAAGAACTAGTTACTAGAGGCATTAAATTACAATTGTTAAATGCGCAAACAGAAAAAGCAGAAGCTGATGCAAAAATCGCATCTAATAATGCTGATAAGTTAACAGCTGGTGGAAGAGCTAACGAATTGTTAGAAGCTTTACTCAACGTTAAATCACGAGGTGTGAGCGATGGTAATTAATTTTAGTGATAAGCAAGTGGCGAACATTAATTTCAACACAAGCAAAGTGACCTTTGAATTAAACGAAGGCACTCCTCGTAGTGGAAAAACCACCAGTGATATATTTAAAATGGCAGACTTCTATTTACGCTCACCAGACCAGAACCATCTTGTGACTGCTTATAATCAAGAACAAGCTTTCCGAATGTTTATGGACGGTGACGGTTTAGGATTAATGCATATATTTGATGGCGTTTCAGATATTCGACATGATGAACATGGGGACCATTTGCTTTTATATGCACCTAACGGAGAAAAAAAGATTTATTACAAAGGCGGCGGCAAAATCAATTCGGTTGGTGCTATTACGGGTATGTCGTTAGGCTCAGTTACTTTCTTAGAATTTAACTTGCTGCATAAAGATTTCATTAATGAGTGCTTTAGACGTACTTTTGCTGCAGAATGGCGCTATCATTTAGGTGAACAGAATCCGCCAGCACCGAATCACCCTAATTTAGAATTGTTAGAACGTTTTGAGAAATCAGGACGTTTTTTATTTCGTCATTGGACGCCAGATGATAATCCAATCTTAAGTGAATCAAGAAAGCAGCAGTTATACGATGAGTTATCAAGTAGCGAATATCTTTTAGAACGTGACTGGTATGGTCATAGAGTGCTACCACAAGGTGTTATTTACTCAATGTTCGGTAAGAACAACAAAGCAACCGAAATAAAAGGAAACATCATTGAAACGTTTTTTACTGCTGATGGTGGCCAAGCTGATGCAACTACCTGTGCATTTTGGGTTGTCACTTTCTATGATGGGAAATTTTATCTGTATCGTTTAGCAAACTACTATCATAGCGGAACGGATACGGGAGAAACAAAAGCGATGTCAATTTATGCAAAAGAGATTAAACGATTTGTTGAGTGGTGTTATACAAAATGGAACCATTTGCCACACTGGAATTATTTCTTTGTCGATCCTGCCTGTAAAACGTTACGTTCTGAGCTTGACTTAATAGGGATTATTACAGATAAAGCTGATAACAATAGCTCCGATAAAGTTTCAAGTAATGGTTTAAAGATAGAGGTTGGAATAGAACGACTACAAAACACCATGATAAGTGGCCAATTTATAGTTTTAGAATGTGGAGAAGAATTTGACCACTATAATTTTGAAAAAGAAATCTCTATGTATGTGAGAAATGATAATGGATTGCCCGTAGATAAATATAATCATGCACTTGATGAAGCAAGGTATGGTAATAATTACTTTTATAAAACCTATATCGCCTAGAAAAGAGGTGTTTACATGTTTGACAAATTAAAAGCGATGTTCAGGATTGGAGGTGCAAAAATAGGTATGGTAGAAACACTTAATAGAATTACAGATCATCCAAAAATCGGAGTAAATACTGCTGAAATCGATAGAATAATGGACAACAAACGCATATATAAAAATAAGTTTCCTGATGTGAGCTACGTTAATAGTGATGGTATGCGTATGCACAGGGCTTTTCATTCATTAAATGTATCAAAAGTAGTTTCTCGCAAATTAGCTAAGCTAGTCTTTAATGACGGGTGTGCGATAAGCATTGATGATGATGAAGCGGACCAGTTTTTACAATCAGTTTTTAACGATAATAAGTTTCGTAAGAACTTTGGTGAAGAGCTGGAAGCAGGATATGCAATAGGAGGGCTTGTCCTACGTCCCTATGTAGACACAAAGACAAACAAAATAAAAATATCCTTTTGCCGAGCTGATACTTTTTACCCTTTACAGTCCAACACTAATGATATATCTGAAGCAGCCATTGCTACGATTACACAACAAACTGAAGGTAAGAAAAATGTTTATTACACACTTTTAGAATTTCATGAGTGGGAAAATAGCACTTACTATATCAGAAACGAATTGTATCGTTCAGAAGAACAATCTCAAACAGGTGTTAGGGTACCATTACCGACATTAGACAAGTACAAGGAACTAAAAGAGGAGACTGCTTTAGTCGGATTTACTCGACCACTATTTGTCTATATTAAACTTGCTGGAAAAAACAATATAGATATTGATAGTCCATTGAGTTTAGGTATTATTGACAACGCGAAGCGCCAATTGATTGATATTAACGAAAAATACGATGAATTTATGAATGAAGTTGAAGAAGCGAGAAGAAAAATATTAGCTTCAGATCATTTCTTCAAAGTTAGATATGATGAAAAAGGGAATCCTATAAAACGATTTGACAGTAAGACATCTGTATATCAACGGTTGAAATCAGACGATCCTTTTATTAGTGAATTTGTTCCTACGTTACGGTCACAGGAATTTATTGAGACAATCAATTTTATTTTACGCATTGTTGAATTACAAACCGGTTTTTCAAGTGGAACATTTAGCTTTGATGGACAATCAGTCAAAACAGCTACGGAAATCATCAGCGAAAATTCTGAGACTTTTTCTACCCGTTCAGATAATGTCTTAATTGTGGAAGAAGCATTAAAAGAATTAATTACAACTATATTCGAATTGGCCGCAGCATTTAATCTATTCAAATATTCAAAAGAACTAGGCATTAATATAGATTTTGATGACGGTGTTTTTCAATCTCAAGATGCCAAAGCTGATTATTACTCTAAATTAGTTACAGCTGGTCTTTCATCAAAACTAAGCGCTATTCAGAAATTAACGGGTGTGACTGAAAAAGAGGCCAAAAAAATAGTTTACGAGATTAGAGCAGAAACGTTAGAAATGGACTATCCAGAACAAGAAAGAATATCGGCGGAAAATGAACTAGGAGATGAGGAATAGTGATATGTTAGAAAAAATGGATCAATTACTTGTAGAATTAACGAATTCTCCTGATGCGTTAAATAAATTTATGATAGAGTTTGAAGAGTTCAGAGCTAATAAAGAGATAGGAGATGAGGAATAATGATTACACCTCATCAATTAGATTTATGGTCCTCTAATATGTCGCACCTCTACCAATCGTTAGAGGGCGAATTAATACGAATCATCGCTAAGCGTTTAAAAAATGGGAGTGGTGACATATTAGATTGGCAAAGAGAAAAGTTACAAGAACTGCATTTATTTAACAAAGAAACAGCAAAAATCATTTCTCAAGTAACGGGAATTGCTGAATCTGAAATAGAACGAATGTTTGAAAGCACCGGGCAAAAGATTGTAAAAGAATTGGATAAAGAATTGCCGTATGACCCAAAGCCTATGCCAACAGATTTAGACAATATCATGAAAGCCTATCATGACCAAGTTTGGTCTGATATTAACAACTATGTAAACCAAACGTTGTTATCCACTAACTTTGGTTATGGAACAGTTACCACTCAAATGTACAATGAAATCATTAATAAGACAGTCGCTGCATTTAACAGCGGCTTATTTACGTTTGAGGAAGCGTTAGAACGTACATTGCAAGAATGGGCGCAAAAAGGGATTAAGTCCACTTTTATAGATAAAGGTGGTCATACATGGAGCTTGGAAAGATACATTAGAACTGTTTTGAAGTCAACGCTAGGAAATACCTTTAACCAGTTGCGAACAGACCGTATGAGTGAATATGGCGTTCATACTGTACTTGTTACTAGCCATATGGGGGCTAGAAAAGCTTGTTCAAAGATTCAAGGCCATGTGGTTGATTTACGTAGGATAGTTCCTAGTAGCAGCAAATATAAAAGTATCTACGATCCTTATTGGCAAGCTGAATATGGAACCGCTGGAGGCCATCGGGGAGTAAACTGCAATCATTTACACATCCCTTTTATTCCTGGCGTTAACACGAACAATCAACCGAAAGTTGATACAAAAGAAAATGAAAAAGTTGCTCAATTGACTAAGCGTCAACGGCAACTGGAACGCCAAATAGTTAAGTTCAAAAAGAATCAAATGGTTTCTGAAGCATTAGGACAGACTGACAACGCCAAGCAATGGCAACAGAAAGTAAGAGCAAATCAAGCGAAACTACGAGAACTAGTAGATTCTAATGAGTATTTAGGCAGAAATTATGCCCGTGAAAAAGTTTACACCCCGGTAAATACGCTACTAAAAGATTTTCGTTACGACGATTTTTAGGAGGTTCTAAAATGGTATATAGACCGCATTATTTAAATGTTGAACATATTGTTGAAGAAATTTATTTAGGGGATTGTGTAAAACCAGTTGCTAGAAATGTATTAGCTAAAAACACAGGTAGAAAAAAAGTAGTTCAAAATGCGAGAAGTAAAAAGAAATATGAAGTGTTTAATGATTCAGACCCCTACGATCGATTGGATGCCGATTACGAAGAATATTTAAAAAGAGAAGAAAACAGGTCTAACTACCGTTAGGCTTTTTATTTTATACCTAGACCTGCT